>VFQN01004326.1_pt1 | contig 18884 bp, 10 predicted proteins | sample 3512371 | NCBI WGS metagenome assembly VFQN01 (sample SAMN10412370, study PRJNA504923) | tailings metagenome | isolation source: Replicate 2 from Balatoc abandoned mine | place: Philippines: Itogon, Benguet | collected 2017-08-28 | reverse complement strand
AAACCAATGCCTCCAAGCGACGCCAAACCGTCGAACGTCCAGGTTGTCACAAACATACGCAACTTTTGTGGTCTGAAGTATTTCAACCGAGAGGTTAACACAAAAGAGCTTACTATAAGCGGAAGGTTTTTTCAATTTCCAGATGTCAAAGATCGCGTTGATTATGTTGTTGATCAATGGAGAAGCGAAGACTTCGATATGAAAGACGAGTTACTGAATGCTTTAAATAACAGTATTAGTAATACTAATTCTAATGGATATCCATCAGGATCAATGAATGTGAATTCGATGACGAATAATTCTATTCGCACTGCCACTGTATCAGGGATCAAGAATAAAGTGAAAATCGTCAAACAAAGAAATCTTGCGATGCATCTTATGAATTACTCAGCACATATTGATTTGAAGAAAACAAATTTTAACATGAAGACAGTTCAAACATTTGTCACAGTTGCAGAGTCTGATGATCCAAAAACTGTCTCGAAGTGTATGATCGCGTTGAGTAACATCAGCGCAGAACCCTCTGTCCGAAATATTCTCTTAGAAATGAACACCATGCATAAAATTACTAATATGTTGCAGTATCTCAAGGGAAAGGCAGCTTATTGGGCAGCCTCTTTGCTTTTTTATTATTTCTCATGTGACAAAGAATCTGAAGATCGCATCTACAATGCCTGCTCTGTCTTTCTTCAAGTGAACGGAAACTCGAAAGATGCGCAAATTAGACTGGTTACGTTATATACTTTGAATAATCTAATGCCTTGCATTGATCGACAACGCATTGCTGAGTTGATTCTGCGCATTTTATTAGCACAGTTTGAGCCAAACATCGTCTTTCAGGATAAGCACCTCACGAACACTTATCTTACAATTATGCAGAATATGACGTGGTTTACTAACGCACATGCGACCCTTCTTTCTCTGAACATTCTCGAAATGCTGGATAAGTTTGCTCGATTCGCCGTGAATCAACGCAATGGGGAGATGGGGTTGGCTGTGGCAAAGATTTTGCAGTCTTTCTTACAACTGCCAGAACAAGCCGCCAATATTGTTGGCATCGACTTCATTATTGTTTTAACAAGTCTTTTAGAAAGTGATCAAGAGATTTGCTTGATCCAGGCGTTGAAAGCAGCAGTCGTTCTGAGCAACGTGGCAACTCTGCGTCGCCTCGTACACACCACCCGACTTACAAAGACTATCGCAAGTATGATTACAGGTCGTAGCACCATCAGTAATTCTCTCGCCAAGGAAGCTGCAAAGTATTTTTGCAACATTACTTTCACTAGTCCAACTGGAATTGGGCAGGTTGGGCAAGGGATCACCAACCCACACCACGTTCCCCACCATCCTGCTCCCAACGTTGCTGTATTACCCAGTGATGAAAAGATTTATGCAGCAACGATGGAGCGTCTCTTGGAAGAAAATATTCATGAAGCTGTTTTTTCGATTTTAAAGAGCTCCAGTCCCGCTGTGTCAGCGAAGTCTACTGCTATTCGCGCCTTGCAAAATATTGTGTCTTATCCTCCCAACGGACTTAAACTTGTCGCCAAGTGCATTGATCCGATGATTCGTTTCCTTCGTGATCAGCCTGATTTGGGTGCAGCTTACGTTTTGTATAATCTCGCGTGTATTCCACTTTGTCGAAATGAATTGGTTGAATGCAAGATTCATGTAAAGGTGTTAGAGTTCATGACTATAGTACGCGAGCCTCTCTTGAAATCTGCCTATTTGCAAATTCTTGTGCAATTATCTGGATCAAATGTATGCATAGTAGAGTTACTAAAAATGGATTTGATTCATAAACTGGAATCACAGCTGAAATTTGTCACGGGGAAGAATGATGTTTGGCGCGATATTTCGTTGATGTTGTTGGCAGTGGTAGCTTATACTGCACACGATCTCGTTGAAAGTGATCAAATTTCTATCACTCGCATTTTACGTCAGATTTGTGTATCTGGGGTGAACGAAGACATAATCGAGAATTGTGCCAACGTTCTAAAGTTTATTTCGACTCGATTCTCAAATTTTGAAGAAATGGATCCTGTTGTTCGAGCAATTTTAGAACTCGGAGACAACGAAGAAATCACTGATAATGTTTCCACTATCCTCTACAACATGACCTGCAACCTTGGCAATCTTCCGTTTATGCTGAAAGATTCTTACTACATTAATGTCATGATCCGAATAATGAGGAATGGGAAAGTGCATGTGCAGGAAAACATTGCGTACGCCATCCGCACCCTTTGCTCCATCGATAAATGTACAGAGCTGTTGCTCAAATTTGATATAATCTCTGATCTCATCGTAATTGCATTATTGAGAACTAGCAGTGAGGAAATCAAGATAGTATGCTCTCAAGCTTTTTATAATATGCTCTGTCACACAAAGTCACGTTTAGAGTTACTGAAAGGAGATTTATGGTGGGCCTTGATGCGATTAGGAAGGACAGACTCCCAAACTGTGCGCTCGATGTGTATTCGAGCACTTTCTGATCTTTCTTATCCTCTTGACTCCTCTTTTTTCATTTCAACTGGAGGTTCGAAGCTGTCAGCAGAAGACGCGAAGACATTACAACTTCACAAATCATGTATCCAAGCGTTAAGAACGCATCATGTACTTTCTTTTATGAAGGATTTATCTCTTGCTTCCAATCCTGATTCTTTACTGTCCTGTTTGCAGGTGGTACACAATTTATTGAAGCAGTTCGCGCAATTCCACGATGCAACTGTTTCAAGTAATCAAAGTAGCAGTCATGTTAATCCCTACGCGGTTCACGAGGTGATTGCTGCAATCAGAATAGCAGCTGATGCCATCAATCGATCTAGCGATATAAAATGCATCCGTATCGCGACAATCGTTCTACTAAAATGCTCCCAGCTAATTTTCTCTGCTGCTCCTTCATCTTCATCATCTTCGGCACAAGTTACTCAGAGTATGGAGGCAAATGCCATGAACGCAATGGTCGATAATGAATTTGTAAACATAGACATTGTGGAAGTACTTCGCTTGTCCATTCAGAACTGGAAATTTCACTCCGAATGTCGATTGAATATCTCTCGCCTGCTCTTCGAGCTGTCCAAACGGAAGTTTTTCACGAAATTGGTTCCATTGAATGATTTGAACTCAATTTTGATCCACGTGTACTCTTTACAAAATCCAAAAGATAACACCATTGAAATCCTCGAAAATGTTGTTGGTATGCTGTTGCAATTCATCGTGTCGGAAAACGTTAAACCAATTGAAATCATTCAACTCACTATCTGGCCCCTGGTACTGAAAGATTCTTTGAGCAGTTCATCTTCTATAACTGCCATGAGTACCGCTTCATCCAGTTTTTCACTTTCTTCGTTACGTGCACCAACATCAACCTCAGGAACAGCGGGTAGCAATCCTTTGAACTCACCTTTACTACGAGGAATTAACAACCCTTCGTCCAATCCTGCTGGTCTTTCGCTAACGAATCCTGCAAATGCTTCTGGAAACAATAGTGGAACTAATAGTCATCGCAACTCCGTTATGGGCGAGCTAACACCTCCTTCAACAAACTCAGCTGCCAAAGGACGATTGTCTGTTTATCAAAAGGAAGCGACTATTTCGAATATGGAAACTTTAGACTTGTTACGAGGAGTTATACCCATTCCCTTCCGAATTCAAGGCATGGCGTTGATTTTGCTTTCGTATTGTATTGAGGAAATGTTGTCTTTGCTCCAAAAATATTATCAAAAGAATGACGGAAAGTTAGCCATCAATGGAAGTAACCAGGATAATTATCTTCTCCGAGAAGATGAGAGCCCCCGAGAAGCTGACAGAGAGGGAACTGATTTATCCGACCTCCAAGATACTTCCTCGAACAATACGACAACCCCAAGGAAGCGAAAGAAGAAAACGACAGTGAAGGATAACACCGATGAGAAGACCATTATCAATAATTTACTCACCATTCAGTTTCCCTCACTAACTCAAGGTATCATTAAGAATGATTTCATCGACTACCTTTATACCCGCAATAATCTCATGCACATATTGCATATGATTTCGCAGTTCAACACTCCTGTAGTAGAATCAATCTTTATGCCTGACACTTTTCAACTTCTTTTGCGACTGCTGAATAACTCAGTCGGATCCGCACGTTACGAGAAGATTCAAGAATATTGCTCTTGTATTCTTCGTAATATCGCGGTGAACCACAACTATTTGCGCACATTTATTCAGATTCCTCACTTCCAAGTCATTAATGAATTAATTCGCGAACTGTGTGATCTTGCCAGTACGAAGATTCACTTAGCCACTGATGTGAGCATCTTTTTCTACTTCCTATCTGACTACTTACAAACACCGACATATCAAGCAACTACAACAGGGAACGCTCATGTTAGTAAAGATGAATCGAAGATTTTGAGTCCAAAGTTTGCTCTTGACATGATCAATAAGCTTCTCACCCACCAATTACCATCAAATTCAACCAACGTACCGTCTTCATCATCAAACAGTAAGAATATTAACTCTTCCTCGAATGGTAACAACCTCGCCACAATTCCAGGAAACAGTAATGGAGTGGAAGGAAGTGGAAATGAAGAGTATCAACTTTATTTGAGTCGATATTACGAAATGGTAAACATTAACAAGTATACTGTCTCTATTATTCTCAACAAGTATACTTTTATTAATGGCGTCGATCCCCAATTCATTCAAAGCATGTATTCTTATCTGCAGACTAATTCACTAGTAGTTATCCCTAATCTCATGAAGGATGTTACTTTTAAAAGACTATCTGATATAAAGCACACGATATACCCTGAATATCTTCAGATCAAGGAAATGATGAATACGGAACTTCTGCTATTTTATAAGGAGGATTTAAATCATTTCACTCCCATCGTACTGAATCAATATCAGCAAAATGATCACATAGTTCTCAAGCTAACGAATTCTAAAGCGACGATTTTTGATCGTTTGGAGCCGATGGATACGTTAGCGATCGTTGTTTTCAACAAGATTGTGGTTACATTTGAGCCTACAACAGAACAGCAGTATGATATTCAGAATAACATGATTTCTGAAGAGAACGATGAAGAGGATGAAAAGCCTCTCGCAGGAACAGAGCCATCGACAGCTGCTCCAGGCCTCCACTCTATGATGGAAATGGTTAACGAGCTCAAAGAGACAGATGAAGAGGGAAATAATGATTCCGATGATCATGATCATGATGCAAACGCAGGCGAAACAAACGATTTTTCGAATAAAAATCAAGTCGAGCAATCTTTCTCAACTGATAACGAAGATCGTGGAGGGACTATCCAAGGTAACCAAAGTGGAAGTCTTCCCATGCTTCCGTCCAGTAACCATGGGAGTCAGCGTCTGATCAACGTCATTGAGGAGGATAAGGAATATGAAGAAGAATATGAACTCGAGCAGAAAGAAGTTGGAACTCAAAGCAAGGGATTAATTGAATTGGAACAGGCGATTTCAACTAATCAGCTTCAGGCCAAAAGTAAAAGTGGCTCCAACAGCCTAACTTCTTTCTTAAACGAAGGGAAAGATCAGGCAACGTCCTTAAAGTCGCTACCTGCTCTAGCGACTGAGAGAACTAACACCGCAGCAAGCAAAGTATCCGAGGAAGATTATTCAATGAATTCATTTGAAGAAATTTAATTTTATTTTCCTATAGTTAAATATGGTTTGAGTGTAAATTAAATAGCATCCGTTCTATCTCCCATACTCTCTGTTATATCCAATGTGCATAATATCGAGCGTACCTTCTTTCAACGGATTCATTTTCTTCATTTTCTATCTTCCAAGATGGCAGAGATCAAGCCAAAGCTTCATCGTTACTTATATGGGTATAAAGGGTATTTAGTAAAACAGGGAAAGGTATTTAGACAGTGGAGTTCTCGGTACTTTGTTTTGGAGAAGCGAAAAATCAAGTATTATGAAAATGATACCTTACAAACATTGCTTGGCGAGATGGTGATAGATTCAAATGCTCACTTATATGACATCAGCGAAGAAGTTGATTCGATGAAAAATTTATTTTATGTTGTTGGGAAAAGCTCATCCGGCGTGGAAGAGAGCCTTTTCCTTTCTGCACCGTCCGAGAAAGAGAAACAAGATTGGATTGAAGCCATAACCGACGCTGTCCATGACGGATTCAAGCAAATATTTCAGCCTGATCTTTGGGCTTCTGATTTTTATCCCTATATCGATGTTGGAATCTTCTATCGTAAGTCGGGTGTCGCGGCAGAGAATGGCAATATAATCCGACCGTCCAACACTGACTACGCCCCAGACGTTGTCTTTAAAGGGGTGAAGTCTGAAGATAGATATAGTTTTATCATGTTAGATATCGATCCAATCTCTTCTATAGAAAATCCGAGCAATAAGTTTTTCCTTCATTGGGGTGTGATCAACATCAGCGGCCTCGATATCAAGACCGGTGAAGAGGTAAGGAAACTGAGACATTGGAAATCAATGCTTATTCAAATAATAATCTTAGCTTGCGCCTTATGTTCCTCCAGCACCAGTGTATAACTCGGGATTACATCGATTCTTCTTCATTCTTTTCAAACAGCGCACTTTCATCTCATCGATTGTATTGAATGAGATCACCGAGCTCTTTCATAAGAGAGATGGATTTCCTTTTATGAAATGGGTGAGATTAATGGATTTTGCAGATCCGGCAGGAATCAATGGCTTTTACGCAGGCTGGGAGGACTATTGCGATGACTTACATGCACGTCTCAACTACATCCCACCCGAGACATTTCGATCTCCAAACCAAGAGTCAGCTATCAAAAAAGAATTAACCAGGAAGCGAATTGAACAAGCGATGGCTGATTTGTACCGCGACTTGACGTTGAAAGATGTGTTCGTTGGATGCGATCAGCCAATTCCAGCACCGAATCAAGTTCCCATTTCCCTGCAGATTTCGTTTCCTTCATTGACTGAAATTGTTAAGGATGGACAAATTATTTCTGTCAATTCTGCTCTAGAAGTTCCAACTATAGTTTACGAGGACTATGCTGCGGAAGACTTCTATTATACGCTCATACTGGCTGATCCAGACTTCCCCTCGAGAGTGAACCCTTCACTTCGAGAACTCGTTCATTGGGTGGTCGTAAATATCCCAAGTAATCGCATCTCAGAGGGTAAAATAATCTTGGAATACCTTCCTCCAGCTCCTCCATTTTCCTCTGGTCTTCATCGATATGTCTTCTGCCTGTATAAGCAACTGAAGAAGCTGGAAGAGCCTGAAATCGTAAGTGCCGCGATTTTCTTTCAAGAGAGAAAGGGTATACACAGCTATGAATGGATAAAGTCACAATCTTCCCACTACTCCACCAACCCGATAGGCTTAGAAGCGTTTATAACCGAGTGGGACGAATGTGTTGATCAGTTACACGAGCAAATGGACTGGATGCCACCCCAACCTTATCGTTCGCGCAAACAATCAATCAAATTAAATTCTCCGACTGAAGATTTAGAAGACATTGAAACTGTGCGTGAAGCTCGTGTGGCAGAGTTGGAATATGAATTGAAGACCACAGTATTGCAAACTATCGCACAATTACACTCTGCTCCTGTTCCTTCTGTCTCACCAAAGCCGGAGCCAATTAAATCAGCGCCTTTGCTGTCAACTAGTGTGCCTCAGAATATACCCGTTGCAGTGAAAGAAGAAGTCCGCAGTGTTACAGCGGTATCAAAATCAGGAGAGCGATCTGAGTTACCACCATTACCACCTCCTCCTCTTCGAAGCTCCACACCACAACCGAAGGAAACCGTGCAAGTCACAGTAAAGGCTGTGACTTCGACGGTCGCTACAACTGTAAAATCTTCTGCTCTTGTGCCGGATGAGGAACCCGTACAATTGCGTGATGCAGCTCCTTCGCCTGTGCCTCCAACCCAGACGTTAAAACCTCAATTTAGCGTCGGTATTGTTCCTGAGCAGTGGACAGATCGGCAACATCTTGAGAAGGCCCCATTGCTACGTCAGAATGGCTTAAATGAAAGAGCCTTCGGTGATAGAGAACCAAGCGCAAGTCCGAATCTGGCAAGTGTGACCAAATCTTCGGACGACATTATCCCCTCATCCACACATTCCTCTGTTTCCTTGCGAGGTCTTGCAATCCTTGCTGCAAATGAATCAAATAACAAACCACCTGAAAAATCTCTTGATATCTCACCTGTTCCTATGAATTCTACCGCTTCGCCGGTTAAAACCTTTACTATCACCAATGCTGATGATTTAGATTTGCTGCTCGCTCCCTCTCCTCCTGGAGCAAAGCAAGAAGTTGAAAATTATGACGATGATGACGAGATTGAAAATTCTTCTGCTCATTCTAAGGTCTCTTCTTCGAATGCAAGTGCTGCAAATAAATCTAAGCCTGTAGTAGAGGGACCAGACCATCGCTCGAATCCACAGTCGTTGTTTAACAGAATTGGTCTTTTCAAAGCCCAGTCACAGTACATGCCAAACAGCAGAGATAGTGAAAACACAGCAAAGCCAAAGAAGATAGCCGCGTCTTCATCTATGTATTTTAAGAGTCCTTCAGAAGACCCGAGCAAAGCACCAAAGAAATTGACAACTTCCTCCTCTATGTATTTCAAAGCCTTCGACAACACGAAACTCACTGATTTCAAAACCCCAGAAGATTCGGCAGATGCATTAGTCAAATGTTCTGCATTTGATATCTCTTCATCGACTGTTTTCGAAGGAGGTGAGAGATTATTCAAGGATTTCCTATCTCTTCCTTCTAACATTTCACAGAGATTATGAAAAAGAAGTTTAGTACGGACTTCATGTTCAAGGATAGCATCATATGGATTGATTCTGTTTCTAAATCACTTCATTGGTAGGCGAGCCTCAATGAATACCTGCTTTCATTCATAACACTATTTGTTAGGGGAAAATCGGTCACAGAACGACGAAATCCGCAGTTCTCGAAGTATATCTTTCTCAATAGAGTACATGGCATCGATCAAGCTGGTATTGCAAAGCCTCTCGGTGAAATGAAAGGAATATTTAAAAGCGTTGACATAAATGGAACCACAGTCATTGTTCATTTGGAATCAGAGGAGTTCCTAGAATTGAAAGTAAGTGTCATCATAGTCGGAGACAATCGACTAAACTCAATCTTTACAGTTCTCGGTTGAAGGAACCCCTCCGACCACGAAGCGCATTTCAGATTGGGTGAAAGTGATTCGAGCGCTGTCTGGTTAATCGTTAATCTGTGTTAAATTGAGATTTGTGGAGTTAAGTTATTATTATATACAATCTTTATACCGATGAAAATGAGCTTCTTCAAACTATTCTTCCTCTGAATTCTCAACTTTTTGCTTGCCAAAGTATCGATTGAGAGGATCGACCACAAGTTTTTCCATGATAGGGACTAACGGAATAGCGAACAAAGTCACTCGATACTGCAAAATAACTGTCGCAAACCCTCCATAACCAAAGCTAAAAGCTGTGGCCTTCAGTTGACCCTCAGATGTCGATAAATCAATCCATTCCCCAGAAGTTAACTTGAACCACAGTTCGGCTAATGGAACTCCAGCAGCCCAAAAAATTGCCTCGGCAACAAAGATCGCAAGTACTCCAGCCAATCCTTTACTAGCTACTTGTTCTAGAACACTCTTCCCATTTGAAGTGGGGGCGGATGAGGAATCAAAAGTCTTGTCATTGGGTGAAGAACCTTTGCTGAAAAATCTCCTCTGATTCTGAATGAGTGATGGATGCCTGCGAAGTGCGGGCGAAAGTTGACGAGGAGAGAGAGTATAGGTCAAACTCGTCAAATAGGAACAACTGAAGCTGGTGAGAGCGAGGAGAAGGACGAGGAAGAGGATTCTTGTCACAATCATTTGGAAGTACACGCACGCATTGAATGGGAATCTTCTTTTTAAAAGGCGTTTCCTTCAGTAGGGAAGACTCTCGATAGTAGGGAGATTTTCAAAGAAAAGAGATGAGATTCTTCCTATTGCTTTCGACACTTATAAACCTCATTTGGAGCTTGAGAGGGGAAATTATTCAAGAACAATCTCTATTTTCTCTTGGTCTTAGAGATGCAGAGTTACCGTTACCTCAAGTTTCCTTTGAAATCAAGAGGAAAAGATCAAAGCGACACCGTCGACGGCTTCTTCGTTCTTCTCTACTTGCACCCTTATATCCTGGGTACGGAACTCACTATGTATTTGCATACATAGGTTCACCCCCGCAGCGTCAGTCGTTGATATTGGACACAGGATCCTCCCTCACTGCTTTACCTTGCACGGGGTGCAACAGTTGTGGCGAACACACCGACAAATACTTCAATCTCTCTGATTCTTCTACGTCTCAGATCCCAAAATGTCTCCATAGTCAGAATTGTTTAGTAAGCTACAGCTACAATGAAGGATCGACTTGGCATGGGTTTAAAGTCATCGATAAACTCTGGTTGGGAGACTATGAGGAAGATGCGATTGCGCAAGCGTCCAGTTTTGAGACAGAATTTTCTTTCGCTTGCCAGACTGCTATGACAGGTTTATTTAAGTCTCAGCTTGCGGATGGATTACTCGGGTTGGCGGATACAGAAGACACTCTTCCCTGGCAGCTTCAGAGGAAGAACATTACCCGGACAAGAATCTTCGCACTTTGCTTCCGTATTGGTGGCGGAATTTTAACGTTAGGTGGTGTCGATCAATCAATCCATTCGAAAAGAATCTCCTATGTCAAACTCGATAAACGCAGTGGTGGTGGATACGGGGTGCACATTCAGTACGTTACTTTTAGGGACGTCAAAAGCTCCTCGAATCATTCTATCTCAGCACTCCCTTCCGTATATTCAGGGACGAAAGGTGCAATTATCGATAGTGGCTCCACAGATACTTATCTTCCTGTTTCTATTGCGAATAGTTTTCAACAGCAATTCAAAAAGTTAACAGGCCTCGTTTACTCCACAGAGAGCTTTGGGTTAAGTGATGAGAATCTGAAAGCGTTACCAGAAATAGTAATTGGATTAGTAGGACTTAATGAAGAAATCGTGGAAATCGTTATGCCAGTTAACAGTTATGTGGATAGTCTTGGAGATGGCAAGTATTCGTTTCGTATTTTTCTTTCAGACACAACAGGAAGCGTTTTAGGAGCCAATTTCATGACAGGATACAATGTAATTTTTGATGCGGAGAATTTGAGACTAGGATTCGCGCGATCTACTTGTAACTACGAAGAACTCGTTCCTCAAGCCACAAAGAATCCAACTTTCAAACCCACAAGCCTTGATAAAACGGATAAAACGGAATCTCACCAGTGTGATCCGAAAAAGCTGATTCCTTATACATCATGCTCTGCTTACTGTTCCAAAAACGAGTCTTCTTATCGTGTTATGGGAACTCAAGATTTTATGAATGAATGCAAAGACGGCAATATCATCACTCGATCATGCTATGAAAATTGCAGCTTCCATCGCATTTCCCGTGGTCCTATTCCTTGCTTCGACCAGCCGTGGAGTGACTGTACTCATGGATGTGTGAAATCTCGCTTGGTTGTTCCCGTTCATGAAGATGTTCTTGCTAATGGCAAGTGCAATTACAAGTACCAAACTGTAACCTGTTACAGTGGTCTTTGCCCGAGATATGACGGAGACTATCTTGTTTATCTTGACATGCGCGTCCGAATTGAGCCGTATCGTTGGAGCTACGTGCATTCTGAATTCTTTTACCTGGCTTTGAGCCAAGTTCTGAAGGTAAGTGGTAAATTTTCTTGATGATCCATTCGTAACAGCCACCAAAAAAGATCTACATTCATAATATTGAGTTGTTACACAATACTGGGAACGAATTCGCTACAACATCGAAACTACATTTCCAGATTCGAATTAAGGCTAAGGACTTTACATCGACACTGGCATTGCGTGACGCTGCTCTGAAAATTGTTGCGAAATTAAGAAATGCAGACTTTCCACAACAGCTGTTGGACGAGCTGGTCTTCCGAAGCTCTCTTGTTGATGGTGATGCAATTAATCGCTTTGGTTGGCTTTTCCCGTCAGATGTTGAAGTCTTGAGCGCAATAGCGATTCCTATAGGAGACAAGAGAGATCCATTTGGTCTCGCTGAGAATCCTGGTAGCGCTGATGTCGATAGTTACGTTCCAGCAATCAATACTTTCGGATACTTTGTTCTGGGGATCGCGATTGCAGCAATCATTGTGGTGATTGTTCTGCTTTATCTTCACTTTCGATTGCGTCAAGAATACGCCTTGCTCGCAAAGGATAAGAGTTCAATATCTAAAAGTTCCGAAACTCTGCGGAAATTATGGTCCAAATTTGCCAACTTTGCATCGAAAGGTTCTCACCAAGACCAACAATTATCGCAAATGGAAGTTGACAAAGAACAGCGGCTAAGTAGAATGAGCTTGATGCAGACACAAAGTGAAGATTCTGATGAACAGGAGGATTAAACGCTTAAGTTCCTCCTCGATTTGTAATTTGTTACTGTGAACTTTAAACCTTTGATCCATCTGCTTTATAGACTGGTGGCGCGGTGGCAACTGCAGTTGCGACTGCAACATTGGTTGCAGACGCGAGGCCATTCCGCTGTCTTTGTAATATTTCCTCCTGACGATGTGCCGCCCCGCGATTGTCGCGAGCGTCAGGATGACGACTGTCATCGGCCCAAGTTAAACCTGCTTCGTCCGCTCTCAACGGCCTTTCGAAGGTGTTGTTTTCACTTGTAAGAGGAGGAAGCGGGGGAATTAACGATGGATCACCGAGAAACAAGCCGATTTTCGGTTCACTTCTTTCATATTGAAATAAGTGACGTGCCATCTGTAAAAGCTCTCAGGCACTGAAAGGAAACAGCGAAAGAGGATCACCTGCGACAGAGAACAGGGAAGGCATACGATTGCGATTACATGATCCACAAGCATACTCCACACTTCACAACCTCGAGGGAAACAACCAGGAAGTTGATATCTAGCAGAAAAGTTGGTCAAGAGAAAATTGTAGATCAAGAGAAAGTTATACTTTTCTCGAAAAGCAGTTCTCGTGTGTCCAACCAGATAGATGAACATCAGAACGAGCAGAATAGCGGCGATATAGAGGATATACTTCAAAAATTTTGGGATATTGGAGATTAAACTCGCGATTGTGAGAAACACTATCGCAAGAACGAGACTCCAGAAGAAAAAATCAACAAACGCTCCGTAACCAGTCGTTCTTCGGAACCATGGGAAGCTATTCTTTATTCCTATGAGTAAAGGAATTTGTGCTCGAACTACAATCTGTGCCCACATCACACAAGGACAAAGAAACGATACTAGGCATGAAGGAATTAGGTTTCGGTAAAACTGAAATAAACTGGAGTCCCAAGCCCCAGTAGGAACACCAATGACATCGAAGTTAGACAATGGTTGGTCAAGGCGCTCTCTGCCTGTCCGTCCTGAGAATAGCATTTGTCGGAAAAACATGATTTTGTTGAGCTTTTTCAAATCTTTCTGTTATATCGAGCAATACAACTCGCGATAGTAGAGCGTGTCAAAGATTTCCGATTTCCTTTAATTAACTTCCTTTGACCTTGTTCATTTAAGATGTTTGGAAGTAGCAGTAGCAAGTCCTCAGGATTTTTGGGAGGAGGAGAATCCAGTAGTGGCGAATCAATTTTACCAACTTTCCAAGACGAGCCTGCCTGCGCTGGATTATGCCCAGATTTAACTTATCAGCAAAGGTACTCACCTTTGCTTATCGATTTCTTGTTTCGACTTTGATCTTTCGCCAAGAATTCTTGGTTTCATTGCATGCTCCGCTATTGGATTTTTGCTTTCCTTGATTGGAACGTTTGTTTTGTTTGGAGGGACGTCAGATAATAACATCAGAATATTTGCTGTACTTTATGTTTTGGGCAATGTGATTGGTGAGTCCAGTGAGATGATGCCTATCTTTTCTTTATTTACCCTGCTTTAATAGCGCTATGCTCAACTGGATTTCTTCTTGGACCGAAAGCCCAATGTAGGAAGATGTGGTTACCGACACGACGATGGTCGACAGGCTTTTATTTGTTGATGATTATAATTGTCTTCATCGTTGCGTTATTAAAGCAGAACGTTTTCTTAGTCCTATTTTTATTGGTTGTAGAAATTCTTGCTGGAACTTGGTATTCCATTTCGTACATTCCATTCGGGAGAAAAATTGTTCTGCAATTCTTCAGAGCTACTGGAGTTTGCTTTCCTTGTTTCTTTGTCTCAGACAAAGTCCAAGAAGCATGCAAGAAACAAAACCAATCAAAATCAACTACTTCAGGATTAACCAATGTCTTTGGTGGAACGACAACAAAAAAATAATTTTTGCGTAATTAAAATAGACCTCTGAGCATCATTCTTGATTCATTCGCAAAGGATAGAGTGATCATTCGCAAAGGATTTGAAATAGTTCAAACTATTCTGAACAGCCAAGACTCCAATATTGTAAACTATCGAAGTAGGCTCTAACAAATTATCGGAATCTCCATAAACCTGTGACAATGTTAACAGAGAATGAGAATATACAATCACTTTAACTCACTTGAGGACCAGTCCAAAACTGGTCAATTACAGGAATTGAACTTACAATTTGATTTCTCCTACATTTATCGAACTGTAACGGCGCTGTGATACTTCTCTGAGAAACAGATAACCCACTCAGCGAGTAGCAGCAATGATAGAAATCACGACTTTTCCCAGGCTTGTCGCGCATTCCGCCATAATCAAAGTTTTGCGCACAATGAAGGATGTATTTCTGGAGAGCATACTGATTAAATGGCAGCGAGCCACTGTGATTTGAAACAACGTTCAAACCACGGTCACTAAATTGCAACTCAGCATCAGGAGCGTCAAGAACGACATTCTGAGTTCGCTCAGTCAAAAATAATTGAACATCGTACAAATCATTCCCACCGAGCTTCATTACTTCCAGAATTGCTGCTGCGGATCCTTGCCAAAAAGAGTAACAAGAATCAACAAGTTTATTTGTTCGCCCTTGAAAACCACCTTCAAATTTCATTTGACGATTCAAGAGCCATTTCTCCAAAAGAACTAGGTTACACCGTCGATAGTCACCTAATATCAAAAGAGTAGCCAACGCACAGAAGTTATATCCTCCATGCGCTTCATTACCAGGTTCTCCACCAAATCCGCCTGGAGAGAGGTTATACGAAGTTCAATTAAATTTCAATTTTTTCATCGTTACCTTCGTAGGTTTGACACTTCAATACGAAATCTGCAACTCCCTGCGTCAACTCTGGGGTGAGTATATTCAATAATCGAGAGATACTAATGACAGTATAAGTCGATCTAGTATCAGTTTCTCCGTCAATATGAATGGAAAAGCCTCCACTTGGTTGTTTCAATCCTAAAAACCAACGATACATTGCCTTTCTGTCAACACTAGACAGAGCCTCCGAAGATCCAATCATACAAAGGGAAAGAACAGCTGCATAATTGGGAGCTCCTTGTGAAATTTGCATCGGTCCTCCACCAAATCCCCCAGATTTGTTCTGAATGCATCGGAGAGTCGAGATAATTCTCTCGTGAAAAGATTGAGTATTTACACCAAGAAGGTAGAGCGAATGGAGAATCCAGTAAATAATCCAAGGTCGACTTGCATCAAGAGAGACGAAACCAGCAGGCAGTTCATCAAAGTTATGAATTAAATAGTCCGCATGACTCCTTCTTAACAGTCGTATCTCATTCTCCGCATTAATCAGGCCTTCATCCCTAAATTTTGTAAAGGATGAAGACTCCCCACAAATAAACTGATTTAATAGTTGAGAGCAAACTCGTTCGCAGGAGCATTGCTCATAAGAGGTTGTTGTGGGATAATTCTCTTCATCGAATAACATTTTTCCAACACTTGTTACGGTGCGACGTAAAGTAAAGAAAACGTAGTGTTAAAATCAAAAATGCAACGAATTTTAGTCTCTTTGTTCAGTCTTCTTGCCTTTTCATTTGCGCAGTTTCAAGAACTGACCACTTGCTTAGAGGAGCAGTTACATGGACACAAGTACAAAAAAGTTCGTGAGCCTCTTTTCTCAGTGGTTTATGGTGATGCAGCGGTGGAAGTTTTAAATGCCTACAGTACTCATGAAATGAAGCAGCTTGAAGCGTTAGCACACTGTTATCGATTGCAGGAATCACTGGAAACTGAAGGGGGAAATTTTAAGCATGAAATTCCTTTTTCTCATATCGCGAGTTACTTCCCCAGCTTTTCCACCAGTCTCACCAATGTGTTGGAAGAAGGCTTCAAAAAGGCGCGGTGGGATAAAGAGATTCTCGAGAACCTGCGAATATCCAATATTTCCTTTGTTTCTTCAGAAGGTATGTCAATGGATCCATACTTGGAGGAGTTAAAGGTTAAACAGAAACAATTGCAACAACAAAAATCTGTTTTTGTGATTGGACCACTCGCAGAAGTTTCTGTTGACACAACTCATGCAGAGGCTATGAGCCGTGATGATAAACTTCGAGACCTTATCACTTCTGATTATTCTGAAGCTTATGAAATTATTTTACTTCTTACGGATAGGACAAAATTCTCTGGTGGAGAAATTGTCATAGACTACAAATCAAGAAGCTCAAATCAATCCAGTTCATCGTCCAGAAAGGACACTGAGGAATACGACGATGAAATCGTCACAAATGTTGTCCCCAATTACCATAAACCTGAAGTGGATAAACTTACCGTTGAGAAGGGAAGCATTTTAATTATTCATCCATTTTTCAGATACGGAATTACCCCTGTCCAGCATGGAAAGAGAAATGCATTAACAATACATTTAAAATCGAATCCGAATTAATGACCTACCTAGTTTAGAACGGTTTTTATTGTGTGATCCGTGCTTCTTACTCATTCTATGATTTAAAATTTCTTTCTGACCATCTCGGAGTCGGATAGTTGAATCACCGTTTAATCACTCTATTCGATGGTTGACTGAAATGACTCAAAAGAAATATGCCAAATTGAGACAAAAGATTTGATTCACCGGATTTTAATGTGCCGAGTGCAAACAGGAAAGGGGGCTGGGATATCGCGATTATTTACAGCAATTCCTTTCGTATTTTGTTCTCTTGAGATGGTTTGAATGGCCTTTCTTCCAGGGAGAGAACCAATTGGTAACGAATACAAGCAACGAAAAAATTGGTAAATTTGTTCGATACAAGCAACGAAAATAAGTGGAGCGAATATCGTGTGACACCGAGTTTAAATGGCACTAGTGTACTAAAAGAATTTTGATTCGTTCTTGATAAAGCTGAGTGCTTCTATTTTTAAGGTTTCATTATCTTCAACTTCGTCGAGTACTCGAAGAGATGTCATGAGATAATCCTCTCTTCCCTTCGATTTGATGACTTCAGTATAAAGATTTGGATACCGCCAGCTGTATTGCAGCTCTTTCTGAAGAAAATTTTCACTGGGAATCTGACTAAATTCGATGTCTTCAAGGCTTTCAATAGTATTTGGATGGATTTCTGACGAGCCTTGAATTAGAATTATGTCATCAGAAGAATCAACAGAGGTAGAGAGAAATTCGAACCGTTTGGCGAGATATGCGGTCAAACGACGATAAATCTCTGCTATTTCGCTGTCGTTAATATGTTTAAAGCTTGTAAGTAAGTCATTAAAAACAGGTCGAACAAATGACTCCTCTGAAATTTCGTTCTGAATGAGATCCACCGAGATAAAGTTTGTTTGATGATATACGGTCAGTAAAAATGCCTTGGCAAATTTGAGATCGCTTTGCAAATAGGAGGAGGAGGATGCGACTAAAGCAAAAGAAGATTTCCAATATTCAAGTGCTGGGAACGAAAATAAAGTTAAAAACAGGATAAATGAAAGCTGAAATTCGCCAAGTATATGCTTCAGATCGGACAATCGAAGAAGCCATGACTTATCTAATTTCATAGCTGTTATATCAGTTGCATTTAGTGTCGGAAAAGATTTTTCCAAATGTTGCTGTTCTAAAATCTCGACAGAAGTAAACTTAGGAAAAGCAAAATGATTCAGATCAGGATTGTCTTCTGCACAGTTTCCAGCATAGAATGGTTGAATTATTTGCAATCCACAAAGTTGTAGCGTTCTATCGTTGACGCTTGCTGTCAAATTCAGCCACGTCTGAAACTGATTTTCTGGAAAATTGATTAATTTCTCGTGGAGGGAATTTACAATTGTGTGTTGTAGATCAGCTTCAGAAGAGGACATCAAGTCTTCTTGGACGAATTGTCCAAGATCCGGGTTCCAAGATAAAATAATAATAGGTCTTGAAGACTCAACTCTAACAAATAGGCCACATCGGGAACTATTCGCAGAACCGAAATAGAGTAAATGCAGTCCAAAAGGAACGCCAATAAATCCTCGAAATGATTTTGCGACATTGTAGACCATCAAATCAATTCCAAACTCAACATCAGCAGGACCCTCACCAATCAAAATTGCACCTTTTTGCCGAAAGTATTCAGTCATAATGACGAAGTGAATGCTCTATCGCTCGAGTTAAGCAATTGTCTACTTTGTATTTTAAAACTGGCAAAGCCGGGTAAAATTGAAACTTTTTGGTTTGAAGTTGTTAAAATTTAACTGTGACATCTATCGACCACCCATTCAACAATAGAAATCAATGCAGAAATTGGAAAAGAGAAATGAGAAACTTTGTAGCAACATTGGAAGAATGAAGCAACAAAAAGAAATACAAGCGATCCTAACCGGCAAACCGACCTTTCACCGGAATCCCGTACAATACCGATAAGCAATCATTCATAGTGAAGAAATGTCCTTTTTCACTCAGAAAATGTCAAGAATAGGACTCCAAACTCATCTCAAGCTCTTCTTGACATTGTCATTGTTTGCCAATTCGTCCACTTTGTCATTTTTTGTCAACTACGACAAGTTGCC
>VFQN01004325.1_pt1 | contig 18886 bp, 15 predicted proteins | sample 3512371 | NCBI WGS metagenome assembly VFQN01 (sample SAMN10412370, study PRJNA504923) | tailings metagenome | isolation source: Replicate 2 from Balatoc abandoned mine | place: Philippines: Itogon, Benguet | collected 2017-08-28 | reverse complement strand
CAAGGTGCTGCGCCGGACGCTGAAGGAGCAATACGCTTCGGCGCTGTAAGGCGCCACGCGTCCATTGGTGCTTGCCCGAGAACTCGTGTACCGGCCCATCTGAGCTCGGTGGCGGATTGTCCATTGTCCTGTAAAGAACTGGATTTTTACAGGGCAAGGCCTGTTTTGAGAGTCTCGCCAGAAACAGGCTCAAAGGAACTGCTTTCTGCAGTTCCAACATCGTCCGGGCCGAGTTTTCCGAAAGTGAGATGAGGCGTCGGAAAATCGGCGAGCCGGCTCACAAAGTCAATCTCGCAACGGCATGGTCATTAAGAATTGACCCTCGTGCTCGCACGGGACTGACAGCTTTCCTGTCGATGCCTCATTCGCCGCGTCCGTCAGGATTCGCCAGCCAGCAGTTCCGCATACTCGGCGGTCAGTCCCTCATAGTCCTCGAAGGGAGGGTAGGTCTCGAAGCTGTGTTTCGCCGAGGTCGTCGCCCAGGGCAGTTTCTCGCTGGTGAAGGTCTCGATGAAGGGCGGGAAACGGGCGGGCTCGTCGAGCATCGTGGTGCGGATATTGACGAACCAGTCGATGCCTTCAGGGCGGGTGAAGAGCCAGCTCATGCAATGCGGGCAGAAATAATGGCGCGTCGCGCCATGCAGTCCGCCGATGACGGGCTCGCCCGCAACGACCGTAAAGCCGTCGCTCGGGATTGCCGCGCTGAGGGAAAAGGCGCTGCCGGTCATGCGCTGGCAGCCGGTGCAGTGGCAGGCCATCGCCAGCAGCGGCTGGGCGGTAACGCTGAAGCGAACCTGCCCGCAGCGGCAGCCGCCTTCCATCCTGTTCATTCTTCCACTCCTGACTTTCCGTCCAAACCGACGGTAGCAAAGCACCAAGGTCCGGGCACGACAAGAGATCGCCCCGGGGCGAATAGCCACGGGCGGAACTGGCGTCGCTTTAGTCCGTCCTCCGGATGACGCGATATGCCCTGGGTGGATTTTCGTGGACTACGATCACAAACCCAACTTGACACACGGTATACCGTATGCAGAAATGGACCTGACCTTACGGAGTGGAGCCGTAAGCGCACAAAGGGGAACCGAAATGACCCATAAGCCGAATCTCGAGGACAGTGCCTTCGCGCCGTCCCGTCGTTCCTTCCTGAAGGCCGCCGCTGCCGCCGGCCTCACCGGCGCCGCCTTTGCCGGCTTTAACAGCATTCTGCCCGCCCGTGCTCTGGCTGCCGACGGCGTGCCGGCCGGCGCGCTGACTTTTGGAAACGCCGAACCGCCGACGTCGAATTACTGGGACCCGGCCGCCGGTTTCGGCCTGGTCGACGAGCAGGTCGCATCGCTGGTCCACGACACGCTGCTGGCCTTCGACGAAGCCGGCAAGCTGAACCCGTCGATCGCCACGGCCTGGGAGCTGAAAGGCGACAAGGCGGTGACGCTGACCATCCGCCAGGACGCGAAGTTCCACGACGGAAGCCCGGTCACGGCAGAAGACATCAAGGCGTCGATCGATCGTCTGGGCGAGGGCAAGCTGGCGCAGTCGATGGTCGCGACCCCCGGCATCAAGGTCGAGATCCTGTCGCCGACCAGCATCGAGGTGGTCTCGCCGCAGGCTTTCGGTCCGGTGCTCAACGCGCTCGCCTTTATCAAGATCCTGCCCAAGGCCAACATCGACAATCCCGATGCGTTCAAGAAGGGCGCGATGGGGTCGGGCCCGTACAAGTTCGTGTCCTACAGCGGCAACGACGTGGTGCTCGAGGCCAATGCCGACTATTGGGGCGGCGCGCCGCGCATCAAGACTGTGACCTTCCGCTACATCGAGGATGCGCAGGCGCGCATCAACGCGCTGCTGTCGGGGCAGGTCGACATCCTCACCCGCGTCTCGTCCGAGGATCTGGCGCGCGTCGAAGGCAATGCCGACTTCGTGGTCAATAACCAGTCGCCGCCGGCGCAGATCGTCGCGATCTACCAGCACAACGGCCCGCTTGGCGATCTCAAGCTGCGCCAGGCCGTCGCTCATGCCATCGATCGCGAGGCGATCGCCAAGTCGATCATGCGCGGCGCGAACCCTGTCGGCTTCTCGTCGCTGCCGACGAACTCGCCCTTCTACACGCCGCTGGAGCCGAAGTTCGAATATGATCTGGAGAAGGCCAAGGCGCTGCTCGCGGAGTCGGCCTATCCAAGCGGCGTGACGCTGCGCATGTCGACCTCGACGCTCGTGCCCAACCAGATCGAGATCGACCAGGTCATCGCTGCCTCGCTGCAGCAGATCGGCATCAATGTCGAAGTCGAGCGCCTGGAGGTCGGCGCCTTCCGTTCGTCCTACAATACCTACGACATCAACCTGAACACGCTCGCCATCTTCAACAACGATCCCGACTTCGTGCTCGGCTTCTATGTCGGTGGGACCGCCGAGGCGGTGTTCCACTTCAAGGACGAAAAATATGCCGAGCTGCACGCGGCGCAGCGTGCGGCCACGCCGGACAAGCGAGCGGCCGCGGTGACGGCGGCGGCGCAGTATCTCTGGGAGAACCAGGTCACGCTCTATCTCTCGGACGAGGTCTGGTACTTCATCGTCAACAAAAGGGTGCACGACTATGTCCGCGCCCCGCTGGTCGGCGAGAACCTGGTGCCGAAGGCCTCGGTCGCCTCCTAGCCTAACTGCTTAATCTCCCAGGAGCAGCCGATGGGCAGTTTCGCCCTCAGACGAACTTTGCAGGCGATCATCATCGTGATGCTGATCGCCGTCACGGTGTTCATCGTGCTGCGTCTTTCGGCGGGCGATCCCGCGCGCATCCGCGCGCCCGTCTTCGCCCGCCCTGACGTGATCGAACAGTACAGGCGCGATTTCGGCATCGACCGGCCGCTGATCGAGCAACTCGGTTCGTTCTTCCTGAATGCGTCGCGCGGCGATCTCGGCCAGTCCTTCCGCTTCCAGGCGCCGGTGACCGACTTGATCCTGCAGGCCCTGCCCAAGACTCTGATGCTTGCGGGCGTCTCGCTGCTCCTGTCGCTGACCATCGCTGTCGTGCTCGGCAGCCTGGCGGCGCTGAAACCCCGCTCGATCTGGGCGTGGCTATCCTCGGCCATCGCCGCCTTCGGCCAGTCGGCGCCGGTCTTCTGGTCCGGAGCCGTCCTGGTGCTGATCTTCGGGGTGTGGCTGCGCTGGCTTCCTTCAGGCGGTTTCAGCGGACCGGCAAGCCTTGTCCTGCCGGCGATCGCCGTCACGCTGTCGATCTTGCCCACCCAGTTGCGCGTGTTGCGCGCTTCCATGCAGAGCGTGCTGAAGGAGGAGTATATCCGCACGGCCCATGCTTTCGGCATCGGCCAGGGCCGGATCACCTTCGTCTATGCGCTCAAGAACGCCTGCCTGCCGCTGCTCACCGTGATCGGCGTCGATATCGGTTATCTGCTCGGCGGCGTCATCGTGGCAGAAGTGGTCTTCGCCTTCCCCGGCATCGGCGAACTCGCGCTGGTGGCGCTCAACGCCCGCGACTATCCGCTGATCCAGGGCATCACCATCGTCACGGCGACGACTTTCGTCATCGTCAACCTGCTGATCGATCTTCTCTACACGCGCATCGATCCGCGCATCCGCATGGAGCGGTCATGAACATTCTCGCCATTGGCGCCCATCCCGACGACATCGAAATGCAGTGTGCCGGAACGCTCGCGCTCTACGCCCAGCAAGGCCACAAGGTCTTCATGGCCGTGGCGACCAACGGCAATGTCGGCTCTCCGACCCACAGCCGGGAGGAGATCGCCGCCATCCGCCACAAGGAACAGCAGGCGTCCTGCGCGATGATCGGCGCGGAACTGATCTGGATGGATTTCGACGACGAATGGCTGTTCAATGACAGGCCGACGCGGGAGCGCTTCATCGATGCCATCCGCCAGGCCGATCCTGATGTGATGTTCATCCACGGCCCGACCGACTACCATCCCGACCATCGCGTCGCCGGACAGGTGGCGGAAGACGCCCGCATTCCCGCTTCGGTGCGGCTGGTCGAAACCAGCCTGCCGCATATCAAGAAGATCCCCCATCTCTTCTACATGGACAATCCGGTCGGCCTCGAATTCGAGCCGGAAGCCTATGTCGACATCTCTTCGGTGTTCGAGAGGAAGCGTGCCATGCTGCTGAAGCATGAAAGCCAGGACAGCTGGATGCGCGCCGTCTATGGCGAGCACACCTCGATCGCCGACATGATGATGCAGAACGCGGCCCTCCGCGGCAGCGCGGCGGGCGTCGCCTATGCCGAAGGCTTCCGGGAGGTGAAGACCTATCCGCGCACCGGTTCCTTCGCGCTGCTTCCGGGCTTCGGTCGGTGACGCTGGCGGTGGCGCTGCCCGCTCCCATAACGGAAAGACGGCCCGGCCGGCTGCGCCGCCTGCGGTTGAACCTGCCGCTCGGCGCCGGCCTGGCGATGCTCGCCGTCATGCTGCTTTCGGCGCTCGCCGCGCCGTTGCTTGCGCCATCTGCCCCGACCGCCGTCGACCTGACGGCCGTGCGGCTGCCGCCCTCGGCCGAGCACTGGTTCGGGACGGATGCCGTCGGACGCGATGTGCTGTCGCGCGTGCTTTATGGCGGCCGCGTCTCGCTGCTCGTCGCGGGGCTTGGCATGATCGGGTCTCTTACGCTCGGCACCGTCATGGGCATGCTCGGAGCCTTCGGCCACCGTTTCGTGAGAGGCACGGTCGATCGGGTCATCGACGTCCAGCTCGCCTTTCCCTATGTGCTGCTGGCGATCGCCATCACTAGCGCGGTCCGGCCTTCCATTCCGGTGCTGATCCTGCTGATGGTGCTGGCCGCCTGGGCCGGTGCGGCGCGTGTCGTTCGCGCCATCGCGCTGCAGGAGCGCGCCAAGGACTATGTCAAGGCGGCCGACGTGCTCGGCGCCTCGCAACTGCGCATTGCCATGCTGCATGTTTTCCCGAGCGTGCTGCCGAGCCTGCTCGTGCTGGCCGCCATGCAGATGGCCGCGATGATCGTCTTTGAGGCGACGCTGTCCTTCCTTGGCATGGGCGTCCAGCCGCCGACCCCGAGTTGGGGCGGCATCATGCTGGACGGCAAGAACTACATCACCTCGTCCTGGTGGCTCACCTCGCTGCCGGGCCTTGCCATCGTGGTGACCTCCCTTAGCCTCGTGCTGATCGGCGACGGAATGCAGGCGAGGACCGACGCGTTGCGCGCTCGCGAAGGAGACCAGTGATGGAGAAGGTGCTCAGCGTCGAGAACCTGTCGATCCGTTTTCCTGGCCGGGCCGGTGACATCACCGTCGTCGACGACGTCTCCTTCGACCTTGCCGTCGGCGGCAGCATGGTCATCGCCGGTGAATCCGGTTCCGGCAAGTCCATGGTCTGCCAGGCCCTGCTCGGCATCGTGCCCGGGGCAGCCAAGGTGACGGGCACGCGCATCGACTGGCGGGGCAGGGACCTGCTGACGCTCGGCACGAAGGACTGGCGCGCCATCCGCGGCGCCGAGATCGCCATGATCTTCCAGGACCCGACGGCCGCGCTCAATCCGCTCATCACGGTCGAGCACCAGATCTCGGACGCCGTGCGCGCGCACCGACGTTGCAGCCGGGAGGAGGCCCGGGCGCGCACCATAGAGGTGCTCGGGCTCGCCGGCTTTCCCGAACCGGCGCATCGCATGAAGGCTTATCCCAGCGAGCTCTCGGGCGGCCTGCGCCAGCGGGTCGCCATCGCGCTCGCGCTCGCGGCGTCGCCGTCGCTGATCATCGCCGACGAGGCCACCACCAATCTCGACGTCTCGATCCAGGCGCAGATCGTGACGCTGCTACGCCGGCTAAAGGACGAGCTCGGCCTGGCGCTGATCTTCGTCACTCACGACCTCGGCCTCGCTGCCGAGATCGGTGGCGACCTCCTGGTCATGTATGCCGGCCATGCCGTCGAGCACGGTCCCGTCAGGCAGGTGCTCGACGATCCCTGTCATCCCTATACACGGGGCCTGCTGCGCTGCGCGCCGACGCTCAGGTCGAGCCGCGCCAATCCGCTGGTGCCCATCGCGGGACAGGCGCCGAAGCCGGGCTCGATCGGAGCCGGTTCGCCCTTCCGCTCCCGCTGCCCTGTCGTGGTCGACGGTGTCTGCGAGATCAGCCGCCCCGGCTGGACCGCCGCCGGGGCCGGCCACGCGGTGGCCTGCCATCGTTTCGCGCGCGACGGACGGGAGGGGCTGCGATGAGCGCGCTCATACAGGAAACCCGCGACGTACTGGAAGCTCGTGGCATGCTGCATGCACGCGGCGTTCTGGAAGCACGCAACATCGTCAAGACCTTCACGGTCCGCCGCGAGGGCAGTACCCACGAGCTGCGCGCGGTCAACGATGTGAGCATGAGCGTCGCGCCCGGCGAGATCGTCGGGTTGGTCGGCGAGAGCGGCTGCGGCAAGACGACCCTTTCGCGCATCATGATCGGCATCGAACAGGCGAGTTCGGGTCAGGTGCTGTATGACGGCCGTGCGATCGCTGGCCGGGCCGACTGGCGGGCGCTTCGCCGGTCGGTCCAATATGTCTTCCAGGACCCCTTCACAGCGCTGTGCCCGACCATGCGAATCGGCCAGGCGCTCGCCGAGCCCTTGGCCATTCATGGGCTTTGCCCTGCCGCGGAGCGACCGGCGCGCGTGGCGCGCATGCTCGAACTGGTGGGGCTTCACGCTGATGTTTCCCGCCGACTGCCCAATCAGCTCTCTGGAGGCCAGCGCCAGCGCGTCAACCTGGCGCGCGCCCTGATGCTCGAGCCGAGGATGCTGATCTGCGACGAGATCGTGTCGGGCCTAGACGTTTCCGTCCAGGCACAGGTGCTTGGCCTGCTCATCGAGCTTCAGGAAAAGCTCGATCTCGGACTGATCTTCATCTCGCACGACCTGCGTGTCGTCCGTTACCTCTGCAGCAGGGTGCTGGTGATGTATCTCGGCGAGATCGTCGAGCAGGGCCCGACCGAGGCGGTGTTCGACAACCCGCAACACGCCTACACCAAGGCGCTTCTCGCCGCGATTCCCGATCATTCCCGTGCGGCTGCCGCAGAGGAGCGCGCAACCTCATGAAGCCAACCCCAACCGGACGGAAACCATGACCCGTTCCTTCGATCGTGACATCCCGGTCGCGGCCCTTTCTCCCATCCGTCGCGGCAAGACCACGGCCGACGAGGTGGAGGAACGCCTGGTGCTAGCCATCGCACGGGGCGACAAGGCCGCAGGCGACCGCATCACGGAAGCCGAGCTGGCCTCGGTGCTGAACGTCAGCCGCGTGCCGGCGCGCGAGGCAATGCAGAAGCTGCAGCTGCGCGGCATCCTCGTCGAAGGCGGCCAGCGCGGCCTGAGGGTGTCCGACTATAGCCAACGCCGTATCGCGGAACTGTTCGAGCTGCGTTTCGCCATCGAGAAGATCATCTTCCAGCATGTCATGCGCGAAGGCCATGATCGGGGGCCGTTGATCGCCGAGCTGGAACAGATCGTCGAGACGATGCGCGCGATGGCCGGCTCGGGCGATCCGGTGGCGCTGAGTTCGATCGATCTCGACTTCCATCGCGCCGTCGCCCGCCATTCGGGCAACGAGCTTGCCGCGCAGATATGGGAGGGCCTGGCACAGCATATGATCATCGTCTTCTGTCGCGACTGGGCGAATGCCGCCGACCGCACCGGCGAGGTGCGGTTGCACGAGAGCCTGATCGATTTCCTGCGGGACGGTTCGATCGATGACATCGACGCCAAGCTGGCCAAGCATTTCTCCGCGCCGGCGACGCGTCAGGAAAAAGACAGCCGAGGAGAATGAGATGACGTCAGGAGCTTCGCCATCCGGCCCGCTCGCCGGACGGGTGGCGGTGGTGACGGGTGCGGCGCGCGGCATCGGCGCGGCGATTGCCGCCAGGCTGGCGCGCGGCGGCGCTTCCGTCGTGCTGGCCGATCGCGACGCCGATCCGCTGGAGACAGTGGCTGCCGGCCTGCGCGGGGAGGGTCTCGACGCCTCGGCGCATGCCGTCGACATCACCGACGAAGCCGATATCGCCGCTCTGGCTGCGCGCCTGGCGCAGGAGCGGGGCCGGCTCGACATATTGGTCAACAATGCCGCCATCCTGGACGGCACGCCAATCGACGCGCTGACCCGGACACGCTTCGAAGAGGTCCAGGCGGTCAACCAGAACGGCGCGCTCTGGGTGACGCTCGGCCTGCTCGGCCTGTTGCGCCGTTCCGAGCATGGCCGCGTCGTCAACATTGCGTCGATCGTCGGCGTGCGCGGCATGACCGACAGTCTGGCCTATGCGACCGCCAAGGGCGGCGTCGTCAACATGACCCGCAGCCTCGCCGTCGATCTTGCCCCTCATGGCATCCTAGTGAACTGCGTCTGTCCGGGTTTCGTCGATACGCGCATGGCGTTGCTGCCCGACGGTTCGGGCCATGAGCACGAGACCGACTGGTTCAAGGACATCTACATCAAATACGGCCGCATTCCGCTGCGCCGCCCGGCCCAGCCGGACGACATAGCGGCGGCGACGAGCTTCTTCTGCGGCGACGACTGCGGCTACGTGACCGGCCAGATCCTGCTGGTCGACGGCGGCGTCTCGGCAACCTTCTGAACGGGAACGACAGATGAAAATCCAATCCATCGATTGCCTGGGGCTTTTCGGCAAGTCGCCGAAGGGGGGCTGGAGCAATGAGATCAAGCCCGAGGATTCCATCCACGCACTGGTGGTGGTGCGCACCGACGACGGAGTCACCGGGGTGGGCAGCGTCTTCACCGATGCGCGCCTGGTCGAGGCGGCACTGGCGGTATTGCGGCCGCTCTGCATCGGCGAGAGCGCGATCGAGCCGATGCGCGTCTGCGAGAAGCTCCACCAGAACACCTTCTGGATGGGTTTCGGCGGCACCCTGACCCATGCCATCTCCGGCATCGACATCGCGCTCTGGGACATATTCGGACAGGCGACGGGGCAGCCCGTCGGGCGCCTGCTCGGCGGTACTTACCGCAGCAAGGTCAAGGCCTATGCATCGATTCTGATGGAGATGCCCGACCTGATGCGCGAGCGGACGGCCTATTACCGCGAGCAGGGATTCCGCGCGATCAAGATCGGCTGGGGGCCGTTCGGGCGACGGGAAGACGCCAGGCTCGACGAGGCGATCGTCCGCGCTGCGCGCGAAGGGGCGGGCGACGATTGTCTGCTGATGGTCGATGCCGGGGCAAGCGATGCCTTCTGGCCGAACGGCCTCAACTGGGCGGTCAACGCCGCCGCCATGCTGAAGACCTATGACGTTGCCTGGTTCGAGGAGGCGCTGCGCCCCGACGCCGTCGATGACTTCCGTTCGCTGCGGGAACGCAGCCCCGTGCCGATCGCGACGGGCGAGTGCATCACCCGGCGGCAGAACTACCTGCCGTGGTTCGAGAAGCGCGCCCTCGACATCGTCCAGCCTGACGTGACCAAGGTCGGCGGAATTTCCGAACAGATCCAGATCGCCCGCATGGCGAACGCCTTCGGGGTCAAATATGTCGGCCATGGCTGGAACACCGCCATCGGCCTCGCCGCCGACCTGCAACTCGCCGCCGCCATCCCGACCGCCGACCTCGTAGAGTTCATCGGCGGTTCTCCCTATATCGACGACATCACCGAGGGCGGCTGGAGCCTCGATGCCGACGGCATGCTCGATATCCCCGACAAGCCGGGTCTTGGCATCACGCTCGACCGGGACGCGTTGCGCGCCATGACCCGGAACTCCGACGCCGTGCTCGGAAAGGCGTGACGTCAATGAGGCTCGCGCTCGCCGCCGGACCGCTTCGACTGGAGCTGTCGCCAGGACATGGCGGCGCGGTCGCGGCTTTCCGGCTGGCGACGCCATCGGGCCCGTTCGACCTTTTCCGCCCGTCGCCGGACGGAGAACCCGGAGCTCTCTTCTCCGGCTGTTTTCCGATGGTGCCCTTCGCCAACTGCATCCGCGACAACCGGTTCGCCTTCGGCGGCCGGGTCTACGAGGTCCCGCCGAACATGCCGGGCAACCGCCTCAATTTTCACGGTTCGGGCTGGCAATCGGCCTGGACGGTTGCGGCGAGCGGCAGGACCAGCGCGGAGCTCCTGCTCGCCGAGGGCATCGTCGGCGAGGCTTATCGTTACGGAGCCGTTCAGAGATTCGAACTCGCGCCCGACAGCCTCGAGATAACGACGACGCTCACAAATCGCGGTGACCTGGCCATGCCGTTCTCCTTCGGCCAGCACCCCTGGTTTCCCCGCCACGGCGATGCGAGGCTGCGCTTCGCGGCATCGGGGCGATGGCGTGCCGACGGGGAGGGCCAGGCAGAGGCGCTGGTGCCGCTGGCCGATGACACCGCCTATGAGGACTGGCGCGAGCCGCCGCGCGGCTATCGCAACGACTGCTACGCCGGATGGCCGGGGCGCGCCGAGATCGTTTGGCCTGATGCCGGCGTCGGGATGGTCGTCGAGGCCGACCGGATCTTCGAGCACCTGATGTTCCACGTCCCACGACATGACCCTGAGGTCTTCTGCCTCGAGCCCCAGACCAACGCACCTTGCGCCTTCGACGGCCTGGAGGAGGGTGAAACGTCGCCCGGCGTGATCGTGCTCGGATCAGGCGAAAGCGTTGCGGGTGCGATGCGTTTCCGTGTCCGGCCACCCGATCCAACACATAACTGACCCACGGTAGATTGCATGCATAACTCCCAAGAGTCCTTCCTTTCCCAGCGGGTAACTGACCGATGAAGATCGAAGCCGTTGATTTCTTTTATGTCGCCATGCCCGAAGTGACGACCGCTGCCGACGGCAGCCAGGATGCGCTGGTCGTGCGGGTGGTGGCCGGCGGCCATGTCGGATGGGGCGAATGCGAGGCAGCCCCGCTGCCGTCGATCGCCGCCTTCATCTGCCCGATGTCGCATGGCGCCTGCCGGCCGGTTTCGGCCTCCGTCCTCGGCAGGACGATCGATGGCCCCGAAGACATCCATGCCATGGCGGCCGACGTCGCCTATCTGAGCATGGACCTGCTGCAGGCCGCCCATACCTGGTCGGGGATCGAGATGGCTCTGTGGGACCTCCTGGGCAAGGCGCGAGGGCAACCCGCCTGGAAGCTGCTTGGCTATGAGCGCGCCTACGCCAAGACGCCTTACGCGTCGGTGCTCTTCGGCGCCGATCCGCAGGAGACGCTCGAGCGCGCCCAGACGATACGCGACCGCGGTTTCCGCGCCGCCAAGTTCGGCTGGTCGCCTTTCGGCCAGTCGCTCGACGGCGATATCGCCCATCTCGATGCCGCGCGCGAGGGGCTGGGTAACGACGGGATCCTGCTGATCGATGCCGGCCAGATCTTCGGCGAGGACGTCGAGGCGGCGGCGCTTCGTCTTGACGCGATGGAGCGCAATCGGGTCACCTTCTTCGAGGAGCCGTTCCACGGTTCGGCCTATCTGGCCTATGGCGCGCTATCGTCACGGATGCGAAACGTCCGCAGCGCGGGCGGCGAAGCGGCGCATAACCGTCACATGGCCGAGCACCTCATCGATTTCGGCAAGGTCGGCTTCATCCAGATCGATTGCGGCCGCATCGGCGGTCTCGCGCCAGCAAAGCAGGTCGCGGATTATGCGGTGAAGCGCGGCGTCACCTATGTCAACCACACCTTCACCTCCAACCTCGCGCTCAGCGCCTCGCTGCAGCCTTTCGCCGGACTGGAGGATCATCGCATCTGCGAATATCCGACGACCTTGAGGCAACTGGCGGTCGACCTCACCGTCGACCACATCGTGCCCGACGCCAATGGTGAGATCCACGTGCCCGATGCGCCGGGTCTCGGGGTCGAGATCAACACCGAGGCGTTGACGCGCTACAAGGTGGATGTCGAAATCAAGGTCGGCGGGCGCACGCTGTTTGCGCCGCCACGTGTCTGATTTTCCGGAGGGAGAACTATGAATGCCATCGATCTCAAGGGCCAGGTCGCCGTCGTCACCGGCGGGGCCCAGGGCCTCGGTTTCGCCATTGCCAGCCGGCTCCTCGCCTCGGGCGCGAAGGTCAGCCTGTGGGACCGCGACGCCGCGCAGCTGGAACTCGCGGTTTCGGCACTCGGCGAGCACGCTTCGAAGCAAGTCGTCGATATCACCGACCTTGCCGGTCTGGCGCGCGCGCATGCCGATGTCGAGGCCGGCATCGGCCCGGTTTCGATCCTGGTGAACTCGGCCGGGATCACCGGTCGCAATGCATCGCTCGACGACTACGATCCCGAGGAGTGGCGCAAGGTGGTGGAGGTGAACCTCAACGGCACGTTCTACGTCAACAAGGTGGTCGTGCCGGCCATGAAGGCGCGCAATTACGGCCGCATCGTCAACATCGCATCGGTCGCCGGCAAGGAGGGCAATCCCAATCTGTCGGCCTATTCGGCAGCCAAGGCTGGCGTGATCGGGCTGACCAAATCGCTCGGCAAGGAACTGGCCAAATACGACATCGCCGTCAACTGCATCACGCCGGCGACGGCCAACACCCGCATCCTCGAGAGCCTGACGCGCGAGTTCATCGACTACATGCTGGTGCGCATCCCGCGCGGCCGTTTCCTGGAGGTCGACGAATGCGCCTCCATGGTCGCCTGGCTGGTCAGCAAGGAGAACAGCTTCACCACAGCCTCGACCTTTGATCTTTCCGGGGGACGCACGACCTACTGATCCGGCTTTAGGGGAAGCTTGCCAACACTGGACCAATCCCAGGCGGCAACGCGGAGTACGACCAACGAAGTATGGGCGATCGACCAAGGTTTTGGCGCGCCGCTGACCGCTTTGTGGGACAATGGTAGATGGCGGGGATGACATGGTCCCCGCCGGATTCCCCGTTGGATTCCAAGGGCACCATACCGCCATAGGGTCATTTCCAGGCGGAAGGGTCGTCTTATGGAATCGCAAGATCGCTCCTGGTATCTCCATTCATATCTGCTCGATACGGCGCTCTCCGGCGAAGCGGCCTATAACGGGCGGGCGGACGAAACTTGGCCCGGTGGTCGAGAGCACGACGGCCGGCCCATGGAGCCGGCCGCTCATCGTCGCGGGCATCGCAGCGGTGGCTCTGCGAATCCCGAGGCCTTGAAAGGGCAACCCATAGCGGGGGCGAGCGGCCTTGCTGCCCAGGACGTTACGGACGACGGGTCCGAGGTGAAATTGTCCGTGAGTCCCGGGTCCGAAGCGTCGGGTACCTCGGCCGCGCTGCTGCAACGATCGGTGAGCCCAGGAGCTTCGACGGGCGCTGTCCCTGCGGCCATCATTCCTGCGCCGATGAGCATCACGACCGACCAGTCCGATTATGCACCGGGAAGCGTGGCGATGTTCACGGTCTCGGGCGTCAAGCCCGGCGCCATGGTGGATTTCCATGTTGCCGACCTTCCCGGCCAGCCTGGCGCCAATGGCGTCGCGGATGTCTACCCTGTCTTCCGGGTGAGGGATGGCGGGACCGGCGACGCCGACGGCAAGGCCAATGGTGTCGTCGAAGCGCAATGGCACGTGCCATCAGACGGCAGCGCCACCGGCGCCACCTTGCGCGTCACCGCGGGCTCGGCGGGCCAGACCGCCTCCGCCATCTTCAGCGACGCATCCAACAAGATCGTGACGGAGAACCAGTTACCCGGGACGCCGGAGAGCACATGGGCGATCCATGGATCGATGGACAATCAGGGTGACACCCAGATCGAGGGCTTCGCCACGCAGATCAGCACGAATGCCGGCCAGACGGTGTCGTTCAAGGTCAATACGGCGTCGAGTGGCTACACGCTCGACATTTATCGGCTGGGCTATTACGGCGGAAACGGCGCCCGTCTGGTGTCGAGCATCCATCACAGCGGCGCCACCAACCAGCCCAACCCGCTGTTCAACAGCGCGACCAGGACGGTCGATGCCGGCAACTGGTCGGTGACGGATAGCTGGGCGATCCCGGCCGGCGCCGTCTCGGGCGTCTATTTCGCCAAGCTGACGACCGACAGCGGCAACTTCCAGAACATGGTCCCCTTCATCGTTCGCAACGACGGAACGCCGACCGACATCATGTTCCAGACGAGCGACCAGACATGGGAGGCCTATAATCCGTGGGGCGGATACAATCTCTATAGAGGGCCGAGCGGCCTGGACACGGATCGGGCCACCGCGGTCAGCTACAATCGCCCGATCGCCATGAACTCGACCAATCTGGTCGCCGGTCCGCAGGACTTCCTGTTCGGCGAAGAGTTCTCGGCGATCTACTGGCTGGAGCAGAACGGCTACAACGTCAGCTACATCTCCGGCATCGATGCGGCGACCAACGGCCAGCTCCTGCTCGGTGCCAAGACCTATATGGACGTGGGGCATGACGAATACTGGACGCAGTCGCAGTTCAACAATGTCAAGGCGGCACGCGACGCGGGCGTCAATCTCGCCTTCCTGAGTGGCAACGAGACCTATTGGGATACCGCACTGGCGCCGAGTTTCGATGCGAGCGCCACGCCCAACCGGACGCTTGTCGAATACAAGGACATATGGAGCGGCTCGCAGCTCAACCCGAACGGCACGGCCAATGGCGGCAGCGGCCTGTTCCGCGACCCTATCTACGGTCCGGGGACGCCGGAGAACCAGCTCGCCGGAACGATCTTCAACGTCGACGACATCAGCGGCCTCGACAGCATCACCATACCGGCGGCGATGTCGCAGCTGCGCTTCTGGAGGAACACCAGCATTGCCGCCAACAATGGCGGCACGCTGACAAATCTGCTCGGCTACGAATGGGACAGCGATCTCGACAACGGCTTCCGGCCGACCGGCCTCGTCGACCTTTCTTCGACCACGCGCAACGTCGGCACGGTGCTGGTGGACAACGGGCTTACGACCGTACCGGGCACCGCGACACACAGCCTTACGCTCTATCGCGACGCCGAGAGCGGAGCTCTGGTGTTCGGCGCCGGCACGGTGATGTGGTCCTGGGGATTGTCCGACCAGCATACGCCCTATCTCGGGCTGAACGCGCCCGTCAGCCCGGCCGTGCAACAGGCCATGGTCAACCTCTTTGCCGAGATGGGCATCCAGCCGCAGACGTTGCAGGCGAGCCTGCAACTCGCCCAGGCGTCGAACGATCACACAGCACCGACCGCGACGATCACCTCCCTGACCAATGGCGCGAGTTTCGACCCGGGCCGACTCGTGACGATCGCTGGCACCGCCAGCGATGTCGGCGGCCTCGTCGCCGGGGTCGAAGTCTCCACCGATGGTGGCTCGACATGGCATCCCGCAACAGGCACGACGAGCTGGACATATAGCTGGGCGGCCACGGATCCCGGAGCCCACACGATCGAGGCCCGCGCCATCGACGACAGCGTCAATTCACAAGCCACGCCTTCGACAGTGAACCTGACGGTCAACGGCACGACGGCCCCGAGTCTTTTCGGTGCGTCGAGCACGCCGACCGTGCTCTACGACAACGATGCGTCCCCGATCGAAGTCGGCATGAAGTTCTCATCCACCACGGCGGGCCGGATAACCGCGCTCAAATTCTATCGCAGCGCCGGCGACAACGGTCCTGATGTGCTCGACCTGTGGGACGCGAGCGGGACCAAGCTGGCAAGCGTGACCTTCACAAACACGGCCGTAAGAGGTTGGCAGACTGTTCCACTGGCGAGCGACGTCGCGATCGCCGCCAACACGACCTATGTCGTGTCCTACCATACCAACGGCGCCTATGCGGCCACCCCGAACTTCTTCACCAGCACGGTGATCAACGGTACGTTGTCGGCGCCGGCCGCCGGCAACGGCCTCTATTCCTATGGCGGCACCAGCACGTCGGGCATCTTCCCGACCAACAGTTTCGGCGGAACCAACTACTGGGCGGATGTGGCGTTCATCGCCACCGGGACACCACCGCCTCCGCCTCCGCCCCCACCGCCGCCGCCCCCGCCACCGCCGCCCGGAACTTCGAGCCTGTTCGCCGCCACGGCCACGCCCAGCACGTCCTACAACGACGCTACGCCGGTCGAACTCGGGGTTAAGTTCACGGCCGCCTCGGCCGGCCAGATCACGGCGTTGAAATTCTACCGCACTGCCGCCGACACCGGATCCGACATACTGGACCTCTGGAGCGCGACAGGGACCAAGCTTGCCAGCGTCACGTTCACGAATACGACGGCGATCGGCTGGCAGACGGTGCAATTGGCGACGCCGGTCACGATCGCCCAGAACACGACCTATGTCGCGTCCTATCATACCAATGGCGCCTATGTGGCGACCGGGAACTTCTTCACCAGCGGCGTGACCAGCGGCATGCTGACGGCGCCGGCGAGCGGCAACGGCGTCTATGCCTATGGCGGCACCAGCACCGCGGGCATTTTCCCCAACAGCAGCTTCAACGCCACCAACTATTATGCCGACGTCATCTTCGTACCTTCGGGCGGCGGTACCAACAGGCCACCCACAGCGGTGGCCGATACGGCCGATGCCACCGAAAAAGGCGGCGTCGCCAACGGCACGGGCGGCTCGCCGGCTACCGGCAATGTACTCGCCAACGACACCGACCCCGATACCGGCGATACCAAGACGGTCACCGCGGTCAGCTTCGGCAGCACGACGGGTACGGTTGGCAGCGCCCTCGCCGGCGCCCATGGCAGCCTCGTATTGTCGGCCCCAGGCGTCTTCACCTACACCGTGAACGAGACCGACCCCGCGGTGCAGGCCTTGCGGCTCTCGACCAACACGATCACCGACGTCTTCAACTACACGATGACCGACGCGGCCGGTGCTCCCTCGTCCACGACGCTGACAGTCACCATCCACGGCGCCAACGACGCGCCCGTCCTGGCCGCCCAGACCGCCGACCAGAACGCCGTGGTCGGTTCACTCTACTCCTTCCCGCTGCCATCAGGCACCTTCACCGACGTGGACACCGGAGATACGCTCACCTACACGGCGACCCTGGCGAACGGTTCGGCGCTGCCCTCGTGGCTGAGCTTCAACGCAGGAAACCAGACCTTCAGCGGAACCCCGGCATCGGCAAATGTTGGAACCATCAGCGTCAAGGTCACGGCGACCGACAGTGGTAATCTTGCAGCGAGCGAGACCTTCAATCTCGCGGTCACCTCGTCGCCTGTCACGACTTCCAGCCTGTTCGCGGCTACGGCTACGCCCAGCGGCTCGTTCAACGACCGCACGCCGGTCGAACTCGGGGTGAAGTTCACCGCCTCGTCGGCCGGCCAGATCACTGCGCTGAAATTCTATCGCAGTGCCCTCGACACCGGCACGGATATCCTCGACCTCTGGAGCGCAACCGGAACCAAGCTCGCCAGCGCCACTTTCTCCAACACGACCGCGACCGGCTGGCAGACGGTACAGTTGACGACGCCTGTCACGATCACGGCGAACACGACCTATGTCGCGTCCTACCATACCAACGGCGCCTATGTAGCGAGGTCGAACTTCTTCACCAGCGCAGTGACCAGCGGCGCACTCACGGCGCCGGCGAGCGGCAACGGCGTCTACGCCTATGGCGGCACGAGCTCGGCGGGTGTCTTCCCGACCAGCAGCTTCAACGCCACCAACTATTATGCCGACGTCGTATTCAAGCCGCAGCTGGTGAGCTGAGCCCTGACAATAGAATGGAGCGACACGCCTTCGGGGTGCCGCTCCATCAGAAAAGGCCGCCCGCCGGACTGGCGGGCGGCGACCGCCATCACCTGCGGCAGAGCGAGGTCTGCCTGAGGTCAGGATGCAGGCGCGGCGGCGGTCTGGACGGGCTGGGGCGCGATCGGCATTCCGGGACCGATCTTCTGCAGGTTGCCGCTGATGACCTTGTCGCCGGCCTGAATGCCCTTGACGATGGCGATCAGTTCGCCGTCGGTCTGGCCGAGCTCGACCATACGCATGCCGACGGTGTTTCCGGTATCGACCACATAGACATATTTGCCGAGCTGGCTGGAGCCGAGCGCGACCTGCGGTACCATCAGGCTGTCGGGCTGTTCGCCGACCAGGAGGCGAATGTTCACATATTGTCCGGGCAGCAGCGCATGATCCTCGTTGGCGATCGTCGCGCGCGCCACGATCGTGCCGGTGGCGGGATCGATCCTGTTGTCGACGAAGGTCAATTCGCCCTTGCGCGGCGCAGATGCGTCGCCCGGCACCGTCACCTCCGCCGCGACGGGGCCGGTGGTCTTGGCCCGCCTCAGCATGGCGAGGTCCGTTTCGCTCGGCGTGAAGGTGACATAGATCGGGCTGATCTGGACCAGGGTGTTGAGCGTGGTGCCACCGGCGCCGACCAGCGTGCCGACGGCCGCCTGGTTGCGGCCGAGGCGTCCGTCGAAAGGCGCGCGAATCTCGGTGTAGCCGAGGTTGAGCTCGGCTTCCGCGACCGCCGCCTTGCTTGCCGCGACGACCGCCTCGCTCTGTTCGACGGCGCTGCTGCGCTGCTCGAAACCGTCCTTGGACAGGAAGCCGGTCTTGGAGAGATCCGAGCCGCGGTTCAGATTGGCCTTGGTGTAGTCGAGCGAGGCGACGTCGCGATCCAGCTGGGCCTTCACCCGGTCGAGCGCGACCTGATAGTCGCGCTGGTCGATCCTGTAGAGCAGGTCGCCCTTCCTGACGTCGGCTCCATCGGCCGCTGGCTGATCGAAGATGTAGCCCGAGATCTTGGCCTGCAGGGCGACGCTGCTGATCGCTTCCGTACGCGCCGTGTAGTCGAGATAGACGGGAAGCGTCTTCTTGACCACCGCCGTGACAGGCACCGGCATCGCCTGCGGGGCCGCAGAGGCGACGGCGGCACCTGCGGGCTTGCTCAACAAGCCCGACAGGAACTCGGGTCCACCATTGGCATGGACGAACAGAGCGGCGCCCGCAATAAGGGCGACGGCTGTCGTTGTTTTCCAGTATCGCATGGGTTCTTTCCTTGTCATTCGGCCGCTTCGGCGTGGGA
>VFQN01004324.1_pt1 | contig 18891 bp, 13 predicted proteins | sample 3512371 | NCBI WGS metagenome assembly VFQN01 (sample SAMN10412370, study PRJNA504923) | tailings metagenome | isolation source: Replicate 2 from Balatoc abandoned mine | place: Philippines: Itogon, Benguet | collected 2017-08-28 | reverse complement strand
CTACGGCAGTTACATCTCTTAGCATTTCTTTATAGTAAGAAAAACCAAGTGTACCTTCGAAATTGTGTTTGTTGTCGATGCTCTTGACATACTTCAAAACCGCATCGGCTTGCTGATCCACAACGGTATTTTCGGTGTAGGTAGCTTCGCGGTCTTGAACTAAAGTAAGTGGTCCGTTGAGATAAGATTTAAGGAATACACGCGTGGCAAAATTGTTGTTGATCAACGAAACCTGCGGGCGGAAGGTAAGACCCGGCAAAATCTCCCAGTTGGCACCTACCACAAACATATAGTTGTCGCGGCGTCTTTTGGAATCATATCTACTAATATAATAAGCGGGGTTTCCGTTGGTAAAAAGACGTCCCGGTGCCAACGAACCATCTTCAAATTGATACTTAGACGTCTGTGCCGTATTGATATTGTTTTTGAATACAACCCCTACGTTAGGTACTTGATTGTCGTCCACATTGGCATAATTGAGGCGTCCAAAAAAGTTTAAGTTTTTGGCTACTTGTACATCTCCATTGAGGTTGAGCGAAATACGCTTGTAATCAGTATTAATAGCAATCCCCTTGTTGTCGAGATAGCCCAGCCCCATGCTGAATTTAGCTTTTTCAGAACCTCCCGACACCGAAAGAGTATGGTCGTGACTGTAGGCAGTTCGGAATATTGTTTTCTGAAAATCAGTCCCTTTAAATATCAAAGTTTTGGAAGGGTCTAAAGGGTCGGGGATGGTTTCCCACTTAGCACCCCACTGATCAGCGGGTAGATTGAGAAGAGACCGATTTTGGTCCGACAGGTACATCGTCGTAAAAGCCGTATTGTTGGTGAGGTCGTTGCCAGTTCCTCCGGCATTAGCCTGCGTCAAAAAATCCAACACGGAGGGTGATTTGACTCCACTAGCCGCAATACCAAGCCGCATAAAACGCACAAAATCCTTGGCGTCGGCCAATTCGTACATTTTACCTACATCCGATACATTCATGTTGTATTGATAATTGACTTGCGTAGTACCTGCTTTTCCCGATTTGGTTTCGACAATAATCACCCCGTTGGAAGCCCGCGAACCATAGATAGAAGTAGAAGCGGCATCTTTGAGTACTTGCATAGATTCGATATCGCGGGGGTTGATATGATCCATATCAGTCCGAATCACCCCGTCAATCACATACAATGGATTGGAGCCATTGGGATTATTAATAGAAGTTCCCCCTCTCAAGACCACCCGTGGTCTATCGCCCGGCTGTCCCGACGTACTTTGCACCCGTAGCCCTGCGATATTTCCTTGGAGGGCAGAAGTGGCATTGGCATAGGTGACATTTTGTAACACCTTTGTATCCAATTTTGAGATAGAGGTAGTGACGGTTTCTTTGGATTGTGAACCGTATCCTACTACGACTACTTCACTCAGGCTTGCTACATCGGTGGCTAGACTAACGTTGATAGATATACGATTTCCGATTGCAACCTCCTGTGTTTTGTAGCCAATAAACGAAAATACCAGTATCCCGTCACTAGCTGCCGAAATCGTGTAGTTACCTTCGGCATTGGTGGTAGTACCCGAGCTTGAGCCTTTTAAATACACATTGACCCCCGGCATTTCGGCACCTTTGTCGTCCGAAACTTTACCTGATATTTTTACGGTCGATTGGGCATATATACCCCCTTCGAAGAGCGCAAAAAGTGCCAGTAATAGCACATACTTACATCGTCTCCATGACGATTTTTTTGGTTTTTCCATGTTGTAAAAATGATTCATCTATTTGTTTGCATTATTTTCAGAGTAAGACATCCCATAGCATATACACAATAATTATTCTGCATTTTTGCTTTTTTCTACAAAAAAATTTGATTTACAAGAACGAAAACAAAATTATATTTTACCTCAGAAGACTTCCTCTACTTTCATTTGAATTTATAATACTATTTTTCAAAGGTACTTTAGGGGGTAGTTCTAAGCACAAATATCATTTGAATAGTACTATTTCACTTCTTTAATGGGAGGCGGCAAAAGCAGTGAGTTTTTTGACCGCTACGTCGGCACATACATCTCCGCCAGGAGCTGCATAAGGCGGAATATTGCCCATGTATCTAAAAAAACCTGCTTGATACTCTCGGTCGTCGCAAGCACTTGCGTCTGGAATGTAGCCATATACGCCATCTATATACCCACCCGTAATGATACAAGGTAGATTGGTTTCATTTTTTATCTTAAGTCCCGTCTTCACAAAAGGCTCATAAGGCAGCCCCACAAACCCTACGTCTCCTATTCTTGCCACAAATATCTTCATGGTCAAATAAGGGGGCTGGTTATTTTCTTTCTTTTGGGCATACTGCTCCAACGCCCACATATACCACGGCCTCACCATCTCTACCAATCGCGCTCTGTAAGGAGGCGTGAGCGCTTTCGGGAAATTCATCCCTACACAATACAAAGTATTTTCATCGCCACTGTTGCCTCGCCGAATAAAATCATCAATTGCCGATAAGTCTTTTTTGAGACTGTCTACGGGTGGAAGTTTCGCAAATGGTACATGTACTTCTTCCCGACTCCAACGAAAATCAATCCGTTGAGATTTATGAAGGTTTTTGGCCGCTACCAAAAAAGCCTCGGCCAAATATTCACCCATCAAATCAGCATCTTTGATGGTGCCTGTCAGCATATATTTTGAGTTGATATCGCCCGCACACCCTTGAACAAAACCAATAGGTATATCGCCTAGTTGCTTGGCCAGTCTTTCAGTAGCAATTTGGGGAAATTGACCATGACTAAACATTTTTTCGGGGCTGTAGGCTGTTACAGGGTGTCCCGTAAAAAACGTTAATCCGGCGATGTATTTACCAGATGTATTCTTAAACAATACAACAGTCGCGTCAGGGTCTATCAAACCACGGTAGCCCTCTCCTAAGGGCAGGCGGTCTTCTTCGCGAATAAAATAGCTTTTGCCATTCACGTACTTACCTCTTCGATTGTAGGTGATGCGATTTTCTTCGGCATTGCCCCATTCTATCGTGACTGGCACCAATGATTTAGAAACATGAGCCGCCGCTTGGATTAGTTTTTTTTCAAACTCTCGCCCCAACTCTCTCGACAAGGCATCGGGGCTTCCTTTGTCATACTTTACGGCATCGCTCATGTGTAGCACCGGCACCGTATGACTGTGGGAGGTACAGGTGACGATTTGGTCGGCAGGCAATCCCAACGCTCTCGACAAAATAGCCACCGTCTCTTGGTGTATATGTCCAATCACATCTAATGGAGAGGTGATAAAGGCCACTTTTTGGCCATCTTGCTCTACTAGCAACAAGGTATTTTTCAAATCACCATAGACATTTTCGATAACGTGCTCTTTGCGGCTAGGAGCAGTAGTGCCTACTTTAGGTTCAATTGAAAATTTATACGCCGCCACTTTGACGGCAGTTTGCGACCAGCTCATCGTGCTAAACCCGACAAACGCCACTAACATGATTATTGTGAATGAAGGTTTTATAAAAATCATAAGGATTGAAAGACAAGGTTAGGCAATCAGAACAATTTCAATTTTTTACCCGCCGAAATTCGCTGATTAATCAAAGCACGAATTTCCACTAACAAACAGCCCTGCATGACTAACTATCTGCGTAAATCGGCGACTTTAAATCGGTGCCAATCGGCGGGTAAAATTTTAACTCAACTTAGAGAACAGGATACTAAACAGGCATTATTTCCAGCCTGTATTTTCTACTACTAAAGGTTCTAGGCTAATGATAGAATTGCCAATCGGAAACAGCAAAAGATAAGTATCGCTGTCTTTGCCTTTGAGTGAAGGTACTAGTTCAAATACTTTTCCAAATCGGCGCAAATCCCACCAATATTTTCCTTCGGTACAAAATTCGAGTAAACGCTCTTTAAGAATAGCAGCGTCGTTGGCTTCTTTGGTACCGTTTACAAAAACATAGGCTTGTTTGGCGGCTCCATAGGCCCTTGCTCTCACGGCGTTTATTTCCACAGAAGGGTCTTGGCCTAATCCATTTTTGGCTTCGGCCTTCATGAGCAACACATCCGAATAGCGATAAAGCATTACATCATTTTTGAAATGCCGCACCCCTGATACGACCGTGCCGTTGCCTTTTGCGCCAATTATCGAAGTAATAAAAGCATTGGCGGTCGATTTTATTTCGTAAAAAGTTCCTGCCTTGCGGGTATCATCGTCCGAAAATTGGCTTCTCACCGATGCCGCCACTTGCATGATGCTATTGCCGGCATTACCAGTTCCTATTACCCCAATTACATTTTTGGTATCCTGCGTGATGTTTGAGGGGTTGTTGGACGAATTGAGATACATGTATTGGTAATAATTATTGTCACTTTCCAAAACTTGGAATCTTACCGACATGATTACCTCTCGGTTGCCTTTGTTGTCGTATGAAAACACGTTGCTAAAATTGTCGAGAAGTCCCAAATCGGCAGTTTGCACTTCATTCAACGCCGTCAGAGCAGTCTGATAATCAGCCGTTCCACCCGACATGAGGCGGGCTGTCCAGAGGTATACTTCTGCTTTCAATGTATTGGCACCTGCTTTGTTCCATTTGTTTCGGCCTGCCTCAAAACTATTGTCAGGAAAAAGAGAAATAGCTTGGTTCAAGTCCTCTTTGACTTGCTTGATAATATCCGCGACGGGTGTGCGCGGCACTTGGATTCCCTTGGGGTCATATCCTTCGGTGGGTTCTAACCGCAAAGGCACATCTCCCCAAGCTTTGGCCAATGTAAAATACACGTAAGCACGCATGGTATAGGCTTGGGCCAAAATTCGCTTTTGAGAGTTGGTATTAGCAATACTGATAGTAGGCACGTACTTGATGATAAGATTGGCAGCGTCAATCACTTTGTACAACCCTGCCCAGTTGACAGAAGTAGTACCGACATTGAGCGAGTTTAGATAAAAAATATCCAGCCCAACCGTCCCTGCCAAGGCTTGCGACATGGTTTGTGAGCGCCCTTCGCCCAATATAAACAAGTTCAATACCGCTTCATTGCGTAAGTTTACATACATACCGTTGAGGGCACCTATGGCATCGCTTTCTGTTTTCCAGAAGGTTTGACTCGTCAATACGCTGGTGGGATCGACTTCTATGTTTGATTTGCAAGCGGCATTGAGCAAACACAAAATGCCTACAATATATCCTGTTATCTTTTTCATGTTTGTAATAATTTTAGGTACGGATTTAAAATGTCACGTTGGCTCCCACGGTAAAGTTGACGGGCATCGGGAAGTGTCCGTTGTCTTGTCCTCCGTCGTCAGGATTTTGTCCCGAATAGCGTGTAAAATAGTGCAGATTACTACCCGTAAAATTCAATCGGATATTCGACATTTTGAGCTTATTGACAATCCGCGAAGGCAACACATACGCCAAGGTTACTTCTCTAATGGCCAAGAAATCTCCTTTTTCGTAGTAAGTATTGTTAGGGCGAATGTTGTTAAACTGATTTTGCCACACATAGCGAGGCGTGTTAGTCACATCTCCGGGCTTTTTCCACATGTTGTCGATGTATCTTTGGGTGGGCAACGCATCCCCCTGTAGCTGACCGTCGGCGAAAATGGCTGGGTAATTGTAAATGGTAGCTCCCAAACTATAATCCATGCGCACATAGAAGCTCAATTGCTTATAACTCAACGAACTGCTCACACCACCCGTCCATTTGGGATAAGGATTACCAACATACACTTGGTCGCGGGTATCAATGATATTATTTCCGTCCACATCTCGCCAAATGGCATCTCCACCGTATTTGGTTTTGTTAGCGGTGTTTACCAATTGGTCCACCGGACCTTTGGCGGCCTCTTCGTCGGTCTTATAGACACCAATCAACTCATACGCGTACATATCTCCCACACGACCGCCTTCCTGCAAACCACCTAGCCAATTGTAGGCGCCGATGGCAGGATCCCACACATATACGCCACCGATGCGGTTTTTATCAACACCATTGTCAGGGAGTTTAAGAATTTTGGTGTTTACCTTGGCCGCGTTTACCGACAAATCCCATTGCAACTGCGAAGTAGGAGGCAATACCCTAACATTAATAGCGGCTTCTATTCCTTTGTTTTGTAACGTACCTAAGTTGGTAAATACCGAACTATATCCCGACGAAACAGGTAAGCTTACCGTGGTGAGCAAATCGCTCGTGGTTCGGTGGTAATAATCAAACATAATGCTAATTCGCTGTTTAAACAATGCCGCATCAAATCCCACATCTACGGTTTTGGATTTTTCCCATTTCAAATCGGCATTAGGCAATACCGACGGAATGACCGCCGCGCCGTTGGAATAGCGACTGCCCACGGCGTAGTTGCCCATTGCCTGAAAATCCCCCAAACCACTGATATTTCCATTGACTCCATAACTAGCTCTCAATTTTAACTCCAATAGATTTTCGGGAACTAACTGCCCCCAAAACGCTTCTTTGTGTAGATTCCAACCCGCCGAAATCCCGGGAAAAGTTCCGAACCGATTTTGAGCTCCCAAATTGGAAGCACCGTCATGACGGATGTTGAGGGAGAGTAAGTACCGTTGTTTATAATCATAATTCAAACGAGCAAATACCCCCTCAATGCGCAAATCTGACACCGACCCTCCCACCGAAGTAGGGGTAGCGGCGGCGTTGAGAGTCGGGATATTGTCCGTTGCCGCGCCTTCTCCCGTTGCCGATTGCGTCAATAGATTTCTTGAATAATAGGAGTAGCCCGCCTTAGCTTCCAGATTGTGTTCGCCAAAAGACTTTGCATACGTAAATACCCCTTCGGCTTGGTACTGCGTGGTTTTGTTGTAGGAAGCCGAAGCCGAACGCGTAGTGACTACCGCACCTACGCCATTGAGCAATGCCGCAGGTTGGAAAGTGTAAGCGTCCGCATCTACTTTGAGCAACGAAAGTTGAGGCTCAAAAGTAAAGTTTGGTAGTATTTCCCAGCGTCCATTGAGCGAGATAGTCAGGTTGGAAAGGTTGTTGTCGCCCTTGGGAGCATAAGGCCCTCTCAAAAAATAATCGGGGTTACCAATCGTACGACTTTGGCCAGGAGCCATAGTTCCATCCTCAAATTGATACTTGGCAGTACCCGGCAATGAGGGATAACGGTAGAACATATACGAATAATTGGAAACAGGGTTGTTTTTCCGATTGCTAAACAAAAGCCGTGCTCCAATGCTTAGATTTTTCTTAATGTTGAGATTCCCATTCAGGTTAACATTTAATCTTTTATAGTCAGTAGCCACTACTGTACCTGCTCCCGTCATGTAGCCCATCGCGGCGTTAAAGGATGCCTTTTCGGTACTACCAGAGGCGCTTATATTGTGCTGATGAATCATACTGCTCTGATAAATCAAATCCGAGTAGTTGGTTTCTTTGTAAATAATGGTTTTGGAAGGATCTACGGGGTCGGGCATACTGGTCCAGCCTTCGTTAAGTTTGTGTTGATTGTCGGGCGACAAATACATCACCGCATAAGCTGTGTTATTGGTGAGGTCATTGCCCGTGCCCGAACCGTTGGCTTGCTGATTGCGTGCCGCTAAGGCCGCATTTTTGTTGGCCGCCGCCACCGTCCCCAATCGATTGTAATAAATATAGTCATACGCCGAAGCATATTCGGTACGTCTTCCGGGTTGGGAGTTGGTGAAGGCATAGGAATAATTAACAACCGTTTTGCCCGACTTACCCGATTTGGTCGTAATCAAGATAACCCCGTTAGAGCCTCTAGCCCCATAAATCGCCGTAGCAGCGGCATCTTTCAAGACCTGCATCGATTCGATGTCGTTGGGATTCAAATCCGTAAAACCCGCGTCTCTTATCACCCCGTCAACGATGTAAAGGGGCGATGCACCATTTGGGTTGTTGATAGAAGTACCGCCACGTAATATAATCCGGGAAGCGGCTCCTGGCTCTCCAGAGGTTGTCTGCACCCGTAATCCCGGTACTGCTCCTTGCAAGGCTGCGCTTACATTGGTGTAAGGAGCGTTTTGCAATACCTTGTTATCTACTTTAGAGATTGCCGTCGTTATGGTCTCTCGTGATTGTGTTCCGTACCCTACTACCAGTACTTCGCTTAGAGTCGATACGTCGGGTTGCATTTCAACGTCCAGTTGGGTTCGCCAGCCGATTTTTACTTCTTGGGTTTTATAACCAATAAACGAAACCACCAACACATCTGCATTACTAATTTTGAGAGAAAATCGTCCTTGTGCGTCGCTAGTGGTACCTACGCTTGTCCCTTTGAGCAACACATTCACACCAGGCATTTCGCCACCTTTTTCATCAAGAATTTTCCCAGAAATTGTCCCCGTGGTTTGACCAGCTGTTTCGTGGTAAAGTGTGACGAAAACAACCGCAAAAATCAATACGACGCGTAGGAGCCGTCGGCACAATGGTAAAGCTTTGTTTTTCATAAAGACATGATAATAGATTATTAAACTGGATTCAAAATGTACTCTAAACAAAAGGCGGCCTGAGGGAATCAATATTTCACAATACCTAAATGAATCGGTATATAATTTTGAGAAATTTATCTTTTACAAAATTATTTTACACCCAAGGAGACTTCTTCTACTTTCATTTGATTTTATAATACTATTTTTCAAAAAGGCATTATTATAAAAAAAAGCACTGTGAGATACTCCAGTTTTCCATTGTCTAGCCCTTTAAAACATCAAATTCGAACATACTATCACTGTAGCCTCGTGTAAGCACTAGTCCCTGAAATAAAATGACAACAACAACCTCATAAAGTATAATATAAACAGCCTTTGCTTGAGTCTACTTCATCTCTCCTTATGATTTTCATCATAAAAATACCCAAGAATATTACTCAATTTGTCTATAATTACTAAAATTAAGATAGGCAAATGGCGGGTATTCCATCAGCGATATTACAACAATATGGCGCATCACTCAATCGCTTCGTCAAAGGTGAATACATCTTTTACGAAGGCTGGCCTGCTCACTTTTATTTTCAGGTGGAGGAAGGTAACATTAAGATGCTGAATGGAGGTGAAAATAATGATTATATCCAAGGGGTCTTTTCTCAGGGAGAGGGTTTCGGAGAACCGCCATTAATCGGTGACTTCCCCTATCCTGCCGATGCCCGAGCCATTTCCAATGCGAAGGTGTGGGTCTTAAAAAAGGTCGATTACCTGCGTCTATTGCGCGAAAATCCCGATATACATTTTGAATTTACCAAGGTATTGGCCAAACGTCTTTGCCACAAAACCAAGTTGCTCAACGCCATGAATACCCAAAGCCCCGAGCAGCGGATTTTAACAATCATTGATTTTTTCAAACAAAAATCTCCACGCTCTGGCGATTGTTTTGAAGTCCCCATCACTCGTCAAGCCATTGCCGACATGACGGGGCTACGGGTAGAAACAGTCATCAAAAAAGTGATTCAACTCGCAGATATAGGAGAGTTAAAAATTGCTAATCACAAAATTATGCGACCTTGGTAGATTCCTCAACTGACACTTCTCAAGCCCCTCGTTGGGGCTTTTTTTATTTAGTACACTTCCTCCCAATTCCTGCCAAAGATTAGGAAAGCAGTATGATTCAAACCATAAGTTTTTGGGGGTAAGCTGCTGTACGTTTGTACCGTTGTTAACCAAAAACCAATTTCCTAATGAAACGTTTATTCCTTTATTTATTAACCCTCACCGCTCTCCTTTGGTATGGCTGCTCTGGCAAGGGAGCAGAGCAACGCGCCGAGTCGCCCGAAACAGACACTACCGCTATTTTACAACAACCCGAAACGCACGGTACTGAAGTCAAAGAGGTAGCTCTCTCTACCCCACTCGACCAAGCCATGGTCAAAAAAGGAAGCGACATTTACGACCTAAAATGTATGTCGTGTCACAAGCTTACCGACGAAAAATTAGTGGGGCCTGGCTGGAAGGATGTGACAAAAAAACGTAAGCCTACGTGGGTTATTAACATGATTACTAACGTGGACATGATGCTCGCCGAAGATGCTGAAGCCCAAAAACTGTTGGAACAATGCTTAGTCAGAATGCCTAACCAAAACATCACCGCCGAGGAAGCCCGCAGCGTCTTAGAGTTTATGCGTAAAAACGACGGGGAAAAATAATTTAAAACCATACTTCAATGAAAAACAATATCATCAAAGGCATCGCAGTAGTGGTGCTTGCAGGGGGCTTTTTTGCCTGCAAACCCGACAACGCTGGTAAAAATGGCGGTTCGGAAATTGCAGGAGATGCCGCCCAAAAAGTATATGTCGCCCCAGGGAAACATGACGAATTTTACAACATCGTTTCGGGAGGATTCAACGGACAACTTTCGGTTGTCGGATTGCCTTCAGGGCGGGTATTTCGAATCATTCCTGTTTTTTCACAATTTGCCGAAAACGGCTGGGGCTACAGCGAAGAAACCAAACCCATGCTCAATACGTCGCACGGATTTGTTCCATGGGACGACTCCCACCACGTAGCACTCTCGACCACCAACGGCGAACATGACGGACGTTGGGCATTCATCAACGGCAACAACACCCCCCGTATCGCCCGCGTCAGCCTTTCTACGTTTCGCACCGACGAAATCATAGAGCTCCCAAACTCAGGTGGCAATCACTCGTCGCCATTCATTACCGCTAATACCGAATACGCCGTAGCAGGAACCCGTTTTTCAGTCCCTCCCGATGCCAACGCCGATGTGCCCATCAGCAGCTTTAAACAAAACTTCAAAGGGTATATCAGTTTTGTGAGTATCGACAAAACGACTGGGCACATGGGGGTTAAGTTTCAGTTGAAAACCCCTGGCGTGAGTTTTGACTTGGCAAGGGCTGGCAAAGGAAAGTCGGATGGCTGGTTCTTTTTCTCTTGCTACAATACCGAACAAGCCGCTTCTTTGTTGGAAGTAAATGCCTCTCAAAAGGACAAAGACTTTATTTTGGCCGTCAACTGGAAAAAAGCAGAAGAGTACTTAGCACAAGGAAAAGGTAAAAAAGAAGCCGCTAAGTACGCACACAACATTTATGACGAAAAAACGCACTCAGCTACTTCTACCATTCTAACGGAAGTAATGACTCTAGATCCCAAAGAATGCCCAGGGATGTTGTATTTTATGCCTTGTCCCAAATCCCCTCACGGTCGACCCTACGGGTAGCTATATTGTAGGTTCGGGCAAATTGGCGGCAGTCATTCCTGTATTTTCGTTTGACAAAATGCAAAAAGCCATTGCTGCCAAAACATTCGATGGCGATTTTGACGGTATTCCTGTCCTAAAATACGACGCAGTACTTCATGGTGAAGTGAAAAAACCAGGCTTGGGCCCTCTTCACACCGAGTTTGATGGTCAAGGCAATGCCATTACTTCGTTCTTTGTATCGTCTGAATTGGTAAAATGGAACATCGAAAAACTCGAAGTCCTCGACCGTGTTCCTACTTACTATTCTGTGGGGCACTTGTGTATCCCAGGCGGCCCCACTGCCAAGCCTCACGGCAAATACGTAATTGCGTACAACAAAATTACCAAAGACCGTTACTTACCAACAGGCCCAGAATTGACTCAATCGGCACAATTGTATGATATTTCGGGCGACAAAATGAAACTTTTGCTCGACTTCCCGACCATTGGCGAACCCCACTACGCCGAGGCTATTCCAGCTTCATTGGTTGAAAAAAATACCAAAAAGATATTCAAGTTGGAAGAAAACAACCACCCTTACGTGGCTAAAGGCGAGAAAGAGACCAAAGTAGTACGCAAAGGCAACGAAGTACACGTCTATATGACGTCGATTCGGTCGCACTTTACCCCTGACAATATCGAAGGAGTAAAAATGGGCGATGAGGTATTTTTCCACGTCACCAACCTCGAACAAGACTGGGACGTGCCCCACGGATTTGCCGTGCGCGGCGCACAAAATGCCGAAATCCTCATCATGCCAGGCGAAACTTCGACCCTGCGCTGGAAACCTACCAAAGTCGGCGTTACGCCAATGTACTGCACCGATTTCTGCTCGGCACTCCACCAAGAAATGCAAGGTTACGTGCGGGTTTCACCAGCGGGCAGTAGCGTTCCGTTGACCTGGGGAACGGGCAAAACCCCAACCGCCGAAGCTGAAAAGAAAACGGCCAATGCCAAACCCAAATTAAATACGCCCAAAGTGGCAATGAAATAAGGTTTCCACTACCGACAAGGGGGCAAGCGCCTCGTTTGCCCTCCTTTGTCGGTTTTCAAAAACTATTTTTATGAAACCCCTCCGTCCGTTTACCATTGGTAGTTTGTATGTAGCCTCGTTGTCGCTCATTGCTACCTATTTTCTCCCACTTTGGCGCATCGACTTATGGGCACCGCAGTATCCAGAAGGCTTAGTTATGAAAATTTGGCTTTCCAAATTATCGGGTGATGTAGAAATCATCAACGGCCTCAACCACTACATTGGTATGGCTCACATCAAAGAAGAAATGTTTCCTGAATTTCAGTTTCTTTCTTACATCGTCGCTTTCTACATCGCTTTTGGCCTGCTGACGGCCTTTTTAAAAAGTCGCAAAATGCTCATTAGCTATTTGGTCTTGCTCATTTTAGCTGGAGCTGCCGCTTTGTACGATTTTTGGAGTTGGGGCTACGAATACGGGCATAATTTGAGCCCAGATGCTGCCATAAAAGTCCCAGGAATGTCGTATCAACCTCCGCTAATTGGCTATAAAGAACTCCTCAACTTTGGGGCATATTCCATTCCCGATGCAGGTGGCTGGGTTTTTGTAGCAGTGGGTATTCTCGTGATTCTTTTGGTCGCCTGCGAAACCTACTTCTGCCAACCCAAAAACCAGCTAGCTCCCAAAAGCAACGTTTCACCCGCCTTGGTGGTGTTTTTGTTGGGAACCATGGCTAGCCTCCAAAGTTGCGCCCAGCAACCCGAACCCATCCGTTACGGTCAAGAAGCCTGTGTGTTTTGTAAAATGACAATTATGGACAAAAAATTTGCATCCGAAATTGTCAATAGCAAAGGAAAAGCGTTCAAGTTTGACGACCTAAGTTGCATGGTTAAATACATAAAAACCAATCAATTAAAACAAGAAGACCTCACTTTTGTGGTAGTAAATGATTACAATCGACCAGGGGAATTAATTGATGCAAAAACGGCCATTTTTTTGAGTAGTAAAGAGCTTCGCAGCCCAATGCGCGGCGACATAGCAGCCTTTTCTGACAAATCCAGTGCTGAAGCCGTAAAAGCTAAGTTTTCAGAAGCAAAAATACTGACGTGGAAAGAGGTTTTTGAAAGTTTATAAACGCCTTACTTTCAACTAATTTTAACCAAGTGTGTCATGTTTCAAGTCAATAACTCTCCTTGTTGGGGTCACAGAGTTTCACGGAGTTACACAACGTATCCTCAACATTCCTCGGTACAACTCTGTGCTTTTCAAACTCTGCGTCACTCTGTGTCGAGTAATTGGCGCACGTGCACTCTTTTCACTATCATCGCTTTCTTCATTTGCTTTACGAGTTATGCGCGTCTTTGGAAAATCACACCAAAACAGCCTTTGAAACAAGCGATTGAACAGGCGAATGCCTACGATACACTCCTGATTCAAAAGGGCTTATACCATATTCAAAATATCGTCATTGACAAACCCCTAACCCTCATTGGCCAGCAGTTCCCAATTTTAGATATTCAATTTAAGAATGAAATTTTTACTGTCAAATCCAACGACGTCACCATCAAAGGCATCGAATTTAGAAACGTGGGTATGACGAGTATGATTGACTGGGCAGCCATCAAAGTATTGGAAGCGAGCAATATCCGTATTCTCAACAACCGAATCAGAAACTGTTATTTCGGGATTTATTTGTCGGCTTCCGACCATTGTTTGGTGCAAGGAAACGACGTGCAGGGCAACCCCAAAGAAGAGCAAAATACTGGCAACGGCATTCACGCCTGGAAATGTGACAGCATTCTTATCCAACACAACCATACCCAAGGCCACCGCGACGGTATTTACTTTGAGTTTGTGACCAACTCTACCATTCAACACAATGATAGTCAACAGAATATACGTTATGGACTGCATTTTATGTTTTCGCACAATAATGGCTATTTCTACAATCATTTCCATAAAAATGGTGCTGGCGTAGCCGTGATGTACACCAAGTTTGTGACCATGAAACACAATATTTTTGAACAAAATTGGGGTGGGGCAGCCTACGGACTTTTGCTCAAAGATATTTCGGATAGTCACATCGAACAGAATAGCTTCAAAACCAATACTGTCGGCGTATATATGGAAGGGTGTAGCCGTTCGGTATTTACCAAAAACCAATTTATCGCAAACGGGTATGCCCTCCGTGTCCAAGCCAATTGCGATGACAACACGCTTACTTACAGCAACTTTCGAGGAAACACCTTTGATGTAGCTACCAATGGCGACGTTGTTTTGAATCACGTTTCACATAATTATTGGGACAAATACGAAGGCTATGACCTCAATCGCGACGGCATCGGCGACGTGCCCTTTCGCCCCGTGAGCCTCTACGCCACCGTCATTGAGCGAATCCCCCAAGCCATGATGCTACTGCGAAGCTTTACGGTCACTCTCCTCGACCGCATCGAAAAGATTATTCCTACCCTTACCCCCGAAGGAATGAAGGACGAAAAACCACAAATGAAACCTTTAAAACTATAAACCCATGATTCGCGCAGAAGCTATTTCAAAATCCTTTGGTAAACTCAACGTACTCCGCAACGTAAGCGTGCGGCTCGACGCAGGGCGGGTCGTGGCGGTCATCGGGCCGAATGGTTCGGGAAAAACGACCTTTATCAAAACCCTGCTCGGGATGGTCGTGCCTGACAGCGGAACGGTATTATTTGATAATCAACCCATTGAAAAACAACACACCTATCGTTCTCAGATTGGTTACATGCCCCAAATCGGGCATTACCCCGCCAATTTGAAAATCAGGCAGTTGTTTGAGATGATGGTGGATGTCCGCAAAAATGCCGCGACACAACTGGACGAAGATTTGGTAGAAGCATTTCATTTAAAAGGATTATTTGAAAAGCCATTAGGCACGCTATCGGGAGGAACCAAGCAAAAGGTGAGTGCAGCGTTGGCGTTTTTGTTTAACCCTTCGGTATTGATTTTAGACGAACCGACGGCAGGCTTAGACCCGCTTTCGAGCGAGATTTTAAAGGAAAAAATTCAGAAAGAGCACCAAAACGGAAAGCTCATTTTGATTACGTCTCACGTCATGTCTGATCTCGACGAACTCGCTACCGACGTGCTATACTTGCAGGATGGCAGCGTTCAGTTTTACAAAACCATCACCGAACTCAAGCTAGAAACAGGCGAGAACAAACTCGGCCGCGTCGTTGCACAACTGATGTCGCAACCTCGTAAAAGCCATCAAAACATTAAAACATTGGAGTTTTCAAGCCTACAAATATGAAAATCAAGCCCATCTATTTCATTCTCCCTTTTGCGATACTGTCACTACTACTAGGGGTGTATGCTGGATGGTTGCGGCTGGGATGGGGGATACCAGTAGTTCACAGTCAAGCCATTGCCCAACACGGCGCACTTATGGTAGGCAGTTTTTTGGGAACGTTTATTGCCGCCGAACGCGTTGCGATGTTAAAAAACAAAAGTTGGTGGCTAGTTCCTGCCATTTTTGTAAGCAGTTTACCCCTGCTTTTACACGTCTCTCCCTCAGCAGGATACGGGGAATTGGTACTTGGAAGTATCGGTTATTTCATCGTTTCGACAAGAGCTTACCAGCACTATCGCTTCACGGGCGACGCCCTACTGCTGGCAGGGGCTATTTTTCAGGTAGCAGGGCATTTAGCACTTTATTTTACTTCCTCCTTTGCGATGGCTTTTGCAGGTTGGATGGCCTTTTTTGTTTTTACCATTGTGGGCGAGCGCCTCAATCTTACGCGTTTTTTACCCGTTACCAAACGCGACCATTGGGAGTTACTGGGATGGTTAGGGGGATTTTTGATAAGTATTTTTTTATATCATAAAGGCTACGGTATTGTTCTCACAATCACGCTAATAGGCATCGGCCAATGGCTCATCAAAAACGACATTGCCCGCCGAAATCTGAATAAAAAAGGCTCTTATCAATTTTTAGGAATTACCCTATTATCGGGCTATGCTTGGTTAATGCTCACAGGAGTAGTTGCGCTTTCCAACAACGGCTCTCCTTGGATATACGATGCTGTTTTGCACGCCTTTTTTGTAGGTTTCGTTCTTTCAATGATTATGGCACATGCTCCCATTATTTTTCCAAGTTTACTGGGGTTTAGTATCAAGCCTTTCCATCCTTTTTTATATGTCTGGGTAGGGTTGCTCCAAGTAAGTCTTCTGGCTCGTGTCCTAGGAGATTTATCTCAAAGTTTATCGCTACGCCAATGGGGAGGATTGCTCAACGGCAGCGCCTTTTTAGGCTACTTAGCAACGATTATATACCTAATAATCAAGCACAAATACAACCATAGAAATCATGTATAAAATCACCAAATACGTCCTATACGACATCGTCCGAAATCGTTTCGTGATGGGATACACATTGCTGCTGCTTGCCATCAGTATGAGTTTTTTTGGCTTCGAGTCTGACCCAAACAAAGGACTTTTGAGCCTACTCAATATCATTTTGATGGTCGTACCATTGGTCAGTATTATTTTTTCGACCATTCATTTTTATAATTCTTACGAATTTATCGAACTGATGTCGGCGCAACCATTGAGCCGAAAAGCTATTTTTTTGAGCGAATACATCGGCGTTGCTGCCTCTCTTAGCTTGGCTTTTTTGATAGGTGTGGGCATTCCTACTCTTGCTTTCGGTGGAGGGGCAAGTAGCTTTATTTTGATTATCAGTGGATTGCTACTTACGCTTTCCTTTGTTTCCTTAGCATTTTTAGCCTCGGTTATTACCCGCGACAAAGCCAAAGGCATCGGCCTTGCATTGGTGATTTGGTTTTATTTTTCATTGGTATACGACGGACTCGTTTTAGGCATTTTATTCTCCTTCAACGATTATCCACTCGAAAAAGCGATGCTTGTTTTGACAGCCCTCAACCCTACCGATTTAGCGCGCATTATGGTATTGATGAAAATGGACATTTCGGCCTTAATGGGCTTTACGGGCGCAGTTTTTCAAGATTTTTTCAGTACCCATTATGGATTACTAATAGCGATGTTGGTGCTCATGACTTGGGTTGTGTTCCCGGCTGCCCTCGCCACTCGCATTTTTCAAAAAAAGGACCTTTAGCAAGTCTCACTATCGACCATTCAATCTTTTTTCAATAAACCTTTACAATAATGAAACGTCAATTCCTCATTTTAGGGCTCTTAGCCTTACTTTTGGGATGTCAATCCCCAAATCAATCACAAGACCAATCTACTACTGCGGGCATAGAAAACACAACCGCCGCTGGACAGTCGGGTGTCGAAGACAGCGATTCCCAAAAAGATGTCGTGAAAGTAGCAGTAGGCTCTCCCGACCACACAACCCTCATAAAAGCTGTACAAGCTGCGGGGCTTGTAGATGCACTTTCCAACGCAGGGCCTTTTACGGTGTTTGCACCGACTAATGCAGCCTTTGACAAACTCCCCGCAGGAACCGTGGAAGATTTATTAAAACCCCAAAACAAAGACAAACTCAAAGCCATTTTGGAACACCACGTCATGACTTCGGCACTGGCCGCCGACTTTTTCCAAGAAGGACAAAGCATGGGTATGGTCGACGGTACCAATGCCACGTTCCACCTCAAAGGAAAGGATGTCTATATCGGTGAAGCCAAAATTGTCGCTTCGATACGTGCTTCCAATGGTTACGTACATATAATTGACGGTGTTGTTGTTCCTAACTAAAAACTAACATGACTACCCATAATATCCCCGAACTATTGCCGTATGACGGTATTAAAACCAAAAAAATCGAAGCTAATGAACACTTTCGGGTGGTACTCATTAGTCTTCAACAAGGGCATCGCCTCGACACCCATACTTCGCCTACCGATGCCTTTATTTATGTTTTAGAAGGTAATGCCAATTTTAATTTGGAAGGAGTAGCGCATTTCCTTTCTCCCGGCGATGGTTTTTCATTCAAAGCCCATGCCGAGCATTCGGTCAATGCGCTCACGGATTTTAAGATGCTATTGTTTCGATAAACTTCCTACGCCATTTTAGCGCTGACTTATGGGTATCCGAATATTTGCTATTGATACCCATAAGTCAGGCATACTCTTGCTTTGTTACTATGAGCTTTCAATCCCTTAAAAACAAAAAAATATCTAACAAAAACCATAAAATATTATTACCTTCATAGACGTCATTGGTAAGTTAATTACCTTTGCTACTTTTAAACATCCTCTATGTTGGAGTATAGTCGTCATCCTGAAGAAGCCCTAACCGCCCTACTCCGCGAAGGCGACGAAGGGGCTTTTGTAGAAATATACCGACGCAACTGGCAAAGAATGTACAATACCGCCTATAAAAGGCTCAAAGACCCTTTTCAGTGCGAAGACCTTGTTCAAAATATCTTCACCGATATTTGGGAAAGACGCACTGAACTCCTCATCGCAAACCTCCAAGCTTATCTCCAAACAGCTGTCAGGTTTCAAGTCATAAAATACAGTACACGAATGTCGGATGTAGCTCCCTTTGCCGACATTCTGGAATCATCCTTAGCGTCGGCTATCGGCACCGACGACCCACTCATCGAAAATGAACTTCTGGATTTGGTAAAACTATGGATAGCTGCTCTTCCCGAAAAACGCCGTGAAATATTTGTACTTTATTATCTCGAAGACCTATCCTCTGACCAAATTGCCGAACGAATAGGAATTTCACAAAAAACCGTCCAAAATCAATTGGCTACTGCCACCAATACGCTTCGTTCGCAATTGTCTAAAG
>VFQN01004323.1_pt1 | contig 18891 bp, 23 predicted proteins | sample 3512371 | NCBI WGS metagenome assembly VFQN01 (sample SAMN10412370, study PRJNA504923) | tailings metagenome | isolation source: Replicate 2 from Balatoc abandoned mine | place: Philippines: Itogon, Benguet | collected 2017-08-28 | reverse complement strand
CAAAATTATGAGCAGTACTATCAGAATTATGACTCCGAAGGCCGAAAATTATGAGGGGTCAGAATTTTCCGCGAAATAAGACCGGAACACTGCCTTGCTCCCTTCCCGTCTCTTCACCTGTAAACCTCTTCACACGAGTAAAACCTGAAGTCCAGTCTGGTCCAGTCAGTGGTGCAGGTGCGGTAGGCACTCGCAGCCCCAGGTGACCCACAGTGATGCAGGAGAATGTAGACAACCGCAAAGGACACGTACTTTACGTAGGCCCAGGTAGGCCTTATCATTGGTGGGCTGGTTCGCACGAGTCCATCACCACATCACGTGGACGCCAGCCTCTTTTTCTGAACGTCAGAAACGCTAGCACTGCTCCACACACTCACAAGGTGCTTCCCTGGACGTGCCTGGAGCCAAGCCAGATATACGACCGTTGCTGTACCGTTGATAGCCAGTCTAAACGGCCGTACTGTTCCACAAAATCACCCAGCCTGACCCTTACTCAAACTTGCAAAGCCTGGAAGGCGTTCCTACATAAGCAACAACGCCACAGCAACTGCTGGCACACCAGCTCCAGTCCACATGACTAGTGTACAGATCACAGAGTACTGATACAGATTCGCTACCTTACCGCACACCAAATCCACCATAACGATCAACATTTGCTGACAGACCAACCGACCACAAAGGGCCAACGCACCACCGAGTAAACTCAAAACGACCCGGCTAGAGCTAGGTCCTCTCGACCTCCATACCGCCAAGACACCATCCACTAATCCACTAATTCAGGCCATTACAACTGCAACTACGCGCGTGCCAGACCAGACAAACAATAGTTGTGTTTCAAATATGCAGTGCTTAGTCATCAAGGTTTCTGTTGATACACGTGCCGCGCAGGGTGAGGGGTTATTGCCCAGGCCCCTCATCCCCATGGAAGGCACCCCGCGCCAGCACTCCGACTCTCCTCTCGCTGTCGGACACCACCATCACGCACACACGTTCAGCTCCCAGACCCCCTCCACTAAAGTACAAACATAGCCACCTCGCAAAAATGATTGTGTTGGGGATTGCCGCGCGTCAGCTCTCTCTGTGCTGGTGTGCACAACGCAAGGGCCACCTGCGCGTAGCAACCCTCTGCCATTCGTGCCACTCGTGCCACCAGAGCACAGCCGGAGCAAGACCAGACTGCCACTCGTGCCACCCGAGCACGGAAGGCAAGGCCAAAGACTCCTGTAGGTTGGCAGCCGCGTTGTGTGAGTAACCAGCCTGTACCGGTAGCCAATCGGGCTGCGCCAGCGGTGCCGCCGTGCCACGTGACACGTGACACGCGCGCGTCACGCCCGCATGGCGCCCGCCTGGATGAGCCACTCGTGCCGTACACGGTCCACGATGCCGCCGCCGGTACGGATGGCCTCACTGACACGTGGCGGCAGGGGCAGGGGAGGGGAGGCGAACAGGGCACGAGGGTGGCGAGCGTCAACGTACCGTGGAAGTTGGCAGACCGAGTGGGCCTTGGGGGCATGTGTATTATGAGTGAGTGACCGCCGTGCATAGATCCCACTGTGGTGGTGGCGGGGACTAACGATGCTGTGAGGCTTGTGACGCTGCCCTGTCGGTATGTCACGCGCATATGGTTGGGTACCGTATTGCTTCGCCTGCCGGTGCAATACCGACCGCGAGCGTATAAGGTCGACAGGTCTGCATGAAATGTATGACACATTTCCCACACCCTTTCTGCCGACACCATTTCAGCTGCTGAACTTCACGTGGTGGTCACGTAGTATGCGTGCACACGCATGCGGCTGCACCAAATTGTCCAGTTGCTTAATCCACGTGGTGGTCACGTCGTAAGCGTGTTAGCTGCGCTGGGCACACAGAGTGGTGTCCCGAGCCCACTGTCCGCGCCCACTCCCCGCATCCACCCCCGCCCTTTAACCACAGAGGTGCACTCAAGACGGCAACACACTTCTGCAAAACCAATTACTGAGCACCTCCCAGTCTTCCAAATTTGCTACGACGGCTGTCAAGACACTCACCTGAGCACCTCCAGTTGAGGCGGCACCCCGAACAGCAGCGGCACTGCAACCGTGAGCCGCAGCACCTCGTGCAGGCCGCTGGGGGACGGGTGTGGGTCAAGGTGAGGGTGTGGGTTAAGAGGTGTGTGGGTTAACAGGTTGTACATGCCAGGGCGGGTAAGGGATGCAGCACCTCGTGCAGGCCGCTGGGGGACGGGTGTGGGTCAAGGTGAGGGTGTGGGTTAAGAGGTGTGTGGGTTAACAGGTTGTACATGCCAGGGCGGGTAAGGGATGCAGCACCTCGTACAGGCCGCTGGGGGACGAGTGTGGGTGAGGGTGAGGATATGGGTGTGGGTTAGAGATGGGCCGGTGAACTGGTTGCACAAGCCTGGGCGGGTGAGGGGTCTTCCTGTGCAGGCAGCTGGGGGGCACGACACATGCACGCAGGGGGTTGGGGGACACGCGCAAAAGCCAGTGCGATAGACAGGTGGAGTGCGCACCAATGCTTTGTGCGGTGCAAGGAGCTGAACCGATCGCAGCTAGAATGGGCCTGAAGTTGTTGGGCAGGCATGTAGGCGGGCATTATCCACTGGTGATCGCTAGGGGGTTGATCAAGGTGGGGCAAGGGTCGCGGTGGCGAAAGCGGTCCTCGTTGGCAGGGCGCAGCACACGCAAGGCTAGCCCTCGCCGGGACGGCACTGCAGCCGCGCCGTACGCTGGCAAAGCCTCCAGCTTCCACTCTCTTCCCTGCCCGCCAGCAGGCAGTGCTCCAGCACGCCACAGACTGCACGTCTTACGGGATTATATCACCCGCTGCACATACTGACCAGCCGGCAGTGCAGCAGCACGACGTAGGCTCCGATTCCCAATTAGTTACCCCCATCCGCTACGCACCCACCTCTTGAGCTGCCGCTCCTGCAGCAGCACCTCTCCCCCCAGCTCGCTCTCCAGGGTGTCCTGCGACACGACAGGCACGTAGATGCACAAGGGAGCGGCCACATGTCACTTGTACTGCGCGATCAGGGCAATGGTCCGGCTTCCCATACACCAGCCCTCCCAGTGTCCTCAACCGGCCGCACATCAATGGCCCAAGCATGCCCGACCATGCCACTGACCTTGCTTCAGCTGTGACCTTTGTTGTTTTAATTTTGCGTTACGCCAGCAGCGCCTAAGCACTGAAAGCTCTCGTTGTACCGCACATGAACCCACACGGATGCCAGCAGGCAAAGTCCATTAAACAGCTGCATGTGGAATTAGACCTCTTGGCCCCTATCCCCTTCTCGCATACCAGTACTGCACATGCACGAACAACGTGACACGTGGCACGCCGTGCCCCCACCTGTACTGACGCCAGTAGGTAATCCACACTCTGGCAGAAGCCCTCGATGGCCACTCGCCGCGAGGCGTCAGCCCCGTTGGTGGCAGCTACCCGGAAGGTGGCGCCAATGCACAGCTGCTGCTCCTCCCAGGTGGGCATGGGCGCAACCAGCTGCTTGCGCTGTGGGTTAGCATGAGTGCGAGTGTGGGTTAACGTGAGCGTGACACAGTTGTGGTTATTACTAGCGGGCTGCAGCGTTGGGCGGAAAGAGTACTACACTGCTGAGAACTGCAGGAGACGGCCTGATAGAGGGCACCGACCAGCTTCGTCGGGCTTCGGGGCTTGCGCCCATGTCAGCTTTGCAACTTGCAGCTACATGGTATGGTATCTAAATATGGCAGTCTCTTTGCTGTGCGAAGATGGCCGGTCGCCTGTTGGCAAGTGGAACTACTGACCTGCTGGTGCATTGCGCGAAGCACCCGCGTACGCCCTGGAATACGAACAATCCCATCGGATGTAATGAATGTGATGACCTGCAAGCGGGAAGCATGTGCTGAGTGTTAGCGACTAGGGCTTCCGAATCCCCAAAGGCGCGGGAACCGCGCAACCGTTCTGGCATGGACGCACCTCCCGTGCTATTTGCGAGTTAGGTGGCTGGTCATCTTCACTCATGTTCCGGCGCGCCTGGAAGAACAGTGAACCGCCGAGACACCGATTGGTCGACGCATGCTGGTGTGAGCATGGGCGGTCACTTAACCCCAATGGAACTTCCCGTAAATTGTGCTAGACATGGTACTGACCAGGCAACTTGTCACGTAGGACCTGTTGGCTCTGCGAGACCTCAGCGCGGCAGCTCGAAGACCGCAAGGACGAAACGCGAGCGGAATAGTCATCTTTCAGCAGGTGAGCACAAACAGCTACTTATGAATGCGACGTGGAGAGCCTAGCACGAGCAACGAAGCCTTCTAGGCCAGCTTCCTGCCCTGGAGGTTACAACATCGCCAAAAGCGAGTCGCTCATCTGCCGTACGGCAAAGAACAACGGTGACCAGCGGAGCAACAATAATCCAGCCAACTGCTTTTCGCGGACTCATGCTGCATAGCCGTGCCACATACAGCCTGCACTGCTAAATTGCGGTAACTGAGTCCATCACACGCTCTCCTAAACAGCACACCCATGGACTCTGACCCAGGCACAGGTTGCTGCCCTGGACGTCTGGAGTTGTCTGGCACGTCGGAACTCGTACGGCACCTGTTCGGCGACAATTGTCAAGTGCTTCCAAACCAAGCGACATGAGCCTACTGTGCTCGCTACCGGGTACGTGCCACGGTGCGCGGTGGCATACATAGCCGCAGCACGCCCAGTTGCCCCTCACTCTCGTCCCCGGGCCCCACAGCCCAAGCGCGCAGGCCGGGACGGTACGGCACGTACTCGCCGCACGGTGCGCGGACAACCCATGGCATGACACCGTCAACCTCTGTGCCCCCAAATCAAAGACCCTATGCTCCTGAAAGTGTCTAAGCCTTTCTCTAGAGCACCAACGCTTGGCGCCCGCAGAAAGACAGCCAACGCTATGAGAGTGGTGGTGCAAGTGGGGCGACCGTTGATTCAGTACCCTCTTCACCAGGCAGGGCACCCAGATGCACACACATGCACGCCCTCCTGGACCCCTCACTTCACTACACCTCCGCGCCGCCCTCCTCCGCCTCTGCCTCCACCCCGCCCCAGCCGCGCCCCCTCCGCCTCCATCCAGTCCAGCACCGGCCCCGGCAGGCCCGCATCCGCCGCCGCCCGCGCCAGCCCCTGGCCCCACGGCACCCCCAGCCGCAGCAGGCAGCCCAGCACCGCCCGGTCCCCCAGCCTGCCCGCCCGCACCCACGCGTCCGGACCGCGGACGGGGCAGCCCTGCTCCCGCGCCAGCCACTCCAGCAGCGCCTCGCAGCCGCTGCCCGCCGCGGCGCTGATCACCTCGGCGCTGAGCTCCCGCTGCAGCTGCAGCTCCTCCACCAGGTAGCGCACCAGGGCCAGGTCGCCGCGGGACGCTGCGGCCGGCAGCGCCGAAGACAGCAGCACCGGCGGGTCGTAATCGCGAGCATGGAGGAGGGCTGCCGCTTCCGCCTGCGCCGCTGATGCAACAGCAGCTGCAGCAGCCAGTAGCAGCTTCACTGCCTGCAGCAGGTGGCTGCTGTCGCACCCCTGTCCGTACGGCCACGCAGCGATGACGTCTTTGCCCAGGTCCACACCGTCGGGCCGCACCTTGGCCTCCTGCAGCAGCCACTGCACCATCGCCAGGTTGCCGTTGCTGCACGCCTCCAGCAGCGCCTCGGAGCTAAAGGCACAGCCCTGCCGCAGCAGCCACTCCACCGTCTGCATGCTGTCGGACTTGACGGCCTGCAGCGCCAGCTCCGTGGCGGTAGGGTCCGTCATGAGCGCCTCCCCGGCGCAGTCGCGCAGGTAGCGCAGGCAGTCGAGCCTGCCAGCTCCTGCCGCAGCTACGGCAGCCTCCACCAACACCCAGTCCACGTCCATGGGCGCCCAGTACTTCCACAGGAGCTGGAGCTTGCGCACGCCGTCGATCTCGCTCTTGGCTGCAGAGGATACCAGCCGCGCCCAGGACTCGAGCACGTCGCGCTGCACCCGGGACTCGAGCACGTCGCGGTCCTTCCGTCGTGCAAACCACTCGCCGCTGATGTCCTCCGCCTCGGGCAGCTCGCACCGCCCCGTGTCTACCAGCCATCGTACGGACAGGGCGTCGCAGTGCTCCAGCGCCGCAACAAGGAGTACGCGGCGGGTGTTGTAACCATCATAGAACGGCGAGCTAACGGACTTGAGCCGATGCAGGCCTCCGGCTCTGGCGGCCAGGTCTGGTAGGACCTGCCACGTGCGCCATCCCCCGTTCCTGCCGTTGGGGCCCAACGTTGCCCCGTTCTTGACCAGCCAGGCGACCTTGTCCTCAGCGTCCAGCAGCTTAGAGCTCATTGCGGCCGTCAGGATGTGCAACTCATCCAATGTGGAACGCATGCCATGTGGGTCAGTGGCGTGAAGCCGCTGCCACGTCGCCTTGAGCCCGTACGGGTCCGAAAGCTCCACGTGGTGGGCCACGGCTGCTAGCAGCCCAGTTGGTCGGATCAGGCCGGGGCACAGGTCCAGCAGCTCGGGAACCAGCTGCGGGTGGCCTGCCTCCACAGCTGCAGTGCCGGGGTCTGGGATGCCGGGGAAGAGCGCTGTGTAGTACCTAGACTGCAGCAGCTCAGGGAAAAGCCTGGGTTCCAGCGCACGCCATGCCACCTGCACGTTGGCACCACTGCCGCTGGCTGCGGCGGCAGCGAGCCACAGCAGCTTGCGCCGCAGCGGCACGTCATGCAGCTGCGCTTGAGCTCCGGCAGCGAAGTGCGGCGCGGAGGCGGCGACGTGGGGCGGCAACGGCTTGCTGATGTCTACGGTACGGTCGGGCACGCTGCCGAGCCAGAAGGCTGCATCCTTGCACAGCAAGCGGCCAGTTGTCGCCTTGTCGTTGGGCTGCAGGTGCCGTAGCACACAGGACAGTGCAGGCCCGTTGACCGCATTCGTGCCTGGCCCTTCCGGGGGCTCTGCCGCGCCGTCGTTGTCCTCTGCGGGTCCCGCCGAGCTGCGCCCAGTCGTGGGTGCTGGACTGTGGCCAGCGGATAGCACTAGGCGGTTTCGCCATGCGCCCCTCAGGCTTGGCTGAAAAGCATCTGCCATGCCTTGTAGCAGGTGAGCAACAGCACGGACACGCACAAGTTCCGGCAGGTCAGCGGGTAAGGGGCAACTGGGCACGACAACACTGTATGGGTGCAGCTTCAGGCATTGATACTCAGAGGTGCGTGATTTACTATGTGCTGACGCGCGCAAGTGCGGCGTTGCCGCGGGGCCCCAACCCCATGCTACCTGCGAATGCACAGTTGCGACAGACCGTGTAACTCGACAGCTTAGGCCGTGAAGACTCAGTGTGACTAACACGGTGTAATCAGTACGAAAATGGCATGCCTGAGGTCACGCCAGCGTTTTGCTGGGACACCAACCTGTGCAAGGCGTTATGTTTGCGCCCGGCCTTCAGCGCGAAGCCATGCACCCAAAGCTCCGCACTACACTCCGTTCACTACAGTCTATAATATTATGGCTGCCGTCACAGCCCAGCCTCCGGATACTTTTGTTAGGGATGCTACCGAGGAGCCAGAAGGGATGCTACCGAAGTAAGTCCCGGCCAGTTCACATGTGCACTTCCAATAGTCATGCTGTGAAACCACTAGCGAGATCTGGAATTGGATGGAGTAGTATGTGTGGTCTGCTTCAGCGCCTTCAGGTGTTACCACATGCATCCCGGCTGTACAACATGGGCATGGTACGCCCACAATGTCCAGAATGCAGTACGCCACTTGACCGAAGCTAGCAGGCGAAACCAGGAAGGGTGGCCTTCTCCGTCTTTCTGTTACAATGACAAACGCTCGCCAACGACACCTGCAGCACCAAGAATCCTGCAGGGCAAGAGCAGGGCTCCCCAAGGCAAGGGCGTGCCCACCTTGCCCTGCAACCTAGACGTATGACAGTGCCGTGCATAACGAACAGCTGCTCTCGCACGTTGTTCAAAACCCCACATTGCCGCGATGCGAAGTATAGACACGCAGGTGGACCTGCGCGGTGGGCCGGAACACTACCGTGGCAGTTACCCCCGCGCACGTCAAAGGCACCCTTACGTCTTCAGGTACACTACCCGGCGGTATTCTGGCATGCAGGAAATTGCAGTACCGGTATGCGACACGGGAAACGCTTCGGAGCAGCTCGACCATGCAACAAACCTGCCCACATCAGCCGTCCTTTCTTGGCCACTGCCTATGAAGACGCGGAGCAGAAACATTCTAGTCAAACCAATACGCCCCAGGAGCACAATCCACAGCAAAGGGGCCCGGCGACCACCATGCGCCCCATCCAAGGGGGCCAATACGTGTGGAGGCCGACAAAATATGCGATGCTACACCACATCTCACACAGGTTCGGAGGACGAGCGGCATGCTTTTATGTCAGAATAGCACTCCCTCCTTCGGCATCAACGTGCCCTGTGCTTTGCACTCGGCCCGGCGTGGCCATAAGCCATGCATTGCCGCAATGCGCAGATGTCCGCGCTCACCACAACCCCACCAGCACCTCCAACCTTATGCAGCTCCTTCCCAGCACATTGCCTACGCAAAGCTCTAGCTCGTCACATGGGATGGTCACTCTGCTACGCTACGGCATATGAATACGATCCCTCCTCAAAACGTGCAACCCGATGTACCAAAATGCACCTCGTTTCCCCTCCTCTCCGCACCGGAGCGTCCCAGCTCGCCGCTCGCGCAACGCCCCCCTCACTCCCAAACCCAGCCCGCCTTCCCCACCACCCAAAACCGGGCCCTCCGTCTCCCGCAGTTGGCAGGCGGCCACCCGCACGCCTGACGTTGAATAAAAAATCAGTTCACCAGGCAGCAGGGCCGCAGCAGGGCCGTTGCGACAACGCACCCAATGCCGTTATTCGTGGTTGGCAGCACGCGGCCACCCATTACGCCCGGCGGGGCACCAGGAAGCGGTTCACCAGCGGCAGCAGCGTGGTGACGATGACGCACCCAATGCCAAACTCCAGGTTGAGCGTCGGCGGCACGCCGCGCAGGATGGAAGCCGAGTAGTACAGCAGCAGCGCACCCAGCACGTGGTACACGCACGCGCCCACCGCACGCAGCAGGCCCGCGAGGAACCCGCCGCTCTGCTGCTTGCTGCTGCTGCTGCTGCCCGCGCCCTCGGAGGAGGACGCCTGCGCGGCGGCGGCGGCAGCAGCCGCCGCCGCTGCGGCAGCAGCCGCGGCAGCCTGCTGCTGCTGCTCTTGCTGCTGCTGCTCCAGCGCGGCGAGGTTGACGTTGCCCTCGATGTTGGTGGCGATGGCGAGGCCGGGCGGCAGGGAGCCCTTGGGGAACAGGGTGTCGGACATGCGGCGAGCGGCGCTGGCCAGCGCGAACAGCAGCTGCTGGTTCTCGTCCTGTAGGCACACGGGAGGGACAGTGGTGCCATGCTTCAGACTCGAGGGAAGAAGCGTATGGGTGGGGGCTGAGGTGACCGAGAGAGTGCATCGGTCAGCAGGTGCTTCAGGAAGTTGGAGTCGGGAGAGGCGATCACCCAGCAGCAAGGACCGCGCATGAACATTACAGGTTTACAGCCCACGGCCTGTCGTGCCGTACGTTGCGCACGGGCCGTGAAAGCGGTGCGCACGCCGCGCCAAGGAGCACCACAGACAACGGCTTGACCATGCCCCACATGCAGTGCTCTCACCTCCCACAGGTGCCCCACAGGTGTCCGCGCTTCTTGCAAATCAGTCCATTTGCTTTCTATCCCGTTTCCTATCCCCGACACTGCCCCACCTGCACCACCTTCACCGCCCTGTCCTTCTCATCCTGTGGCAGTGCGGGCACAAGTACGACGAATATTGTTGCGGTCGTTGGGAAGGCTGAATGTAGCGGGACAAGACGAGCCAACGGCAGTGCGGGCACAAGTACGAACGCGAAAGGAGGAAGGCTATGACAGCCCCGCCAGGGCATGTGATGGCACAACGGAGAAGTGGCCCCAGTTTCATCCGTTCCATCCTCATCGCTGGGCCCACCACCAGATCTCCCAGGCCCCTTTTGGCCCCTAGGCCATTTCCCCAGGCCTCTTCTGGCCAGTAGGCCATCCCCCCCGGCCTCTTCTGGCCCCTAGGCCAGGCGTTTCCGTAATCCCCTGACGCCTGACACGATTTCTCGCGTTTTACGCGTATCCCCCGAGGCTCCCAGCCCATATTCACGCAACGACCCAGCATGCCTGCTTGAGCAGCGCATATCGACCGCTTGCCGTCGTGGGAAGGCGCACAAACTGGCAGCTCGGCGCCGCAACTGCTGTGTACCGCTATGCGTCGCTGCGGCGCCGAGCTGCCACTGGTCCGCCTTCCCACGACGGCAACTGGCTATTATCGCCAAGGCCCTGCTGGACCATGTCCCCCTACTTGGTCCCCCGCGTTGGACCCTGCATTCAGATCCCTACACCCCACGCCAAGCCTGCCCATCTCGTGCAGACTTGGGATTGTCGAGCAGCACCAAACGCTTCTCCCCTTTTGCTATACAACCCACCTGCAGCGCCTTCACCATCTGCTCCTTCTCCTCCTGTGGAAGCGGCAAAGGCATCAGGCACGGGGCAAGCTGAGCGGCATTCCCTCAGAGAACCAACAACGACGGCGTCAAGGTCACCGGAGAAGACATCAATGCGACCACGTCAGCAGCGTGCATGAGCGCTGCTGCACTGAAACGTTTGATGACTCAGTCAGGAGGGCGCAAAGCCAAGGATCGGCCCTGCCGATACAACTTTATCTTGCCCTCCGCTTTCAGACATATATGCGCTGAAAGCTCCGGGGCCCCTTCGGGGCAACGAGATAGCGTGAAGGTGCGCTGGAGGATGGCACCGCGTGCGAAAGCAGCTGCCAGTCAAGAGAGGCACCCACGCCAATCCGGCACGATCTCCATCCTCGCGTTGCTTTGCAGCTGATTCATTTCTTGCGCCCCACGGGCCCGTTTCCACACCAGCACTTAAGCAACACACACACCTAACCCATAACCCACCTCCAGCTGCCTGACGACGGCCGCCTTGTCCTGCTCAGCAGCCAAATGCCCACCTAGCCATGCACCTGTATCAGTACTTAACCCACGCACACAGCTAACCCACACCCACCTCCAGCTGCTTGATGACGGCCGCCTTGTCCTGCTCAGCCGCCTCCACCGCCTCGCCCAGCCGCTCCAGCTGGCCCTGCAACACGGGGACACCACCGCGGGGGGACAGGAACAGGCCGAACAAATGACTCCCCGGACAGATTTGTATCAGCGGTCGCAGGGGTGCAGAAGCCACAGGCCAGCCGCTCCGGCTGGCCCTGCAGCACGTCACCACTGCACAAGGGACGAGGATGAACGGGTCTGTGGCTGGTCCTACGGTATGCCAACCGGTGCCTCGCCTTGAGCCCATGCCCCAGTAACCCACGCTTCGCCGGTAGTGGCGACCCTAGGCCCTCCTCACGCATCCACCTTTGTCCACCGGCAGATGCAACAGGTCGTCCCACTGTCCAGCCCAACCCTGCCTTTGGACCAATCCACGTTTGCCCCACATCGGCCTTGTGGGTTGGCCATGTTTCCCCACCCAGGCCCTCGCCCGCACGCACGTGCAGGTCTAGCAGCTGCACACCCAGCCGGCTGTCCTGCAATACCAGTACTCGACCCACATCCCTTCCCGTGGTCACAACCCCGAGCCCCAACCATCCTACCCCACCCACTTTGACCGCTTCCCTCTCCCGTGCAGGCCATCGCCCGGTCTGCAGGGCCCTCCATACCGTACCGGAAGCATCCCTGCCCAAGCCACCCACACACCTGCGAGTTCTGCAGCTGCATCGACAGCTCCTCCAGCTGCTGCTGCAGCGGTCCCGTGGCCTCCACGCGCGCCGCCTCCACGGCCTGCTTCATCTCCTGCTGCTTCGCTGACAGCTGAGCGGACAGGGACTCCACCTCCTGCGTTGGCGACCCCGACCCAAATCGTGCGTTGGGTAAGGAAAGAGTGATAGCCACAGAGGTGACGTGTGTTGTGGGTGCAGCGCACTGCGGGTTGGCGCCCGAAGTAGGGGCCGATGATGATGGGCGCAAGACAGATGCTGTGGCGGAACAAGTGTCGTGTGTGGCATTTTGGGGTGCGGATGGACAACCTAGTCGCAGTCACCCGTGGTACGCGACTGATACCAGTTGAAAGGGCGTACATAGGTATGTGTTCACCAGTCCAGGACTATCGAGGAATCTGTCCTGCGTGGTGCACCACGGTGCACAAAGCGTTGTAGGTGCGAATTGCCATCCCGCACCTGGCGGAGGCGAACAACCTCGTCCTCCAGCTTTCCGTTCTCCACGCTTAGCGCCCGATAAGCCGAGACCTCGGCCTGGATCTTTGTGAACTTTGACCTGAGGTCGTCAGTCTCCGCCTGGATAGCCACCCTTAAAGGCTGTGCATGGACGCCGTTCGACTTTGCAGCACGCATAGCAGCCTCGGTCGCTTCCACGTCACTTTCCGCAGCTGTTGGGCTGCTGACCTGGGTCACAACCGATGTCGGTCGCTGCTGGCGAGCACGGCGCAGGGCTCCACTGGGAGCAACGACGCCCGGCACTTGCGCACCGCGGAGTCCTGTATGAGCTCCCATCCTGCCTGCCTCCATTCTATGCAACGGGAACATGTTGGGTTCGATCCGAACAGTCAGGTATGAAGTGAAAACACCGACAGGCGCCCCGAGCATGGTTTATGACCTTGCAAAAAACTCCGCGAGTTAAAATGTTGCTAGTGGTACTATGCGACAGGAGAAGAGTTACATAGCGTTCGATGAGTTCTACCATTCTACCATTCCCTGCCGTACGGCATCCTTTTCACCGGCACAGAGCACTTTTCCCACATCCAGGGCTGTGGGCAGTGGAGGGCATAGTGTGGTATCCTAGAGTTCAGACGCAGAAACAGCACGACAGCTACTCCCTGGTATCCCACTTCACGTTGAGGCACACCTGCTGGTGCCCGTCTACACGTGCAACAGGCTCCAGGACACGTCGACACGCGGCCCTCTGCCCATCCGCCCGCACTGCTCAATGTACTCGCAATGTACCTAATGGCCAATCAATGGTGTATGCGTTGGGATGAGAGGGCTTGCGGCAGGGCAGCCAAGTGACCACCAGTCAGCACCAGGGGTCCACCAGTCAGCACCAGGGGGCGGACGAGGGATGCGTTCCTGGACCGGGCCTGCACGAGCCCATCATTAGGGTGTCACGCCTATTTGCTGTCTGCATGCACAATCAGTCGACACGCACCGTCAGGCAGCGCAGCAGGCGTCTGTCGATTTGCCCGCAGTCTGTCAGTTTGGCCCGCTCTGCATCCCGCATCCATCCTGCACATGCGTGTGTCACGTCCCCCCGCATGTGCGCGTGTTCCAGCAAGCGGCAGGTGTAAGCGCCAGCCTTGACGAAGGCGCTGCGATACCGGAGCACGGTGGACAAGGGCTTATCGCCTACGGCTGATGGCTACCCCTGCCCCTGCTGCCCCGGCTGCCCGACCTTGGCCGCCCGCACCTCTTCTCTGGCCGCCCCCTGCGCAGCAGCAGCACCGCCCGCCCGTTCCGCCAGCAGCTGCTCCAACAGCTTTTGCAGCGTTCCGCCCTTGCCCAGCACTCTGGCCTGCATAAACGGCGTGCTGCCGGATGGCACCAGCAGGTCCAGCCGCGTGCCCACAACCGCCCCGCCGCCCCCTGCACCCCCTCCTGCTCACCGTCCCCTCTCCCTCCTGTCCCCCCTGCGGCCTCGCTCTTCCCCGCTTCCGCCGCCTCCGCCGCCACAGCCCCCGCCGCTGCTATGGCCCGGAGCGCCGGGTGGCCCGGTGGCATCATCTGGGTGGGCAGCAACGCCATGGCACCCATCAACCCACCGTCTCCTCCTCCTCCTGCTGCACGGCCAACCAACTTCACCCAAACGTCCGGCATTGACCCATGGGTCGCCCCGCTCGCAGCCGCCGCCCGCCGCCTGTGACGATCTAGGACTCAGAGTTTTTACCGGTACCGCATAACCGGTACGTCCCCTTTCGCTGCGAAGCATTGACCACATGGCCCAAGGGCGCCGGTACAGGACTGGGTACCAACGAGCGTGAGACCTCCATCACTTCCACAAGGCCTGCCACGCACGCCTGCCAAACCGCCTGCTGCAACCTTCCCCCGATATTGGAAAGAAGGAAGTTAGCCCATTAAGCTGGACAAGTTCCGTTGCGCTTCCACCCGTGGCCATGGCGCAGCGAGGCCGACAGCGCGCACCCATACAGGACCCACCTGTATGGGTGATTTCCCCGACCCACATTGAGCATTTTGTGTTACACAAAGCGTGGTGCGGCCGCACACTCCTCTGGTGCTGATGCGTGCCGAATTCATAAAGGTGGACGGCTGCCGGTCGCATCTGTGTACTTGAAGGCAGCTGCCATGTGCACGTCGCTGTGGTCCAGGTGGGTCCGGGCCTCTGGTCCAGTGGTCCTCTGTCCAGGCCAGGGGACCTCCTCCGGCCTACCTCCTCCGGTCTACCAACACGGTGTGCCTTCTTTGCGGTTGGGGTTCACTGGGTTTGGGCTCTTGGTGGTGCTGGTGCTTGCCTGTGCTGGTTGGGCTTCGGACTCCCCCTGGCCTGTCCCTTCCTGTCTCCTTTAACGTCTCAGAGGGGGTAGGAGTCAGAGAGGCGGCCCTGGAGGAACCTTTCAACATATATAAGACATGCACGCAGCGTTGGCTATGCGCACCGTAGCGGTACCTCCAGGTACCTGCCGTAAGCCAGGGGCATCCACGCATCACTCCCGCGGCTGCTCCTGCCAGCTCCCTCCTGTTCGTCTTCTCACTCCGGGCCACCCTGAAGGCCTGACATCAACAACCGCCTGACATCAACAACCACATACATCAACAACCAGGGGAGCCTACGTATCTTGAGTGCCGAGGAAGCGGCGCAATCCGGAGCACGCAGCTTGTGTCCTCCAGGATATGCGGCAGCCCCAAACGGTCCCCAAAGAGTACGGCAGGGCACGTGCCTGACGGCGCTGGGCTAGCTTGGTGACGCCAGCCGAGGGGAGCACGACAACCGTTCCGCATAGGGGAGCACGACCACCGTTCCACACTGTTTTTGCCACATTTTTTTCTGTCAGACTTGCCTGCATGCCTCCCTCCTTACCCGCAAGAACCGCAGGCAGGGAAGTTCCTTTCTGCTTAGCCAAGGTTATTTGGCGACAGCACGACCTATGACAGGGGAGGCCCTGAGCCATGCTGCAACAGGGGAGCTACCCTGTTCTGTGACGCCTTTGGAACTTACAGCGCAATTAAGCAAGGAGCGAGTGCTCGTGCTGGCCGGAGGGCCTCCGGCTGGAACAGGCTGGAAGTGGCTGAGCTGGGCATGGCCACGGGCTCAAAAAATGACAAACCATGCTGTCCAGTCCATGTCATGCCCGATGGATTGGACCTGGGGGCGGATCACCAGCTGGAGGCAAGCCAGGATGACACTCCCCTGGTGGACACGCCACGACCCAAAAAGTGGCTGGGCCCAGACCTGTACCCTGACACGCGAGCTCGCAGGGGCAGCGCAATTGCATACAGCCTTTCTATATCTTCTGATCGTTGCTTGAGCGCATAGAGTTACACCACAGGCGGCAGGCTTGTCAGCTTCCCCCTCTTCCGAAGGCGTACGGGCGGCAACCAGCAACCAGAAGCGAGCTTGTGAAATTTTAACATAGTGAGCAACACTGTAAGGACACGCTGCATCACACCAGTCTTACTTCAGCATTCTAATTAGCAGATAACAACCGACACTCCTCACATTGACGAGGCTATAACTAGCATGGGCGCAAGCGAGCCTCCCCCCGGAGCCTACACGGCCGTTCCAGCTGGACCTCCTCCGCCTCCTGGAGCTCATTCTGGGCCCTCGTATGGACCCCCGCCCGGCGGACCGCCCGGCCCAAAGAGTGGCCCAGGCGCGTATCCGCCAGGCGCGTATCCGCCTGGTCCCCCAGGCCCTGGGGGAGCTCCTCCTCCCTACCCTCCAGGAGCATACCCTCCTCCAGGGTCTTATCCTCCGGGGGCGTATCCTCCGGCCCCTGGCCCGGCCCCAGGCCATCCGGTAGGAATGTAGCGCGGTCTCGGAAACGCCTCGTGCCTCCAACCTTTGCGACGAGCTTACAAGCATGGTTCCATGAATACTGTTCTTCGTAATATGCGTTTTGTACGATTCAAGTGGTCAGTTCAGCTGTTGACTGCAACGACCGTTGTCGGTGCTGGCACGCCCTGCAACTCCACTGCTCCTGAACACCTGCGCGGCGTTTCCCTCCTTGCAGGTGCCGGGGCACGGGACAACGACAACGGTCATGTACATGCAGCATCCACCCCAGGCCCTGCCATCCTACTGGCCGCCAATGTCGCAGACAAGTAAGGCAGCCAGTGTGCACAACTGCACTGGAATTTAGCAGGAGCAACACATCACCGCAAGGGGTCCGCTGGCACAAGCAAGGGGTTTCTGGGAACACAGTTCCAGTAACACGAGGAAGTGGATGGTACGGCTGTTGGGGAGGTTGTGGCGCTCCCCTAGGCCCCCTAACAGCCATGCGCGCATGATGGGATCACGTTGCAAGGGCAGAGGCCCTTCATGTCTGGGGTTTGGGTAGATAACAGTGACTATCTGCGAAGGCTTACGTTACCCGCACCCAAGGTTGTGGTCCCCCCCCAGGTTGGGAAGCTGCCCTGGCGAACGTGTTTACTGTCAACTGCACGCAAGCACGAAATACGCCGTTTCCGTTGTGGTTGCCATGCCATGACATGACATGATATAACTCCTTGTCCCTCCCTCCCAACCCGTCCGCCCTGGCCCTTCCTGCAGTCGTGTGCCCCTTCTGCAGCCAGGTGAGGCGCACACGGTGCACCTGCATTGCTCTGCTGCAGTGCTATGTTTGCCGCCTAGAACTTCCTCGATCATGCTGTATCTCGATCATTGTATGCCGGCCCTGCATCTACCTTGAACCGGCTTCACTATCAGCACTCGTGTGCTGTCCGCGTCCTTGCACACCGGAGTTTGGTGCTGACGGGTAGCCCGCGCCATGCCACCTCTCCGCCCGTTTCCACTGCAGACTGTGATCACCCAGGTCTCCAAGAACGTTGGTAGGTGCTCTGCAGAGCGGCTGCACTCTGCGCATGGCCTGACGCCTGATGCGAACGTGCACCAAACGTGCAAATGCAGAGTACCCTAGCCACACCATACCGGTACGCTCCTCCATTGACCAAGAGCTGTCTACACAAACGCTTGCCACTGCCCCCCGTCGCAAGCTTGTGCACTGCCGACGCAAAGCAGTAGCAGCAGCAGCAGCGCCAAGTTGCCCCCTTTTGCAAGACGCCGCTTCGCTGGCCCCTTGCCTGCCACGCCCCGGGCCTCGGCACGTGGCTCATCGCAGCTCATTCGGCAATGCACAGTAATGCGATAGCGCAGCACTAAGTTGCCCATGTTCCCGCCACGCCGACCCCAGGCCTGGGCACGTGGCTCATCGCTGGCGGGCTGGCGTTCGTGGGCTGCATCTTCGGCTGCTGCCTCATCCCCTTCTGCGTGGACTCGTGCAAGGACACGGTGCACATGTGCCCCTCGTGCAACCGCATGGTGGGCGTGGCCAAGCTGGTGTAGTGTGTTAACAGTGGGTTAACGGTCGTGGGGTGCTCTACGGACGTGGGCGGCGCAGCATTCTAGGCAGCAGCTGCTACTGTGCTGGACGCAGTGCCGCGGCAAAGGAGGCGGCCGATTGCCAGCGGAGGGGGGCTGCGTTGCCCGACGAAGCGAGAGGCCATGGCGTCGCAGCGGCACCGCCGCGTAGTTGCAGTTTGCGGGCTTGGGGACCTGGAGGAATCGACTGGTTAGCGGACGTGGTGGGCTGCGTGTGGGGCTAAGGGGCATTAGCTGCTTGGTGCTGTGCACCTAGGGGGAATGGCCGTGACCGAAATTACGGCGTGCTGGTGGTGGCCCTTGGAGAGGGTGAACCGTGGGCCGTGCGGCGTGCCAGCGCGGTCGAAATGCCGTGGCGGTGAAGGGGAGGTTGCGGGCGTGCCCAAAGTGAGCACCTGCCCTCCGAAAGCGATCCAGGCTAACCATGGAAGGTTGCACCGGCTGTGCGCTACGACGCCAACGTGATGGGAAGCATGCGTTGCTGATTTATGCGATATGGTGGCTTGCGTGTGTGTGACCCTGGGGCATCGTCCAGACTGTGCATATGTCGGCTGTTAACCGGGTACCTGACTTTGGATTTGCGTGGCGTGTCACAGACCAGTACGGACCTTGATTCTCGTCGTGATTTGCGCTGTTACTACGCCCTGTAGTCATGACATTTTTCCTTGCTGACAGGTGCACATCTCTTATCGGACCGTGTCGTGTGTAAGTATTTTGACCCGTTGGACAGCCACGTTCTGCCTTACACCCGCTGTCTCAGGGGAGTGTCCCCTGCATTTGAGTGCTTTTAACGGGCTTGCCCAGCTGTGCCTGACGCCGCTGACCCTGTCAAGTCCCCTAGGGGACCCCGTGGTTGTGTTGGTATGTATCCTGGCACTGGGATTGTTGCTTGCCCGAACGACTGTACGTAATAGTACCTGCATGTAACTATCATGTCGTGTACTGCTGATGAGCGCTGGCTGCAAGGAGTCCAGCGGAACGAGTCAGAACCAGTGGTGTGTTCGCAGCAACGACAGCCGACAGGCAGGGTCTGGCCGCAGCTGGTGCGCCAGGGGCTGGCTGGCGCCAATCCAAAGAAACCAAGAGAAGGGGTCCACTCGTCCACGAGCACCGTGAGACACCATGGGGCCCATCCAGAGCGGGCATCCGGGTGGCCGGTGCTAAGGCCTGTGCAGTGCCGCAGGGCAAGCGGCAGCCCAGAGGGTGACATTACCGGCCAATCTGGCCCCCCGGCTGTCAATCGCTGGGCACGCAATCTCTAATCGCGTTACCC
>VFQN01004321.1_pt1 | contig 18893 bp, 11 predicted proteins | sample 3512371 | NCBI WGS metagenome assembly VFQN01 (sample SAMN10412370, study PRJNA504923) | tailings metagenome | isolation source: Replicate 2 from Balatoc abandoned mine | place: Philippines: Itogon, Benguet | collected 2017-08-28 | reverse complement strand
GAATAACGCAAAAGTCGAGTATTTGAGGGTGGAAAGATACTTTAAATCGCTCTCTCAGCAGCTCGTCAATCGATTGACTTGCAAACAATCTCAACTGACTGACCGCAGCCTGGAATCAGCCAATCATGAATCCCTTTGAAGAGGTATGAGTCGCCTCATCTTTATATCCCGCGGTTTGCACTGACAACTTTGTAGGACGAAGAGCAGTATGGTGACCAATACGAGGATCCTTACAACGAACCTCAACATCAAGGAGGTGGTGATGACTACTACGGTGAGGAAGGAGGATATGAAGATACTCCACCTGAAGAGGAGACGGACTATTCCCCTCCGCCTCCCCCTGTACCCCCTGCGAGTAAGTGAATTATCTCTCACCGCTCCAATCCAATCGATAATGTTTACCTTCACCAGACATTCCACCAAGGGCTCCAGTCACGCCTCCTCCGCGCCCCCCTGGTCCTCCACCAAGACCTCCATCATCGGCGCCGCCTCCATCCCCAGCTGTGCCCCCACCCACCACCCTTCCTGTTAGCCCTCCACAGCCCACGAACCCTCCGCCAGGCGCCCCATACTACCAGTCAAACTCAGGCAGGTTCGGTAAGTAGTGTCTCTTGCCATCTCAACTCCTTTGATGCGACGTCAGCCCCAGCACCACTTGCAGTTTCTTCCGCCAAACACAACAATGCCGTGGACGAACTAGAAGAAGACTTAGAGGAGATAGAGACTGAGCCTCCTCAGACACACATCACTCCCCGCACCCCTCCTACTGCCCCGCAACGTAACTCTCCGCCTCCTCCTCGTCCTGCCTCAGGGGTGGTGGAGGAAGAGCACGATGACGGCTCTATGAATCCCATCGCTCGCGCCTCTCTCAGCAGCAGTCAGCGCAGATCCGCTCCACCGGTACAGAAAGTAGCGGCACCTGAAGAGCGCCGATCTTCTCTCTTAGCAGTGAAAACGAAGGAAAACATGCCGTCACTTGGAGGACTGAATGACGTGGCGAAGGGCAACGTTGAGATCCCGTCTGACGTCATCAATCGAGTCTTGCTGAAGGATGAGACAGTCGTAGGACAGTTTGATGTGTTCTTCCCCGAGGACAGATTCTCTCCGAAGACTCAGTTCTACCTCACAGTCTTCTCGCTGGGGCTGTGGCAGGTGATCCTCTTCTTCGTCTACCTCGTCAGACTGCTACGTCACGCTCTCTGCGCCTGCAAGGAGTGTGCAGATTCTGTGTATTTCCGAAGGGGAAAGCTTATAGTGACGTCACGTGGTCGCATCGTCTGTTGGGAGACGACGCTACGTCAGAGCAACTCCTGTCTCGACCGCAAGACTTATCACCACGTCAGCTCGAAGACTCAGATCTTCCACGTGGATGACGTGGCGCAGACCTCACTGTCCTACAGCGATCGTCAACGCTGTCTCAACTGCTGTTGCCACGACTACTCCACCGGCATCGACGTCAGCTTCTACCGCTACAACACAGAGGGCACGTGGCCCAGATCGCCCTTCCTCGCCACGTCGTCGCCCAACCACTACATCTCCACAGTGATGTCAGCGACGTTGCAGAAGTTCGAGGCGACGAGGACGTGGCTGATGTCCGCGCCTGAGAAGCAGTGCGTCACTGTGCGCATCACCTCAAACCCTGACGACCACATCTATGACGGCGAGTATGCGCTAGAGCCACTGGAAGACCTGACGCGCTTCCATCAATATCTCAATGACGTGCTGACGAACAGTCGCATGGAATACTACTTCTCCAAGGCGAACAACACGTCAGCGACGTCACGAGGCTTCGAGTATCCCAACCCCGGCACTGTGGAAGCGAATCCGCCCGTCTTTCTCTCGATCAAGGCGGCGACTGACCTCGACCAACTGCGGAAGTTCGGCGATGAGTCAGGCACTGCAGTGACGCACGGAGTGAAGGAGATTCACCCGGACATGTCGAACTTCTCTCTCGTCGACGAGGACGGCAACGTCACTGTGCCTAAGAAGTGGGTGCCGCTGTCGCCTGGCGAGGAAATCGTCTGTGCAGTGGGCTTCGGCTATGCGATGACGTCATTCGACTACTTCCTCTCTACTGTGACGTTGGGTTGGTATTACTTCCGCTGTCTGCGCGCTCACGTCATCCGTCGCTCTGCTTACATCCTCACGACACACCGCATCGTCGAACTCTTGTTAGTGCAGAAGAAGGGCAAGGTGCCCGCGGAGTTGGGCAGCATGGACATGTTCGTCAGATCTTACTTCCCGAAGGAAGTCTTGTCCGGCAGCATTCTCTCCCGACAAGGCGGCTTGTTCTGCACGTCATCACTGCTGACGTCACACGGCACCATCTCCCTGCAGGTGCCGTCATCGCACTTCTACTTCGCTCAGAAGATGCAGTTAGCCACTAGCCGGTATGCCGAGGTTCCGATCGCTGACATCTCTGACTTGGAAGCCCAACAGATTAATGACGTCATTCAGACGTCTCCAGCCTTCCAAGAACCTGACGAATGCATTGAAAACAATCCCTATGGAGAGAGAATCCCGCATGCGTCAGAGCGACTCCTCGATCATTCGCGACGTAAATACTTAACCGATCAGCTGACGTCATTCGAAAAGCTGCTGTATCCTATGCTGCCGTCAGAGACGCTTCTGACGCGCTTTCAGTCGGGCGCGCACTACCTCCCCTTCCTCTCGTACCTCCTCTGCCCCTTCTTCAACGAGCATCCCAACAGCAGTCGCTGGGTCGGACTAGTCAACCTAGTGCGCTGTCTGACGTGTTGTCGACGTCCTCTGCTCACAGTGAATGCGTCAGTGGTGACGAATCATACCTTCTTCTACACCAGCACCACCGAGACACTGCAGCACCTCCTCGAGGACTCCCTCTTCCTCGACAAAAACAACGAAAACAACGTAAAGACTGACGGAGAGGGAGAGGCAGGTGACGTGGAAAACAACGCCAACAAACACAGTAGTGTGCAGTCTAAGCGAGGTAGTGCTCGCAGAGGAGTGCAGGATGACTTGTCGGTGACGTTGGGCAGGACAGAGCTCAATAGTTGTGGCACCTGTTGTGGTCCTGCCTCTCGCTTCTACCTCGATCCCTTCGTGCTGGTCTGGGTGCCCGTCCATGCCCTTCGCTCGCAGCAGTTGTCAATCGTCAGCAGCGGCGCGAAACCCTTCGCGGAGAAACTGCTGTGCTGTGAGCTGGAGTCGCGCTCCTTCCAGTCTCGCTACGTGCTGAATGTTGACACGAAGCTAGGTCTGTCCTTCAACTTCGCCGAGGACTTCCCTTACAAGGCGTGGATCAAAGACCGCCGCCTGGCGAAATTCCACGCCACCCTTGGCGCAATTCAGACTTACTCGCACTCTCACAGCCACCCTAACTTCTAAGACAGCGTCACGTAACTCTTGTCATTGTCGGTAAAGTATTGGCGACTGTCATATGTCCTCGTCAGAGTCTAGTCAGAGGATACTGTGATAGTCAGAGTAGGAAGCTTCTCTCTCTCTATTTCTCTGTTTGATGGCTTCACACAGTTTTGTATTCTTTTCTTTGTTTTTTGTTTGTGTAATAGATCTTTTCGCTTCGTACATTACCATTCCCCCACCTCTTGAAGAAAGTAACTAACTGATGAAAGAACATGACATGACATGAAGGGATCGCAAACTCTCTAAAGGCAATGCTGTCGCTAATATCAAGAGAAACACTTTTCTCAGGTTGTAAAAAGCGCTTTTCCTCTAAACGTTTCATTTGCCAGAGACAGTGAGAGAGACAGAGATAATAATAAAGAGATCAGAGACTGAGCCTCCTTCTCATACCACAGGCATGCAAGCTCAGAGTCCCTTCCTTAAATTCAATGCAAGTGATGCGAGATCGCATCAGTCACCAAGAAAGAAGAAGCTGCAGTCACAACTGACTCTCCTCTCCTCTCCAGCACCTTCAAACGAGTTCGAGAATCTTCTCACTGGGGACAGCAAGGCTGCCAAGGTAAAGGAGTCTTCTAACAATATCCCTATATACTTCTTTGATGACGTGTTCCTCCTGTGATTTGAAAGGATTTCTCCTTCAAACAGCCGTCGCTCTCTCCTGGCATCGCAGCGAAGGGAATAGGAGCAGGCGGCATCGACATCGGCAACCTCCTGTCAGACATAGCAGCCCATCACCCTGAACTAGAGAGTCCTTACACTCGCCGCGGCGTCACTCCGTCGCCCATCTACCAGGTAACGACCTCCCACTCAGCTCCTCCGTTATCGCTGACATGTGCTAACTCAGTCGAGGAAGGACAAGGATGTCTTGACCGACAAGATACACAATCTCGAGAAGCAGATCAAAGCTCTGCAGCAGGCGAACAGAGAAACGTCACTGAAGAGCGCCTTGGCGGAAGAATCGTTCCGCCAGGCGCTAAAGACGGAGCGAGGGAAGCTGGAGAAGATCATCACGTCACTCTCGACGAAACTTCGAGACAGAAACGAGCTGATTGGTGACTGGATCTCCTTCGTGCTGAATCAACCGCAATACAATCATTCCTTCCAGTCCAGAGAACTCCTCGACGTCATGAAGAAGACGGTCAGAGTCCTGCCCAAGCTGAAGAACATGTTGAAGCCGACGATGGACTCCATCAGCGAGTTCGAGTGAGTCAATGGCCTGTCGCGTATTATTGTGCAATGATCGTTATTTCTTTTAGGCGCCACAGGAGCAGAGAGAGCAGCACTCACCCGAACAACCTCGAGACTGACGAGATCCTCGGCGAAGAGGAGGCGGAGGGCGATGAAGAGGCGACTGAGGAGGAAGGCGACGTCGAAGGAGAGGAAGGGGTGCAAGGAGGTGCTGCAAAGAAACGACGGAAGAAGCGCAGTGAAAAGACGTCAGACAACGGAAGAAACAAGCTCACGACAGCGGACAGTGACGCAGAGGATCTGATGTCAGCGATAGACGAGCAGATAAAGATGTTGGAGGTGTTGCAGGGAGAGCGAGGAGGTGTTACAGTGGCGGAATCACAGAAGCGCCACGTCGTTTTCAAAGAGGCGATTGAGGGAGAGCCTACGTCAGACAGTGAGGTGGCGGTCGTACAGTCGGTGAAGAAGAAGTCTGCGGGAAAGAAAGGCGGCAAGAAGACGTCAAAGCCTCCCAAGGCGGGTGCAGCGTCTTATTCTGAGAAGCTGGAAGAGCAGCGAACGAAGAGATTAGAGGAGGAAGACGTCACGACCGCGGAGATCACGAAGCTGTTGTATGAGAGCCGCGTCATGCACAACAATGTGCTCGAACTATCGAAGGAGAAGAAGCCCATGCCAGCGCCCTTGCCCATGGCTGTGACTTCCCAGAAAGAGGACAACATCTTCAACACTCTGTTCAAAGAGACGCCAGAGATGTCAGTGGACAGACTGGTCGCCACCTCAGAGACTGAGATGACAGGCGAGGGCATAGTGCCCAACCCTGACAACACTCTCAGCGTCACTGTCGCTCCAGAGCCAGCGACTGACGTCAGCAACAACGAGGAGAAGGAGGCGGTGCAAGGGAGGAGCGAGGAGGTGCGAAGTCTAGAGCCTTCGCCTGCCCCTGCTCCCGCGCTAACACCCCTCGCCCCTGCCCTGCTGAGCCCCGCTGCCCTGAAGCTACAGACCGCGACGAAGAAGCTGACGTCAGTGGACGAGTTCATGAAGTCGATCGACTCAGAGGACTTCTCATACGATGACGTGTTGCGAGAACTCTTCGACTCGGTGTCAGGCTTGTCGCAGTCGTTGGGAGACATGGACGAAGAGACGAACCAGCTCATCAGCAAGACCGCCACTACCTCCACCTCGATCACCTCCTTGACCGGCAAGGGTGTGGGCAAGAAGAAGAAGTCTCCCGCACCTCCCAAGGATAAGAAGGTGGTGGCGACAGCGGCGGCGAGAGATTCTGCTGTGCTCCTCAACACTCCCTTGCTCGACCCACAGCACCTCCTCGCCAAACTCGCAGGCACTACCTCGATCACCCCCTCGACCAATACCTCTGCCATCAACGTCGCTGCGCTTCAGGCCAACGTCATTACTTCCTCAGAGGAGGTGGCAGGTCAGAGGAAGGAGAAGAAGTCTCGCAAGAAGCGTCTGACGTCATCGTTGTCTGAGGGGGAGGGAGAGGAGGAGCGAGAGGGGGAGAACGAGGAGGCGCACGATGAACTTCTGCGAAACACGAATAAGCTGATCGAGCACATCCAACTCCACCTCAGCGGAGAACTCGCAGGCGGTGGCGATGACGTGGATTCAGGTGAGCCAGAAAAGCGCTTTTTCTTCTGTGATCAGGATTGACGATGACGTAGGTTCCGCGCTGAAGCTAGGTGGACAGTTAGACCTGGAGACCTAAGCTGACATGACGTCACAACATCACAACACTAGTTAGATCGTATATCTGTACGATATCGTATTTTTCGTTTCACTGTAAATAGTCGATTTCTCTATTTTACATCGCCCGCTCTACAGCCAGCAATAGGGTAGTGTATAATAATAAAATAAGTATTGATGTACAAGAATGACGTGAGTCGATGATATGATATGATCTGATCTGAGGGGATATGGTGTGATGCAATGTGGTGATTGGAGGACACCCTAAGAGAAGAATTGCAGTGGTAAAGCAGTGACGCGGCTGATGAGTCCCTCTTCCTCGAACACTGCCTTGTTTCCCCACATAAACACAGCGCCTGACGCATTCACTGCCAGGAAGCCGGCGCTATTTCCTTGCACCGCCTCCACTCCCTGACCGATGAAAGAAGAGACTGAGGAGGTGTCTGCACCGAAGAGTGCGTCACCCCACGTCACCACCTCCCCTGACGCAGTGATGGCGGCAAAGGCAGCCTTCGACCCAACCACACTCCTCACTCCCTCTGACGTCACCGCAGATAGCGTCGAAGGAATCTGCCCACCAAACTGCCCATCGCCCCAGACAATGACCCTTCCGCTCCTATCGAGAGCAGCGAAAGCGCGATCCGTCGACGTCACGTTAACCACGTCGACGAGGAGAGAAGAGACAGCAGAGGAGTTGCCGCCATAGCCTGCGTCACCCCACGTCACTACTTTGCCACTACTCAGCAGGGCTGCGATGGCGCCGACGTTGTGGAAGATGGCGGCGGCTGACGTGCCTATGGCGGCTTTCGTCGCCGTCGGGAGATCGCCGCCATACCGCGGGTTTCCCCAGGCCACCACCTCATAGTCGCCACCCAGCGCAACGAAAGCAGAAGAAGCGGCGATGATGGAGATGACGTCAGTGAGACCTTGCTGACATCCGCCACGCAGACAGTCTCCCCATGTGATGACGTCACCGGAGGTTGTGAGCGCCGCGAAGGCGCCACGTGTCGCGAACACCTGCACTACATCGCGAAGTGCGGCATTGGAGAGAGAGGACACGTCACCGCCGGTGTGTTTGTTGCCCCAGCAGAAGACTCTGCCGTCACTCGTCCACGCACAGAATGCGCCAGCAGTCGCCACGAGACCACGCACGCCGCTCTGCAGATAGGGCAGCAGGGACTCGGACACGACGCCGCCGTGGCCGACAGAGCCGAAGGCGATGACGCCGCCCTCCTCTGTGATGGCAGCGAAGGCGTTCTCACTGGCGCACACCTTCACTACCTTGAAGGAGGAGTAAGAGAGCCAGCCGTCGATCGCTGTGCGTGCGCCGAGTGCGAAGAACTCTCCTGATTGAAGGACGATGACGTAGGCGTAGAGGCTGCTCACCACCTCCTTCGCCTCTAAGAGGTGCGTTGTCTCGTTTATCGCGAGCTGAGACCCGCCCCAGAACCAAAGCCCCTGCTGGGCATCCACTGCGGCGAAGGCATACGCATTGCGCACGGCGTAGTTGCGAGAGGCTGACGTGGCAGTGAGGTCGAGGAAGGGCGCGCTGGGCATGGCGGTGGGCAGGGGCGTGGGTTGTTTCGAGGGGCTGGGCGAGGGCGGTGGCGAGGGCACAGCGCTGGGCTCGTACGTCGGCGCGCCTGTGATCTCCTGGTCGAAGCTGCCGACGTCAGCCGAGAAGAGGAAGTCTACAATATCGAGAGAGTGGTGAGCGCAGTGACGTCATAAGTAAGCACTACATCGATCACTACCTTGGAACTGGTTGTAGAGGTGGTCGAAGTTCGCTCTGCTAGCCTCTACCTTGTTCTCTACAGGAGGTGCTTGCAGTGCGTGAAGCTGCTGACGTACTTTCTGCGGGAAGAAGCCTTGTCGGTATCCCGAGAAGAGTGACTGGAAGGCCTCGGGTGACGTGGCGGTCTGCTCCTCCGAGGAAGTGTGTAGTGAGGAGAAGTGCGTCTGCCACGTCACTCCGCCATCGCGTGAAGAGAAGGCGCCGGAACTGTCGTCAGAGAGAGCGAGGAGGTGCACTCCCTGCGCCTCGTCGAAGGAGGTGTCAGAGAGGCGTTGAGTGAGAGGTAGTGACGTCACTGCACGCCACTCGTTGCCGTAGTTCGAAGAAGTGTACAACACTCCATCTGACGTCAGTGCGGAGAGGAAAGCACCGCTGTGGTCAGAGGCCACTGCCCGCCATGCCCTGTGCCCAAGCCCACTGCCGCTCACTGCCACGGCTCGCCACGTCAGTCCATAGTCCTCGGAGTGGTAGATAGCCTCGCTGTCGTCTTCTGCGATCGCCGCTAAGAATTGTCCCGAGAAGTCGGTGGTGACGTCACGCCACTTCCTCGGGGGCGCAGGGGTTTCTGTCTTCACCCAGTTGGCGCCGAAGTCGAAAGAGACGTAGATGCCATCGTTGGATGACGTGAGAGCGAGGTATTGGCCCGATCTGTCGGACACGACGGATGTCCAGCTGTTTCTCTGCGGCGCGACTGACGCAGCCTCCTGCCAGCTATCCCCGCCATCGCCTGACAGGAAGACACTACCCTCCGCTGATGCCACTATCATGCGCTTTCCTAGCTGATTTGATGCGACAGCGGCCCAGGAGAGCTCAGTGGGCAGGTTTAACTGCCGCCAGCTCATTCCACTGTCACTCGACAGAAACACACCAGCACTCTTCGTCGCAGCGATTAACCGCTCTCCTTTGCTATCTGATGCGATCGAAGTAACAAATGGTGATTGTTCCACGAGAGGAGTGACCTCTTTCCAAGACAAGCCGAAGCTGTCGGAGCGAAGAAGTTTCCCGTCCTTCGAACACTTCACAATAAAGCCCTGAGGGAAATCAGGCATCAATAAGATCTTTGCATAGAGGATTTGCATCAATCCAAAGAGAAGGAGCCACAGGAGTCCCATGGTTCTGATGGAATGGTCGCTTAAAGTTCTTCGATGTTTTTTCACTTTTTTTGTTCCGTTTCCTCTACCGGTAACACTATCGGCATCTGTCGGTACCCACCTGGTCTGTCGAGAAGAGGAACAATTACATGACATGACAGTCATACAGTTATGTCAGAAAGAGCTCTCTGATGTATATGAACCTCATGTCAGAATAATATTACGTGATACTCATCCTGTAGCCGAGAAATTATTGATTTTCTTAATTTTACATCACAATAACTGCGCTACAAACAAAACAACAACACAACACAACACTACACTACACTACCACACAACAATGACTACAAGCACAAAAACTGACTCCAACATGTTCAAAATTACGCCACCGCACTGCCATAGTCTACCCTACAGCTCCACTAACGTCACATCGATAAGCCACGCTCTCCTTTATTAAGCGAGGAAAGCAGTGAGTTGCTTGAGGAAATCACTGTTTTGTTTGTTTTGACTGCTATTACTCACAATGATCTTTCCTTTGCCATTGGTATAGATGAGATCATAAAGCTGGTCCTTCGTCATCGAAGCAGTCGCCATCCTCTCTTCGATCGCCCTGACGACAGCATCCATCGTCTTTCTGTTCTCTTTCTCGATGTCAGAGGTTATGTCAGTCCTCTTAGAGAGGTACAGACAGCACTGGATGAGGTTATACTGCAATTCCTTGTCCTTACCGACACCACCGCCAAGTCCCTCTGCGTTGACATAAATTCGCTTGTTGAAGTTGAATCTCTTCTGCTGCACCTCCTCGACTGTGGCGAAGAAGCCATATCGCACAGCATAAAAGATGACATCTTCTTCATCAGAGTACTGCGTCAGAATCTTCGCTGTATCGACCGATAACAACTCCTCGTCGATATCAGCATCATCGATCGGCGGATGTTTCGGTATACCGGTAAGAGAGTGAGCGGCCGCACTTCGGCCTCCACTGTTCAAGCTAGAGAGGTATTCGTCGAGGTGGCGATGGAAGAACTCGTTGAGGAGGGTTGGCTTAATGACGAAGAGGTGATAGGTAGTGTTGAACATCGCGGTAAGGAGTCGGTAGTGCACGAGGTGAGGATCAGCTGTGCCCTTGCCTCGCCTGCCCGGTGTGCTGGGTGCTGATGCGACAGTGTTGGAAGGAGTGTTGAGGGTGAGTTGTTTAATACGATCACAGGGGAGATAGAAATCGACCGAATTCTTCATGAACACGAATCTCGGTTGCTGGTGTACGATCTGTACGATGAGTCGCTCCCAGGCCTCGAGGTTCGTCTGAATCAGCAGATACTGAAGGATGTGCTGGTGATGGTTGAAGATGCCTCGCTCTGCTAAAGGTAAGGCAACTGCGTAGAGCAGGTGGTGCTGCTGTAGCAAGAGAGTGCAGAACTCGAGGAGGTGCAAGGAGGCGATCGTGTCACTGAAGGCTGACGCACCTCCTCGCTCTCCTTCGCTCTGCTCGTAGGACGTCTGCACTACCTCTACCACCACATCGATGTCAGATTGCACTTCTCTGTCACTCCGCTGGCCGCTGTCTCGCACCTCCTTGATGTAGTTGACGATGAAGTGCTGTAGTGCTCGCTTCATCGACTGCAGCGCCTTCAATGCAGTGACGTCATTGCGCTGAGTGGCATCGTCTTCAAGGTCTTGGAAGAAGTCGAGACGATCGTCGAACTCGTCGTACGACACCTCCTCGTCCACCCCCTCGTCAATCACGACGACGTCATCGTCCTCGTCCTCGATCTCTTCGTTGGAGTAGATGCGGTAGTGACTGATGTCTTGCTCGGCGAAGGCGACGCGGACATTCAACACGCTCTCGAGACACTGCACCACGTCACTGCCTCGAAGCTCTTTGCGCAAGGAGGACTCGATCCCTACTAACAAGAGAGTGCGGAGGAAGAGCTTCGAGGAGATGACGGCAGCTCGTCGCTCGACAGTCGTGGAGGTGGGGCGAGGAGGTGCAGGCTGCTGCACCGAGGAGGTGTTATCGGTCTTGCTAGGAGGAGTGACGTAGAGCGAGCGGTACGCGTTCTCTATCAATCCTCCGAACATTATCACCAGCTGTTCCTCGCTCACTCGTCGCAGCCAGAGCGTGGGGAGGAAGGACAGATTGTCCGAGATATTCCCGGCAGCGAACAGCTCATAGCTTCCACTACTGACGTCACCGCCATTGCCTGCACTACGCAGGAGGTGTTGGAAGTCGACGCACTTGATGAACTCCGTCGACACCTCCTCGATCGTCGCTCGCTCTGCACTAACGAGAGATACGAGATTCATCGCTGACGTGGACGCTGACATCACTGTGTACTGCTCCTCCAGAGAGACCGCGATGCCTGCTGACGTAGGGTCGATGGAGCGGTTGAGATGGAAGCTCTTACTCGCTCCTGCACCTCCTCCGAGGTGGAAGGAGGAAGTGGGCGTCATCAGCGGCGTCATGCCCGTGCCCGCCCCAGTAGGGTAGAAGTCAAGCCAGAAGTCGTTGGAGCGAATGGTTGCAGCGCCTACTCTCTTATTAATGACGTCAGCGGTGTACATCGACGTCAGCGAGGGATAGAGAAGACAGAAGAGGTCGAAGTGAGTGACGTCATTCCTCTCTCTCAGCGCTGCCCACACCACATTCATCTTCTTATACAGGCGAATGGCGGCGACTTTAGACATCTCGATGGGCACTTGCAACGTCAGCAGATCCTTCGTGCTGAAGCCTGACGTCAGCAGCGACTCGTATCGCTTGTTCTGCAGATAGATCTCTCGCAACAGTGACGTGATCGTCTCCTCCACACTACTCGATCCGCTGGAAGAATGCGCCAATAACGCCTCGCGCACTGTGGCGTCAATGGGCTTGTGGAAGAGGGGCAGCAGGGCGAGGGCATGGTAGGCGTTGTGCGCAGGCCCAAGCCCAAGGGCTTTGACGAATTCTTTGGGGGCGAAGAGCTGCTTCGTCAGGTCTTCATCATTGTTCACACCGATGATCTCGATGACGTCACCGCGGCGCTTCGTCATGAAGTTGTCTGGCTTACAGCGAGTGACGCCAGCGAGGATTGAAGCGAGGAAAACGATCGAATAGCTTTTAGAATCGATCGTACAGCCGCCATCTCTGTCACTACCACTACCTTGATGTGCCGCCTGCTGCACATCCTTGCTACCGATAGAGGAGCGCAGTGTGTCTTCCGAGAAGTGCAGCGCTGCCTGATAGAAGGCGACCTGCCCATAGTTGCGACTGCCCTTGCCCAGCAGTTTGATGAGTTTGATGGGAAACATCAGAATCTCTCCTGCCAACAACTGGATGAGACAGTTGATGACGTACTCAGATCCAGGCGATGCTGTGATTAGCTTACACACCACTCTACTGCCATCGCTGTTAGCAACTCCTAGTCCAGCCACGTCACCCCTGCCCACCGAGTAAGACAATGGCCTGCCCTTGCCCTCAGCTGGCAGGAGGTGGTGAGGGCGGAGAAAGTCTGGCGATCGAGGAGGTGGAGGCAGGAAGTAAGTCTCGTGTAGTGAGTGCAGGGAGAGGGTGCGCAAGAACTGATTATCCGCCAACACCTTCTTCTTCAACGCCTCGTCGCTCTTCTCAGCGGATAAGAAGGCATGACGTGCCTCTAATACGCTGGCGAAGGCGAGGATATACCCCACCTCATCTGCTTTGAATTGCGCCTTAAAGGGGGAATTTTCGCCAAACTCCCTCACGGTGTGCGCCACGTACTGCAGGTAGTACTGATAGAGCATCTTACTCACCTCGAGCACTGACGTCACCAGCTCCAGAGATGTTGCTATCTGCGTCAGTTCTGCCTGCAGTGACGAGGAGGTGGCGGAGGAAGGAGAGTCGATGACGTCAGGGGTAGTGTGGTTGGGGTAGGAGTAAGCGCTGTCTGACATCAGTGCCTGACGATCTTCCAGCGCATTTTTCTCATTGGAGAAGACATCGATGACATCTTTCAGTTGGTCGAGCGCCTTGTAGATCGCCTTGAAGATCTTGTGCTCTTTCGTGATCACCTTATTGGCGGATTTGGCGGAATTGGTGCGTGCATCGGCAGAGATATTTCGCCCGAAGGAAAACGCCTTTCCGATCATATTCATAGGAATGAGTTTGTCAGGCAAGAGCATGACGTAGCCGTAGTCGATCGTCTTCGCCAGTTCTTGCGTCTTGCTCCGCAACACAGGCGAATCAGTAGGCGAAAAGGCTTGCGCCCACTCTGCTAATTGTTTCTTCGCTTGACTGACGTCGAAGCGAAGGATCGTCCACTCATCGAACTTTCTCTTCGCCTCTAGCAGCTTCGTCACCTCCTGCAGCAATACGTCATCCAACTGTTTGTACTCGTTAATCTTTGCGCCCAGCTGCTTATGCGCCCTCGCCTTACGCGCCTTTCGACCCATCGCGGCAATATGTGGCGGAAGTCCATCGGAGGCGGAGAATACGCCAGTGACGTCGGTGTTATAGGATGCCAGTGACTCGTGGTCGACGGAGTGCGTTGCGAGTTGCGCCTCTTCGTCGTGCGAAATTGACTTCAAGAACTGCAAGTTTCGCATCTGCGTTAATTTCTTCTGTGCCAAGAAGCGGCGGATTTGCGCCTGAATGCGCACGGCCTTCTCGCCCTGCTTCTTCATCAAAGCTCTTCTCTGACGCGCCTGAATAATCTCACGGCGTTGTTGGTAGAAGCGCCACAGGAATCGCAGCAGAGTGCGCAAAGCGGCAAGGGTGACGTGACTTCGCAACGTCTCCAGCACCTCGTGTTCATGTGTCTTGAGAAAGACCTTCGTTCGTCCGACCTGCACGTTATCTAAGCTCACTGACAGACAGTGTGACGTCAGCAGCTGTAGGAGAGAGAGACAGGCAGCTTTCATCGCATCCGTCAGAGGTGTGTTCGATGCTAACTGCTTCTTGATGGCACTGACGATCGCCACCACCTCCACCACACCTCCTTGTCTCATACGAGGAGGGAGGAGGAGGAGGTAGCGCTGCAAGAAGTCGACGTGTACGTAGCGCACAGGATACGCCAATCGCGCCACACGCACCGCTTCTAGAATTCCGCCATAACGCAGCTGCGCCGCCACGTGGTGTTGGTCAAAGGTCGTCTTCGCCCGCCCTGACATCATTGAAGCCATCGCTCGCGTGGAGCTGAGAGGAGTGGTGGCGGCGGCTGACGTCAGATCTGCTCTATCGATCGGATTGACACACCTGATGTAGTGCGGTGTAGTGCAGCTGACGTGTTGGATGAGTGACGCCAGACCCGCTTTAAATTGCGCCACTGCACTAGTCGTGTTACGTGTTGTCAGCGTCCTCTGACCTTGCCCAGTGGGTTGACGCCCAGTAGCGGTTGTAAGTTTGGCAGTGGCGACAGTTGCGTCATCCTTCGCCTCCGACGTAGTGGATGATGGTGCCGGAGGAGCGTGGTTGAGTAGTTTGTTGGCGGAATCTCTCATTAGCGCCTGTGCAGTGGCGGGAAGTTCATCGATGTTCTTCTGGATGAATCCCTCTGAGTCGTACACTACCTTGCCAGCGTAGTGATCGACTGTGAAGGAGTAATTGGCGCGCTGAGTCGACGAGGCGAGAAAGCGCGGATGTGTGGCGTAATCCTTGTACAGCGCATTCATAAACTTCTTGTCTGATGGGTCGGGCAGGCGGCACTGGTCGTCCAGAGACCGAAAGATACCGTTACCGATAAGCTCCATACAGTCTTGGTTGTCGGCGAAGCGCACTGACTCATAGACGATCTGCTCTGACGAGTACTCCGCCAGCTGGAACTTGAACATCTGCTGGTTGAACTGCTGCTGCAGAGACTCGTTGGCGTAGTTGATACAGAGCTGCTCGAAGGAGTTGTCTTCGAAGGAATCGAAGCCGAAGATGTCGAGAATGCCGATAGTCGACTTCACTGACGCCATCACAGCAGCTGATGTTGCTGACGTCAGCGAAGGAGAGAGGAAGCGATTGATCTCTTGTGCGAGGAAATCGAAGAGTTTCATGTACATCGCCTTCGCCAGCGCGTCTCTCGTGTGCATCGCCTGACTCGCCGTGTGTTGCTTCGTCACCGTCTCTGACCGCGACCCCATCAGATCTCTCACCTGCAATACGATCGTCTTCTCCAACAGACATTTCCTCAGCGCCTCCTCTGACGTCAAACGACACAAACGAGTCGCGAGTTGTAAGTGCGTCTCTCCCTCGAGCACTCCCTCATCCTCTTCGACGATCTCACTGCCCTCGCCTGTGACGTCGTTGCGAGGGCGGAACTGGACTTGTCCGAGGTGAAGAATACCGGCGATCAGTTGGAAGATGAGCTGGCAGTCGTCTTCTTCGAATCCGATGGCGAGGAGGTGATCGTGTAGTTCGCTGAACTCTTCTGCGTCATTTAACCTGTTGCCGGTAGATGCCGATGCCGTTACCGCCTTTGTGTCGACCGTTAACTGACGTCGACCTGCAGCAGTGCCTGTAGACGTCTTTGCAGCGATCTGAGGACTAATATATCTGAAGGAGATGCTCTGATGTAGTTGTAGTTGACGTCGCTCCTCCTCGCTTACCCCTGCGAACACCTCGTAGAAGATGTGGAAGTTTCTCTCTCCGCGCAACTGATGCACGACACGGATGTTCTCTAACAGATAGGTCTTGAAGGTTGCGAAGACTACATCATTGTCCTCATCAAAGGCGATGTTGACGTACTGTCCGAAGCGAGAGGAGTTGAGGGAGTGCAAGGTAGTGGCGTTACCGAAAGCTTTGAGAATCGATGACGCAAGCAACACCTTGTTCACGATGACATTCTCCTTGCTCTGTCTCACGGAGGCTGTCATGCCTTTCATCGGACTGAGAGACGAGGCGGTGTTCGAGGGAGTGTTGCTGACGTCACGACTGACGAGGATTTGGATGATTTTCTTCGCACATTCTGTCTTGCCCGACCCACTCTCTCCGCTGATCAGAATACTGTGCTTAGAGACTCCATTCGCCACGTCAGAGCCTTCACTCTCGCCCTCTGTTATTGGGGCAGTCGGGGCAGGGCGACGGGCTTTGATCGATCGTATAAACGATTCGAACAGTTCGTTTCCCTTCAGACTGCTGACATCATCACCACTATGAAGGGTGTCATAAGGATTAATGGCAATGAGCACAGGGCCAGTGTAAGTGTAGATGACGTATCTCTCGTAACGGGCCTGCAGACAGGCGAGTAGCTCAGGCTCGTTCAGGTAAGGCAGGTTGATGAGATTATCACCCACGCCCTCCACGTCACCATTTCTTAACATAAGATCGTTTGTATCGTCTTGACCTGGAGGGATGACGAACTTAAAGGTCTTGCCAGCCAGGCCCTCTGCAGTGGCGGTGACGTGAGAGGCGCCGTCCTCCTGCACTGTCTTGCCCGTGACCTCGCCCGCCAACCATAATGCTGACGACGCTGAGGTTGACGAAGCCTTCGTTGTATCATTTCGAATCCAAACCTTCGTTCCTATCTCCATCTATCGAGTGGGAGAGTGAATGAACTGACATCATTGAGGGAAGAACATGGAGGCCACTAACCTTCGTCGCACCGTATTTGAACGAGGCTTGACTAGAAATAGGCTTTTGATGACCGCTCGACATTGTTTGATAGGGGTAGGACTGTGTGTGACACTGCTATGAGGTCGGATGGTGTGAGGGGTGCGACAGTGTCACAGAGGATTGAACTTACATCGTAGACGATAATACACTAAAAAGATAACACTTTCCTCTTCTTCTTCCTTGCTTGCGAATGCTTCGGAATAGAGAGCGATGAGAACAGATTCTGGCAGAGAGTCGATTGATTGAAGAGGCAGTGAATTGATTGCACTGTGAGCTCAGTTCGATCTGCCAGAGTTATTGCTATCACAATAAGAACACAAGAAGAGACTAGAGAGTTCAAAAGGAGCTTTCTCTGACTCTGCGCTGTGTCAGTGATGTGGTATTGGAGTTGTTATTGTTGTTTGAAGGTTTTCTCTATTAAAATTGATTCGTTAGAAGCCGTTTGTCGGTAACATACCGACAGAGCCTATGATGCTGCCCTAACCCCTGCCCAAGCCCTCCCTAACAACATTACGAGGACTAACAGCTCAGAGGGGTGGAAGCAGGGGAAGGAAAAGAAGACGAAGAGGAGAAGGAGGAGGAGGAGGAGGTAGGGGAGGATGGCTCCGTCTGTTTCAACATCTGCTGAGTTTTCCTGGTCTGACATCCACTGACACATCCTTTAGGGAAATCACTGTCCACGTCATGAGGGAGGGGCATCTCTCCCCACGACCACTGACACTCCTGAGTGATGAAATTGGGCTTGACAGTGAGATCTATGCCCAGTTCATCCTTGAAGTATTGCTGTGCAGGGATCTTACACTGATGCAGACACAAACCCTTGCAGTTCGACTCCTACGACCACTGACGTCATCGCATATTCAATAAGACAGTGTCAGTGTCAGTGTCTTACCTGCAGAAATTTACACTTCTCAACGATCATTCCTCCTCGCTGTCCGTCGAGCCGTCGGTTCGGCCGACAAGGGCCGAGGAGGAATGACATCAGCGGCGGAGTGACGACTGACGTCAGAAATGGCGCGTAGAAGAAAGGTCCCAACTGCTTGCCAGGCGTAATCTTCTCTTGCCAGGTCTCTGGGAGTCGTTGTCGAAGCCATGACGTCGCCTTCTCCAACCAGACAGGATCTCCTCTATCGCGAGAGGGCACGAGGCCTGCCATGAATAGTCGGTAGAATGGCGGTAGAACTGGCGTCAGCAGCTTGCCTAAGACTCTCTTGACGAAGGCGTGCTGGAAAGCGCTGTCGTTCTCATTGCCTCGAACAGAGAGCTTGACTGACGTAGCCTCGTCTAGCAGGCCTCGGATGCCTGGCTCTGACGACTGATACCCGATCTCCTCCTGCACGAACTTCCGAAACAATCCCAACAGGAACTTGTCTAGCACATTCTCTTGATAAACAACTTTAGGGAGAGCACAGTCTCTGACTAACACCTCCTCACCGCCTGACGTCAGCACCCCTGTCTCTACCTCGAAGCTGCCGCTACTGCGCGAGGAGGTGACGGCTAACGGGATATTCTGGAGGTTTGGGAACTCTGAGCGAGGGATGGGAGGTTGGCGTGGCAGGAGTCGTGTTGTGACGATGTGCTGGTAGTGAGTGACGTCACTCGACAGCAATGCTGTTAGTAGCTGATATCTCTTCCACCGCATCAGAGAAGGTAGCAAAAGAGGTTGGTCTTTACTTTCACGATCTAAGCGATCGATCTCGTCGCAGAGGAAGAGCAGGTGCTCCTCTGAGGCAGAGAGAGTGACGTAGCGCTGAGAGAAGGTCCTCAGCTCTCCCAGCAGCCTCGCTGACGTCTTCTGTAGGGAAGCAAGCAACTCGTTCGATCTCTTAGGACCATCTTCTTGAAGGTCATCGAGGGTGGCGGAGGATGCCGACAGAGAGCCGCCAGAACTACTGACGCACTCGACAGCATCATCGGCGAAGTTTATGCTCTTCTCTTCACTCAGAGAGACAACCCTCTCCACAGGACGAGCAAACGTCGCAGGTTTTCCTTCACTAATGCAATCAACGAAGTCATCGGCAAAGTTGAGAGCTGCTGGGACTACTGCTGAGAGTTTATAGGGAGAGAGGAGAGATTTCATGAAGTTTGAGAAGCGAATCTGATGAAAGCTGTTGACCACCTCAAGCAATGCTAGCAAGGCTAACACTGAAAAGGAGAGAGG
>VFQN01004320.1_pt1 | contig 18896 bp, 13 predicted proteins | sample 3512371 | NCBI WGS metagenome assembly VFQN01 (sample SAMN10412370, study PRJNA504923) | tailings metagenome | isolation source: Replicate 2 from Balatoc abandoned mine | place: Philippines: Itogon, Benguet | collected 2017-08-28 | reverse complement strand
CCGGCACGCCATGTGGAAGCGTCAGGCTCCCCTCCGTCCTGCTCCCGTCCGTCGGAAATGGTGAAACCGCCGGCGGAGGCACCACACTCGAGGTCCAAGTGTGCTGCCGCATCCGCCGCCACCTGGGCCGCCGATCCAAGCACAGCCGTCTGCACGTCGGGCAGCCCCGGGGCCGTACGGCAGCTCTCAGGATCATCAGTAAGCACTGCGGAACCCGCAGATGCCCAGCCGTGGGAGTGTGTGCAGGGCATGGCATTGGCCTGGACGTTCCACGGTGCTGTTGCGTCTGCCGCCCCCTGGGCTGCCGACCCAACCACTTCCCCGGGGGCCTCTGCCGCGGCTGCGATTATGCGCTGGTTGCTTGGCCCCCCTGCTGTCCCTGTTGTCAGCGCGCATGATAGAGCTGCACATGGCCGTTCTGCCAGCCTGCAGGCAACCTCGTCCGCCAACACCGACCCACCCGGAACCTGCTGCTGGTCAATCTGCTGCTGTTCCTGCTGCTGCTCTTCCAGCTGTTGCTGCATTTCTGCCACCTCCTCCCCCGGCAGTTCCGTGGGCTTGCCGTCGCACAGGCGCAGCCTCAGGGCGCCCCCGGCCCCGCGCCACAGCTGCACCCAGTGCACGCCCGGGACCGCGCCCTGCCCACGCAGCCAGGCGCCCAGGCCGCACAGCTCGCAGTGCGAGGAGGGCGGGGGAGGCCACGGGTGCGCTGCGTTGAGGTTCTGATTTAAGCGCTGCGCAGTTGGGAGGACCCGCAGTCCAAGGGCCACGGAATGGGTGTTGCGTTCCGGCGGGAAGGGACTAAACGACAGGAGGACGGGGCCATTGCTGAGGTGGTTCTCCTGGAATGTTTCAGCACAGAACAATTGTTCTGCGGTGCTGCGCCTTAAGCGGAGGTTGCCGCTGGACAGCGCTTCCGCGTTCACGCGAACTGCGACGCCGCCGATGGCCATGGTCGTATCGACGTAGCTACGCTGCGTTTCCGACGTCAAAATCTGACATCACAAGTGCCAAAAGATACCACTGCAGTAAGGCGTGTGTGCGCAACTGTATCTTCGCTGCAGCGAATGATGTCAGCCGCCCATTCCCGCCCGATGCAGCAGCATGTGCAGCAGTGCTATTTGGAGATAGGAGGTAAATGGAGTTCTGCGGAATGCATTGGCATGGAAGCAGACGCTCAAGTACCCGCCAGATCCAGTTTGGATGAATCCGGCAAAATCGCCCCAGCATGTGCAGGGGAGTTCCGGTGGGCATGCGTGCGTCCAACCTGCGTGTACGCCTCTACCTGTCTTCGACGACTCACGTCATTACCACTGGATCGTTGGGGGCATGAATTGTAGTGCACTATCGGTACAGACGTACAGTTGTGATCTAAATATACTGTGACAGGTGCGGCTGAGTCCAGGCTCCGTTGCGTCTGTGGTAGTCGGGTTGCCCAAGGTGGCTTGACGGCTCAACTGGGCCAGATCCCTGTGTGGACAGCTTGCGCCACAGCGTCAAGTAAGCAGCCTATCTAAGACACTATCTCAACGCCAACAATGCTCAAACTTGCAAGTTATTTGACAATAAAACGCATGTCCTAGATGAAGTCACACCAATACACGTGGACAACACCGGTAAAACACGAGGCCCTCCCTGGACGGCTCAGGTCTCACCCAACCTATGCAGGCACTCTGTACAACAGCCAGGCGGGCCAGAGCTGCAATGTAAAGCTCCATCAAAGCACCTGGGCGCACCAGTAGCTTCAAGCCCCAGGCATGGGGCCTGAACGGGCCTGGCAAGCCTCCCGACGCTGTTGGTGTTGCACGGATGAAGCACGTTGGTTGAGGCCATACTCATTACCCAGCCTTGGTCCACGCACCCACGCCAAGGTACATTCCGTTCGGTTGCAACATATACCGGTGTGTACGCAAATGATGCAACAACGCTCGCTCGCAAAACGCAAATAAATGCAGCGCCCATAAGACACGCAGGCCAATTACGGTGCCAGTATATATCATCAAGTTGCATCGAGCATTTTGTTCCTTTCGAAGATCACTACGAGGTCTTGCTTGCAAACCCTGTGTTTGCTGTGCACACGACCACCTCAAAGGGCTCTGCACCACCAACGCCAGGGAAGCCCTTCACGAATGATGACCGACCCACGAAGCCATAGGCCATCTTGGTGTCCCACTGTGCGCCACCCTACACATGTCGCAACGCCATGGACGCCTATGAAATCACTTCTCAGTCGCTGGCATATGCCTATTCACGTGACAACGTGCTGACGACCTCGGCACAAGTGACGGTAGACCCTCATTAAGCCAGTGACGCTAGCCCACACGTGCCACTTAATGGAGATGTGGTCCTTGCTACAGTAAGGGCAACATAGTGTGCAATAATCTTGCAAAATACTTGACGTTGTGGCATTTCCTAAACGCTGCTATGTAACAACTGCTCCTACAATTGGCAATACATTAAAGGACACCGTGCGCTGTGTGCCTGGCTTCCACCAGTATGCGCCAACACAACGCAGCGCATGCGTCCGAGAACCATGCGACCGTGAGGACCTCCGGCCCGAGTCCCTCCGCACGCGTGCTTCTTCCCTCCCGGCCTAGCCCGTCATGATTTCGCCCTCCCCCTCCTCCCCCTGCTCCTCCACACCACCCTGCTCCCCCGCGCCGCCCTCCCCTCCCACCGCACGCAACCAGCAGTTCACGCCCTCGTCTAGGTCCTCCTCCTCATCCTCCCCCTCGCTGTCACTGACGCTCCGCTCGTCTCCGCCTCTTCCCTCGCCGTCCGCCCCAGCCTCACCGGGCCCTCCCCTCCAACCGCCGCTGCTGCCCAGCACGGCACCCGGGCCCCGGCGCACCGCCCATTCCACCCCCAGCCCACAGTCCCCACCGCTGAGCCTTACTCCCTCCTCTCCCTCCTCCTTCCCCTCCTCCTCCTCAGCCCCCTCCCCCTCCCCCTCCCCCTCCCCACCCTGACCCCCCTCCTCCTCACCACCGTCATCCAGCTCAACATCAACATCGCCGTCATCCTCACTGGTCTCCTCCTCCTCCTCCTCCTCCCCACGGCTCCTCCGCTGCATCCCCACGACCAAGCGCCCGTCCCCGGGTGACCGCCACATGACGACGGCATCGTAGTTGCTCACGCTCAAGGCCCGGAACAGCGGCGCGCAGCCGTTCATCCGCCAATCACGTCGACGCTCGCGCTGGTTGACCTTTAGGCACAAGAGGTAAGGCGCAAGCGGTTCCTCCTGGTGCTGCTGCTGCTGCTGCTGCCCTGCTGCCCCCAAGCCTCCCAGCGGCGCCGCGTGCACCTCAACCTCCAGCGTCTGGCCGCTCGAGAGGCTCAGAGCCGCAGGAAACAGGGCCGCAACCGCCGCTTGACGTAGGCCGACTCTGTTGGCCAAGGCATAGCCGACCAGCATGCCGCCGGCAAGGGAGCCGGGTGCGGAGGGAAGAGGCGCCGCCGTGCCACCTGCACGCGCGTTTTGCTCCGCTGGTGGCCGTTGGACCTGCAGCTGCTGCTGCTGGTGGTGCTGGTGGTGGTGGTGGTGGTGGTGGTGGTGCTGCTGCTGGGACTGCCGCGCCGCCTCGAGAGGTGCTGGAGCCTGCGGCGAGTCGACCGGGCAAGGCCGCTGAGCAGGGCCCTCCGCCGCCTTCGCGCCCTTGGCCTTCCGCTGAGCGCCGCCCTCCGACGGTCGCCGCAATGGGAGCTTGCCATCCCCTTGCCCCACCTGCTGATGATAATGATGCTGCTGCTCCTGAGCTCTGTCACGAACCCGCACCGCCACCCGCCCATCCGGCAGACGTGTGAACAGCACACGGTCTCCCTCCAGGGCTCCCAGGGCCGTTAGCATGGCCCTGACGATTGTCATCTTCCACAACTGGCACGCGCTCCTCTGGCCATGCTTGTTGAAGCAGGTCAGGCATGGGGTGAAAGGGAACAGGACGCCTTGCTGTTCTTGCGGCTTCTGCTGCTTCTGCGGGGTGCCTTGCTGCGCCACGCCTGGGGCATTGCCTCCATCTGCGCCCTCTAGGCCAACGGCCACGTACAGCGTCACGGTAGCCCCCTGCGGCGCCTCACCGCTCAGCGTGTGGCGCCAAAAGTCACAGGCCTCCTCCCTAGGCAGGGTAATGCGCCCTCTTCGGACAGACACTTTACCTGTGAGCGTGCCACGACAGCCATAAGCTTGCTCCACCGTAGGCAGCTCCTGGTTCTGCTGCTGCGGCTGCTGCGGCTGCTGCTGCAGCGGCGGCATGCCAAACTGGCGCTGCAGCCACGCCCACACCCTCCCGTCGGGTCCCCGCACCAGGCTCAACAGATCCCCCGCCTGCCCCACGCCCCCAAGCGCCAAAATGTCGCCAGCGCACCGAACGAGAGCTGCCTGGACGTCCTGCGACGGAGCACTGCTGCTGTCCACCGCCGGGCCACCATCCGCCATATTGAACATGCGCAAGCTGACTGCCATGCGTTGAACGTTGGACGCAGACGGCTGGATCTGGGCCACAGCAGCCATGTCGCGTCTACGATCCAGGCCAGCTGATCGCTGCCTATCGGCAACGTGTGCATTAACGGCTGGCTGGCAGCTGGGGCAACAGGAGCTGAAGGAGCCTGGGTAGTTATCGTTCTCCACAGCGGGTGGGTTGAGAGCGACAGCAGGCGAGCATTGCCGTCCGCTTGGCTCCAGCTGCTGAAGGAAGGTGGGGGCTGGGCTCCCCAGGTCCCTGCGTGAAAGGGTGTTACCACCATGCTTTGGCTGGTGAGGTGCCAACTACCACCGCCTAATCCGTGCTGCTGCGGCTGCGGCTGCGGCAGCCCGACGCAGCCATCCAAAGGTCTAGAAGCCGTACTTCCCGCTAATGTCTCGCGGCCTGGGGAGCTGGCGATGGCCAAGGTGCTGGCTTGGGCCGGAGCAGCGGCAGTCCCGGCAGCAGGAGCGGGGCCAGGCTGGACTGTGCTCCACAGCGGGCGGGCTGGGAGCGGCAGCAGGTGGGCAGTGGTGCCCGCCTGACGCCAGGTGCTGATCGGAGCTTGGGGCTGGGGAACGTGGTGATGTGCTTCTGCAAGTGGTGGGAAGTCTCCCATGCCTCGACTGATGCGATGCCCACTACTGCTGCCCCAGCCGTGCTGGGGGCGCGTTTGCGGCAGCCCGACGCAGCCATCCAGGGTCCCAGGACACGTCCTTGCGCCTCACCGCCAACACCTCGCTGCCCAAGGAGGTGGCTTTGGCGGCGGAGGTGGCGGAGATGGCTTTGGCAGCGGCAGCAGCCGCGGCAGCTCCAGCAGGCTGCGAGCGGTGTGCCGTCCCCTGTGATGGCATCGCAGGCGGGCGTCTAGCCTGCGCTTCCGCCGTCTGGTGCACCGCCCTCGTAACCGTTGCCCGCCCTCCTACCGCTGAGCGTGTGCGCACGTGCAGCTCCCACCTTGCCGCTGCATCTGCCACGTCCTGCGCTGCCGACCCGACCAGCATGCCGGAGGCCTGTGCCGCTGCCAGCGCTGCACCACCAGATGCATCCATGGCGCCTGTAAACGCTGCTGTATCCGCTGGCGACCTGCCAAGCTTGCCGCTACCAGTGGCGCAGAGGCAGCTAGCCGCACCAACGCATTGCTCTGAGTCTGCTGCTGCTTGATTTGCTGCTGCTGCTGCTGCTGCCCCCTCGCCTCCTCCCCTGGTACTCCGGTTGGTTTGCCGTCGCACAGGCGCAGCATCAGGGCGCCCCCGGCCCCGCGCCACAGCTGCACCCAGTGCACGCCCGGGACTGCGCCCTGCCCACGCATCCAGCCGCCCAGGCCGAACAGCTCGCAATAAAGGGAGGGAGGGGGCGGAAGCGGGGCCGCGGCGCCATGGGCCTGGCTGGGGCACGCGGTTCTGTCTAACGGAAGGAGTTGCACGGCCACAGCACGGCTGTTGCATTTGCTCGCGAAGGGGTACAGAAGTAAAGGTACCGGGTCGTTGGAGCAGAGAATTGCGCGGTTTTGTAAGCTTTCCAGGTGAAAAAATTGTTCTGCGGTGCTGCGCTTCAGACTGAGGCTGCCGCTGGAGAGCGCCTCAACGCTGACGCGAACTGCGACCCCGCCGACGACCATATTATCCACGCTGAAACCCGATCCAAATGGTAAAGTCAAGTAATCACATAACATCGCATTTGCGCGCCGTGTACGCGGGGGCCGGGGGGTCGGCAAACATCGTGTCGGTAAAGACAGCTGGATTTCGCAGTCGAGCATATGCCAGGGGTTGCCATCATTGCCGGTAGTTTAAGGACCAACAAGCTTGCCAGACTCTCGCATCTTGACGGTTGGTTTCACTTTGAGGGGTTTCCCAGGTCACTCCCATGCAAGAGGGCAGGCACGAGCGCACGCGCCTTTCACGCTACCCATCCGTCATGCCATCCCGCATCAACCAAGAGCTGGCAAGATGAGACAACATGCGCCGTACCGTACACGCTGGTAAGTATCCTATATTCCCATATTCCCATATTCTGTTGTCTTGCACACCCAGGCTGTAACTGAAGTGGTCACCGACCGTGGGTCCACAGCAGTAACGGTTGACGGCATGAGCCTCTTAACTGCTCAACGTTGTCAGCTTACGCCCACCGAAAGGGCCCGTCCGCAACGACCACGACGGGGTGACAAACAGAAGGACCCACGGGCCACGGCCCCATGCCCATGCTGGCCAAACGTAATGTCCTGCTACTGATCGACCCATGACCACGCAGTAGCTTGACTGCCTGTCCAACAGAGGCACAGCCACAACGTAGCACCATATTCACAGCAGCAGTCCCTGCAAACCAACCACCGTAGACACCGGGTCACCATGCTGCATTGCTGTGGCGTATGGCCGTTTGCGCCAGGTGGGCAATCGACCGGCCAATGTCACCAACCTAACCCCGTTTCCTCCTCCACCTCACTTTCCACACTGCCCTCCCCCCACATGCTGCCCTCCCCTTCCCCCGCAGGCAGCCAGCAATTCAGCCCCAGGTCCTCCTCCTCAACATCACTCTCGTCCCCTTCCTCCTCACCGTCGCCGTCACAGCCCGCCCCCACCTCCTCACGCCCTCCCCACCAGCCGCCGCTGCCTCCCACGGCACCCGGGTGCTGCCTCGTCCTTCCCCCAGCCACCCTTCCACAGCCGGAGGCCCCCAGGCAGAACACTGCTCCCACTCCCTCCCCTTCCTCCTCCTCCTCCTCACCCGTCTCCTCCTCCCCGCCATCACCACCATGCCCATCCTCCTCCCCACTGTCCCCGTCATCCAACTCCACATCATCCTCTTCCTCGCTGGTCTCGCTCAGATCCCACTCCTCCTCACAGGGCCTACTAGAGCCCTTCCTGCGCGCCTCCTGCTTCTCCATCTCCACAACGATGCGGCTGTCCCCGGGCAACCGCCGCATGAAGATGGCGTCGCGGTTGCGCGCCCCCAAGGCACGGAACAGCGGCCCGCAGCCAGACAGGCGACAGGCACGATGGTGCTTGCGCCGGGTTAGCTGTAAGCGGTACGAAGCGAGCCCCTGCTGTCGTTGCTGCTGGTGCCCATAGTTGCCCAGGTGCCGCTTCGATGCCGCTGCATGCACCTCTACCTCCATACTCTGGCCGCCTGGAAAGCCCAGCGCCGCGGGAAACAGGGCTCCCACCGCGGCAAGCCGTAGTTCCAAATACGTTTCCCGTGCATTGCCCGCAAGCACGCTGCCCGTAAGGTCGGGCATGGGAAGGCGAGGCGCCTGGGCGGTCGCGGTTGCAATGGGAGGCCCCTGGCCGGCAGCCGGCCTGGCCGCTCCTTGGACCTGCTGCTGCTGCTGCTGCAACTGCTCCCCAAGCTGCTGGTGGTGCTGCTGGTGGTGGGTAGGATTGTGTCCCGCTGAAAGAACAGAGCCCTCCAGCAGCCGCGCGCGCTTTGCCGCCCGCTGGGGGTCACGCCCCTCCTCCTCCTCCCCCTCCCCCCGTGTCCTCCCCTCCGAGGGCTGCTGGCGGCCTCCGCTTGCCACCTGGTGCGGCCGCTTCGCTGCATGCCCCGTGTCCTGCTCGGCACCAGCAAACCGCTGTACCTCCACCCGCCCGTCCGGCAGGCGGGTAAGCAACACCCGGTCCCCGTTCGCTGCCCCCAGGGCTGCCAGCAGGGGGCTGATGCCGGACATGCGCCACGAGGCGCCAGGACGGTGGTAGCACGCAAGGTGCACAGGGAAGGGATCGAGTGCACCGTGCTGCGCCTGCCTGCCGGCTGTACCCTGGTTGCTGCCGCAACCGCCCCCCGCTGGACCGCCTGCCACGTGCAGGGTCACCAACGCGTAGCGCTGCTCCTCTCCGCCCAACTCATGGCGCCAAAAGGCTCGGGCCGCCTCTCTAGGGAAGTCGATGGAACTCCCATGGATGGTTCCCATCAGAGTGCCCGAACCAGTGCTTCCCTGGAGCAGAGCAGCAGGTACGCGCGGCGGTTGGGACGGATGCTGTTGCTGGCGCCGCTGGTGCGGTAGCTGGTGCTGCTGGATCTGCTGCTGCTGCGTGTGGCCATGCTGGCGAGGCTGCGGCTGCTGTTGCTGCGGTGGCGGCTCTTGCTGCTGCTGCTGCTGCTGCGGGTGCGGCAGCTGCTCAGGCTGTTGCAGCTGCTGCTGCTGCTGTGGGTGCCTCTGCCGCCTGGGCTGTTGCTGCTGCGGCTGGCGCTGCAACCACGCCCACACAATCCCATCGGGCCCCTGCGCCAGCCGCAGAGTGTCCCCAGCCCTCACGCTCATGCCCGTCCATTCCAACGCCCACGTGTCGATATTAATGCGGAACAGGGTTGCAGCCATGTCGCGCGCTTCGGGTTTGTGCTTTGCTGCTCCGCGGCCAGGCACAAACACGCACAGTACGACTATGCGCCGTTGTCCTGGGCGCAACGTGTCGGCCCAGGGCCACAAGCCCAAAGCGCTGGCGCCAAGCAACGCCAGCCGGTCGGGCCCAATGCGCACTGAGTGCACCACAGGCCCGCTGGAGGCTGGAGCAGAGGGGGCAGCAGCTGCGGCTTGAAACGGGTCGGGCAGCGTGGGCGGGGGCGGTGCCGGAGGCCTCGGACGGTGGGCTGCGCTGTGCGAGCTGTCCGAGCGCTGAGCGGGAGTTGCAGGGTTTTTTTGCAGGGGCTGTATTTTAGCAACACCCGAAACCCCGTCCGTGCCTCTGGCGATAGCCTTGCCGCTGCCACCGACCGTGTTTTGCACTTGTGCTAGGGGCGCCCGGCTACCGTATCCCAGGGGCCCCGACGTACTTGACCGTCCATCCTTCGCAGTTATGGGACAGGGCTTGTAGGCAGCAGGCAGCGTAGCAGGCCGCTCGTGTCCTGCGGTTGCCGCTGCAGCTGGCTGGCGTACGGCACATGCCTCCGCTGCCGCCCTCCCGGCTGCAGGTCCCTTCGCCAAGCTGCGTCTTGACAGCTCCCATGGTGCCGCTGCATCCGCCACGTCCTGCGCTGCCGCCCCAACCAGCAGCCCAGCTGCGCCGGCCGCAACAGCAGCAGCAGCAGCAGTCGCCCCCGCTGCTGCTGTTGCTGCGGCGGCGGCAGCGGCGAAAGGCCCTGTTGAGCCTGTACGCCCGGTCGTGGACCCTGGAGCTGTGGCAACGCAACGACGCACCGCCAGCATTGCAGCAGCAGAAGAAACCGCCCCAAGCGCTGCCCCACCAAGCTGCCAGCGCTGCCCGCGCAGTGTCTGCTGCTCCTGTTCCTCCTCCTGTTGCACCGCCTCCTCCCCCGGCAGTCCCATGGGCTTGCCGTCGCACAGGCGCAGCATCAGGGCGCCCCCGGCCCCGCGCCACAGCTGCACCCAGTGCACGCCCGGGGCCGCGCCCTGCCCACGCAGCCAGGCGCCCAGGCCGCACAGCTCGCAGTGCAGGGGTAGGGTAAGGGTTGAGTCGCCCTGCAGCTGGCCTCCCGTTGGCTGTAGACTCCGTAGCTGTATGCGCACGGGAAGGGTGTTGCAGGTCGCTGTTGCAGGGCCGGTGACGGTAACTGGCGCATTTGTAGCTAGGTTGTCTGCACCGAAGAACTGTTCTGCGGTGCTGCGCTTGACGCGGAGGCTGCCGCTCGATAGCATTTCCGAGCTAATGCGAACAGCAATGCCGCCGACCGCCATCGCGCTAGCGTTACACGATATTCATGTATACATCGCAATCACGCAGAAGTAAAGCTGCTCGTACTGGACCTGGTGCTTGTTGGGTACAGACCTGCAATCCTCGTATTTCTAGAGCAGCTGTGCTGCAGCTGATGTTGCAGCTGTAATTGAAGCTATTACACCGGCGTCTAGCTCCATGCAGAGCCAATTGTGGTTGGGTTTCATCACGCTGACTGACGACGACGCTGCCCACCTCGCGAGTGGCACGCCATCGCGGGAGGGAGTAGTACTGTGGGAGTAGTGCGCAACAGTCTCACATTGCTCTTTCATTTGATATACATTCAACAATTGACTCAAGGTGGTCAACGTGTCGTTACCTGTACGCTGCCACAGGTGCTGCGTGCCAGGCTCGGAAAAGGAAAACCCACACGACCCAGAAGGAAAACGGTATGTCAGCTATCACCACGTTGCTCTCAGCAATCCCTATTGAACGTTAATGTGGCTTCCTATTCAATAGTCCATTTAATAAGCTGAGTGCTTGGCGGATCGGTTTGGGAACTCACAGGGGCCAGGGGGGGCAGGGGGCCTGCTCAGCAGGGGCTCCCGACCTCCCGTGTAACGAGCCGGAGTGGCATTCGCTTGCCCTCAATGGGTAGCCCGCCAAACCAGCGGGCGAAATTGCGGGTCCATGCATATACAGGTCTGTAACGTTCCAATTATTGGGCAGACATGACGTGTTGCAAGTTGTGGGTACCGTAGAAATGTCCGCTCTGCTGCAGGCGCTGCATGCATGACTCTGACGACACACATGCACTAGCATGGTACTTAACCAGGTGCCCACATAACCAACCCACATACGGTGTATGTTGTACGCTGTGGTGCTTGCTGGGTGCCTGGCGGCAGAGGCCACTACAGTATAATCAACCAACCGGGCAGCCAACTGGTTCAAAGGCACAGATGTGGCACCACACAGCACCACGCTCAGGGGGGCATACGGTACGCAGCGCCTCCAGAAACGCTGCCAGGACTGCACTTATGGGATGAGCCATCGCTCCATATATCGGCAGGGCAGTGCCAACACTTCACTTTCATGGGGAACCAATCGCCGCTACGCGCCTGCTGCGAACCCCAACGGCCAGGAAGGCTGCCAGCAACACCACAGTGCTCTGGCGTCCGTACGCTCGCGCGCCCGTGTACCTCGCAACTTGCTCATGCGCAACCTGGCTTATGTCAAGCATGCTTGTCTCCCCATTGTCATTGTACCCGTGCGTGTCACGCGTATGCTCATGTCACGTCGTGCCGCGTGCCAGAACAGTGCCAGTTACAGTGCAGCTGCAAGGCAAGCCCGTCACAGCCGCATCTACAAGCCCTCGCGATGGCGTACGCCACTTATCATGAGCACAAACACACAATGCATGCAGCTAGGACTACCTCATGGGTATGCATAAACGCTTATGCCTCACCACGGACCGGCAAACCGACCCACGACTGTGTCCTCTTCTTCCTCCACCAACACACCGCCCTCCTCCCACATGCTGCCCTCCCCTCCCCCCGCAGGCAGCCAGCAGTTGAACCCCTGGTCCTCCTCGTCAACAACACTCCCGTCCCCTTCCTCCTAACCACCTCCGTCGCCGCCAGTCCCCACCTCCTCACGCCCTCCCCACCAGCCGCCGCTGCCTCCCACGGCACCCCGGCCCCAGCCCGCCCCTCCATCCCCGAGCCGCAATCCCCCGTGCTCACTCCCACTCACTCCCCCACATCCTCCTCCCCCTCCTCCCTGTTCCAGGCCTGCCCCTCCACCCCACCACGCCCCTCCTCCTTCCCACTGAATCCGTCATCCACCTCCACACCCTCCTCCTCCTCCTCGCCGGTTTCGCTCAGCTCCAATTCCTCCTCACGACGCCTACTAGAGCCCCCCTTGGGCGCCTTCCGCTGCGATCGAGACTCCACCCAGCACCTGGGCTCCATCTCCACAACGATGCGGCCGCCCCCGGGCAACCGCCGCATGAAGATGGCGTCCCGGTTGCGCGCCCCCAAGGCCCGGAACAGCGGCCCGCAGCCCCTCAGGCGCCACACACGACACTGCTTGCGTTGGTTAAATTTAAGCCTTAGGCGGAAATGAGCAAGCCCCAGCTGCTGCTGCTGCTGCTGCCCCGGCCCTGAGCCCCTCAGGTACCCTCCCGATGCCACTGCATGCACTCCTACCTCCATACTCTGGCCGCTCGTGAGGCCCAGCGCCGCGGGAAACAGGGCTTCCACCGCAGCACACCGCATGTCCAAATACGTATCCCACGCATTGCCCACCAACACCCTGCCCGTAGGGTCAGGCATGGGTAGGCGAGGCGCCTGGGCGGTCGCGGTGGCAAGTGGAGGCCCCTGGCCGGCAGCTGGCCTGGCCGCTCCTTGGACCTGCTGCCACCGCAGCTGCTCCCCGTGCTGCTGGTCCTGCTGGCGGTGGTTCGGATGGTTTCCCGCTGAAAGACCAGAGCCCTCATGCAATTTCGCACGCTTTGCCACCTGCTGAGGGTTGCACTCCTCCTCCTCCTCGTCCTGCTGTGGTTGCGGCTGTTGCTCCTGCTGTGGGTGCTGCCAACGTTGCATTGATTGCGGCAGCTGCTGCTGCTGGTGCTGCTGCTGTGGGTGCTGCCGCCTGGGCTGTTGCTGCTGCGGCTGGCGCTGCAACCACGCCCACACCTTCCCATCGGGCCCTTGCGCCAGCCGCAGAGTCTCCCCAGCCCTCACGCTCATGCCCGTCCCTTCTAACGCCGACGTGTTGATATCAATGCGAAACAGGGTTGCAGTCATGTCGCGCGCTTTAGGTGTGTGCTTTGCTGCTCCGCGGCCAGGCACAAACACGCGCAGTACGACTATGCAGCGCTGTCCTGGGCGCAACGCGTCGGCCCAGGGCCATAAGCCCAAAGCGCTGGCGTCCAGCAATGCCAGCCGGTCGGGTCCAATGACCACGGTGTGCACCACAGGCCCGCTGGAGGCTGGAGCAGGGGGGGCAGCAGCTGCGGCTTGGAACGGGTCGTGCAGCGTGGGCGGGGTCGGCGCCGGAGGCATCGGATGGTGGGCCGTGCTGAGCGAGCTGTCCAAGAGCTGAGAGGAAGGTGTAGGCGTTGAGTGCACGGGTTGCACCCCAACAACACCCGACACCCCGTCCATGGTGGCTCTAGTGGTCGCCTTTCTGCTGTCACCGCCCGTGCCTTGCACTGGTGCCAGGGGCGTCCTGTTACTGTACCCCAAAGGCTTGGACCCATTCACCCATGCAGCCCTCACAGCGGAGGGGCAGGGCTTGGAGGCAGCAGGCAGCGCAGCAGGCCGCTCGTGTCCTGCGGTTGACGCTGCAGCTGGCTGGCGCATGGCAAGTGCCTCCGCTGCCGCCCTCCCGACTGCAGGTTCCTTCGCCAAGCTGCGTCTTGACAGCTCCCATGGTGCCGCTGCATCCGCCACGTCCTGCGCTGCCGCCCCAACCAGCAGCCCAGCTGCGCCGGCCGCAGCAGCAGCAGTCGCCCCCGCTGCCGCTGCCGCGGCAGCGGCGATAGGCCTCGTTGAGCCTGTATCCCCAATTATGGGCCCTGGGGCGGTGGCACTATGACGACGCGTCGCTAGCAGTGGAGCAAGTGGAACCGTCCCAAGCGCTGCCCCACCATGCTGCCCATGCCGCGCTTGCTGCTCCCAGTACTTGTCCGGCTGATCATCCGCCTCCTCCCCCGGCAGTTCCGTGGGCTTGCCGTCGCACAGGCGCAGCCTCAGGGCGCCCCCGGCCCCGCGCCACAGCTGCACCCAGTGCACGCCCGGGACCGCGCCCTGCCCACGCAGCCAGGCGCCCAGGCCGCACAGCTCGCGGTGCAGGGAGGGCGGGGACGGGGTTGAGGCGTCCGGCGGCTGGCCTCCCGTTGGCTGGAGACTCCTTAGCTGTATGCGCACGGGAAAGGTGTTGCAGGTCGCTGGTGTAGTGCCGCCTATGGACACTTGCGCATTTACATCAAGTTTGTCTGCACCGAAAAACTGTTCTGCGGTGCTGTGCTTGAGGCGGAGGCTGCCGCTGGACAGCGCTTCCGACCTAACGCGAACAGCAATGCCGCCGACCGACATCGCGTCGCCTACGCATGAGACTATACTAAAGCATGTGAGTTAGCAGTCGTGAGTGTTGCGTGCCGTCGCTCTTGCTTGGCAGCTGGGGTCGCGCAGACCAGAGTCTTGGTCCGCATTCAGAAGCAACAACCAAACATGCGCATAATGTATTATTTTCTAACTGAAGGTGCTGCAACGGCGTTTGCTCCGTGTCGGTGGTGTTGCATTTGAACTACGCTGACCGACCGCAGCACGCTGGGCATGCACTGAGGCGTGAGGGAGTAGTACCGAGGGAGCGGTGCGCGATCAAGTTCCACATTACGTTTTATATATTGACATTCATTTCAACACTCGAGTGGATGGGAGTCAACGTGTCCTTACCGGTACACTACCTTGCCCTGCCACGCCACGTAGCTCTTACCACGGTGCTCCCACGTCCCAGCATCTGTTCATGACACGAATGAGTGGCATCCTATTTATTAGTTCACTCAATACGCTGAGTGTTGGGCGGATCGATTTGGGCATGGTGCCTGCTCAGGGGCTCCCTTGTAACGTTTGGTAGTGATATTCGCTTGTCCTCATTGCTGCTCATTGGGTAGCCCGCCGAACATGCTGCAGCACGTAGGGTTCCATAAAACTCATAGTCAGCAGCCGGTGCACAGCGTTCCAGTTGTTGGACAGACACGTTATTGAGTTGCAGGTTGTGGGTAGCATGTCCGCTCTGACGCAGGCGCTGCATGCATGACTCAGACCAGGGCCGACTCCCTGACTCTGACGGCACACAACCACACATGCGCCAGTATTCAACCAGATACCGGTACCCACATGACCAACCCACATACCGTCTTTAATAAAAGCTATGGTGCTTGCTGGGTGCCTGGCGGCAGAGGCCACGACAGCTGGAACCACCAAACGGGCAGCCAACTGGTTAAAAGGCCCAAAACTGGCTTATTGGACACGTCATCGCTCCTACTACCGCTCTCAATGTAGCAAACTTACAAACTTACTCACTTATACACAGGTAGGGCCATGCCAAAACGTTACATGCACGGGGATGATCGCCTTGTCGCAATTGGGCCCTTATTGGGCCCTTAGTGCCTAACCCGGTTATGGATATTGGGCCCTTAGTGCCTAACCCGGTTATGAATTTTAGGCACTTCTCACAGAGAGCGTATTTGGCCCTGGCGCCTATGCTATCCAGTGGATTGATGCTAACACAGGAAGCCCTATTTGTCCGTTCGCAGAAGCATGTTGCCATTATGAAGTTGTACAGGTTGCAAACTGGCCCTTTCACGCATCAGTCAGTGGCACTGAGCGCGCGCCGTGCCCCCACCCACTTGACCAAAATAATGATCCCCCACGGCCTCGATCCAGTGTTCCCCTTAACCAACTCTACGGTAACACAAGCAACTCCTGCCTTGCAAAATATGGCACCGATAAAACATCCATAAAAAACATTTGCGGCAATTGAGGGAATTTTAAAGCGGGCGTTTTAAAACTAATTTTAAAACAACACTTTTCCGGCCCCATAGTCGCAATAACGGCCAGGAAGCGTGCCGGAAACACCACAGTGCCATGGTTTCCCAATGCTCGCGTGCCCGACTGCCCGTGTACCTCGCAACATGCTCATGCGCAACCTAGATAGCATTTAAGCATGCCTGTCAACCTTTGTCATCAAATCCTTGCGTGCTCAAGGTACCGCACCGTATGCGGGTGTCACGTCGTGCCACGTGTCAGGTGTCACGTGCCAGAACGGTGCCAGTCACATTGCAGCTGCAAGGCTAGCTCGTCACAGCCGCAGCTACAGGCCCTCGCGAGTGCGCACGTGAATTATCATGAGCACAAACACACCTTATACGCAGCTAGACCCAATAAGCTAACAGGCATGCCTACCAGCTGATGCCTCTCCATGTCGCCGGCGGGCTAACCCACCACCGTGTCCTCCACCGCCTCCACACCGCCCTCCCCGACACCGCCCTCCTCCGACGGTCCGCCCTCCCATCCCCCAGCAGGCAACCAGCAGTTCAACCCCACGTCCTCCTCCTCGACACCACTGTCGCCACCTTCCTCTTCACCATCGCAGTCGCCGCCAGCCCCTACCTCCTCATGCCCACCCCACCAGCCGCCCCCAACCCCAGCGCTGCGCACAGCACCCCAGCCCCAGCCTGCCCCTACCAACCCATCCATCCCCGAGCCGCATTTCCCAGTACTCACTCCCACTCCCGCCCCCGCATCCTCCTCCTCCACGCTCATCTCGCTCAGTTCCCACTCGTCACCATGCGGCCGGCCGGAACCCCGGCCAAGCTGCCTCGGCCGCCGCTGGGCCCCGACTCGCCGCTTCACCCCCGCAACCAAGCGGCCGCCCCCACGCGACGGCTCAACGTGCCCTGCATCGCTGTCATCCTCATCCAGCTCTATATCCTCCTCCCGATCCTCCTCGGTGGTCTCATGCACCTCGTACTCGTCGCACACCTGCCGGCCCACGCCTCGACCCGCAGCCTCTTTACGACCCCGCGTGCGCGCCCGGTCCCTCGGTGGCACCCCCGCGCAAAGGCGCCCGTCCGCTGCCACTCGCCACATGTGTACGGCATCGCCCTTGCGCGCCCCCAGGGCCCGGAACAGCGGCGCACAGCCGTTCAGGCGCCACAGGCGACCCCTCAGATGATGGCGTTCGTAAAAGCTCAACGTCAGGCAGTACGGCATGAGCGCTTGTTGCTTCTGCCGCTGCCGTCGTTCCGTATCCGGCCCTCCTGCTGCCCCCTGTCCCGGCCCGTGCACAACCACGTCTACCGTCTGGCCATGCGTGAGGCCCGTCGCCATGGGAAAGAAAGCTGACACGGCTGCTTGCCGCAGCTCCACAAACGTGTTCCGCGCAAAGCCTACCAGCATGCTGCCAGGAGGGGCAGGTAAGGCGCGGTGTGAAAGCGGATGCGGGGGTCCGGCGGCCGCCGGCAGGCGCGCGCGTCTTCCCGCTCGGCTTGAGCCTGGCCCCGCCGAACCTAGGTGCTGCAGGTGCGCAGACTGCGTGCATTGGTGCGGCTGTTGGTAACAATGCGGTCGCTGCTGTGGCTGCTGTGGCTGCACTGCGACTGCGGAGGTGGCAGCTTGCTGGTGCTCATCGTGTTGCTGCAATGCCACGCCCCCATGCTCCTGCGCTGGCCTTGGTCGCTTTGCCGCCTGTTGGGAGCCCTCCGCTGACGGCTGCGCCTGCGCCTGCGAGTACGGCTGCGCACGCTCGAGCTGGGCCACCTGCGGCGCTGCAGCAGCCTCCGCCTCCCGCTCCGCGCCAGCCAACCGCCGTATCGTCACCCGCCCATCCGGCAGGCGGGCAAGCAGCACACGGTCCCCCTGCGTTGCCCCCAGGGCAGCGACCAAGGCGCTGACGCCTGCTGAAAGGCACCACAAGTTTCTCCCGCATTGCAAGCGGTAGCACACCACACGCACGGTGATAGGAATCAGTGTTGCTTGTGGCTGCTGCGGTCCCTCCTGCTGCTGCTGCTCCTGCTCGTCCTGCTGTGCCCCCTGCCCCATGTTGGAAGCTCCCAGGGAGTTGCCGCAACCTGCGCCCGGCGCCACGTGAAGCACCACAACAGCCGACCGCAGCTGGTCTCCGTCCAGTGTTCCGCGCCAAAAGGCGCCGGCCGCTCTGTGCGACATCCTTATCTTCCATCCTGACACACTGCCTGACACAAAGCCTGGCAGCGTTTCCCCACAGAGGCCCTCTTGCGGTGGAACAGCGGCCTTGTGCTTCTGTAACTGTGGCCGCTGCTGTCGCTGTTGGTGTTGCTGTCGCTGTTGGCGTTGCTGTTGCTGCTGTCCCTGCTGTTGCTGCTGCTGCTGCATGAGCCATGCCCATACCTGCCCGTCGGGGCCCCGCGCCAAGCTCATGCTGTCGCCAGCTCGCCCCACGCCTACGAGCGCAAACCTGTTCCCTTGCAGCCGAATAAGGGCAGCCCCAACGTCGTGCGCTTGTGGGCAGTCCAAGCCCGCTGAGCTGTCACCAACGAACAAACGCAGCGTGACCGCCAAGCTCCGTCCGACATCCAGAGCCTCCGCCTTGGGCCACAGGCAGAAGGCACCGGAGCCCAGCAGCGCCGAACGGTCGCCCAACAACTGGACCGTATACACGGAAGGCCCGCCAGCGGCTGTGGCAGCAGGAGTAGCTGGAGCAGCAGGAGAGGCAGGGGACTCCAACGGCAGTTGCAGCATCGAGGATGGCAGGAGGCTGCGCACCCTGTCTAGTTCTGTGCAGCCGGCTTGCGCAGGTGGAGGCTGGAGGTACGGCGAGTGCGGCTCAGCAACAGCAGCTGGGGCCCCTCCGTGAGCACCGACTGTCCCGGTGCTGGCAGCCACTGAAGGCAGCGCACACCGTGCCGGCCCCACACCGGCGGCTGCCTCAGCTGACGCCAATCCCACCGCCGGCCCTTGCAGCCTGCCGTGACTGGGCGTCCGGAGGTCCCACCTTGCTGCTGCGTCCGCAACGTCCTGTGCTGCATGCCCGACCACCACAGCCACAGCATCCGCCGCGGCCATCGCCATGGACTCCCTCGTCGCGCCGGGCAACCCTGCCGTTCGGGCTGGCGCTGCAGTTGTATTGGTAGTAACCACTCTATGCGCGCTTTCGCGCTGCTGCAGCTGCGTCTGCTCCTGCTGCTGTTGCTGCTCGTCTGCCGCCTCCTCCCCCGGTACTCCGGTTGGTTTGCCGTCGCACAGGCGCAGCCTCAGGGCGCCCCCGGCCCCGCGCCACAGCTGCA
>VFQN01004319.1_pt1 | contig 18897 bp, 31 predicted proteins | sample 3512371 | NCBI WGS metagenome assembly VFQN01 (sample SAMN10412370, study PRJNA504923) | tailings metagenome | isolation source: Replicate 2 from Balatoc abandoned mine | place: Philippines: Itogon, Benguet | collected 2017-08-28 | reverse complement strand
AGCCAACGATCAGCCACCAAAGTACTCAAAGTCGTGCTGTATCCAGCCGCCTGCAGAAAAGAACTCAATCTCAACCCCCTTCCGCCAGCGGGGCTTCAGGCCCTGCTGCAGCAGCGAGTTGAACACGGTCTGCCGCTCCTTGCGGAGTGCGCCGTCCGCCCACCTGTAGTCCAGAGCGACCCGTGGGTCGATGGGACCCGTGCAAAAGCCCCTCAACTGGCCTTGACGCTTGTAATACTCCATGTAGGGCGGCTCCCAGAAGCCCACTCGCAAGGCTGTGTGGTGCCTGCGTGCACAAGACACGTGTCAGACACGTGGTAAGTCAAGTTGGGACCTGTCCGTAACGGCCATGTACACCAGTACACATGTGTACCTGTGAGTACCAAGGACTGTCACCGGGTATGCAACGGCATTCCCTCTCGCGGAAACTCACGCGTTCGTGGGCAGCAGCATGGAGTTGGACCTGCACCGCTCCACCACCCCCAGCGCCCTGTCGTTGTCAATGAGCGTCAGGCGGCCCTCCGCCGTCACGAACACGTTCTCGCTGTGCCGGTCGCACTGGCCCGTCAGCAGGTCGAACACCGAGGCAAGGACCAGCTGCAGGGGGGTTGCGGGGAGAGGGAAGGAAGGTGCCTTACTGCTGCACAGGGGGACAGGAAAGCTGATGAGAGGGTTATGACCGTGGGCTGCGCCATGCAGGGGACAAGGGGCACGGCTCGGATCATGTGCCCTTGGCCGCCCATACCGTAGCCCCACAGCCCGCCTCGCATCTGGCTGACGCGCGTTTGACCCAACCCGACCACTTGCAGGCCGTCCACCTGCACCTCGTGCCCTCCTGTGCCTGCATCTCCTTGGTTGTAAGGCATCACCCCCCGCCCCCCGCCCACCTGCTGTCCGTCCACCCTCTTTGTGAGCAGCTCCGCCGTTGCGTTGGCGCCAGCGCCCTCCCTCGGCAGCGCCGCCAGCGTAGCCCCACGCGCCTCCTCCATCCACAACACCCACCAGCGGATGTGGAACCCGCGGAACGGGCCGGCGGGGACCACGGCGTCGATGGGGGCAAGCCAGGAGCTGGGGGGAAGGGAGGGCGTGGAGTACGAGAGGGCGGCACGTGGGAGGGCAGTAAGGCATCTGCTGTATGGGACGGATGGGAGGCATAATGGACGGTGCAGGCGCTATATGTAAGGGTGGATCTGGCATTTTGCGTCTGGCAGCGTAAGCGGCCTTGCTGGGGAGGGTGGCCGCCGGGCACGTGCTGCGTGGCGTGCGTGCGGCGGGCGTTCGCTGCACCTTGACGCGGTCCGCCTTGCCATGTTGCCAACCGCACAATGTCCTGGCAGTCATCGGTCCCAGCAGGCAGCACCTCACTGCAGCACGCACACACGCAAGCAAGTGCGCCTCGACACATGCCATGTGTATGTGGCGCAACCCCCGCACGCGCACCACGTGCCACCCACCGCGGCGTGATGTCCCCCGCCCCGCACTCGTCCGCCAGGCGGGCCTGCGCCATCACCAGCCGCACCCGCTCGGCGTACTTGGCGCTGTCGCACCTCCCCACGGCCTTCTCGGTGAACTTGTCGATGGGCATGCAGAACACCTGTCGTACGGCAAGGGAGTCGTACATACAAGCAGATCCAGTGTGTTGGGGTGATAGTCAGCGTGCAGAGCGCCTCGGTGCGCCCGCAGGCAGCACCCTGTGCAGCTGTTGGCCGAGCGCTACGGTGCGAACGAGTGCACCAATGGGTGCCGCGGTAAGCATGGCCCCCACGCACCCATGTGCAGAGAACGACGCCTCTGCAACAATAATGCAGTTTAAGCCGAGCAGGAAAGAAGGCACATAAGTCTGCACTCGCGCTGCGATCCATATGCATGCCGTACGGACCTTGATGACGAATCGCTTAGCCGACATGGGCACCCGCGCGAAGAACTGCCACGTAGGGGTCGTGCCTATGCTGTGCTGAAACGGCGGCAAGCTGCCGCCGCCTGGACCGCTGCCGGTACCAGCCCCCCAGTCTTCCACCGCCTCTGCTGACTGCATGTCGTACAACTGTGCCGTACACCCCCGGCAGCGCGTGCAGTTGGGCTTGAAGATCTTGTTGATGGCGTCACCTGGCTCCAGCAGCTCCGGCAGGACGCGGTTGGGGTCGCTGACCACCCCCGCAATCCCCGCAGCGACTGCCGATGCGGTATATTTTACAAGTGACGGCCCGCGCATGGCCTCCCATTTGCGCCTGGCTTCCCGCTTGCCAACACTGAGGCCAGCGACACCGCCCCACTCAAAAGCCGGGTCGGAACCACTGCTGCTGCTCAATGCATCGGGCCCATGCGGACGGGATGATTGCATGTTCATGCTGCTACTGCCCCCAGTTCCTGCTAGGAGTCTGTGGCGACCAAAACGGTGTGCATGGAGCTGCTGCTGTTGCTGCTGCGTCTGCTGCCCCCGCTGCAGCCTGCGATAGAAACGCCTGCCGCCTCCGCTTCCATGTTGCTGGTGGTGGAGGGCTGAGGGCGGTGTGTGGGTGACGACGCACTCGTAGCAGAAGTTGCACTCGCTGACGTGGGGAAGCGACTTGTCATCGTCTTGGGCAAGGCTGAAGACAGGGCTCTGCACTTGCCAGCCAGCCAGGGATGAGGGCGGTCACGTCATAAATGGTCATACATATATGTACATGGGACGCACGGGCCTTGTCGTTTGCGGGGTAACGGAAGACCAGTAATAGGGCCAAGGGGGCCGGTGGTGACATGAATATCCGGCCACCCATACGTTTCTCTTTGGGGTTGTGGTGGCAAGACACATGCAGAGCGGGGGAGTTGGGGCGTGTTGCGAGCGTTCACACAACGTATACTACTGCAGGGCATTACTCAGATACCCCAGAAGGATAGGATAAGGAAGCACCGCGTTGAGATTAGCTCACCAGCAGCAGTATGACAACAACTGCCACGTGCATAACTGTCCAGGGCAACTCCTTGCGTCGCAGGCTGCAGCTCTGGCTCCGATGTCTCCAAAGGAACGATGGGGTTTTAGCGGGACGAGGTAACGCTAGCACACTGAGACCGGCTATCCGACAGCTGCTACAGTGTCCTTGTTGGAGTAAGCTATTCGCCTGCCGCCGCATACAGGCTGTGGCTGGCTCACCGCGCTGACGTGGTGTGCAATTGTAACTCGGGACGCTGCTTGTGACGTGACGCAAGCGACGGTCTGTTGACGTTCCCGCAGCACAGAATGAACAGAATCTGATGATGTCGATGTGAACATTCCGTCTGCCTGGGAGCGTGCGGGAAAGATGCTGGTCGAAGCTCTCGGCAGGGCCCAATCACGTCAGGTGGTTGACGGAGCCTCCCTTGCCTCGGGCGGGTCACCCGCAAAGCCGCGGTCGAGCGGCAACAAGTATCAATATAACTTCCGGTTTAGAGCCATTCCAAGATGGTTGTCCTGCTCTCACGTAAGGGTAGTAATAGTACTTATTGGAGAGGTGTAGTGAAGGTGGTGCGTGCGTCGGACATATGAGGCCGCGCAGTACAGCAGGGGTGCTCCCCTCAGCGCAGCGGTACTTTGCTGATGCGTTGTGATGGATGTCTCCAGTAACCTGCATGTCATGGACCAACGGCAGTACCGGTAGCTGTTGCAAACTTGGGTGTGGTGCCCAAGTTTGCATACTGCTGCTGCGGACAAGAGACGTGCTGGCCCTTGTATCCCGGCCCACGGAGACTCCTTTTATTCAAAGTAACAACCTGACCGTGCTACCAAACTGCCACCATTTCAGGTACACGGGGGACACGCCGCACAGGTAGGGCCCCAAATCACACGAAACGGCTTGTGCACTCATTGAACGCAATCGTCTCGTGCGGTCTGGACCGGACCGGGCGTTCTACCCCCAGCAAGGCCACGGCCCAGCTGGAAGATCCCCCAGGCCAACACGTGTGCCGCCACGTGGCGTACACGAACGCACGGTCCAGTACCCGAAGCAGCAAGCACCATAGCCACAGAGTACCGCTGCTGACAAACACATGCATTGGAGGAGGTGGCTGTATGTGTGTGAAGTTGTAACTGCATTGGGGCTGCCTAGAGTGACTCTACGCGCCACCCCAAAAGGGAGCTCCCCTGCACCAAACACCAACCGCGCCACCGCGCCACAGGGCTTCCAGTTTTGTGCTGAAGGACTAGCTATATTTATGACCCGCGCCTTTGTTGCGGTGAGTACAGAATGTAACCACTTCAACTGTGTCAACCGTCATCGGCAGTTCTGCTGGAAGCCTCGATAATGACATTCGAATATCTTACATCGCAAGTAGCGAGCGGGTGCGGCAAGAGAAGCTGATGATGGGCCTCCCGGCGCTGCTCGGGTGAAGTCTAGGACTAGGACAGCTCCGTGACAGACAGCAGCGAACGTGCGGCACAACGAGGCCCACGAGAAGCTTAGGTCATCATGATACATTTCCAGGTAACGCCTCTCGAGCAGCAGCATCAGCCGAGTCAACTTGCTGGCACAGTAGCTTACAGCGCGTTTCCCGCTTCCTCCCGCGCATATCCTGTTGGTTCGCAGTGCGTGCGGGGCGAGGCAGCTCAACAACAAGATGCCAGCTTTGTCCTGGGCAGTAATACTGCTCATCACACTATCCTCGGTGAGCACTACACTACCCATGCGCAAGTCTAGCAGCACGTGTGCGCGGCGGAGGCCCGCCGTCCTACGTGGGCCAACGTGGGCCTTCGTGCTTGCCATCAACATGTTCCCACGGGTTCAGATAGCCAGTAGCAGTGCACCAAATCACAACGTGGCCACATGACGTGCGGAATTAGCGAGCCCTTGGGTAGCTCGGCTCACGCATCCTGCCACGTGTGCCCTGTTGCCGAAGCTGGCCGATTTCAGATGGGGCCATGCCCAAGCCGCACTGCCCATGCCCCATGCCAACCCTGCACCCTGCCTGCGACCACTCCGTACACAGTTGTGCTGCATGCTTGCAGAGGAGGTCCTTCGTGTCCAGCTTTCGCACGTATGCCAACGTACCTTGTGCCTATGGGCCGCCGTGTTCCCGCAGGCCGCACCCTGCCTTGGCGACGAGGTCCTCCCACACGTCAGCCAGTGCAACTACTGCCAAGAGTGCGTCATCACACGACCTCCTCCCACCTCTCACCTCTTCAAGCACACAGTATTGGGCCAGGGCCGTAGCCTCCTCTCTGCAAAGCAGCAACGCCAACAGGTGCCTATACCAGCCAATGCTCCGTACGTAATGGGTCGGACCATCCGCACCGACAACAGGCAGCAACAAACCCGCAGCAGTATCTACAGCAAAGGCGAATTAGCCGCACAAGGCAGATGGAAGGCCGTGGGGGAAACGGCAGCAATCAAGTACAGCGCTTTCGCGTTGGCCTCCGGCGTCCCGCGAGCCACCGGCGACCCGCACCAGGTCCGCCCCGAGCTGCTGCAGCCCCATGACGCCATGTCCAAGCTGCTCAAGCACAACTGCACGCGGTGCCGGGGCTGTACGGCACAGCTGTACGACATGCAGTCGCAGGCTGCGCCGGGGGTCAACGGCGTGCCCTTCACGCACGGCAGGGGCACGACCCCCACGTGGCAGTTCTTTGCGCACGTGCCCTCCTCCCCCAGGCGGTACGTCGTCAAGGTGCGTAACGCCATGGCGTAAGAACCCTTAGCTTCATCTCGGGGCATATGTACTCGTGGGCTTATTCCACACGGCAAACATGCTCCGATATTGTGCGCCAAGTGTGCAACATGCCGTGCCGTGCTGTACGACAGGTTTTCTGCATGCCGTACGACAAGTTCACAGGCCAGGCGGCGGCGGAGTGCGACAGCGCCAAGTACGCCGAACGGGTGCGGCTGGTGATGGCGCAGGCCCGCCTGGCGGACGAGTGCGGGGCGGGAGACATCACGCCGCGGTAAGTGGCACCTGGTGTGCGTGCGGGGGTTGCACGTGGCATGCAGGACAGCGCGCGCTGCTAGTGGGCCGTGTGCACCTGCCGCAGCGAGGAGCTGCCTATGTGGGCTGAAAGAGACCAGGGCAATGTGCCTTTGGGCGACATGGCAAGGCGCATCGCGCAAGTGGCATCGGAACACCCACAGTGCCCCCACGGCACTTGCACGCCAAGCAGCACCTGCGCCAGTCTCTGAGCCTCCTGTGCTGCCAAGCCCAAAGCTTGAAGGCCAACGCACCAATGCAGCCCCGTCTTAGCACGCAGTACAATCCGTCTTGCACGTGCCTTACCGCCCTCTCTTGTGCCGCCGTCCCCGTACCGCCTTTCTCTGCCCGTAAACCCACACAGCGTCTGGCTTGCCCCCATCGACGCCGTGGTCCCCGCCGGCCCGTTCCGCGGCTTCCACATCCGCTGGTGGGTGCTGTGGATGGAGGTAGCGCGTGGGGCTACGCTGGCGGCGCTGCCGAGGGAGGGCGCGGGCGCCAACGCAACGGCGGAGCTGCTCACAAAGAGGGTGGACGGGCAGCAGGTTGGTAGGGGCCTGTGCGTGGTCGGGCGTGCAAGAGTGGGTGAGGTGTTGGGTTATGAAACGACGCAGGCTGCAGGGCACTTAGTAAGCCAGGTGTATTCGCTCGCATCATTTCGTCTTCTCCTGCATGCATTGCGCTCTTGGCGCAGATCACAACACAAGGAACTCGCCTTCTTGTTGCGCAAACCCCTTGCAGCTGATCACCCTTCCCTGGCGTCCCATCCCCGTACACTAGCCGTTCCCCTCGATCCCTACGCGCTTTTCCTTCCCCCTGCAGGTGGTCCTTGCCTCGGTGTTCGACCTGCTTACGGGCCAGTGCGACCGGCACAGCGAGAACGTGTTCGTGACGGCGGAGGGCCGCCTCACGCTCATCAACAACGACAGGGCGCTGGGGGTCGTGGAGCGTTGCAGGGCCAACTCCATGCTGCTCCCCACAAACACGTAAGGCTAGGGATGCTGGCGGGTGGACATGACTTTTCTTGCGGCGGCACAAGTCCGGCGCGAAGTTACACCGACGGCTCCTGCCCTCATGTGCTACTTGACTGCAAGTGCCTCGTGCAGGGTCTAAGCGCCGTGCGTCGTGGCACGCACACAACAACCCACAACCTTTGTTCCCTGCTCTTGCTCCTGTTCCCAACGCCTGAACTACCGTATGCTTGCTACCGCACCCCTGGTCCTGGCCGCCTGCCCCTCCCCTCCCCATAGGCACCACACGGCCCTGCGGCTGCGGTCCTGGAACACCTCCTTCATGCGGGTGTACCGGGACAACGCGGGCAAGGAAGGCTTCTGCACGGGGCTCATTGACCCACGGGTCGCCCTGGACTACAGGTGGGCCGCTCAGAGCTGCCGCGCGTGTGAGAAGCTTTCCCGAGAGTTAGTGCGGTAAAGGCACGTGCTGTTATGGCTGCATGCTGCCTTCCAACGCGCCAAGGGTACGCCCCAATAACACCCCTTTGGTCAACGGCGTACTGACACAGCGCAGGATGGCCCCCTTACGTCCGCCGCATCACTGGCACCGCGCCACAACTATTGAAGGATCATAACAATCTTAGCCATCTCCCTTCTTGCGATGCCGTGCTTTCCCTCTTCGACACCCCTGCGGTCCCCCCACTCCTCCCCGCCTCCCGCCAGGTGCCACGTGCCCGGCGGCGTGCTGGGCACGTCGTACCCCGCCCCCCTGCGCACGTGCCTGGAGGGGCTGGCCGCCAGCGCCCCCGCCGCCACCGCGCAGCGCTACGGCCTGCCGCTGCCGCCCGCGCAGCTGCTGCAGCGCAGAGCCGCAGACCTGCTGGCGATGGGGTTCGAACGCACGGCCGCAGGCGCCGCGCCCGAGCCCGCGCCCTGCTACGTGTACGCGCCGCAGCCGCCGTGCTGTGACCTGTCGTACGACGCGGCGTCAGGGCACGTGCGGTGCGGCACGTGCTGGAGGCCGGTGCTGGAGGAGCGGAAGGCGTGAGAGGGCATGGGTGGGCATGGTGCTGCATGGGGCCGCAGCGTCGCTCAGGTACAGCAATTTGCAGTAAGGTGCATGGATTCACATGTGGGCTGCCTTGTCGAGCTTCAGTGTGCATGCTGCTGGGATTTGAGCGTGGGGTGCACGGTGAGTGGGGTGCTGGCATGGGCAATGTGGGATTCACATCTGGGGGGGCTCCTTACCAGTTCAGAGCAGCATGTTGGAAGGGATATGCCCTGTGTGCATCTGCGTAACTTGCTGGATGGATGGTGGCTTGAGTGGGAGTCTTACATTGACTGTTTCCCTGCATGGCACTGCATGGCGTAAAACCATTGCTGTGGATAGGCTCATTCATAAAATGCACGTGTCATTCCGTGTGTGCCACATCAGACCGTCGCGGTCGAGAAGGAAACCTACGCGTAACGGTAGGGATGAAGGGGACGGAGGATCCCTGTTTTGAACCTCCAAAAAACACGCAACATGACTGTACATGACAGCAGCAAACCGCCACAACCACGTGAATTAGGCACTAGTATGGTTTTGCACATCATCATGTATGTGTGTGCGTGTGGGCATGTACCTTCAGTTTGATTCTTTCCTTTCAGCTTACCGGTACACTCTAAACTGACGTGAGCTCGTGAGCCATGCATTGCCCGTAGAGATGGTCGCTGGTGTCTGCTTGATACCGTACATAGCAACCAGGTGTTTGTGGGCTAGCCTGCGTGAGCTGCCTGCCTCGCTCGCTTCCGTTTGGGGCGATGTGGAGGTGCCAGCTACTTGTGTGGCACCGTTGTAGTGGATTGGGGCTGAATTGATTGAGGACGGATGCATGTGTAACGGCAAAGTCGGTACCTGCCGGCAGGGGGCCCCCTTCCAGCCCTGCCTGTTGGTACGGTTGCGTGGGCGCTTGTATAGATTGGGCCTTGGGAGGCTGGGGGTAACGTTTAGGGATTGTGTGGTGTGTTGAAGATGCCACAAGCAGGGGAGAGTCACAAGGGCCGAGGCGCCGGGGTCGGTGCTGCTGTGGCTGGTGGAGCAGGGCGCCTGGAAGTCGTGGTGCAAATGCAGGGAGGCGGCTGAGCGGATGCAGCAGCTGCTCGAGATGGGCCCACCGGCGGCCCGCCGGCAGGGTGGTGCTTTCGCGGCACTGACGATTTCGGAGTGATGGGGGTCGAGGGCAGTGGTATGGAAAGTCTTCACAACACGGAGACGCTGCTCTGGGCACGGTGCCGATGGGCTGATGGCATGTGTACGCCGCCTTTCCAGAACCCAAGTACCGTACATGGCTGGCCTGCTCTGGGCCTGCTGTGCGTGAAGTTGCTACTGTGACAGCTCGTGCGGGTAACCATGTTCAAGCGCTGCCACCCTGGGCGGAACGACGTAAGCTCCTTTGAGGCTGACTTATGGCCCAGTTTGGGCACGCAGAAAAGGCCTGATGTGGTTGCAGTCCTGCACAAAACTGTGCGCGGCTGGCACAGCAGGTCTCGTTGGCATGCCGCACAGCATCCTGACCTGGTCTGCGTTCCTGTACCGGCAACGCAGCATGTGCCCATAATAGTACATGCACCGTACAACGTCAGTGGCGCTGGAGCTGCAGCATACCATTCCGTGTGTCGGTCGAAATGCCCTAGGACATGCATGGAGCCCAACTGCCTCCCGTGCTGCAAACCGGTCATGTACCTGCAAGCCACCCCATTGCTGAGGTAAGCTGCGCTGTCCAGCTCATGCTGTGCCGCAACTCTTAAGCGTTACATATACCAAGCCTCTGCTCACCTCAAGCTCAAAACCATTGCCATGCCGCATGCCGCAAGAATGGTCCCAATTGTGCCCGAATCCTTCTCCCTATCCTGAAATTATGTGGCATTAGGTGCCGCTGGGCCTTGCACCAATTTTGCACTCAGAATACGATGTAGACATACTGTTGCACCCTCGTACACTGCCGTACGTACCGCCACAAGAAGCACCAACCCTGCAGATCCCTTCCTTGGGCATGTGCGACTGTGTCCGCAGTACCAAATGCACGCCGTCGCATCTCCCTCTGGTCATCCCGCGGCGACAACCGCTCCCCTCCTCCTGCACTTACGCGGGCGCGCACTCCGCCTCCAGCCAGTCCAGCACCGGTTCAGGAACCATGGCGCTCGCCGCCGCGCTTACCACCCCCTCGTCCCACGGCACCCCCAGCCGCCGCATGCAGGCCAGCAACCCCTTGTCCGCCAGCCTCGCCGCCTGGACCCACGCGTCTGCGCTGCTGGGGCAGCCGCGCGCCGCCAGCCACTCCAGCAGCGCCTCACAGCCGCTGCCGGCCGCGGCACTGTACACCGCAGCATCCGGCACCAGCTCCCGCTCCTCCACCAGCAGGCGCACCAGGCCCAGGTCACCACGTGTGGCGGCTGCGGACAGGGCGGACGTCAGCTGCAGCGGCGACGGGCCGCCGCCGCCACCGGCGGCGATGGTTGTTGCCGGCGCTGGCGCCGCCGCCGCCGCCGTGACCTCCGCCTGCAGCACCAGCCGCACGGCTTGCAGCAGCCGCGCGCTGTCCCAGCGGGACCTGTAGGGCCACAAGGCGATTACCCGGCGGCCCAGGTCGAGGCCGTCAGGGCGCAGCGCGCCCTCCTGCAGCAGCCACCGCACCATGGCCGGGTCACCGCTCTGCGCAGCGGCCTCCAGGGCCTCGTTGTCGATAGGGCAGTGCTGCTGCAGTAGCCACGTCATGGTCGGAATGCTGCCCGAGCGGGCGGCGGCGGTCACGAGCTTCCGGTCCGCTAGCACCGCCGTCCCCACGCTCCTGCATATGTAGCCAAGGGTGCCGAGCTCGCCGGCGCCCGCCGCGGCCGTGGCCGCCTCTGCCGCCACCGATGCGACGCCCAGTGGGGCCCCGTTCTGCCTCAGGAACTTGAGTTTGGCGACGCCATCGTGACGGCTGCAGGCTGCAGCACTCAGCACCACCGCCCACCTCTTCGTCAACTCCTGGACGCCGAAGAACAAGCCAGCCATGGGGTTGTGCAAGCTCATGGGCAGCCAGCACCGCGTCGTGCGCAGCAGTCGCAGCACGACGGCGAGGCCGCAGTGCATGAGTGCTGCGCACAGGATGTCGTGGTGTCCATTGCTGTCGTTGTGTGCAGCGCACAGCCACACGAGCCTGTCCAGGCCGCCCCCCTGGGCAGCAAGGAAAGGAATCTGCGGAGCTAGGGTCTTGCCTCCGTAGGGGTACCAGTATGAGGCGGGGGAGTAAGCTGTAGCGCCCTTGTTGACCAGCCAGGCAACCTTGCGCTGTGCATCGGGCGTGCGTGACGCCATGGCCGCCTGTATGATGGTTGGGTCTTCAAGGGCGCCGCTGAGGCGACGCGGGTCGGCTGTGTACAGGCGGCTCCAGGTGGCCTGCAGGCCGAACGCGCCGGACAAGTCGCCGTATTCTGCCACGGACGACAGCAGGTCGATCGGCCGGACGAAGCCGGGGCAGGTCTCCAGCACCTCGCGGATCATGCTGGAGTGGCCTGACTCAGATGCCGCAGTTGCCGGGTCCATGACATCGGGATAGAGCGTCATGTAGTACTTGGTTTGCAGCAGGTCTGGGAACAGCCTTGACCGCAGGCCGCGCCAGGCCACCTGTAGGTTTGCATCGCCGCCGCTGGCGGCAGCGGTGGACAGCCACAGCAGCTTCCGGCGCATTGGCATGCCATGCAAGGCCGGCTCGATGCCGGCCGCGAATGCTGGCGTGTCAGTGACGTGGGGAAGGATTGGCTGGCTGATGTCGACGGACCGGTCTGGCACCCTGCTGAACCAGCCGGCTGTGGTCTTGCAGGTCAGCCGGCCACTAATGGCCAGGTCGTTGATATGCATGTCCGTTAGTACGCAGACCAAGGCGGCACCGTTCATGTCGGACTGGCTTTCAGGTGCACCTGAGGCCAAGTTAGGGGCGTTCCCATGTTCGCCGTCCGCGTTCAACGCGGCTTCCTTGCTGGGGGCGGGCTTGGCGGGGTGTACTAGCTTCAGGCGGCTTCGCCAGGCTCCTTGCAGTCTCGCTGGCATCCCCTCATTGCTGTGATGTCCTCCTGCAAACATTAGAGTCAGCGTGAGCGTGAGCTGCACGTTACCATAAGACCATTCGGCGTCATGTTGTGCAAACATGTCGGAACGGGACGTAGGGTGGGACTACCCGTGTAAGTAAGATGAGCTTAGTGCAAGCTCAGGCACAAGCTACTAATAAAGGACGACCCTGTGTATTGGACCAAATCGACAGCCAGCGATCATTTGACAGCTGGAGCTTTGCGGCAGCGAAAGGAGAGCAGCAAGATCACCCAAAGACGCACAGATGCACTACAGAAAGCAACATACGCTGGACAACCTCTAAAGGCTTCAGTGCTCACCGTCGTGAAGCTGCATCCTTTGCGCCGTTGCGGGCTACTGGGGTGAACTGGAGTAGTTCAGCTATCCTAGGACAACATTACGTTCCGTTTGGCCAAGCTAATCATCTATTGTGATGGACGTTCTCCGGCTGAAGGCAGCCGCAGTAGCAGCAATGCTGACTGCAGAACGGTTTGCTGTTCAAGGAGAAGCACAAAACCTTGTTTGCAATATGATAGTAACAATGGTACTATGCCAATCGGTTGTAGGCCGTTAATAGGTCAGTCCAGGAAAACTTCCGTGCAGATCTCTGACCCACAATGGAGCCCGAGCCCAAGCCCATGGGCTCATTGGGCGGACATGCCGAAGAAACCAGTCTACCACGGCATTCTGGTGCGTGCGACATTCAACGGTATCTAATCTGGAGAAATTCCGGGTGGTGCTTTCGCGCCACTGACGATTTCGGAGTGATGGGGGTAGGGGGCAGTGGTATGGAAAGTCCTCACAACACGGAGACGCTGCTCTGGGCACGGTGCCGATGGGCTGATGGCATGTGTACGCCGCCTTTTCAGAACCCAAGTACTGGCCTGCTGTGCGTGAAGCTGCTACTGTGACAGCTCGTGCGGGGAACCATGTATAAGCGCTGCCACCCTGGGCGGAAGGACGTAAGCTCCTTTGAGGCTGACGTATGGCCGAGTTTGGGCACGCAGGCCTGATGCGGTTGCAGAGACGCAAGAGCTGCCATGCCGCCACTGCATATGATGTCTGTGCCATGCATGGCGAACTGCGAGCACTGAGTAGGTGTATCTATGCAGTACTTGCGTGACAGGGGACTCTCCTGGATGCAGGTGCAATGCTGCGTGGTGCCGTACTTTTAGGGCACGCAGCACGGCCATTCTCTGCAGCCGAGGGCAGCCTAGCGCTGGTAATTGGAGGATCGTGTGGCCACACCACCTGAAGTGAAACAGAAATTGTCAACTGTGGCCTTGTCCTCAGGGTGTCCTCACGTTCACCTAGCCACGGCCGCATGCGTGGCGGGGCCGTAAGACGCATTGCAGCCGTAACGTATCGCACACAAGAGGGCCTACAACATGGTGGCATTCCGTTACAAAAGCGGCCCGAGGTGTTGAGTCCACGTCCGCTCGTATCTGGGGTCGTACACGGGCAGGCACCTGTCGTACTTGAACTTGTACAGCGTGCGGTACAAGTCGTCGTACAACGGGTTGGCAGCCTGGCGTGGGACGTATTGTACAGCGATGGGCAACGGAAGCACTTCTGTGGCATGGACACAGTGGCAGCCCCGTCCAGCGGGTGGTACATACAGCGTGCCTGCCACAGCGAGGCGTTGGGCTATGCGCGGCCACGTGACCAGTCGCAAGCAGCCTACGGCGGACCGGAAGCAAGCAAGCAAGCATTGTGCACGCGCTTACAGCACACGTGTTGCTAGACGGGCTGCCGTGAGCAACCCCGCACCTACACATGCATCCCAGGGGCTTTAGACACATGCCCCACAGGTGCCTAAGACACACGCGCTTGCGCACCCCCGTCAGGTTGTAGACCCGCTGCTCCGGGTGTAGCGCCGCGTAGGGGTTGCGGCAGGCCGCCCCCCGGCAGTGTATTAGGGAGGATAGGATGGCGTCAAAGCGGTCCACCATGCGGCTGGGCACGTCGGGGAGCCTGCATGGAGGCGCGCATGGTACACATGTTTGTGCTCTGTTACAGCTTGGAAGGGCTCACCAGCGTGTCGGCTTCGTGTGTACGGTAGCGTCACAGGCTCTGCACAGACCACTGGCCCCATGCCCTGGTCTGGAACGCTGGAAGCCAACACTTACCCTCCCACCTTACTCCTGCCCACCCGCCTGCACCCCGCGTTCCCGCCACTGCGTCCTAGGCTTGCTCCGACGTTACCGCTGCCGGTATCGGTGATGCATCCTCGCTTAGACCGAGTGCCCGACCCACATATGGCACACCGCTATCGGGTCTGCGCCACGGGCATGTGCGGCGGTAGATGGCTTGTGTGAACCCCAACCCCACCTGCAAATCCAGGAACCAGCCGGTACTAAGTATTTTGGACCTGTCTAAAATCATGATTTTGCCGTTATTGGACGGGAATGCCATGTGAAATGCCATGTGTACTAGTACTCATCAGTACCCTAGAAGCCCTGAACCGATCCCTCACCAGCGCCTAGCCACCCACCTGTTCCTCAGCTCGTACGGGTCGGTGGACAGGTCGTAGAAGGCCCTCTGGTTGCCCCCGCACCACGCCACGTACTTGTAGCAGGACCAGCCCTCCAGGGTGCCTGCGATGCGCGGCGGGGGCCCTCCCCCGCCGCCGTCGCCCCGCGCCCCGCTGTCGGGGAGCACCCGGAGGTCGGTGCACAGGCGCAGCACCTTGTACACGGAGGTCCTGCTGTCGCCGTCCTCCGCATCCACCTCCCCGGAGGACCACCAGCCCTCCACCAGCACCCTGCAGCGTGTGCAGGAGCGGGACACACAAGGCGCACCGAACTCATAATGCTCGACAACAAGCAGCTGGAAGCCGATGGAAGCTACTGCTGCCCTCTGGGTTGTCGCCTGGACCGCTGCTCAGCGTCCACCTTCCCATGCAGGCTACACCCTCCACCAGACCCTAACCAGTAGTCCAGCGTTCTGCAGCTCGTGAGGACAAGCAAGCTTAGCGGAAGTTCACGAGGCCAGGAAGTCGACTTGCGTGTTGCCGTACCACCCCCGTCAAGGTATTCACGCGCAGAGGCTATCCCTTTGCGCGCTGCCGCCCGCACCTTCCGTGAGTTGGTTCTATCACCACGCGCATGTTCGTATTACAACGCCCTGCATGCAACTGGCCGGCGCCTGGCGGGCGAGTGTTGCAACGCGTAAGGCCTAGTGAGGGCTGCCGGGCCCCGCTGTGCCACTCACGCGTCTCGCTGCCACCACACGGCGCTGACGGGCGGTGCCGGGCTGCCTGGCGGCAGGGAGGCCTGCAGCGCCCTGGCGTGGGGGCCCACCAGCCGGCCGGCCACAGGCAGCGGCAGGCCGTTGACGGAAGGCGGGATGGGCACGCCTGGGGAGAAGGGTTGGGACAAAAGGACAGGCCACAGGCGGGGTTCGGGACAGAATGCATGGGTTTACTCCGGAGGTACAAGAGGAACCCAGGAGCTGGGCAGGGGCGCGGGCCTTTACAAGGCCCGCGTCCGCTGGCCTGCACACGTGAAGATGCAGGATGGGTAACAGTGGCTTCAACCTATCGGCCAGGACCCCAGGACCGCGGAAGCCACGTACGCCATGTCACAACCTGTTGGTTCTGTCAAGTGGGTTATAACAGCAACAGGGTTAAGACACATGCATCTACCGTACCCACCCGCCAGCGCCAGCAGCGTGGGCGCCACGTCAATCATGCTGCCCTGGTACGGCAGCACCTCGCCGGCAGGTACGCCCGGGCCCCTGATGTAGAAGGGCACGTGTATGTCCTCCTCAATGGGCCGCGCCTTGCCGCCACCCAGCCGGAAGCTGCCGAAGTGGTAGCCGTTGTCCGAGGTGTGTATGATGTAGGTGTTGTCGAGCATACCGTGCGTGTCCAGCTCGGTCACTGTGCGTAAGGCCAGGAGAGCGTGGGACATGATCAATAAGGTCTGCGGCTGGACAGGAGCGAGGATGGGGTGTGCTAATGTGCTTGGGGCACGTACGTGTCCGGTCTCAGGACGGGCGTACCGTACTGGTTGCCGTGGATAGCATGTCCCCCGAGACCCTGGATGGATGGTACACAGTATCCCCGAGAGCACCGATTGCGCCCATGGTGGTCACCAAAGCAAGGCAGATACGTATGACAAATAGCTAACCAAACTAGGCTGCTCACAGCTTGACTGTACCATATGACGATTTCCTGAAGGCAAGCCTGGCGCCGGTGTATCGCACAGGCAGCGGTATGCATACAACGGCATCTAGTTGTGGCACGTGGCTTACCCACTGCGTCTAGCATCTCGTCGATTGCCCGCATGCACCTCAGGCGGGCCAGGTACTGCTGTTGGAAGCGGGCCTGTGCGGAGGCGTCCAGGGGAGGTCGCCGAACTAGGGGGTCCGGGGCGTTGTAGTTGGGGCTGCGAGGCAGTGTGATCTGCGGGCCAACGGGAACGGAGAGGGGCACAGCGGTCGGACGTACACCAGGCGAGACGTACCCTGTGCCCACACGTAGGTGCAGCTAGCAACAGGTTGGTGTGCCCGCATGAGCCTGCAACGAGCGTGGCGGCAAGGGAGAGGTTTACCGGCGGCGAAGCAGCAGGTACGACGGGAAGTAGGGCGTGCGGCGGCAGGCGCGTGGTGGTTGGGGCGGTCGGCGCTCGGCATTGCACAAGAATGTGCACCCTGCAGACCACGTGCGCTGGCAAGGGGCGGCCGGCGCGCAGTACCAGTACAGCAGTACACTGAGCACAGCAGCCGTACCCTGGCACCTCCCGATACACGCACAGAATGGCACGTGCCCAAGTGTCCATGGCACGTGCCTGTGACACATCAGGCACGTGCCACATCGCTCACGTTTTCGTCCGCGTACAGCGACGCGTGCCTCCCTGCCGGCCGCGGCGTGGTCCAGGCCATGGGCCGCTGCGGGCTGCTCTCCAGGTGCGGCGCGGCGGGGGCCAGGTACAGCAGGAAGGGCCGGGGGCGGCCCAGCGCGGCGGTGGCCCTGCGGAGGGCAGGGGCACGCAGGTGGTCCCATGCAGGCACGTAGTAAGGCACCGGGATGAGCAGCGGAGAGCTACCTTAGGGGACACGTAAGGCGGGCTCCCCGGCCCCCGTGCTAGGGTGAGGGAAGGGAAAGGATCCACTTTGTCAGTCATCACGCTCGGCCTGTGGATGCGCTGGATACGACAAGAACGCGTGTGCCTAGAGGACATACATCCAAGCCACTACCTCATTCCCAAAAGCTATGCGCCTGCCCACACGATACAGGCCCGTGCGTTACCCACCTGATGGTCCCGGTCGCCATCTCTGTGATGAGGTCCGTCTGGTACTGCCCGGGGAAGCACTCCCTCGGGCTGCCGTTGAGCGCAAAGCAGCTGTTGTAGTATGCGTACGTGTTCTCGTGCGTCAGCGCCTGGAATACCGTCCAGCCGCGGGGGTAGTAGCCGGGCGGCTGGTACCTCGACCGCTCCACATATTGGTTCAGGAACTTGCCGTACATGTACGTGTCGTACCTTGCAGTGGCAGGTGGTGTGCGCATTGTAGGCAGGTAACCTGTATGCGCGTGCGCTACCCTTGATTTCCGGTACCCTTCCGCTGGGAAGTGGCTACCCAGCTACGGTAGCCCCCGTCACGAGCATGCATGCTTTGCTCTTGTTTGCTGGTTGCTTCAGCCCGGATACCCCACTACGCACTGCCCCTGCGCGTGGTCAGAAGTTCTGCTCGTCCTGCCGCTAGACTCCGAGGCCATGCATGCGTGTCACAATGCGTAGGGGTGCTTGTGGCCCCATTCCCTTCCGCACCGCAGTACATCCCTACCGTCAGCTGCCGTCACGGGAGCCCTACCCGGCGTCCTGCAGCCACCCAGGTAGGTAGGAGCTGTCCAAGCCCAGCTCCACAAACTTCTGGTAGGCGCCTGCACGCGTGAGCGCGTATGTGACGTATGTATACCGGTATACGGTAAATGACATAGCCGCCGATGTTGGGAGAGGTGTGTGGCCGGCCCTGCAATTGCATGATGCACGGACGTTGCGCAGGCGTGATTGTGCCCATGGCACGGCAGACGGCACGAATGAAGGGCCCGGGGGCTAGGTTGGGGGCCAGTTGTTCGGCCACGGCATAGCCGCGGATCCTCCAATCTACATTCCACCATGGCCAAACGAGCCACACACACAGCACAATGCACGTAGGCCGTGCTCCGCGTGTATGACCAGTTGGCGAGACACATGCCCTAACGCCACAAGATGAGCTCCATACCGGTAGGCACGAGGCCCGCGAGAAACCTCTGCCCTGCTCACCACCAGGGTAGAAGTTGGCGGTGACGTTGCTGCAGTGGGGGTACTGCCCCGTCAGCAGCGCGGCGCGGGCCGGGCAGCACACGGGCGTGGGCACCGTGAAGTCGCTCAACCGCGTGCCGCCCTGCGCCAGGTGCTTGTCGAGCGCGGGCATGTAGTGTGGGTGCGTGGAGTTGAGCAGCTCGTCCTGGTCGTCAACCAGCAGGACCACTGGGGCAAAGGGGGTGGGAGGGAGGGGAAAGTGATGAGCAATGAGGACGGAGGCGGCCATGTGACAAGGATGCTCCCTACAGGAGGGAAGGGGACGGTGGGCGGAACAGGTGGTATGGAGAAGAGGCAGACAGCGTAAATAGTGGTCAGTGAGGGGCCGCTAGGCCTAGTGGTAAGGGGTTTCGAGCACCGTCACAGGCAGCGCGTGAGCGGGCCGCCGCATCAACCGTTGGAGGCCCCTGGGTAATCGATGGAGGAGGTGCGAAAGCAGCATCCGGGGGGCCGCTACTGGCTAACTCCCCCGTACAGCTGCCTCGTATCCGGTTCCTCCTGGCCTGAAGGGTGGTGGGGAAGCACGACAGGGGGGCTGCTTGTGTTCTGTGGATGCGTCCTGGCAAGAAGCTATGTAGGGGTGGGACCAGGCTGTGGTAGGGAGAACTGAAGGCCCGCTCGTCGTGGCCTA
>VFQN01004318.1_pt1 | contig 18898 bp, 37 predicted proteins | sample 3512371 | NCBI WGS metagenome assembly VFQN01 (sample SAMN10412370, study PRJNA504923) | tailings metagenome | isolation source: Replicate 2 from Balatoc abandoned mine | place: Philippines: Itogon, Benguet | collected 2017-08-28 | reverse complement strand
CCCCAAACACAGGGGAAAAATCCTTCCCCCCCCGGTCCCATCCCCCGGTTTCCCCCGCACCCCCCCCCCCCCCCCCCCCCCGGCTTCACTGCGCGCCCCGCGCCTACCACCATGCACTTGCAGGCGCACCAGCCAGTACTCACGCGCAGAGCTCCAGCCAGCCGTTCTCCATGGGAAGGTGCAGGAAGTTGAAGCCGCCCTCCGCACCACTCGACTCGTCGCCGCCACTGCTGCTGCTCTCTCCGCCCCCTCCTGCCCCTCCTGCTCCTGCCTGCCCCCCGACTCCTCCGGATCCTCCCTCCGTCTCCGTTGCTCCTGCGCTCAAGCTGCCTCGCTCCTGCCCCTCTGAGCGGGCCACAGCTCTCCGCCCCAGGCCCATCTGGGCCACTGCCCTGAGGGTGGCTGCCACCCAGGCCTCGACCTGGAGGGGCAAGCGCCATGCCAGCTAACCTTGACTCGCAGGCCAATAATGACTTCACATGCGGCAGACCTGATGATAAACCACCAACGCAGATCCGGCACATGCTGCGCACGGCGCACTAAGCTCGTCGCACCGAGACACCGCGCCTGCAGCAGCCCATGTAGCCCCTTCACCACGCCTCACCTCCGGGGCTGGCCGTAGCGCCTCAAGCACAGCCCATATGACCGGCCCGTCACGTGCATGCTCCAGCTCTTGCGGGCCCATGCGCAGCAGCGGGCAGTCCACAGACAGGTCGGACACGTGGCTGTACGACGCGTTGGTCAGGGCGGACACCACGTTGGGCTGCAGGGCGGACGTGTCCACGAAGGTGTAGGCCTCGGGCGGAGGTGCCTCTGGTGGCGGGGTGGGAGGTGAGTGAGTCAGTGAGGAAAGGTTGCGTGCGCCAGCAGACTAGGCATGTCTAGTGGTACGGACAGAACGACTGTGCCGTACTGTGCCGGCTGCATGTGGGCCAGGTGGCGGTAGCGCGCAGGCTACCCTACAGCGAGCCGCCCGCCCCCCAGAACCGGCCAAGAGCCCGCTGAGCAATGGCATATGCGTGGTGCTCTTCTGCTTTGCTTTGGGCTGCGGTCTGTGGTCGTTGCCGAGACCCATCATCCGCTACCATGCCCTTCCCCTGCTGCTCCCAGCCGCCCACCCGCCACCCAGACCCCTGAGACCCAAGAGCCAGCTTTCACGGCGCTGCAGGGCCCAAGGGTCTCGCAGCGCCATCCGCGACAGGGCACTTTTAGTAGCTACAGCCGCTGGTGGAGCGCCAGGTGGCGCTGGTGCGGGTGCTGGATGGAGCCCACGGCCACCCCCGGCAGTGCGCGCCGCCTGCCCCTCCCCTGAACCCTCGACCCGTGCCCAGCCACCCACTGCTAACCACGAGCAACCGCAATGCGGAACAGTTGTGTTCATCTTGGCCTTGAACCCCTACCATGTGCGTGCACTCGTTACCCCAGCGCATACTCTTACGCACCTTGGGGCAGCAGGACCCGGATCCCCGCCTTGGCCATGCTGGTCACCAACTGCGCCATGTCGTACACCTCCCCGAACGGAACAAAGTTATCTGGGTCACCGGCCCTGCTGCTAGAGCCCCCCGACTGCTGCTGTGGCTGGTGCTGATTGTCCGGCGACTGGCCAACGGGGGTGGCATCGCGCAGCAGGGTGCCGGGCAGCACTGGCAGCCGCTGCAGCCGTTGGGCTAGGAGGATGCCGTGGACAAGTGACAACCGCTGGTCGATGAAGCTATTGCACACGGGAAAGCGTAGAGTGCGGGTTTTACCAGGATTGTAAGCGGGAAGATTGCTTATCATCCCATGGAGGGAAGAGGGTCCAAGCTGGATGGAGGGGTTGCTGCTGCGGTGGACGGCTGCCGTCGTGTCTCCCAGAGGCTGGTGAGGAGAGCCAGCGGGGGCTTGCTGGACGACCCATATCATGCCAAGTGACGCGATGGACAAGACTGCGATGGATGCTGCTAGGATGCGCTTTCGCCGCGTGCTTGGCGCAAGGACGCTGTCCCGATTTGAGGCAGGCTGGCCCAGCTCTGACTCCGCTCGCCGGGCGCTCCGATTCCATGCGGTCCCAGAAGGCATTTGCTATGACTTTCGAGTATTACCATGTCAACTGCCGGGCTCCTTGTGTGTGAGCGGAAAAAACACCCGTTAATAGGGCCAAAGGCGGGAAACCCCAACACACGCCGAGCGACCAGTAAATGGCTTTGGGTGCACAGTTGCTGCATGAAATATATGAAACAATGCAGATGTACTGGCCGCCAAGCATTAGCGTAGTCATCGGGGCTGCTCCTGGTGCAGGGGAGCCCTCCACAGCCGTAGCCCTGGCCCGAGTCGTCGGCCCATGCAGCAAGAGGACTGGCTGCAGCCTGCGTTCTCGCGTCCCACACGCCGCCGCGCAAGCTTTCAGCACCGTGTATACCGGGCACGCGCCGTCCGTAACCCTTCCGGTGCACCTCGGGGGCTCCCCCGTTGTGATGGATGGCACGCGCCACCACGTGCGCAGGCAGGTCAAGGCATCCTGTGACATTGGCTTGAACGTAGTCTTTATTCATAGCTTGAGATTGAAGGCCAGTCCAGGTCTGTCGTGCCATACGGCATGGCCGCGCAGCGCTTCTTTGTCTGAAAGCCCCAAAGGAGGAAGGGGCAAATGCCGACATGCTGCCAGGGCTACGGCCACCTGACGCTTGGGCGTACCAGGAGCGAGCAGCAGCAAGGTCGCCAGCGCAAGGCACACACACCATATGTTTCCAGTGAGTCGCAGAGTCAACAAATTGCTAGATGGTAAGGGCAGTGCTAGGTAAAGCGTTACAATTGTGCATACGGTCGCAATGTCCGGCTCAGGGGCAGTCAGGGGGGCCGCCTGCAGGGAGACCCCCCTGTTCTCCTGATCCGACTACGTTGAGACGCTGTGACGTGCAGGCGCCCAGGGGCACGCTCTTCGAAATGCCATACTGTGCCACCTTGCTTGCCTGCTCCGTAGCAGTGGATGTCAATCCGTGGCGCTCCCTTGCCCACGGGCCCTCTTACGGGTCGAGGCATGCCGTACTGTAGATTGCCTGCCCCAACCTTCGTCATACTAAGGTGCCTTACCAACTTGCGACTCTTATCTGTGGATCTTTCACAAGTTATTCACTTTGAACAGGCTAGTAAAGGAAAGGCGTGCTGGAAAAAGCTATACCTGAAGCAACACCCCGTCGACGAACATTTCTTCACGCTTGCATTTGCAACCAATATACACTACTATACTATATCGATGATGCTGGGGGGATCTCCCCGCACGGCTCTACTGGGCCGGCGGTCGTCGTCTCGACGCGCATTTGGTTCTGGAAAAGCTGGATGCCAGCGTTCTCGCTTAGTATGCTCAGCATCAGCTGCTTTAAGCGCCGAGCCAAAGGTACCCTGGATCTTTTGGTGCTCGGCTTAGACGTGTTCGGTGCTTGCGTGCTGCGAGCATCGGCAACCGTCTGGGTGTTTCCGACGCTGCGCAGGCAGCCGAGGCCGCTCCCGTGGTCCTGCCTCCTAGCCTACGCAACAGTGTCGCTGTGCTCGAGGCGCCCAACCCAACGGCGCCTGGCGGGAAGACTTCGGTATACCTGCTGGCCATGTCCCACGTCTCCAAGAAGAGCGTGGACCAGGTGGGCACACCAACCGGGTCAGGGCACCCCGAACGCTTTCCACGCGCCAGAGTCGTATGCCAGGTAACTGTCAAGCTTGGCGCGGGCAACACACGGTGCCACCCGCCTTGCCTGGCATGCGGTCAACCTGACTTGCCCAACCGGACGGGTGGACCCGACGGCCCCGGCCCCCGCCACCGGCATACGGTACCACCGCAGCCTGCCGCACCCTTCTCTCTCGCTCCCTCCAACCATACCGCACGCCGCCACGCATGCCCGCACCGCACGCCACTGCCACCAGGTGCACGAGCTGATCCGTCTGGTGCGGCCCGAGGTGGTGGCTGTGGAGCTGTGCAAGGAGCGGCTGGGGCTGCTGGTGGACCCCGAGGAGGAGATCAAGGGGCCCAAGGTGTGGCACAGCCGCAAGGTGAGAGCGCGCCGACGCTGTGCCACTGTGCACCGCGGGGGTTGCTGGACTACACCCATCAGCATAGAGACGAGCTGAGGACGGCTGCACCTAAAAACTCACGAAGCGCAAGTCACGCACAGAACCCCGCGGTATGCACGCCTAACGGGCATGATGGGATGGAACGTTGCCGGGCTGTCGTCCCCCACCCGCACCGCGTTGACGTGCCAGTGCCGTGTGCCGCAGATCCGCGTCGAGGGCCTGCCCGCCGCGGACGCCCCCGAGGCCGCCGAGTGGCCCTCCCAGGAGGAGCTGCTGCCGCTGCTGCTCAGCCGCCCGGGCCGCCCCGTCACGCAGCAGGACATCGAGGCGGACGTGGTCACCCTGCTCAGCACGGGTGGGTGGGGGCGTGAGGCGGGCGGGGTACATGACACACAGTGCGTGGTGACCCTGCTCAGCAGGGGTGGGTGTGGGCGTGCGGGGGGTCATGCGGGGTCATGGCATCCGTACAGCGGTGAGGACCCATCGCGGAGCGGGCCTCGCTTTGTGATGAACACCCGGTGCACAACAGCCAACCAGCCGCGCTTCCTCCCAACACGTGCGATCGCACTGCTCCCCAGGCCTGTTCGGCAGCGTGCGCCCGGGCGCGGACAACGCCGGACGCTACGAGGCGCCGGAGTTTGTGGTGAAGCCGCCCGGCGTCGGGGAGGGCAGCGGCCGCGACAAGCCGCTGGCGCTGGTGCCGCCGCTGGGCTGCATCCGCTTCCGCACCACGCCGCGCTCGCTGCCGGCGGTGACCAGCATGAGCGCACGCGTGGACAGCAGCCTCAAGGTAAGCTGGGGGTGTGGTCGGGGTGGCAAGGGTGGCGGGGTTGGTGGGGGCGGGGATAGGAGTACGGCATGAAAGCGGTCTGGGGTCTGAGGTGTCAAGGAGGGATATGGACTAGGCGGAAGAGCGGCGCAACGGGTTGCAACGGAGCGGCAGGTCGCGATGTCAGGAGCCTCAAGGTGGGGTGTGTGGGAAAGGGACTCAACAGGCTAGAAGTCCTTGCTACGGACGCTGGACGGCGGGATGTGGGCGCCAGGGGATAGGTGAGGGGAACAGGGCGTGCACGCAATATTCCATACAGCGGCGTAAGGGTCGATCCCTGACCTGCCAGAGGTAAACACAGCTGTGGGTGCACAAGTCGGTTCCCTCTCTCTGACGGCATGCTGGTGCGCCGCTGTGCAGGCTGTGGCGGTTGACGACGCGGCGGTGGAGGCCATCTGCAAGCAGGTGCGCAGCTGCAAGTTGGTTGCCAGGGCCCTTGCTGCGCCGGCACTGGGACAGAACCTACCGACGCGTGCCATGCAGCGGCTCAGGGGGACACGGGGCGGTACTGACTACGGGGGCTACGGGCCGGCATGAAGCTTGTGTGAGCTTTTGTGGGCACGGAGGGACAGATGAGGCTGGTGCTCTTGGGCACTGTGGGCCGCAGGGCAAAGCCGGTCCCGTGGGACGGCTGGCCGAACTCCTAAGGGACTTGAGCAGTACGATGCACTTCTGACCGCAACCCTTGGGTCCCACACACGCTGAGTACCTTGTAGCAGCAGCTATCATGTGGCAAGCCAACCACTCCTTGGGTGGCCTACGGCGTCCGTCCAACACTTATACGCACGGCCGCTGCAGCGTTGATGCGCCACGCAGCACCCCTCGTTACTGTCTGGCGGGGCCGGGGCTGAGCCCAGGTTCGCTGCAAGACTGCTGCTCCACACCTACTCACGCGGATGCACTCAACACGGACCCCTTCCTCTCCCCGAAGGTCATAGCTGCTCAAGCGTTGACGCGGCAACCCATTTCCCTCCCTCCCCCCCAGGCCGTGGACGACTGCAAGGCGGGCACCAGCGGGCTGATTGCGCTGCTGCGCACCAAGAGGAGGGTGCAGGAGCTGCTGGCGGGGCACAAGGTAGGGAACGCAGGCAGGGAGTGGTGGTGATATGAAACAGTATCACGTGGCCAGCTTGGGCAGGGCCACATGCCGGGACGGGTCGGGTCGGGATTACATGCTGGTGGCACGACATGCTGGTGGGGCACATGCTGGGCGGATGGTGCCCCGGCGGGATGAGGCTTGGGAGCGCATTAGAAGGGTGCCCGTGGGCCGCGAAGGGCGGCTTAAGGTTGAGGTGCCCAGCGGGATGGAGGACGGGTTTGAAGACGCGCATCAGGGCTACACATGGCGACGACACGGAGAAATGGAAACACACGCGTCCAGGGCCGAGGGCGGCGTTGGGCCGGCCTGCATGCATGCGTAGTCGCTGCAGCTTGCGCTGCTGCGTCTGTGCGGTACCCGCCCTGACATTTTCACTCCTGCGTGTTTAGGTGACGGTGTCATTCAAGGGCGTGGACAGCGGGCGAGTGGAGGCCATCATTAAGGCGGTTAAGCCAACCGACCCGCCGTACATGTCAGGTGGGCGGAGGGGGTGCCGCATTGGCCGACGACGGCAACGGCTGCCGGACTGGACACGATTGTGGGTGCCATAGCGCCATCCGAATGAAGGGCGGGGCACCAAAGACAGAGGTGGTATGGGCGTTGGCCTGAGAAACTTTCCGCTTTCCTCACGGTACCTGATAGCACCCGGTGACTGTTATGCACACCGGTATCCGCCACCTACAGGCCTGGAGGGGACAGCCGTCAACGGCGAGGGGTTCGGCATCGAGCCGTTCCGGCCACCCAAGAAGGTCATCCAGGTGTGCCATTTTGGGGCCGCAGCCCAGGACACCATGTAGGGGTGGCAGCACGGCACTGGCACCTGACTTGAATGAAGGGGACATACGCACGGATAAAAGCAGTGCAGGAGGGGTAGCCGGCAACTGTGTGAAAGCTGTACTCGGAATGACTCGGGTGCACGTGTCAAGTGAACCCAAGTGGCAGGACAGCGACTGGGACACATTGACACCTAACCCAGCGTTGTTTCGCACTTTAAACAGCTGAGCAACAAGATGTACGTGCCGTCGGAGAAGGTGGACGAGCTGCGGGCAGAGCGCCTCGGGGCGGCAGCGGCGGCGGCGGCCGAGGCGGCGGCGGCGAGCGGCAGCACGGAGGCGGCGGTTGCCGGCGGAGTCGTCACGGCACGTGTGCGGTAGGTTGCAACGTGGCCACGAGGGTCTGGAAGCGGGCTTGGAGCTTTTTTAAGCGGTCGTGCAGGTTCCTAGGGTCCGGGCACTGAGCAGTGTTGATCGTGGGATAGGGCAGGGGATGGAGGATTGTGTGATGAGCCGTCGTGTCATGTTGCCGACGGGGGTTCCTCTTTTCATGTTGCGCTGATTCAGCGGAAACGGACGAGTGCTGCCCTTTGGCATGGCCTCTGCAGGGCACCCCTCCGGCCGTGGACTTCCCAAGAGCTGACAGATGCGAAACAAGACGAGCCGGAGAGCAAGCCCCTGCAGGCAAGTCGCCGGCGCATGGAAAGCCGCCTGGGTAGCCATGTTATCTTACAACACTCATACAACACAGGGGCAGCGTTCCGCGTGTGCTGACGTGCTAGATTGTGGTTATTCTTCTGGAACTGGCACGTGATGGCTGGACTCTGTGGCTCCCGCACCCACACATGTGTGCCGCTTCTCAATGTGTTTGTGTGCTGCAGGACATCCTTGCCGGCATCATGATGTCCAACTACAGCCGCATCCAGTCCAAGGCGGGCCGCACGGTGGGCGTGGAGCGGGGGGAGGCCTGGCGAGCGGCGCTGGAGGTGAGGCGGGCGGGGGCCGGAGGGCGGGGGGACCTGGTTCGGGAGAATAAGACAAGGGGGCCATGCCGCTAGAGTGGAACCTGGCCGGTGACCTTCGCGATATGGCGCTGGCTAAAGTAGCGCCTGCTGGCGCCCGCTTGCGATGCCCGGAAGTATCCTGGGGTTGAGGCTGGAGCCAAAGATGCTGCGATGAGTGATATTGAAGCGTAGAGAGGAATGGGCTTTGTGGTTGCAGGATGCACGTTACATTGCAGTGTTGCAGGCTGTACCCTTCCCTGGCCAGTACCAGGTGCCCTTCGTCTCGCTAGCACAAGAAAACAGCAACATCCCCGCCCCCTTCTCCCCATGGCCAGGCCGCCACCGCCGTGGGCTCGGGGGCTGTGCTGCTGGCCGACCGCCCCACGCTGGTCACGGAGCGCCGGATGGCCGACGGGCTGGCGGCGGATGCAGGTGGGGGGGGGCACAGCCCACACTTGGAGGCAGGCGGGTGTGGTGCGCAGACCGCAGTGCGCTTCCGCGCCCTCGCAGCTTCTGCGCCGCCCCCGCGCCAGCTCTACACAGGCTGACCAAAAGCCCCACGTGGGGCCCGCTCCAAAACAAGGCAACTGCTTAGCCCCGACGGGCAGCGCACCTGGACCCCTAATTCCTGTGGCTCTCAAATTCATGCAGCTCAGTCAAGCGTCATGGATGGAGGTGAAACCTCTTGCACTCCTGCAAGGCTCGCCTCACGCTCACGCCTTGTCACCACCCCCACCCCCCCCCCCCCCCCCCGTTGCGCAGGCGTGCGGCTGCTGGCGGCGCTGGGCGCGTTGGTGGGCTCCATGGTGGTGGCGTGGGGCACCAGCCTGCTGCCCGACAGCGCAGACGGCGGCGTGCTGGCGGCGGGGCTGGCGGCGGCGGCGGCGGTGGCGGCGCCCGTGGTGGGCCCGTTCCTGGAGGTGTCGCGGTTCGCGGGTGGGTGCAGGCAGCAGGGCACATGGAAAGCTGCAACGAGAGCCGACGGAGTGCTACCGTGCATGGCTTGCTGGCAGCGCAGAAGGCTCAGCAGAACAGATTTGTGAACTCGTCGTGCCGCTGCCCTTGCTTGCGCAGATATGAGCGCAGCTGAGATCGAGGACGCGGTGGCGGTGAAGGAGCCCATCGACCAGGGAGACCTGTCCAAGTGGGTACTGTGGGGGCGGGGGCTTGGTGACCACTGCGCGAGCTGCAGGGGGAAAAGGGCGGCGGGAGGTAGGGACACCTGCCGCCGAGGGCATAGCACGGCCTAAGCAGCAAGATCCTTCTGAGGATGGAACGAATTCTTGGCACCACATGGTAGCGTCAGCCTCGCAGGGGCTGGCACACCACATGGGCACCCTCACCGCCACACGACCCCATACGTTCTTCCTCGCCGCCCACGGCACCTTGGCTGACATTCCTTGTGGCACACCCCCGGCCTCCATTCCATCGCACTCCCCACCTGCTCCGGCCCGCTGCCTCAGGCCGCTCAAGCTGTTTGGCGAGGACGCGCTGCTGGACTGGCCGGGCGCCTTCCCCGCGCTGATCCCCGAGCGGGACGCCTTCATGGCCAAGGCGCTGGCGGCAGTGGCCACGGGTGGGTGCGGTGTACCGTTGTCCATGCAGCATGCACACCCGCCCCGTGCCCGGCCGGCCGCCACCCCAGACCCCACCGCACCTACCGGTACGGGCGGCCCCGTGCGACACACTAATTCCTGGCCTTTCCAGCTGGCTCCTAACGTGACCTGAGCTCCGCCCATCCCCGCCTCCCTCACAGGCAAGCCCGGCGTGGCCCCCGCCTACGTGCTGGATACTGTGGAAGGCCAGGCGGTGTGGCGCTTCGCGGCTCCGGAGGGCGCCCCGCTGCGCTCCGCGCCCGCCGGGTACGGCGACGGCGCGATAGGTGCCATGTCGGGCGTGCGGGCGGTGGTGGGCGTTATCGGCAGCGCGCACGTGCGGGGCATGGTGCGGGGGTGGCGGGAGGCGGTGGCGGACCCAGATGTGGCGGCACTGCTGACGGACGGGGACGGGGACTCGCAGGGGCAGGCGCAGGGGTAGGGGCAGTACTAGGCCAGAGTAGGCTAGTTTTGGGGGTAGGAACAGCTGTATAAGTAAATGGGTGTGGGGTGGGGTGGAGCGGGGATGCAATGCAAGCTGTGGGGAGCATGGGTGTGCGCTTGGCAGCGGCAGCGCAACGGGAATTCACTGCATAAAACCGTGAAGCAGTAGCGGAGGCGAGGTGCGGGACTTGGGGCATGGGCCTTCCTTTGTGTATGCATGGGACAAGGCCGGGCCTAACATTGTGCGCTGGTGTGCGGAAGCCCTCGCGCTTGAGTGTCATGCCTGGGTGACGGCTGATGAATGTGCCAGCCCTTCTGCTAATGCGGAAACGTGACAAGGCTGTAAGAATGATGGACAGAAAGGCAGGCGAAACCCTGGCATTAAGATCTGGGACGACCAGCTTTCTCGGTACAGCGTTCTGTACTACCTGGCTATACATACGGCATCATGCCAACCAGAGCAACGCAATACGGCGCAGTCCAGGAGCGCCCATGTGTTGTTACATGGAAATCGTGCGGTGGCGCACACCACCTCAAGCCCACCACTGTGTGTCGTATGCTTGCGCGGGTGACGCAATGTGAAACCTACACACGAAAGCCCTCCTAAGCCATAGCACCTGTTGTGCGCACGACACTGCCAGTCCCTTGTGTCAACTGCCCCTGGGCTTCTATGCTTCAAGCAATCATACAAGCAGTCGTACGTCACCGTCAACAAACACACCTTATGCGTGCACGAAACGCCTTCTAGCGCCACACGGACCTCACCCATGCACATTGCCGTCTAATGGCCACCACAATGGTACAGTCTTGCGGCACCATACGCCCTTGACACCCTCACCCCCACATGCTCGGTGTTACACAACCCAAATAACCCGACACCCAACGTAATTTCTTACTACCTAAGGACTAAGCTGAATTTTGTCAAGCCTGCGCAGCACCAGCCCACGGGTGAGGTGCGCCAGGCGGAAGCCAGCCCGCCAAGTCCCAGGGCCGTCGGCCACCTGCTCAACCCAGCTACCCCCAGCCAACACCCCACTGCGCTGTGTGCTGCTGCCGCCTGCTGCTGCCTGCGGCAGCTTACTTCTTGTACCAGATTTGCGTCGTCTTCGAGCGGTAGATCTTCTTCTGCAGCTGCAGCAGGCCGTAGAGCAGGCCCTCCGCAGTGGGCGGGCACCCGGGCACGTAGACATCCACCGGGACGACGCGGTCGCAGCCGCGCACCACCGCGTAGGAGTAGTGGTAGTACCCGCCACCGTTAGCGCAGCTGCCCATCGACACCACCCACTTGGGCTCGGGCATCTGGTCATAGACCTTACGAAGCGCTGGTGCCATTTTGTTCGTGAGCGTGCCGGCGACAATCATGCAGTCCGACTGCCGGGGCGATGGACGGAAGATGATGCCGAAGCGGTCAAGGTCGTAGCGTGAGGCACCGGCGTGCATCATCTCCACGGCGCAGCAGGCCAGACCGAACGTCATGGGCCAGATGGAGCCCGCACGAGCCCAGTTGACAACATTGTCCACCTTGCTGACCACAAACTCCAGGCCCTTAGCAGCTGCAACTGTCTTTGACATCGTTCTGATGCTGCGCGACAGGCAGTAGAGAGCTAGGCGTCAGGGGCGAGAGGAAGGAAGCGTGCCACGACAACAAGCAGCCGACTAGCAGCAACTAAAGATTTGATGATTTGCCTGTCAACGTGCCTGCTGTAAAGCGTCAAACGGACTTGCTAGGACCGAGAGGCCTTGTTGTGGTTGCGTGTTCCTTTCACAACGTAGTTGACTGCCGGCAGATTGCCGTCATATATGCTGTTTCTCAAGCTGGCCATACGTCAACGTGGCGCCCGTCCCCATGTCGGTTCATTTCGGTTGCATGGGCCAACTGACATAATACGCGTCTGCCGTTCTGCGTGCCGTTTGAGGCACACCGTAGGACTGCACATTCCATTCTTATGGCTATGACGTAGCCAATACCGACAGAGCTGTAGGTGGCAGTGCTGGGCACCTGGGGCAGCCAGGCACGTGGAGGCCGTGCCAGGGTCAGCGTCTCTGCGATAGCGCCCAGCCAGCAGAGCGCACAAAAGGATACCGGTAGACACAATACAGTTTGTCGGCAGTTTATGTGGTGATATCGGCGTTACAGGGCACGCTGTGACACGGGGATGGCGTGGGACGGGCAGCAGCAGCAGGTACCGTCTCTCCCCTGTGCCGTGCATACCGGTACGCTGCCCTCCCAGGTCGCACCCATGTCAGTGACTTGCAGATGACTCGCCTCTTGGTGCTACACGATGGTGTTGCTGGATGCCAGGGGAGAGGCAAGGTGCTCGTGGCACGGACCGGCATGATGCACAACGCGACACCCCCCTGTTAAGGGCCCATGATTGCCATCCCTGCAGCTCAATCGGGTTGGTCGTGTCTGGGCCTGGGCTCCAGTTTCAGGACCACGTCAGCATGACGAGCGATGCCCACCGGCCCGCTGATCGCAAATCATCCCTCAACCTTGCCCAGCATGAGCAAGAGGCAGGGATTTGAAGTTGAATGGCTGCTTCATAAGGGGCAGATTAGCGCCAGTCGGGGGGTTCTTCCTGGGGAGTCTCCCCCGGTCACATGCTGCAAGCTGGACCAAAGCACTTATCTCTGCTGGCATGACACAAGGCGGCCAGCATTCTACAGCATGTTGCCTTCAATAAACAGTTGCACAGTTCGCCAGTCGTACGCTCGAGGTAGCTTCCATACGCATGTGCCCATGCTGCGATGCACGTTGGGCCTCAGCGAACGAACGGGCCAACCCCGCGCACGTGCATGTTGATGTTGGTTGTTTCCATGTTTCCATGTTTCCAAAGATGTTTGCGTCGGCAGCCGCAGCGGAACAGAACCTTGGGCTTACTCACGGCACGTCTCAGCTGCATAAGGAGGAGGAACACCAGCTACCCGTGTTGGCCCTTACAGTTTAAAAGATGAGAAGAAGCATAGGCCTGGCATGTCTGGCTGTCTTACTGGTTGTAACTGGCTGTGCTGCGAGCAGCGATGAGTGCTCGGCGTGCTCGGGCGAGGCAGCAGGGGAACGCGTATGCACGTCTATTGGACTCGATGTCGCCAGCGAGTGCATAGCCAGGTGTCAAGGCCTTCTGGTCGTGCCCTGCCGAGCGGACCGTGCCTCTGTCAGGACCAGCATGGGCGATGGTGAGCTGCTATGCACAACAACACCTGCATACGATATTAATCGGGATTGCCAGACCACTGAAATAGTATCCGCTGTAGGCATGGTTAAGGAAATACAGCCTGCCGTTGACACAGTTTGCTGTGCGCACGTGCTGCTGGCGCCGCAGGGTCCGTGTCCGCGGTTGTGACACCGCTTGAGGAGGGTGACACTGCGGGGAGGAGCAGCAGCAGCGATGCTCCTTCCTCTACCTCCCGCTTCGTGTCTGTGGCTGGTCCCGTCACGGAGAGCATTATGGACAGGCTGCGTGGAGAGGGCTACGTGTATGTGGGCAGGCAGCGCACGAGCAGCACGTTCGTGCCTCACCTGTCGCAACGTGAGTCACTGGCAGGGCCGCTCCGGGCAATAGGCCATGTGTCGGGGCTGTCATGGCAAGCTAGTCGTACCCACATTGCTCGCGTTGCGATACTTTGCCAAGCCATGCGTTGCCGAGATGGGCTCGTAACTCATCCGACGCTACCGGCGCCCGACGCCAGGGTGCCGTGCTTCACATGCTGCTTGACGCTACTTGACCGCCACATACCATGCCACCAAACGCAGGGAGCGCTGAGCCAGCGGCAGCCACTGCTCCGGCGGCCGCAGCCGGACACAAGGGCCTGGTGGGTAGTTGTTCTGGATCAGCTACTGGCTTGATTCATGTTGGTGACCGTCACTGCCCTGCTGTCTTTGTGGTGCTTGCTAAGCCACAAGCACGCACCGCGCACGCGCCGCTCTGCCGTCTACCCTCGTGCACGACAGGTGTTCCGGCGTCATGTGACATATCAACCCCACCTGATCATGACGCACTGGAGCACACGCGCGCGCATGCTGGTGCAACGCTCGTGGGCTGCAGGTGTCCGTGGTGCTGCCCGAGGGAGACGTGTACTACCGCCCGTACAGCGGCCACAGCCACCACGGCGTCACCCAGCTGGACCCTTCCCCGCCGCTGCACGGCAGCGCCCGCACCGCCAGTGGCAGCGGCACCAGCCGCAGTGCCAGCGGGCAGGCTCCTGGCTCGGCATCGTCGGCGCCAGCAGCATCGGCTGCCCAGCGGGAGCGCCAGCTCAACGTGCTCAACACTGACGACCGTACGGTGCGTCACACCGATCCCAACAACGTCGATGCCTCTGTACCCTTCTGCAATCCCCTGTACGGTGCTCCAGCGTCTCGTGGTGGTAATATTCTGCTGTAGCGCAAATACAACCCTCGGCAAGGTTACACCTCACAAGAACTCATCCTGTCGGGTCAAAAATAGCTCTCAAGTACAGTACTGAACCTGTTGGTCGCAGGAGGTGTACAACTCCAGCGTGGGCTACGTCAGCAGCGTGCTGCGCATGCGGCAGGTGATCGGCAGCAGCACGTACGGCTGCAGCGCCGCCCTGGTGGGCCGCGCCGTAGCCGTCACGGCGGCGCATTGCCTGTACGACGTCGACACCGACTCCTGGGCGGCCAGCGTGACGGTCTTCGCGGGCGCCGTGCGGGGCGCGTACGACAGCTCGGCGGCGGTGGTGCGATACGTGGTGCACCAGGGCTACGTCGACACGGTGAGCAGCTTGGCACCATGAATGCTCAGAACACTTTCCTCATGCGCCCATGCATTTTTGGTTGCAGCCTGGCAGCGTGCTTGGTGCGCGGCCGCGCAGCTCGTGTGGCTGTGGTGATCCGGCATCACGGCCACCCTTCCCAACGGCACTGATGGCCCCCCTGACCCCTTCCTGTGCACCCGCAGGACGGCAGCTCGGCGTACGACATTGCGGTGGTGTACCTTGACCGGCCCCTGGGCGACATCGAGGGCTACCTGGGCGCCGCCACCAGCTGCAGCGACACGCAGCTGGACCTGCAGACGGCAGGGTACCCCGGCGACAAGCCCAGCTTCACGCTCTGGTAGGTGCCGTGTGCATACGAGCTGGACAAAACTCGTACACAAAATTGGTAAACCTCCGCCACTACAGCTGTGGCGCTGATGCTTGCTAGCTGGCGCACGTGCCGATGGCTCCTTTCCTAAACGCCATCCGCAGGCGGCAGAGCGCCCCGGCAACACGTGTTACCGCCCGCGTCGCCCACATGCACATGCAGGACCACCAACTGCACGGTGCACTTCCCCACCAACGTCCCGGGAGCGGCCTGCCTGCCCGGCGCATGGGGTGAGTGATCCAATTCAAGTACCAGCGTCGCAAACTTTTGCTGCTTCCTGCATCGCCCTTGTGTGTCCTGCTGGTCATCGGGTCTTTACCTTCGGCTTGGGCAGCCTGCCTTGGCCTCCCGCCCAGTTGTTGGGCTCGTACCTGTACCGCGCAGCGAGTGGCTTGGTTGACAGCAACGCAATGCAGTACATAACATACGAGCAGTGCAGTAACGTATGTATATGAACACTGCATACTGGTAACGAGGTACGCAAGCTACGCAGGTGCGGTGTGGTTACCGATTTGCGGCCGAGGCTGTGCTTTCTGACCCACCGCCATGGGCCACTCACCGCCACCCGCCGTGCAGAGCACACGTGCGACGCGTACCAGGGCCAGAGCGGCTCGAGCATGTGGGACCCCCAGGGCCGCGTACGGTCCGTGCTGGTGGCGGGCTTGGGCTACAAGAGCACCAACCTGGCTACGCCGCTGCAGCAGGAGGTGAGTCGCACCCGGGTGGACCCCAGGTTTTGCCGGGCGCAACATGATCATATGACACGTAAGCAGACGCCCCCCCACACCTCGTATGTGCTTGTGAGATTGTATGACCACGTTGCATAAGCATGGCGGGCTTGCCTGTGATGCGTGAATGTGCAGAGGGTAAGAGGTGCCCGTCCTGTCCCGGACCGGCACACCAGGCCTCGCCAAGCGCGGGGCCTCGATGTGACCGCACAGTGTGTGTCCCATACCCGCGCAGATGTTCCAGACGGTGATGGAGGGCAGGGCCTGGACAGGCACCGGCTGGGGCCCCAGCACACAGCCCAGGTACCCGCCCGCGCCTCCACCTGACAGAGGTGAGCGCGGTGGCCTTACACAGCAAGGCATGCTCAGGGCACGCGACACCGTCCTGCATCGTGCATGGAAAGTCGATGCATTGGGAACTCCAATTCCTTCTGCTGCTATCCTTGCTTTGGCCACGCACATAAGCCGCACACACATCGTGTATCACGCCTTGACCCAACTTTGGGACCCCCACTGCTTTCCCTGCCCCTCCGGCGTGCTCCCTCCCCGCAGCCCCGGTGCGGCTGATGGTGGGCAGCTCCCCTGGCGCCGGCCAGGGCCGTGTGGAGCTGCAGGTCAACGGCGTGTGGGGCACCGTGTGCGACGAGTGAGTAGGACCCGGCCATGTGGACCGCCGCATGTGAAGCACCGAGCGCACAGCCGCGTACAAATGCCCTACGCGCCTAGTCCCACGCAGGGAGCTGTCCGCGTAACATGATCATCAGGGCTAAGCTTTGGGTGCGGTCCGATGTTCAGTCTTACGGGAAGTCGTTGGTCGTTAGCGTTGACATCCCCCGCCGTTCCGTGTGCTCGCAGCTACTGGACCGACGCTGCTGCCACGGTGGTGTGCCGCCAGCTGGGCTTCAAGTACGGCACCGCCGTGCCCGAGGTGGGTCCAAAACAGCAGGCGGCAGGGCATCGACTGAACGCGCATGCTAGTCTAGTGTATAAAGGTAACTACAAAACAAAACAACGAAATAGCTTGCTTTCCCTCACTGACTCGCACGTGCGTACGGCGCACCCTGGCCACGTCCCCGCGCCGCGCTGAGCCCCTGTGGCGCGCAAATCAAGCCCCCCTGTACTCCTCCCGTGGCGCAAGCACACCTGCCACCTACCAACACACCACCGACAACGAACCGCGTCCGCACCCCTGCCTGCAGGCGCACTTCGGTCAGGGCGCCGGCCCCATCTACCTGAGCGAGGTGCTGTGCACGGGGGAGGAGGTGTCGCTGGAGGACTGCTACGTCTACACACGCCACACGCAGGGGTGCACCCACAGGGAGGACGCCGGCGTGCTGTGCAGCGGTGGGTGCAGGGTTCCGGGTGCTTGCACAGCGTCGAGGCTAACGGGGTACGGGTGCACATGCGCATGGGTATTCAATACGCAGGGGAGGTCGTGGGGCTAGGGATGCCCGGGACCTGACCTCGGGACAGAAGCAGCTACCCATACTTGCTGCATGCCAGAAATTATACGCTCCCACTTCTCTGTTTGCTTGCATGCAGACTCCTTCTTGCCGGCTGGCCTGCCGCCCCGCCCCGCGGCGCCGCCGCTCGCGCCCGCCCTGCAGCCTGGAGGTAAGCCGTTCCCTTGGCTGCACTTGAATGCACAAACCGTACGGGTGCATACTGCTGCCCTGCGCATGCTTTTTGCCGAATCTGCAAGCTCCCGCTGCCGTACCATGTCAAGAGCATTCAGTTCTTACGGTGAACTCCCATGGCTAGGTGCTGACTTTCAACTGCACATAGCATACCAGCGGGCAGGTATGCAACGGGGAATGCTTGTGCTTGTCCTGGGGGGCTCGCATGGCATTAAGGCCATCACTTGCCCTGGTGTTCACCACTTTCCCTTGTTGGTGATGCCTGCCGTATTGCATGCCCCTACCTGCAGCGCCCCTGCGGCTGGTGGGCGGCTCTGCTGGGAGCAGCGGGCGTGTGGAGCTGTATGCCAACGGCGTGTGGGGCACCGTGTGCGATGAGTGAGTGGCCGGGCCCTGCGTACTGGCTCCGTCCCAGCAAAATGCCGGTGCAGGCCCAGGGGCACGAGCGAGCGGAACAGCTCCAGGTTGCCGAACTTGCAACAACTGCAGTAACACCCGGGCTTGCCCAGCTCACAATGGGATGCAACCTTGCTCGGTGTTGTCCAATTGTCCTATCTGGTACCATCACATGAAAAACCGCACACCGCACGCCGCTCCAACCCCAACTGCCGTGTGCCCACGTGTGCAGCGGTTGGGACGACACGGACGCCACCGTGGTGTGCCGCCAGCTGGGCTACGAGCGGGGGGTGGCCCGGCAGAACGTGAGTGGTGTTTACGACATATACCGGTACTCGTGAAGGCATCGGGGTGCTGCTTCCTGCCTGCACTCCTGTACGCATGGCGTAATGCTCCCTGGCGCCTTTGCACTCCCCCCAGCCTGGGCCGCCGTCGCCGCACACGCTCGAGTGCATGCTGTCCCGTCCATCTGCATACGCGGCCTGCTTTCCAACTCTAATACCACCACCATTACCACCATTACCATGCCTTGCTGCTGAACGCAGGCGTTCTTCGGCTCCGGCACTGGGCCCATCCTGCTGTGGGAGGTGGGGTGCGGCGGCGACGAGCAGGACCTGCTGTCCTGCCCCTCGGCCCCCGCCCCCGACTGCGAGCACTGGGAGGACGCAGGGGTGGTGTGCTACGGTGGGTGGGGCGCCAGCAAGAGACACAGCGGCGGCCGCTGGCTGGTCGGTGCTGAGGTGAACGGGGTGCAGGTGCTGCCGAGCTGGTGCACATGCTTAGACACACTGCCGGCTGCGCTGCCATCAGCGGCGTGCACTGTCTTATTTCCGGCGCGATGTTGCAATGTCTTGAGGTACGCTCGTGCCAACACTGCTGCTGCAGGCGGAGCCAGCGGGCCCTCCGCGCCCTCGGTGCCGCCACCCGCGGCTCCGCCCCCGCCGCCCTCACCGCTGCCCCCCAGCGCCCCGCCGCCGCTCCTGGCCGGAGGTGAGCCCCTTGGCCTACAACCCCTGCCTGCCACGCTGAGCCGTTGCAGTGCGGCACCACGACACACCCCCGCTTTCGTACGCATAGCCTGCTGTTTGCCCGCAGCTTACAGGGCATGTGGTAGCTCCGGAGCGCGCTCCACAGTTTACACCAGACGAAGAAAACACAAGCCGAGGCGCCTTGAATGGAACTCGGTCTTGCCGGCGTTGTTGACATGTCCGGCTTCGGCTCCAGCGGCAGGCAAACAGAGCTCGT
>VFQN01004316.1_pt1 | contig 18915 bp, 17 predicted proteins | sample 3512371 | NCBI WGS metagenome assembly VFQN01 (sample SAMN10412370, study PRJNA504923) | tailings metagenome | isolation source: Replicate 2 from Balatoc abandoned mine | place: Philippines: Itogon, Benguet | collected 2017-08-28 | reverse complement strand
GGCGCCTGCCGCCACGCCGGCCGGGCGATCGAGGACTGCTACGCGCTGAACAAGAGGGCCGATCGCGCCGCGGTGTTCGCCGGCTGGCGCGAGATGAACGACTACATGCGCGAAAACCAGATCGCGGAAGTGGCGCCGCAGGTGGCCGCCACCGGTGCGTCCGCCAAGCCGGCGGCCGACGAGTCGGACTCGCACGCGGAAGAGAAGTCGCCCGCCAAGAACCGCGACGCCAAGGTCAAGCCCAAGCGCGAGTCCTGATCGGCCGCCGCCAGGGCGGCTTCCACGAGCGACGACAATGCGGGGATGACCCCGCTGCGTGCGCTGCTGCACGACCCCCATTTCCGCCGCGGCGCGCGCGACATGCTCGACTTCGCGCCCGGCATCGCCGCCTGGGGGCTGGTCACCGGCGTGGCGATGGCCAAGAGCGGCCTGTCGCTGCCGCTGGCCGTGCTGATGTCGCTCACCGTCTACGCCGGCAGCGCGCAGCTGGCCTCGCTGCCCCTGCTGGCCGCCGGCGCGCCGCTGTGGGTGATCTGGGCGGCGGCGTTCTGCGTCAACCTGCGCTTCGTGATCTTCAGCGCGCAGTGGCGGGTGCACCTCGGCCACCTGCCGCGCGGCCGGCGGCTGGCGATCGGCTACCTGCTGGCCGACCTCAACCTGATCGCCTTCCAGCGCGCCTGGCCCGGGGCCCGGCGCGAAGAAGGCCAGGTGCGCTACATCGTCGGCGGCATCGCCACCATCTGGCTGTGCTGGCAGATTCCGTCGCTGCTGGGCATCTTCCTGTCCGAGGCGATCCCGACGCAATGGGGCCTGGGTTTTGCCGGCACGCTGGCCATGCTGGGGCTGACCTACGGCCTGATGCACGACCGCAGCACCTGGACGGCCGCCATCGTGGCCGGTGCTGCCGCCGTGGCGGCCTATGCGCTGCCCTTGAAGCTCAACATCGTGGTCGCCATCGCGGCGGCCGTGGCCGCCGGCCTGCTGATCGAACAGGCCGAACGCGCCGGGCAGAAGCTCAAGGGAGGCGCCGCGTGACCGAAGGCTGGAGCGGCGCGCTGGCCATCCTCGGCCTGGCCGTGGTGACGGTAGTCACCCGCAACTTCTTCCTTTTTCCGCAGCGCGAGGTCAAGATTCCACTGTGGCTGCAGCGGGGGCTGAAAGTGGCTCCGCTGGCTGCGCTGGCCGCGGTGGTGGTCCCGGAGATCTTCCTGACGCGCGGGGCCTTCATCACCACCTGGCAGGACGCCCGGCTACCCGCCGTGCTCGCTTCCACGCTGTACTACCTCTGGCGCCCCGGCGTGCTCGGGCCGCTGCTGGCCGGCCTGGCGGTCTTCCTGCCCTTGCGGCTGGTGTGGGGCTGGTAGTGCCGGCCTCGAACGATTTCTCGAAGTAACCCGGTTACCTTATCATCAACCATTGAGTTTCATCATGAACGTTCTCCGCTTCACCGACCTGATCGCCGCCGGCAAGGTGGCCGGCCAGCGCGTCTTCATCCGGGCCGACCTCAACGTGCCGCAGGACGATGCCGGCCACATCACCGAGGACACCCGCATCCGCGCCAGCGTGCCCTGCGTCGAGCAGGCGCTGAAGGCCGGCGCCGCGGTGATGGTGACCTCGCACCTGGGCCGCCCGACCGAGGGCGAGTTCAAGCCCGAGGATTCGCTCGCACCCGTCGCGAAGCGCATGGGTGAACTGCTCGGCCGCGAGGTGAAGCTGGTCTCCAACTGGGTCGATGGTGTGCAGGTCGCGCCCGGCCAGGTGGTCATGCTGGAGAACTGCCGCCTCAACAAGGGCGAGAAGAAGAACAACGAGGAACTGGCCAAGAAGATGGCCGCGCTGTGCGACATCTTCGTGCACGATGCCTTCGGCACGGCGCACCGCGCCGAGGCCTCGACCTACGGCATCGCGCAGTTCGCCAAGGTCGCCTGCGCCGGCCCGCTGCTGGCCGCCGAGATCGACGCCATCTCCAAGGCGCTGGCCAACCCGAAGCGTCCGCTGGTGGCCATCGTCGCCGGCAGCAAGGTGAGCACCAAGCTGACCATCCTGCAGAGCCTGGCGAAGAACGTCGACCAGCTGATCGTCGGCGGCGGCATCGCGAACACCTTCATGCTCGCCGCCGGCCTGCCGATCGGCAACAGCCTGGCCGAGAAGGACCTGGTCAACGACGCCAAGGCCGTGATCGAAGCCATGAAGGCGCGCGGCGCGGCGGTGCCGATTCCGGTCGACGTCGTCGTCGCGAAGGAGTTCAAGGCCGACGCCACGCCGACCGTCAAGGCCGCGACCGACGTCGCCGCAGACGACCTGATCCTCGACATCGGCCCGCAGACCGCCGCGCAGCTCGCCGGCATGCTCAAGGCCGCCGGCACCATCGTCTGGAACGGCCCGGTGGGCGTGTTCGAGTTCGACGCCTTCGCCAAGGGTACCGAGGCGATCGCCCGCGCCATCGCCGACAGCAGCGCCTTCAGCATCGCCGGCGGCGGCGACACGCTGGCGGCCATCGCCAAGTACGGCATCGAGAAGCAGGTGGGCTACATCTCCACAGGCGGCGGTGCCTTCCTCGAGGTGTTGGAAGGCAAGACGCTGCCGGCCTTCGAGATCCTCGCCAAGCGCGCGCAGGCATGACAGTCATGCCTGCCATCACGGGTCGGCGCGCCGCGGCACTTCGATAATCCGCCGACCCCATCCACGGAGACTCCATGCCCCGCGCCACCAAGATCGTCGCCACGCTCGGCCCCGCCTCCAGCTCCCCCGAGGTGCTGGAGCGCATGATGCGCGCCGGCGTCGACGTGGTGCGGCTGAACTTCTCGCACGGCAAGGCGCAGGACCACATCGACCGTGCCGCGCTGGTGCGCGAGGTGGCGGCGCGCGCCGGCAAGGAGGTGGCCATCATGGCCGACCTGCAGGGCCCGAAGATCCGCGTCGGCAAGTTCGACGGCGGCTCCACCGTGCTGCAGGCGGGCCAGAGCTTCGTGCTCGATGCCAGCACCAGCGAGCTCGGCAACAACGAGCGGGTGGGGCTGGACTACAAGGATCTGCCGCGCGACGTGAAGCCCGGAGACACCCTGCTGCTCAACGACGGCCTGATCAAGCTGACCGTCGACGCGGTGCGTGGCGAGCAGGTGGTGACCACGGTCGTGGTCGGCGGCGAGCTGTCGAACAACAAGGGCATCAACAAGGCCGGCGGCGGGCTCACCGCCCCGGCGCTCACCGCCAAGGACATGGAGGACATCAAGACCGCGATGTCGTTCCAGTGCGAATACCTCGCGGTGAGCTTCCCGAAGAACGCCACCGACATGGAGATGGCGCGCCAGCTCGCCAACGTGGCCGGCGAACCCTGGCGCCACAAGCCGGCGATGATCGCCAAGATCGAGCGCAGCGAGGCGATCCCCGTGCTCGACCAGATCCTCAAGGCCAGCGACGGCATCATGGTCGCGCGCGGCGACCTCGCTGTGGAAGTCGGCAACGCCGCCGTGCCCGCGCTGCAGAAGCGCATGATCCGCATGGCGCGCGAGATGGACAAGGTGGTCATCACCGCGACGCAGATGATGGAGTCGATGATCGTCAACCCGGTGCCCACGCGCGCCGAGGTGAGCGACGTGGCCAACGCCGTGCTCGACGGCACCGACGCGGTGATGCTCAGCGCCGAGACGGCGGCCGGCAAGTACCCGGTGGAGACGATCACGCAGATGGCGGCGATCGCGCTCGAGGCCGAGGCGGCCGAGGACATCACGATCGAGACCGACTTCACCAACAAGAAGTTCGGCCGCATCGACCAGTCGATCGCGATGGGCGCGCTGTTCACCGCGCACCACCTCGGCTGCAAGGCGATCCTCGCGCTCACCGAATCGGGCTCGACGGCGCTGTGGATGAGCCGGCACAACGTCAAGGTACCGATCTACGGCCTGACCACGCAGCTCGTCTCGCAGCGCAAGATGACGCTGTACCGCAACGTGCGGCCGCTGCTGATGGCGACCCACACCGACCGCGACCAGGCGCTCGCGGCCGCCGAGAAGCTGCTGGTCGACCGCGGCGTGCTGCGCCCCGGCGACACCTACGCGATCACCTGCGGCGAGCCGATGGGCTACCCCGGCGGCACCAACATGCTCAAGGTCTGCCGCGTCGCCTGATGTCCAGCACGCTCACCCTGGCCGATGTCGAGGCCGCCGCGCAGCGCCTGCGCGGCGAGGTGGTCGACACGCCCTGCCTGCATTCGCGCACGCTGTCGTCGCTGGCCGGCTGCGAGGTCTTCCTCAAGTTCGAGAACCACCAGTTCACCGCCTCGTTCAAGGAGCGCGGCGCGCTGAACAAGATGGCACAGCTCAGCGCGAGCGAGCGCGCTGCCGGCGTGCTGGCGGTCTCGGCGGGCAACCACGCCCAGGGCGTGGCCTATCACGCGCAGCGCATGGGCATCCCGGCGACGATCGTGATGCCGCGCTTCGCGCCGGCGGTGAAGGTCGACAACACGCGCCGCTTCGGTGCGACCGTGGTGCTGGAAGGCGACACCTTCGACGACGCCCGGGCGCACGGCCTCGCGCTGGCGCAGGCGCGGGGCTACACGGTGGTGCATCCCTATGACGACCTGGCGGTGGCCGCCGGACAGGGCACGATCGCGCTGGAGATGCTGGCGGCGCAGCCCGACATCGACACGCTGCTGGTGGCCATCGGCGGCGGTGGCCTGATCGCCGGCATGGCCACGGCTGCCAAGGCGATCAAGCCGGGCATCGAGGTCTACGGCGTGCAGACCGAGCGTTTCCCGGCGGTGTGGAACGCGGTCCACGGCGAGCACCGCGAGAGCGCCCAGGCCACCATCGCCGACGGCATCGCCGTGAAGTCGCCGGGCACGCTCACGGTGCCGATCATCCGCGAACGCGTGAACGACGTGCTGCTGGTGGGCGAAGACGACATCGAGCAGGCCATCCTGATGCTGCTCGAGATCGAGAAGACGGTGGTCGAAGGGGCCGGCGGTGTCGGCCTCGCGGCGTTGATGAAGTACCGCGAGCGCTTCGCCGGGCGCAAGGTCGGCCTCGTGCTGTGCGGCGGCAACATCGAGCCGTTGGTGCTGGCTGAGATCATCCAGCGCGGCATGGTGAAGTCGGGTCGGCTGGCGCGGCTGCGCCTGGACATCCGCGACGTGCCGGGCGCGCTGGCCGACGTGGCCACGCTGCTGGGCAAGCTCGGCGCCAACATCGACGAAGTGCGCCACCAGCGCGCCTTCACCTCGCTGTCGGTGGAGCGCGCCGAGATCGAGGTGGTGGTGCAGACGCGCGGCGTCGACCACATCGCGCAGATCCTCGAGGCCATGCGCGCCCAGGGTTACCGAGCCGAACGCATCGGTTGACGGTTCTCAAGCCGCAGCAGGTGCGGCGAGCGGAGCATGCGGATCAACCTGGATCCGGGAGTTCCGCCATGACGAGCGCGCCGACGAGTTGCATCCGCTGGTTCCGAGACCTGACGCTGGCCGACCTGCCGCTGGTGGGCGGCAAGAACGCCTCGCTCGGCGAGATGTTCCGTTCGCTGGCGCCGCTGGGCGTGCGCATCCCCGACGGCTTTGCGGTGACGGCCGAGGCCTACCGTGACGCGCTCGACGAATCCGACGCCTGGGGGGAGCTGCACCGCGCGCTCGACGGGCTGGACAAGCGCGACGTCAAGGCGCTGGCGCGTGCCGGCAAGCGCTGCCGCGAGATCGTCTACGGCGCGCCGATGCCCAGGCATGTCGAGACCACCATCCGCGAGGCCTGGCGCGAGATGACGGCGCGCTTCGGCGAAGACCTCAGCGTGGCGGTGCGCAGCTCGGCCACCGCGGAAGACCTGCCCAACGCCAGCTTCGCCGGCCAGCACGACACCTACCTCAACATCCAGGGCGAGGAGGTGCTGCTCGACGCAGTCAAGCGTTGCCAGGCGTCGCTGTTCACCGACCGTGCGATCTCGTACCGCATCGACAACGGCTTCGACCACTTCAAGGTCTTCCTGTCGGTGGCGGTGATGCAGATGGTGCGCAGCGACCTGGCCTCCAGTGGCGTGATGTTCAGCATCGACACCGAGTCGGGCCACCCCGACATGGTGTTCATCACCGGCGCCTGGGGCCTGGGCGAGAACGTGGTGCAAGGCGCCGTCGACCCCGACGAGTTCTACGTGCACAAGCCCACCTACCGGCAGGGTTTTCGAAGCGTGCTGCGCCGCACGCTGGGCGACAAGCAGGTGCAGATGGTCTACGCGAGCGGCCGCACGCGCGAGCCGGTGGTGAACCGGCCGACGCCCAAGGCCGACCGTGCGCGCTTCTGCCTGAGCGACGCCGACGTGCTGGAACTGGCGGGCGCCGCGATCAAGATCGAGGACCACTACGGCCGGCCGATGGACATCGAGTGGGCCAAGGACGGCCCGGACGGCCCACTGTACATCGTGCAGGCGCGGCCCGAGACGGCGGTGTCGCAGCGCAAGGCGTCGCAGATCGAGGAGTTCGTGCTCGACGGCCAGGGTGACGTGAAGGCCCGAGGCCGCGCCGTGGGCGCGCGCATCGCCGCCGGCGCGGTGCGGCTCGTTGCGGACGCGCGGCACCTGGCCGAGTTCAGGCCGGGTGAGGTGCTGGTGGCCGACACCACCACGCCCGACTGGGAGCCGGTGATGAAGACGGCCGCAGCGATCGTCACCAACCGCGGCGGGCGCACCTGCCACGCCGCCATCGTTGCGCGTGAGCTGGGTATTCCGGCCGTCGTCGGCGCCGAGCATGCCACCACGGCGCTGGCCGATGGTGAACGTGTGACGGTGTCGTGCGCGGAAGGGGCGATGGGCAAGGTCTACGCGGGCGAGGTGGCCTTCCACCGCGAGGTGAGCGACATCGCCGGGCTGAAGAAGCCGCGCACCGAGATCATGGTCAATCTCGGCAACCCGGAGCTCGCTTTCCAGGTGAGCCAGCTGCCCTGCGACGGCGTGGGCCTGGCGCGCATGGAGTTCGTGATCAACGAGCACATCAAGGTGCACCCGATGGCGGTGCTGCATCCCGAGCGCATCACCGACGAGAAGGAGCGCGCCCAGGTGCTGGCGCTGATCGCGGGGCATCGCGACGGCGCGAGCTACTTCATCGAGCGGTTGGCCGAAGGTATCGGCACCATCGCGGCCGCCTTCTATCCGCGGCCGGTAATCGTGCGGCTGTCGGATTTCAAGAGCAACGAGTACGCCGCGCTCATGGGCGGGCGAGCCTTCGAGCCGAAGGAAGAGAACCCGATGATCGGTTTCCGCGGCGCGGCGCGCTACGTGCACCCGGCCTATGCGGAGGGTTTCGCGCTCGAATGCCAGGCGCTCAAGCGCGTGCGCGACGAGATGGGCCTGAGCAACCTGAAGGTGATGGTGCCGTTCTGCCGCCGCCTCGACGAGGCCCGGCGTGTGCTGGATGCGATGGCGAGCCACGGCCTGGCGCGTGGCGCGAACGGGCTGCAGGTGTACGTGATGTGCGAGATCCCGAACAACGTGCTGCTGATCGACGAGTTCTCGCAACTCTTCGACGGCTTCTCGATCGGCTCGAACGACCTGACCCAGCTCACGCTGGGCGTCGACCGCGACAGCGAGATCGTCGCCGAGTCCTTCGACGAGCGCGACCCGGGCATGCTGAAGATGCTGCGCCTGGCCGTCGAAGGCGCGAAGCGCAACGGCCGCCACAGCGGCATCTGCGGGCAGGCGCCGAGCGACCATCCCGAGATCGCGAAGTACCTGGTCGGGCTGGGCATCGACAGCATCAGCCTGACGCCGGACACCGTGCTGCGCACGATGCGCATGCTGGCGGAGATCGAGGCCGGGAAGGGCTGACTGCAGCGTCCGCATCCCCCGGATGCGGAGGTGAGATTGGCCCGGATGCGCCGACCCCACTGGCTAAAATTCATGTAGTTACCGCCAGGTTACCGGCGCCGGTGCGTGGCGAGCCGACCGATTCAAACTCCGGAGAATCTCCATGCCTCTCGTCTCGATGCGCCAGTTGCTCGACCATGCCGCCGAAAACGGCTATGGCATTCCCGCCTTCAACGTCAACAACCTCGAGCAGGTGCAGGCGGTGATGCAGGCCGCCAACGAGGTGGGTGCGCCGGTCATCCTGCAGGCCAGCGCCGGGGCGCGCAAGTACGCCGGCGAACCCTTCATCAAGCACCTGATCCAGGCCGCCACCGAGTCGTACCCGCACATCCCGCTGGTGATGCACCAGGACCACGGCACCTCGCCGGCCGTCTGCGAGGGCGCCATCAAGCTCGGCTTCGGCTCGGTGATGATGGACGGCTCGCTGCGCGACGACGGCAAGACGCCGGCGAGCTTCGACTACAACGTCGAGGTCACGCGCAAGGTGGTGGACATGGCGCATGCTGTGGGCGTGACGGTCGAGGGCGAACTCGGCTGCCTGGGCAACCTGGAGACGGGCGATGCCGGCGAGGAAGATGGCATCGGTGCTGCCGGCAAGCTCGACCACAGCCAGATGCTCACCGACCCCGAGGAGGCCGCAGTGTTCGTGAAGGCCACGCAGCTCGATGCGCTGGCCATCGCCATCGGCACCAGCCACGGCGCCTACAAGTTCAGCCGCAAGCCCACCGGCGACATCCTGGCCATCGGCCGCGTCAAGGAGATCCACAAGCGCATCCCGAACACGCACCTGGTGATGCACGGTTCCTCGTCGGTGCCGCCGGAACTGCTGGCCATCATCAACCAGTACGGCGGCAAGATGAAGGAGACCTTCGGCGTGCCGGTCGAGGAGATCCAGGAGGCCATCAAGCACGGCGTGCGCAAGATCAACATCGACACCGACATCCGCCTGGCGATGACCGGCGCGGTGCGCAAGTTCCTGGCCGAGAACCCGGACAAGTTCGACGCGCGCGAGTGGCTCAAGCCGGCGCGCGAGGCCGCCTACAAGGTGTGCAAGCAGCGCTACCTCGAGTTCGGCTGCGAAGGCCAGGCGGCCAAGATCAAGGCCCAGCCGCTTAGCGAGGTCGCCCAGCGCTACGCCCGCGGTGAACTGGCGCAGACGGTGGTCTGAGCCTGCGGACTCCTGCTCCCCGGAACCCGGCTTCGGCCGGGTTTTTCATTGGGGTCGGTTCGTAGAATTCGACGATTCCTCACACCCCCAGCGCCCACGCGGCGACCGAAGGACTGCCATGACTGCCGCCCTGTACGAAAGCTCCCTCCACTCGCTGCCGCTGATCGCCCGGGGCAAGGTGCGCGACAACTATGCGGTGGGCGAGGACCGCCTGTTGATGGTGGCGACCGACCGGCTCAGCGCCTTCGACGTGGTGATGAGCGAGCCCATTCCGGGCAAGGGCGAGACGCTCACGAGGATGGCGCTGTTCTGGTTTGCCAAGCTGGGCCACATCGTGCCCAACCACCTGACCGGCGAGGACCCGGAGAGCGTGGTGGCGCCCGACGAGCGCGAGCAGGTGCGCGGCCGCTCGATGCTGGTGAAGCGGCTCAAGCCCCTGCCCGTGGAGGCCGTGGTGCGCGGCTACCTGGCCGGCAGCGGCTGGAAGGAGTATCAGCAGAGCCAGAGCGTGTGCGGCGTGAAGCTGCCGCCGGGACTGAAGAACGCCAGCAAGCTGCCCGAGCCGATCTTCACGCCCGCGACCAAGGCCGAGATGGGCGAGCACGACGAGAACATCAGCTTCGAGCGCATGGTGGAGATCGTCGGCCCCGGGCTGGCGGCCCAGGTGCGCGAGGTGTCGATCCGCCTCTACAAGGAGGCCGCAGACTATGCGCTGACGCGCGGGATCATCATCGCCGACACCAAGTTCGAGTTCGGGCTCGACAAGGACGGCACGCTGACCTTGATGGACGAGATCCTGACGCCGGATTCTTCGCGATTCTGGCCGCTTGAAGAGTATTCAGAGGGTGCCAATCCACCGAGTTTTGACAAACAGTTTGTGAGGGATTGGTTGGAGGCGGTTCGCATCGATGGGCATGCGTGGAACAAAATCTCGCCGGCACCTGTGCTAGAGCCGCGTGTGATTGAATATACAGCCAAGCGTTACCTGTCAGCGATGAAGAAGCTGTTGGAGTGATAGCATGAAATCAAGGTTGCTGAGAAAACTTGAACTCAGAATTGCAGAGGCCCGAGGGGTTGAGCAAGATGAACTATTGGCAGAGCGTGCGGGTTATCTCGCGCGATCAGGTCAGGTGGATGTTGCGCTAGTCGAAATCGCGGCTATTCGCCAGCGAATGCAGCACAAGACTTGTAGCCGAATCTCAGCAATTCTCAACATATCTGAGGGTCTCTGCCACTATTATAGAGATATGAACCCAGTGGCTGAGGATCGCTTTGCACGTGCGCGCGCAATCGCACAGTTGGGTGGACACGATGATTTGACTGCGCGTGCTTCGAGTTGGTTGGGTCTCGTTAAGTATGGTGCGTACAAATTTTCTGATATGGTGCGCTATATCGACGAGAGTGTGAATCTGGGTGTCGCACTTGAGCCATCCGCAGCAGCGCGCTCAAGTCTTACTATCGCATCGACTCTACATTTGGCCAATCGATTCGACATGGGTTTGCTTTGGTACCGAAGGGCTCATCTAATGGCGGTAGAGACTGAAGACGAGGCTCTAATTAGCGCTATGCTCCATAATATGGCGTCAATATGGGCGTCCAATGTAAGGAATGCGTATCTTGGCGGCCCGGCAACTTCTGACAATTCGCGCCAAGCGTTCATGGGTGCCCTCTCAACATTCAATTTTGATGATCTGGTGGGAATTTCGGCTCTTAGCGTTTTCACCCCACTACTTGAGGCGCAGATTCATTCGCTCAATGCAAACTATCGACGTGCGCTCTCACTGTACGAGGCGAACCTTTCAGAACTCAGCTTGAAAGTTGGAAGCGGCTGGCAAGCGTGGCTTCTCGCAGATATGGCTTGGTGTCATGTTCAGAATGGAATGACGGAACGCGCACGCAGTGACTTAGATGAGGTCTTGTCCCTGCTTGGGGGGTGTCAGCACGTTGACGATAGAGCCGCAACGCTGATGAGATTGGCGCAGAGTTGGCAGAGTCTTGGGGAATCAGCGCGGGCTAGTCAACTGGAGCGTGAGGCACGAGAATGCTGGGCGAGATTCGTTCTTGTTCAGGAGGAAATGCTCAAGGCAGTCACTTCATCACGCGGTTATGAGAGACTTGAGGAGAGTTGTCCACTTTGACTTGGTTTCCTAAACGACAAAATATCGACGTCGAATTCATACATAATGATTCTGTCCCCCCCGACTCCCAATCTTCTTCGCCCCTAACCGATTCCCCCTCGCTGCGCTCTCCGCCAGTCCCTTGCCGGACGCCAGCCCCCAGAGCAGTCCAGCCCTGAACGCATCGCCGCACCCTGTCGGGTCCACGATCGCCTCGGCCTTCTCTCCCGGCACATGGGTCCGCCGGCCCTGCTCCCACACCTCGCAGCCATCGGCGCCGAGTGTCACCACCACGCCCTTGAGGTGCGACTTCGACAGCGACTCGATCGTGAGCCCGGTGCGGTCGCACAGCATCTTCGCCTCGTAGTCGTTCACCGCCACCCAGCTGGCCTTGGCGATGAAGTCCTTCAACTCCTCGCCGTTGAACATCGGCAGGCCCTGGCCCGGGTCGAAGATGAACGGGATGCCGGCCTCGGCCAGCTGCGCGGCGTGCTGGATCATCGCGTCGCGGCCGTCGGGCGCGATGATGGCCAGCTGGATGTCCTTGCGCCTGGGCACCGCCGTCAGGTGCGCGTGCTGCATCGCGCCGGGGTGGAAGGCGGTGATCTGGTTGTTGTCGGTGTCGGTGATGATGATCGCCTGCGCCGTGTAGCTGTCCTCGATCACCCGCACGTACTCGGTGCTCGCGCCCCAGCCACGGATGCGCTCGAGGTATCCGTGTCCATCGTTGCCGAGCGTGGCCATCACCAGCGGCTCGCCGCCGAGCTGCGCCAGCGAATAGGCGATGTTGCCCGCGCAGCCGCCGAACTCACGGCGCAACGTGGGCACCAGGAACGACACGTTCAGGATGTGCACCTGCTCGGGCAGGATCTGCTCCGAGAAGCGGCCGGGAAAGGTGGTGATGGTGTCGAAGGCGAGCGAACCGCAGACGAGGACCGACATGAGGACTCCGGAAGTGGAAAGGCTGTGGCGATGGGGCGAGGAGCGCTCGCGCCCTCAGGGATAGAAGATCTCGACCGTGTAGCCGGTGATGCGCAGCGCACCCGTCGAGAGTGTCGCCTGCAGCGTGGTCTCGGCACCGGCGCCGATCTCGGCCGAGCGCGCACGCAGGTCCTGCGGGCTGAGCGCACGCCGCGCCTGCAGCTCGCCATTGGCGTCGGTCAGCGTCAGCTCCACCCAGGGCATGGCGGCCACGGTGGGCGCGCGGTTGCGCAGCACCACGTTGAGCCGGAAGGCATCGCCGTTGGCGGCCTTGGCCAGGGCCGTGCTCTCGACGACGATGTCTTCCAGCCGTCGCGGCGGCTGGATGGTGCAGCCCGACCACCGGCACCACGCCTGCAGCGCCGGCGCCGCGCCGGGCAATCGTGCGGCCACGGCGTCGCGGAAGTGATGGGCGGCCTGGCCCAGCAGCACGGCGGACAGCACGAACGCACCCAGCGCCAGCGCCCGGCGCCTGCCCGGCGACTGCCAGCGCGCCTCTCGCTCCGCTTCGCGCACGAAAGCCGGTGCGTCGTCCAGGTCGGCCGCCGGCGCTTCGCTGCGTGCTGCTGCCGGGCTGCCCAGTTCGGGCATCAGCGCATCGTCGGGCACGTCGGTATCGAATCGCGCATCGGCGAAGTCCGGGCCCTTGCCGCGGTCGGCGCTGCCCAACCCGGTCAGCGCGCCGAAGCCGGTGCGGCGCGAGGTGCCGAACAACTGCTCGTCGATCTTGTCGACCAGGTGCGGATCGGGCTCCTCCTCGCGCTCTTCCTCGAAGGGCGCAGGAGCCGGCGTCATCTGCCTGGATTCCGACCACTCCGGCGGCGAGTCGCGGTCGAGGTCGAACAGGCCTTCGAGCGCGTTGAAGACTTCGTTGCAGCGCCCGCATCGCACCCAGCCTTCGGACACCTTGAGCTGGTCCTGCACCACACGGAAGACGGTTCCGCAGGAGGTGCATCGTGTGGCCAGGCTCATGCCGGGATCATGCCATTTCGCCCGTCATCAGCACCCAGCCTTCGTCACGGTCGGCCACGGTGAGCGTGAGCCACGGCGCATAGGCGGCCTTCAGCTCGTCGGCCTGCCGCTCGAGGATGCCGGCCAGCACCAGGTGGCCGCCCGGCGCCACGTGCGCGCTGAGCAGCGGCGCCAGCAGCTTCAACGGCGTGGCCAGGATGTTCGCGTAGACCAGCGGGTAGCGACCCGACGCCAGCTCCGGCAGCCCGGCGTTCAGCGTGACGCCGTTGGCTGATGCATTGGCGCGGGTCGATTCCACTGCGGCCGGGTCGATGTCGACGGCGTCGATGCTCGTCGCGCCGTGCAGCGCCGCGCCGATGGCCAGGATGCCCGAGCCGCAGCCGTAGTCGAGCACGCGCTTCCAGCGCGCCGCCAGAGCCGGCGCCTGCCGGGCCGTCCAGCGCAGGCACATGCGCGTGGTCGGGTGCGTGCCGGTGCCGAAGGCCAGTCCGGGGTCGAGGCGGATCACGCGTTGCGCCGCGGCGGGCACGTCGTGCCAGCTCGGCACGATCCAGAAGCCGGGCGAGATCTCCACGGGGGCGAACTGCGTCTGCGTCAGCCGCACCCAGTCCTGCTCCTGCACGGGGCGCATCGCCACCAGGGCGACGTCGCTCGCCCAGTCCTGCGCCAGCAGCAGCGTGGCGGCCTCGGTGGCGGCCTGCTCGCCGTCGAACAGCGCGACGATGCGCGAGCGCTGCCAGCCGCCTGCCGGCGCGGGCATGCCCGGCTCACCGAACAGTGCACGCTCGGCGTCGGTGTCGGCATCGGCATCTTCGACCGAAGCCGACAGCGCACCGAGCTCGTCGATCAGCGCATCGGTGACCGTCTCGACCGCGTTCTCCGGCGCGAGCAGCAGCAGTTCGACCATCGCGCGGGCCGCTTCAGCGCCGGTGCTCGGCCATCCACCCTTCGAGGTAGTGGATGCTGGTGCCGCCTTCGATGAACTTCGCGTCGACCATCAGCTCGCGGTGCAGCGGAATGTTGGTCTGGATGCCCTCGACCACGGTTTCCGACAGGGCGATGCGCATGCGCGCCAGCGCCTGGTCGCGGGTATCGCCGTGCACGATGATCTTGCCGATCATGGAGTCGTAGTTGGGCGGCACGAAGTAGTTCGTGTAGGCGTGCGAATCGACGCGCACGCCGGGGCCGCCGGGCGGATGCCACATCGTGATGCGGCCAGGCGAGGGCGTGAACTTGTACGGATCCTCGGCGTTGACGCGGCACTCGATGGCGTGGCCGCGCATCTGGATGTTGCGCTGCGAGAAGGGCAGCTTCTCGTTGGCCGCCACGCGGATCTGCATCTGCACGATGTCGATGCCGGTCACCAGTTCGGTCACCGGATGCTCCACCTGCACGCGCGTGTTCATCTCGATGAAGTAGAACTCGCCGTCCTGGAAGAGGAACTCGAAGGTGCCGGCGCCGCGGTAGCCGATCTTCTTGCAGGCGGCGGCGCAGCGGTCGCCGATGCGCTCGATCACGCGCCGCGGAATGCCCGGCGCCGGAGCCTCCTCGATGATCTTCTGGTGGCGCCGCTGCATCGAGCAGTCGCGCTCGCCGAGCCACACGGCATTCTTGTGCTGGTCGGCCAGCACCTGGATCTCGATGTGGCGCGGCCGCTCGAGAAACTTCTCCATGTACACGGCCGGGTTGCCGAAGGCCGCGCCGGCCTCGCCACGGGTGGTCTGCACGGCATGGATGAGCGCGGCCTCGGTGTGCACCACGCGCATGCCGCGCCCGCCGCCGCCGCCGGCCGCCTTGATGATCACCGGGTAGCCGATGCTGCGGGCGATGCGGATGATCTCCTTCGGGTCGTCGGGCAGGGCGCCCTCGGAGCCCGGCACGCAGGGCACGCCGGACTTGATCATCGCCTGCTTGGCCGAGACCTTGTCGCCCATCAGCCGGATCGATTCCGGCGTCGGCCCGATGAAGGTGAAGCCGCTGCGCTCGACGCGCTCGGCAAAGTCGGCGTTCTCCGACAGGAAACCGTAGCCGGGGTGGATGGCTTCGGCGTCGGTCACCTCGGCGGTGGAGATGATCGCCGGCATGTTCAGGTAGCTCTGCGCGGAGGGCGCCGGGCCGATGCACACCGCCTCGTCGGCGAGCTTGACGTATTTGGCGTCGCGGTCGGCCTCGGAATACACCACCACCGACTTGATGCCCATCTCGCGACAGGCGCGCTGGATGCGCAGGGCGATTTCGCCGCGGTTGGCGATCAGGATCTTCTTGAACATCGAGTTCGGCTCACTCGATGACGAACAGCGGCTGGCCGAACTCGACCGCCTGGCCGTTCTCGCACAGGATCTTGGTGATCTTGCCGGCCTTGTCGGATTCGATCTCGTTCATGATCTTCATCGCCTCGATGATGCAGACCGGCTCGCCTTCCTTGACCTCGCTGCCAACTTCCACGAACGCCTTGCCGCCCGGGCTGGACGAACGGTAGAAGGTGCCGACCATCGGCGACTTGACGATGTGGCCGGTCTCGGCCGGCGCGGCTGCGGCAGGCGCCGGCGCGGCCGCCGTCGGCGCTGCAGCCACGGGCGCCGCCATCACCGGTGCGGCGGCAGGGGCGAAATGGGCGGCCGGCACCATGGCCACGCCCGCCGGATCGGCCTTGACGATGCGGACCTTGCCGTCGGCCTCGGTGATCTCCAGTTCCGAGATGTTCGATTCCGACACCAGGTCGATCAGTGTCTTGAGCTTGCGAAGGTCCATGCTCTCTCCAACGGTGATTCGAGGTCTGAAGCCTCTCGTGTGGCCGTGCCGCCGATAAACTGCGCCGATCAGCGCTCAACTCAAGGCATCTCTGGCGGGGCGTTGATCCAATGGCAGCTCGATTCCTGTCTGGTTCAGGCCGCCAAGGGCGCTCTGCTTGCGCATGATTTGGTGCGCGAAGGCCGCGACTTTACGCGCTTTGGCGCAACTTGCACGCAATTGACAAGATGCGGCTTTAGTGCTTGAGAACTGCGCCGTGGATCACGAAATCGCGCCCTTCCAGGCGGCGATGTCGGGGGGCTTGAGTTCGCCGAGGTGCCGGGCGCGCACGGCGCCGGCGCTGTCCAGCACCACCGTGAAGGGCAGCCCGCCCTGCGCATTGCCGAGCGAGCGGCCGAACTCCACGCCCTCGAGCCCGGCCAGACCGACCGGCATGGCCAAGGGCCGCTTGAGCAGAAACTCGCGCACCGGTGTCGGGCTGTCGATGGCCAGGGCCACCACCGTCCATCCCGCCGGATTGTGCTCGCGATGGAAGCGGTCGAGAAGCGGCAGTTCGGTCACGCAGGGTGGGCACCAGGTGGCCCAGAAGTTCAGCACCAGCGGCTTGCCTCGAAAGTTGGCAAGCGCAAACTCCCCGCCTTCCGGCCGCTCGAAGCGGCTGTCCCAGAAGCCGGGCGGCAGCGGAGCCTCCTGTGGTCGTAGCCGCCACCACGCCACGCCGGCGCCGGTGGCCGCGGCCACCGCGCCGACCGCGGCGCCGAGCAGGATCGGCCGGCGCTTCATGAGGCGGCCATCAGGCGGCGCAGCGCCGCGAGGTCGCCGCAGCTGCTCAGGCCGCGCGCATCGGGCTTGAGCGCGCCGCGCAGGTCGTCGTGGTCGAGCACGGTCAGGTGCACCGTCACCGGCTCGCCCAGTTCGCGGCTGGGGCTGGAGACGGTCAGCACGTCCACGCTCTCGCCGCGCGGGCCGGGACGGCTGCCCACGTCGTAGGGCACGCCGAGGTCGATCAGGAAGATCTCGGCCTGCTTGGAGTCGTCGCAATACAGTTGCAGATGCACCGCCGACAGCCGCGTGGCCGTTCCCCGCCATACGGCGCCGGCCAGGTGCGGGCGCAGCGGCGCGAGGCGCTCCATCCACTGCGCGGCCACGGCGCGCAGCGCGCGCAGTTCGGCGGGCTGGGTGTCGGCGCAGAACAGCTGCAGGTAGGCCCGCACCTCGTCTTCCACCACCTCGTTGGCCGGCATCTCGGCCGGGCGCACGCCGTGGCGGCCGAGCACCTTGGCCGCCTTGCGCTTGGCCGGCCCGTACTCCATGCCTTCTTCCACCACCAGCCGTGCGGCGGCGGCGGCGATCTCTTCGGTCAGCGTCGGGGCCATGCTTTCATTCTAGGCAGCCCCCCATGTCCGGGCTCAGGGCGGGTCGATCGCTCCCATGCGCGCGGCAATGGTCGCGGCGCGGCCGGCCACGTAGGCGGAGTTCGGCCGCTTCTCGAAGCGCTTGGGCGCCGGCAGCATCACCGCCAGCCGCGCCGCCTGCACGGCCCCGAGCGATTGCGCGCTGGTGCGGAAGTAGTGCCGCGCCGCGGCTTCCGCGCCGAACAGTCCTTCGCCCCATTCCACGCTGTTCAGGTAGATCTCCAGGATGCGCTGCTTGGACAGCAAGGCCTCCAGCATCATCGTGATCAGGAACTCCTGCCCCTTGCGGGCCAGGCTGCGTTCGCTGCCGAGGAACAGGTTCTTGGCGAGCTGCTGGGTGATGGTGGAGCCGCCCACCACCTTCGCCGGCCGCGGCGTGGGGGGCGCCTTGCCGGGTGGCAGCTTCGCGGCGCGGCGCTCGTTCTGGGCCGCCAGACGCTCGGCCAGCGCCTCGGCACGCTGGTTGCGCTCCCAGGCCTTCTCGATCGCATCCCAGTCGACGCCGCTGTGCTCGGCGAACTCGGCATCCTCGGAGGCGATCACCGCGCGCTTCAGGTTCGGCGAGATGCGCTCGTAGTCCACCCACTCCTGCGCCCACAGGATCTGCCGCTTCTCGACCAGCAGCCTCCAGGCCTCGGAGCGCTGGAAGCTGGTCGACTGCGGGTCCACCACGATCATCAGCGCGACGCGGGCGAGGAAGTAGAGCTGCAGCGCAACGAACGACAGCAGCATCAGCGTGACGAGGCGCGCGACGGCGCGCAGCACCGCGCGCATCAGGGCGCCTTGGCGGCCAGCCGCGCGCGCAGGGCGGCGAGCACCGGCGACGTATCAGGCTGCACGCCGCGCCAGACGAAGAAGGCTTCGGCCGCCTGCTCGACCAGCATGCCCAGGCCGTCGCGGCCGCGCGCGCCATGGACTTCGGCCCAGGCGAGGAAGCCCCGCGCCGCCGGCCCGTACATCATGTCCAGTGCGAGCGCACCCGGCGCCAGCACGCCGGCATCGACCGGGATCTCCGCCCCCTGCAGGCTGGAGGCGGTGGCGTTGATCACCACGTCGAACGCGGCGCCGGCCTCGCCGGGCGTGCAGGCCGAGAGCGCCACGTCGGACGCCATGTCGAGATGGCGCGCCACCAGCGCCTCGGCCTTGGCCAGCGTTCGATTGGCCACCACCAGGGCCGCCGGCCGCGCCTCGAGCAGGGGCCCGAGCGCGCCTGCGGCGGCGCCGCCCGCGCCGATCAGCAGCACGCGGCGCCCGGCCAGGCTCACGCCGGCGTTGCGCTCGATGTCGCGTACCAGGCCGATGCCGTCGGTGTTGTCGGCCAGCCAGCCGCCGGCCGCGTCGGCATCGAAGCGCAGCGTATTGGCGGCCTGTGCGCGCTCGGCCCGCGGCGTGCGCCGCGCGGCGAGCGCGAAGGCCTCGAACTTGAACGGCACTGTGACGTTGCAGCCGCGCACCGCACCGGCCGAGCGGTCGGCCGCGAAGGCGCGCACGGTGGCGGCGAAGCCTTCCAGCGGGCACAGCAGCCGCCCGTACTCGATCGCTTGGCCGGTCTGCCGCGCGAACTCGGCATGGATGAAGGGCGACTGGCTGTGCTCGACGGGATGGCCGGCCACCGCATAGCGGTCGGGGAGGGCGTCGGTCATTGGGCGCTGAGGGTGGTCGACAGGCCTTC
>VFQN01004315.1_pt1 | contig 18922 bp, 32 predicted proteins | sample 3512371 | NCBI WGS metagenome assembly VFQN01 (sample SAMN10412370, study PRJNA504923) | tailings metagenome | isolation source: Replicate 2 from Balatoc abandoned mine | place: Philippines: Itogon, Benguet | collected 2017-08-28 | reverse complement strand
GGGGGGGGGGGGGGGGGGGGGGGGGGGGGGGGGGGGGGGGGGGGGGGGGGGAGCACACCGCGGAGGAAGGGAGGGCGGAAGCGAGCGAGGTTTAGCTGACGCGACCTAGCGGGGAGGCTGTCTGGGGGATCGAAGCATGCCTTTATGGTTCCGATGGCGCACATGCATGGGCGTGGTGGGCAGCCGGCAGGGACCGGTGGGATGGGAACGACGCATTGCTACCCACCGTCCCGCTGCGGCCGTCGCATAGCACAGCAGTGCCTTGCAGCACTGCCGTACCCGTCCTGGTGGTGCCCCACTGCGTCGCCTGTTTTGGCTCATTCCGCTTACTGAGCACTGCCGTGCCGCACTGCCGTACCAGTCCTGATGGTGTCGTACTGCGTCGCTTGTTCTGTACTGCAGTTGGCTCCTTCCGCCTGGGCCTCAAGATGCTTCCGGAGGCCATCGAGAAGCGCATCAAGGACAACGTCAGGTGGGGATCCGAGTGGTAGTAGGAAGTGAGGAGGAACGGAATGTGGGCGGGAGGGGAGAGGGGCACACGATGCTGTGGTTGCGGGGCCTCGCGGTAAGAGTGCGCATGGGTGGAGGATACCGTGTCACAGGCGTTTCAGGCGTTTAGCACGCACCGTACATGCAGGAAGGCGGCAAAAGCACTGCGCTTGTGGTGGAGTATGGGTTGGGAAGGGTACTGTGTGCGCATCGCGCTATGTGGTGCTTTTGCATGGAGCGGTGCGTGCGGGTGCTGCAATGAGTGGCCAGGAAGTTGGCAATTTCCAGTTCGCGCCTGCAACTGGTGCTGGTCTGTACCCATCCTCTGACCACACCGTGTCGTGCCGTACGGTGTCCCACAGGGTGAACTGGAAGCTGGTGTCGCTGACCAAGGAGGGCGACAAGTACGCGCTGGTGTACGACACGCCCGAGGGCCGCGTCCAGGTGGGGCATGGACTCCTGGAGTGGGACGTTTTGGGTCCAGTGGGCTCAATTGCAGCCACTTAACTAGACCATGGGTCCTGTCCGCCGGAGGGCCGCGTCCAGGTGGGGCTTGTGAAGCGTAGGGCATGTGGCCTGGTGGATTGCGGAGCATAGGTTTGGGAGGTCATGGGGCTTTAGTGGGCTAGTTCGCAGCCGTGTCCAGGTGGGGCGTGTGGAACATACACAGCTTACCGTACGGGGGCCACGGGGGCCACGCCACACGACTGCATGCGACCAAACGCGCCAGACGCTGCCATGGCGTGGTCGTTGTTCATGTCGGGCCCCTGTGTTTCATCGGGGAGTACGTGTACATCAAATTATGTGTATTACGTTACTGCCCTCCGTTACACGTTTCCGCCCCGTGCAGGTGTACAGCCGCGCCGTACAGCTGACCGCCCCGTCGTACGTGGTGGCCGACCTCATCAAGGACCAGGTGGTGAGTACGGCAACACCCAGTACGGCAACACGTACGGCAGCGTACGGCACGCGACGGGCCGCGCGGACGCTCTGGTGGTGCACGCTTGCCAGCGGCGGGCCCTGCGCACATGGGGGGCTCCGCGCAGGGGTTCCGCCGCTAGGCAGGGGCCATGCACTCGGCCATGCGGGAGGCAACGGCCACGGCGCTGGTGACCTCCCTGCACCCGGCATCCGCGGCCGTAGCTGTCCTCCATATGACAGCAAGGTTCCCAAGCTTGTACCCCCTTTTCCGCTCCTTGCAGCCCGCCGCCGCCTCCGAGCTATCCTCATCCGACTGTCTTCTTGCCTCTTTGAGACATTCTATCTTGCCGTCATATGCCGTCCTGCTTGCTGTCCCGCAGCCCGCCGCCGCCTCCGAGCTGTCCCAGTTCGACTACCCCCCCGTGGCCGCCGTCACGCTGTCGTACCCCAACTCCGCCATCCGCGACGAGCGCAAGGACGACCAGGGCAACGTGCCGGGCTTCGGGCAGCTGCACCCGCGCACGCAGGTGGGCTACCTCTGCTGCTCTGGTTTATGCATCTCATCGGCGCTGACGGATGGTGGATGTGCGCGTTCTGTGGCCTTGGCCTCTGGCCTCACAACGCTGGGCTCGGTGTTTGACAGCCCGACGAGGATGGGTTGTTGACATTCCGTGTCCGTGGCGCTCCCTTCCCCCCTCCCCAGGGCGTGACCACGCTGGGCACCATCTACTCCTCCTCGCTGTTCCCCGGCCGCGCCCCCGCCGGCCACATGCTGCTGCTCAACTACATCGGCGGCGCCACCAACAGGGGCATCGTCAACCAGAGCCAGGAGGACATCGTCAAGCAGGTGGGGGCATGGGTGTATCTATCTTGGGTGTTGGGCAGGTGTGGTTACAGTACTGATTCTGTTGCTAAGGCTACCAGAGCCAGGAGGGCCTCGTGAAGCAGGTGGGGCTTGGAGCACCTTGGTATCTGTGGAAATCCTCCCAGCAGCGATTTGAAAGGCTCACATGGCGAGATACGAATGCAGTACTTGCCGTTAGCGTGGTGATGTCCATCTTTGCAGGCGAACACGGGCCTACCTCTGATGGTGCCCAATAAATTGGCAACGAGAGAATTCACGACATGTGATATGAACAGCCTTCCGTGTACTGCCCCTTCCCCTGGGTGTGCAGGTGGTCAAGGACCTGCGGCTGATGGTGCTCAAGCCTGTCTCAACACACCATGCTTACACCCACATGCACCCCCCCTATGCACATAACAAATGGTTCACTTTCCCCTTCTTGTGCAGGTGGACAAGGACCTGCGCTTGATGGTGCTCAAGCCGGACGCCCCCGCGCCCCGCGTGGTGGGCGTGCGCGTGTGGCCTCGCGCCATCCCGCAGTTCAACGTGGGCCACCTGGACACGCTGCAGCGGGCGCGCGACGCGCTGGACGCCAAGGGCTGGAAGGACGTGTTCCTGGGGGGCAACTACGTGTCGGGTGAGCAACATAGGGGGTGGGAGTTGAAGGACACGTTGTCTGGGGGGTGGTAGGGACAAGACACAGGTGCAAGTGTGAACCTGCAAGGAGCCCAGCAGCCGCTGTGATGTCGGTGTGGGCAAACGTGGGCTTATCGGGACGCATGTCGCGTTGGCGTGCCTTGGGCTGGAAGGACGTGTTCCTCGGCGGAAACCATGTGTGGGCAACCAATGCATCTCCCGTGGCCAACCGCAGCACGCAAACATCGTCGGGCGACTGGAATCGCACTGAGCGAAGTGGAGCCTTTGCGGGCACGATACTGGGGAAGGCGCTGGGGTACCCCTCAGCCTGTTTACCTTGAGCGCTCGACCGTGAGCTCACCTAGTGCACCAATGTACGAGCTACGCACTGAACCCGTCTCATTCTCCCTCCCCACAGGTGTTGCGCTGGGCAAGGTGGTGGAGTACGGCTACGAGGGGGCGGCGGCGCTGGCCAAGCACCTGGCCAAGGCGCCCGCCGCCGCCAAGGCGTAAGGGTGTACGGCATGACGGTGGACGGAGCTGTACGGCAGGTGCCGTACGGATAGAGGCGGCGCATCGCTATGCTGGGTTGACGGCGGAGGGGCAGCCTGTGACAGGGAAGGGTTGGGATGGGGGTGAAGGGAAAGGCCAGGGGTTACGGTCACAGACGGGAGGGCAGGGCGCTTCCATGCGACTGGAATGCGCGCCAGGGAAACGAGTGCGTAGGTGGTGCGGTGGACTTGCCCTTGAGGGCGGTTGCTTTTGTGTTGAGCAGGAGCGTCGAGTGTGTTGGTGCGCTGCTGCCTGCGGCGTGCCAGTTTTGGCCGGAGTGCTGAGAGTTGCGTCGTAGCGTGGGCGTGGCAACACGTACCGAGGCGTGTACACGGATACCCGGATACCGGTACACGTATTGAGGATGTGGCTTAAGGATTTTCCTGGACTTGGGGCTGGAGCACCCCGGAGCATGGACGGTCTGCTTACAAACATATGTGCTGCTGCGGCGCGAGCCTCTGTGCATGGGTTCCCGTCATTGTTGCGTGCTGTGCGGTGTGGTCCCTTGGCCCGCGCGCCTCGAATTCGGAACGCATTGACGACATTTGGACTGCAAGGCATTGCTGTTATGTGCGGTTTGCTCTGTAAAGCGCGTGGAGGAGAGGAGTGCTCGCCCGCGTCCTGCAATCGCTTTGCTGTGTTGTAACACGACAAGAGGTGCTGTCAGACCTGGTCAGACTGCTTAGCCGAAGGCGGATCCCCCCACGGTAGTACGGTAGTTTGCCAAGCGCCGCGTGCCCTTGCGTAATACTTGAAGCGATGCCAGTTCACATGGATAGTCAGTATTGCGCAGTACGGCAGCGCTTGAGCCGCGGTTGCAGGCGTACCGGGCAAACTGTGTACTACGATATCGAAAGGCACGACGCTTCTACGCAACACGCCCTGGAGCTGCTCGTATTGACCGTTACCGCAGGTTACCGCCAGTGTTCCGGTCTTACACAATATTACGGTTTTTCCGGCCGTCCAGGCCGGTTCTTAGGATTATTTGGGGCCAAATTGTAAGCGAAACTAGAAATCCTAGGCAGTTTCCCGTGGGAATTGTAAGCGGTACTCGGACAATCCCTCCAAGGCAGCCGCGAGAATTGCAAGCAGGTTCAGGCATGGGAGCTAGCTCCTAGGGTCCAGGGCGCCGCAGCGCACACCACATACGCACCCCAGGGAGCAACCCAGCGAACCCCAGGGATGGTGCCGACTACTGCAGGCCTGGTATGGCATCGGGTTCAACACTGCACGCGTGCGAGAACTGTGTGTTTTAGTGCTGCTGCTGCGTGCGTAGTAGTCATCTAGGCGGTAGGGGGCTTGCCCCCAGGAAAGAAGGCCAACTTACAATTCCTACCTGCTCCTACGGCCAAAATTGTAAGCAGTACTGTGACAATTTCTGTGTTAGAGGGCCCAAAATTGTAAGCGCTCAGGATTTTGTACCAAATAAGACCGGAACACTGGTTACCGCCCCTCAGCGGCTTGTCGGGCTTGGTCCAGCCAACACCATCAGCAACCATTCAAAGCTCCCGGCCAATGCACATGCACATTGCTTCAGGCGTCGCAACGAATAATGCCACCAGTCCTTCAGCGCATCTACCGTACGGTAGTCGCACGAGCTCTGTTTTGCCTGCCGCTGGAGCCGAAGACGGACATGTCAAGAACGCCGGCAAGACCGAGTTCCGTTCAAGGCGCCTCGGCTTGTGTTTTTTGTCTGGTGTAAACCGTACGGTACTGTTGGCCCAGGTGAGCCCACCAAACACCTGCCATCAGGGGAGCTCCCCTGCCTGCCATTGCTACTGGTGCTCGCTGACTACCTCCTGCGTGCCCCGTCTCTTGCCCTGCTGCTGCCCGGTGCTGCCCCTGCCGTTTCACTTCCACCCCTTCTGCTCCGCATGCCGCTGCTGCTGCCCCCTGCCCCTCTTGCTTGGGCACCCCCGGAGACGGCGGCGCCGTGCGCCCCCTGCCGCTGCTGCCGGGCCCTAGTGCCCCAAAGGCGGCACAACTCTGCCAGCCTTACCAGCCCCTCATCCAAGCTCCCCCTGCGCCCGCTACGCGAGCGTCCGTGCGGCCGTAAGCCCCCGTCCACTCACCCCACACTAACTACCACGCTGGCGCAGGGACCGCGCTCTCCGCCCCTCCCGCTGCTTGCCCCTGGCCCCCCTGCTTCCGTTGGGCTCCAAATGCGGAGGTGCCGTTCGCTCCCTGCTGCTGCCGCTGCTGCCAGCCAGGCGCCAGCGTACTCGCGGCACCCGACTTCCACCAGTATGTGGTACCTCTGGCTTGCCATCCGCTCCACTCCGTGCCGTCCCGTCCCCCCTACTGGCCAACCTTCGCGCCTGCAGGTGCAGGAACTGCGTCTCCTGCCCTCCCTGCCTCCTGCGCCTTCTGCTCCCCCTGCTGCGGCTGCTGCGCCTCCGGCGGCAGCGCCGTGCGCTCCCTGCTTTGCTGCCCGGCTCCAGCGGACCGAAGGCTGCGGCGTTCTTTGCGGCATGGTCCCTCCGCCGCGTCCTTTCACCCTTCACTGGCTGATCTTCACGCCCGCGGGAGCAGGAACCGCGTCTCCTGTCCTCCCCGCCTCCTCCTCGTGCTCCCCCTGCTGTTGCTCCTGCTGCTGCTGTCCCCCATGCTTGGGCGCCCCCGTCGGCGGCGGCGCGGTGCGCCCCCTGCTGCTACTGCCCGGCCCCAGCGGCACTGAACCCCTCACTAACCAATCTTCACGCCTGCGGGTGCAGAGACCGCGCTCTCCGCCCTCCCTGCCTCCTCCGCCTTCTGCTCCCCTTGCTGCTGCTGCTGCTGTGCCCCCGGGCCCAGCGGCTCGCAGGCTGCGGCGTACTTGGCGGCGGGTCCCTTCACTGGCTGACCTTCACGCCCGCGGGAGCAGGAACCGCGTCACCTGCCCTCCCCGCCTCCTCCTTCTGCACCCCCTGCTGTTGCTCCTGCTGCTGCTCCTGCACCTCCTGCTTCACCACCCCGGGAGGCGGCGGCGCCGTGCGCTCCCTGCCGCTGCTGCCCGGCCCCAGCGGCTCAAAGGCTGCGGCGTTCTTTGCTGCGTGGCGGCGGGGCTTGTGCAGCCCTGGCTCCGACCACACCTCGTGCACGCGGGGCAGCCGGGCGGCGCAGTAGGACGACAGGGCCTGCGGGGCGGGGTGTGGAGCGGGGGCACGAGGGTGGAGCCAATGGTCACGTACGGTCAACAAACAGACATGTGCACATGCGCGTCCCTGAGGATGGACACCTCGCACAGCCTACCCGTAACCACCCCAAGCACCCCGAAACCAAGGGTTTCGCTCCATGCACGCACCTGCTCAGTTCTTCCATACTTCCGGACAGGTTATGTGCTATTGTAGCAGCTCAAATCGAAACCCCCACCTGCTCTGTCACGCCGTGCTTCCGGACGCAGTCCGCCAGCACAGCCACATCCTCCCACGCCATGTTGAGGCCCATGCCGTCGGGGGGCCCCGTGTGCGCCGCGTCACCGATGATCACCACGTTGCCGCGGACCCAATCGGGGGCCTGCGGGCCGGGAATGGGGTGGGTAATCGGTCATATACTGGCCAGTCTAAACGAATATATAATATGGTCTATGTTATACCGGTTGTAGTATATAATCAATGATCACCACGTTGCCCCGGACTCAGTCGGGGGCCTTGGAGGGCGGTAACAGCAGTAGCAAAGGCGTTAACAGCTAGTCGGTAAGATCTCACCAGGCCTGAGTTCCCACTGGACGGGTCCCCTGCACGCCTCACAACCCCAACTCGCCGCTAGTTCGCCACGTTGCCCATGGTTATGACCCTCCACCGCTCGGCGTCCTACATTGTATCCCTTCAATCATACCCACCCCCTGCAGCTTGTCCAGCTCGTTTGTGTAAATAATATAAATCAATAATCACTACATATATTTGGACAGCTCACCCCCTGCAGCTTGTCCAGCTCGTGTGTGTAGTAGCCGTGCTCGGTGATGGCCCGCGGGTCGGTCCTCGCCAGAAGGTCCACCAGCGCCGGCGGGTGGCGGCCGAAGACGGCGGTGACGCGCTCCTTGGGGGAGGACCCCACCGCGCCCGTCTGCTGGATGCCCAGGTCGTCGTCCCCCCGGGCGCTGTTCCAGGTCAGGCCTGCAACCAACAGATTGGGCAATTATACAAAATACGGGTCATCTATTTAGGTCAATCAAGGTGTAGGGTGTGATGGGGTAGGCAGCTGTAGGCCGCCAGCTGGATGCCCAGGTCGTCGTCGCCGCGGACACTGTTCCAGGTCAGGCCTGCATGCCAAGCAAGGGGCAAAACCCGCATATCTTATCAATTTAATCCTCAGGTCAACACTGTTCCAGGCCAGGCCTGCAAAAAGCATGCATGGGAGGTAACTATGTAGGTTAGTGTCAGCGGAGGTGCGAGCGGCCTGGTGAGTGCAAATGTCGCCGGCGCTGCGGCCGCTGTTCCAACGGCACGTGAATAGGCATATGCCTAACTTATAACTCAAAACCTGTCTGCGTAGGTTGAAAGGTGGTAAGTTGGAGGCCGAGCTGTAAGGGCAACAGCCGAGTGATCAGCGCAGGCCGCCAGCCCACCCCACCCACGCTCATGGTCGTTCGTACCTGCGTTGCGGATGTCGTCCTCCCCCGCCACGCACGTCCACACGAAGCGGTTGCCACCCACTGGGTACACCAGGGCCGTGCGCTTGGGGGGCTGCGGGGTAGAGTACGGGGGGCAGTTCAGTACAATAGTAATCTGCGAACCATCTACTGGTGCAAGGACCTCTGCTGCGCCGGGAAGTCCCAGGCAGCATCAGCGCCGTGCGCTTGGGGGCTGCGGTGGGCGGCGAGAAGGCAGGAGCGCAGGACAATAAAAGTTTTTACATTTGGGAGTAGCTTCCAAGATACGGTATATGTCAACACATACTTTGCCCTGTGCCGAGATGGCCTGCGCCGGGCACACAAGAGGCCGTGTGCACGTGGTGGTATGATGCAGTTCCGTCACACGGGGGCAACGGCAGGTGGGTCTGCTGTGCCCTTATGCGCACAGGCTCACCTGCCCCTCCGCCATCCACCATATGGCGCTGTCCCCCGCCTCCCGCAGCAGCTGCGGCACCTCGTCCTCCCGCTCGTAGCACACCAGGGCGCGCCACACCACCTTGTGACGGAAGGTGGGGGTCCCGCTGCCCAGCGCCTGTGGCGGGGTCAGGGCAAGGACTGATACGAGGCAGCCAGACGCACACGGACATTTGCTGTGCCACAGCAGCATGCGCACACTGACTCGTGGCCGGACTTTGTGCAGCATGGGTCACTGTTCGCCGCCAGCAACGCACATTTACCCACCATGCGCTTGGTCCTGCTGAAGTAGCCGTCAGCGCCCACCACCAGCCGGGCGCGAACCTCGCGGGGGGCGCCGTCGCCACCGCCAGAGGAGGGCTGCGAGGGAGGCAGTGTCGGGTGTGCGTGCATGAGTCGTCAGAACGGCGCCGGGGGCAAGTATGCCGTTACATGCGCGGGCAGAAGCACGGGACAACGCGTTGCTGCACTATTGCCCACGCCCACCTCAATGTGCAGTACACCATGGCAGCCCCGCCCCTCATTCATCAGCTGTAGTGCACCTTTTGGAGCACCGCATGGCTTTGCCACCACCTCGCCATGCAACTCGCCACGCACCGCCCTGCAGCTGCTACACTACCCTTACCGCATGTCCCTCCCACACCCACCACACCGTCCGCCACCAACACCACATGTATGCACGATGGGTCCGCCATGCGCTTGTTGCCCTGGCGCAAGGCGAAACGTTTACCCACCGACCTACCTGTACTGCAGCTGCAGCACCACCACCCGCCCAAGTACAAGCGCTTCCGTAACTTTCTAGCCTCTGGTACGATTCCTCTGCGTCAAACACGTGCCCGCAGCCTCACGCACTCGCACGGTCTGCCCACCAGGCCCGCCTGGGCCTTGGCCCCAAGCAAGCACAACCCGCACTCGGCCACCTCCCTAGCTATCAAGCAACGATTCACACACGGCCCACATGCAGCTAGTCAGTAATGAAAATGAGTACTCAATAGTGATAACAAGTACCGGTAGTTAAAATCCGCTCACGGTCCACCCACCTGCAGCTGCAGCACGGCCGGCTCGCCCTCCGGCTGCCCCGGCGTCAGCCCCACCACCCGCGTGCTGAAGGACACCATGCCTGATGTGGTTAGTCAGTTGTACGACATGGGCATGGTTACGTCAGTTAGTTGTACGGCATGGGCATGGCCAGCCACACCACCCGCGTGCTGAAGGACACCATGCCTGGGGGTATCCGGTAAGGTAGTTGTACGGCAAGGGCATGGGCACGTGGGGCTGGTGGTGACGGACATCGCACCCAGGTCCATTACACCCACAACCCACACCCCACTTTTCGGTGACTGAGCGGGCCACAGTACCATTCGTGCAGCACGTGAAGTAATACGCACCCGCAGGCAGCGCCTCGAACAGTGACTTAATTGTAGTTTGCGAGGATGACGTATCGGTACGAACAAGTAGCATCCCAACACCCGAGACCTGAGCCCCAACCCTTTGCCACGCACCTTCGGGTAGCGCCTCGAACAGCGCCTGGCGGATGTCGCCCCAGTGCACCATCACGCCCGTGTGGCCGTGCGCCTGGCGGGGCAGGATGTGTGGTCAATGACATGAGCAACAGGAGAATCAAGTCAGCGGGCCACTAGCGTGGTTGTGCCCTTGGGGGCACGGCAATTCCCCGGTGCACCATGACGCGGCCGGTGCGGCCGTGCGCCTGGCGGGGTAGGGTACCGTGGCAAGGGTCGGGGAAGCCAGGTGCCCCAGGCTGTCCAAATGACATGAGCAAGTTGCTAACCTTTCAACATGACATAGCAAGCTGCTCGCCTTGAATAGTGAAGCCAGGGTACGGGCATCCCTGCCGCGCACCAGAGTTGGGACAGCGTCCCCTACTGCTCTGCAGTCGCTGCCCCTCTCCCCTTCTAAGCGAGCTGCAACGCCTGCTGTGCCCCGCACCCCGCCAAAGCGTCCAGGGGGAACACCCCCTAAACAACCACATACCGGTACTGGTACTGCGGGGACTGTGGCTGTGCAGTGGCAACAGACCAGAAGACCAGTACCGTACACCCACCTTGATGTTGCCCTCATGGTCCGCCGCTGGCCACACGAAAGTCGACTTGTTTCCAGCCTCATCGTATACCACAGAGCCAGAGATGAGGATGCCGCGTGAGCGCATCCTGCGCCGCATGCATCAGAAAAAACAGCGGTGCATATCATGCCGCACATTGGGATTCAGGGCGAAAGGTCAACGGTTGCCGCAGCGTGGGCTGTCTATGACCATGACTGGGGGTAAGTAGGCAGCTAGGCACGACGTGGGGCATCGGTACCGTAGGACACGTCACGGTACCCCGGTCGCCATGGGGCGGTGCAGTTGTACGGCACAGCTGACAGCTTACGTGAGTGCATAACAAATACCGGCATCTGCAGAAGTACGACCTGCTGGTGCTCCCCGTGTGCACGATTGCACGCACCAGCACGCACCTCTCCGCCAGTTCACTGTCCACTGCGTGCAGCGCCCGCCAGCCGTTGACCTCGATCATGACCCCTGCGCCCTGTGGCCGGTAGCCGGGGGCGGACTCGAAAACCTGGGGGAGGGAGGGAGGGATGCACACAGGACACACGCAATGAGCGAAGGACCGGTAGACACCAGCAGGTGTATATGTACGGTGCCATGTGCCCTATACGGCCCAAGCACGTTGGACACAGAAACACCCATAGAAGACGTATGTGTATGTGCCCGTGAGCCGTAGGGCTAGCACTGCGCCTTGACGCTATGGGCCTCCGCTGCACCCCACGGCGTGCCCAGGCACAGCAACCCGTGGGTCATCGACACGTGGCAGCTGCTGGGCCGTTGGCTACTGCGGTACCGCATAAACCTGCCGCAGCTTTGACGAGTTGCGGTGGTGTGCACATACCGGTCCGGCACGCTCACCTGGATCTTGGCACCGGGCATGATGGACAGCAGCGCTTTCGCCATCAACAGCCCCGAAGGTCCCCCGCCCACGATGGCGAAGTCGAGCTGCTCGGCGCCGTTTGCGGTCGCGGAAGCGCCGCTGTGATCATTGTTGGGGCTGCTGCTTCCATTATAAGCTCCAGTTTGCGATGCCATGGGTGGCGGGGCGAGAGCGCGGCGTCTGGGAAGGCGGTTCGGGAGCGAGCCGGTCGCGGCAGGGCGATTCGCGACAGGCAACGGGCCAGGCTGGGAAGCGTTGATGCTCCGATACGCTATGAGATGACCTGATGTAATGGGAGAAGAAATACAACAAGAAGAACGGGAAAAGTTGTCGGTACGAGCCGAGCCAACCGGGAATGGACCGTTGGCAAGTCGCATGGCTGGTTGAGAAACGGAATCAATGAGCGTTGGTGCACTGTTTCGCACAACTGCTTGTGCATACAAAGTGCATACTTGTGGCGAGACATGCTCAAACAGCGAGGTGAACAGCGGGGCTCCTTGGTTGTGACGAAAGCCGAGGCGCGGAGACGTCAACGGCAGTTGACAGTGGTGGCTCTTCGCCAGAGTTCATCTCACACGCAGCCCACCTAGTTCATCTGCACGCAGACGATGCATTAATGACTCATTTGCAGCATGTTGCGTTGAGCTGGGTTGGTACAGCATGCCTGACACGTGCTGCCAAGCTATGCGGGTACACTCCGACCCTAGACGCACAAGCTTGAAGATCTAAGCCGTGCATTGGTCTGCGCTTAGCAACATGGATAATCCACATAACGTAACATGAAGTGTGCTGATATACACATGAGCGACAACTGCAACTGCCCACCAAATTGCTTGCAAGATGCAAAGTACACAACGCAAACGACTCCTTCTGCCGTACACTTCCATATCCTGGCACCTGGCGCGTTGCCCTTGCCCACAAGCCACAACCCTATCTGCACCCCGCGCTTGCCAGAAAGGCTGTGCTTTTCGACCCGGTGTACAGCATACGGTAATCTGACACGTTCACAAACTGCAAGCTGCCAAGACGGTGCGGTGTACTACCAGACACGGTGCCTATGAGCACGGCAATGCAGTGTCGGCGTTGGAGCTCCCTGGCCTTGCTCTTGCGACCGCTGCCTTCGTTGCACTCCGTGGCATCGGATGGCTCGCAACGTACAAGTGCCACCTATCGTTCGCCTATCGCCCACCGTACGGCAGCTAATACTCCAGGTCAAACGTGATGTAGGCGGCAACCAGTCCACCTCCCAAAGCTCCGTACCCTCTCATATCGCCATAGCAACACACCATCACCCCACGGCTCCACTATCGGCCCCTGGGCCTCCGGCATGCCCATGCCCCCCACGACCCCATGGGCGCACCCCGTTTATCCGCTCCTTTGCCACATTCCTCCTTTGCCACATTCCCCCTGCAACCCAACTTGAGCAACTCCTAAACACAGCCCAACCCAACTCTTCAACCCTACAACATACACTCCTGAACGCCAGTACTTGGGAGCCAAACCACCTTTTTCGGCCAGGAAATACCTGACCGCGCGTCCTTGCCAACAGCCCCAGTGGCCCAGGCGCCTTGCTCCCACCACCTCACGGCCCACCCGCAGTAGGCTGCTGCATACAGCGGCACCAGGCACCATGCCGCCATGCCACCACCAGCTCCTACCCGCCCCGCCTATTGTATACTCCGTCCTCAGTTGCACGGCTGCTGCCGGCTCCGCAGCAACACACTCCGGTGCCACACACAAGCTCCTCCGTCCTGTCCTGCTGCTCCATCGGCCTGACGGCTGCTGCTGCCGCCGCCGCCGCCTGCGAGCCACTGCTGCCTCCACCGCGTCAGGGCTGACGCCGCCTCCGCCTCCGCCGCCGCTCACAGCTGCCGCCACCGCCATCGCTCCACTGCTTCTACCGCCGCCAACGCCTCACGATTGCCGCTGCCACCGCCGGGTCTTGGTCCTGCCAGCAGTGCCACGAGCTCACGACTCCTGCTGCCCACGCCGCCCTGTCACAAGCTCACGGCTCCTGCCGCCCACACCCGCTGCTGCCGCCGCCATGCGCCACGGCCGCTACCAGCGCCGCATCAAGACCTACCAGCAGCGGCAGCCCGTCTGGCGCCACAACCGCCGCGCCACTGCTGCGGCCGCCGCTTATGCCTACTGCCGCCACCGTGTCAAGGCTGATGCCGCCGCCGCAACGCCACCGCCGCTATACCGACGCCGCCGCTGGCTCACAGCTGCCGCTGCCGCCACAGCGTCACAGCTGGTAATGCCGCCGCCGCGTCACTAGCGCCTCACGCTTGCCGCCGCGGCCACATCACGATCGCCGCCTAGGTTTGCCGCCACCGCCTCTCCACGACCGCCGCTGCTGCCGCCACCGCCTCACAGCTGCCGCCTCCACCGCTGCGTCAAGGCCTACCCGCAGGGCAGCCGCTACACCGCCACCGCATTGCTAAGCCACCGCCGCCGCCGTCACCGCCCTCACAATAAACGCGGCCGCTGCGTCACTGCTGCCGCCACCGCCGACGCCAACGCCAAAGCCTCACGGCAGCCGCCGCCGTCATATCACCCCCACCGCCGACACCGACGCCACCGCCGACGCGTCATGGCCTGCCAGCAATGGCAGCCGCCGCACGACTGTTGCTGTCACCGCCGCCACTGCATCGCTGCTGCTCTCGGCGCCGCTTTATTACCACCACCACCGCCGCGCACAGCTTTCGCCGCCAAGTCTCCGTGGCTGCAACCGCTGCCCCCGCCGCGTGACGACCTGCCTGAAGCGGCGGACTGCCGCCACACCGCAGCCTTCACCGATCACCGCTGCCCCCGCCGCCGCCACCGGCTCATGGCCGCGGCCACTAGCTCATCACGAACGCCAACACTGCCACCGCCGCCGCCGCCTCTGGTTTGGTCGCTGCCGCTCGTCAAGCCACGGCCGCGCCAGGGCTGCTGCAGCCACTACCGCCGCCGCGTCACGGCCTGCCGGCAGCTGCAGACGACCGCAACACCCCGCCTGCGCCTGATGCTGCTGCCACTGCCGCCACTGCTACCGCCACTGCTGCCCAAAGCCAATGCCGTCACTGCCGCCGCCACTGCCGCCGCCTCACAGTTGCCGCCACCATCATATTACCGCCACCGCCACCGCCACGGCTGCTGCAGTCACCACCGTCACCACGCCGCTACTGCTGCCGCCGCCGCTTCCGCCACCGCCCTCGCGCACGGCTTCTGCCGTCACCCTCATTGCTGAAACCGCCCCGCCGCCGCTACCCACGTCACATTGCAGCTGCAGCCGGCTCCAGCAGGCTGCGCAGCCATGCCATTACGACCTGCTCGTGCTCCTCCGATGGCCTGCGGTGCATGTCTCTGGACATCAACCAGAGTACGTCCCGCACACTCTTCACGCTCCAGGGCGCCCCCTGCTCCACCAGCCACTTCAGGGCGGGAAGGGGAACCACGTAGACCTTCGCAGCCCTTTCCAGCACCCCGGCACGTATTGGCACCCCAAGCCGTCGAAGGACGGTCAGCGTGCCCAGGTCGCCGTTCTTTGCGGCTTGCATGTACCACTCGTCAGCGACAGAGGGGTCCTGACGGCGTGCGCCTGTGCCGCCAAATCCCAGCCTCGCCATGGCCTCCAGCGTCGCCTCGCACCCAGCAGCAGACGCATGCTTCACAGCGCTGAGGGGCAATACCGCGTCCGCATGGGTGCCTGCAGAGCGCAGCTCCAGCAGTGTGCGCCATACGGGCCAGGGGCGGTACAGGTTCGTAAGGAACGTGAGCGGGTGAAATGCGTCGTACATGTATGCCCCGGGCCAGCCCGCCGCCGCCAGCAGCCGTAGCGCTTCAAACAGCTGTTCGTAGCGCGCTGGCGTACTGACCGGCCAGCAATACACCACTCTTTCCAATGAATGAGTCTCGAGGTGGCAGCAGCCCGCCTGCAGCATCCATCGGAGCATGTCCAAGCTCCCACAAGAGGTGGCGTACGTGAAGTACTCCCCAGACAGGCGCCGGCCCTCCTGCTGCAGCTGCTCAGCGGGAAGCGGCTCAACCCAAGGAGGGGCTAAAGGTGGCCGGTGCTCCGGCTCTAGGAGGACGGCAAGGGCCTCCCAGTTGCCATGCGTCATGGCCTGCCCCAATAGGAGTTGTGTTTCCAGCGGCTGCAGGACCCGGCCCGCGAGCCAGTGCAGCTTGGCGGCGCTGTCCCTGGCAGCTGCTGCAGCTGCCAGCGCGGTTTCACGCCTGCTCCACGCCTGATCACCAACGGGGGGCAGGTAGCCGCCCTCCCGCTCCAGCTGCTGTATGAAGTCCAGTTCCGCGTGCTGCACCATAGCTGCAAGCGTCTCCTCGGTGCTCCAGGGGAATCCGCCGCGAGCCCGCAGCCAGCGCACCCGGGCCAGGTCGCCCGAGGCGGCGGCAGCGCCGCACACGTCTGCGTGCTCAACCTTGAACAGGTCATCTGCGTAGGCGTGCCCTTTCTCAAGAGCCCACGCCATCTTGGCTATGGCGTCGGGAGTGGGGGAGGCTGCCGCGGCCGCCATCACGCGCCGCCAGACAGTGCGCGGGTCCTTCCAAACGTCCGCCTGTGATGATGGCATCGCAAGCCCCGGACTGCGCTGTGCCAGCTCGCCCCTCAGCCTCTGCCCCAGCACCTCCCACGCCGCCTGCAGCCCCGCCAGGTCGCAGTGCCGCGCCGCCGCCTCCAGGGTGCGCCCCGGGTCCACCAGCCCAGGGCAGCGCTGCTCCAGAGAGGGCAGCAGGTGGGCAAGCCCGGACGCCACGGCGGGGGACCCCATGTCAGGCACCGGACCATGACGCGGCTGACCCAGGTTCCGGTAGTGGTCTGTGTGTAGCAGCTCTGGAAACACGTGCGGCTGCAGGAGCTGTAGCGCAAACTCCACGTTGCCCTTGCAGCCGCTGGCGGCGGCGCAGCAGGGGAGCTGCAGCTTGTGGATAAAGGACAGCTGCCGCGTCATGCCCTCTGCGGCCTCAACGCACCATGGGGTGATTGCGGCGTGTTCGGGAAGGGGTACGCTGAGGCGGGCTGTTAGATACTGCGGCTCGGCGAAGTGCTGGGCCGCCTCCTTGCAGCTGAGGCGGCCGCTGAGGGCCAGGTCGTTGGGCGGTAGCAGGGACAGGATGCGGAGACGCAGCTCGGGCAGAAGAGCGTTGGTCTTGCCCATTGCTTGTTCGCTGCTGTCGGCATTGTTCATGCTGATGCGTTTCACCCGGCGTCACAGGACTCTGCAGGGGTGCATACACCATGAGGAGAACAGGATGAGCGTTTTAGGGTCTAGTAGTGAATTCCAGAGGCAAAGGCCCAACAAGGCCCCAGCGCGTTCGGGCTATCTGGATCAAACAGCAGTAGTTCCCGTCACTAGCCCAAACACATGTTGACAGCATATTGAGAGCATCAGCAAGAGGGCATCCAGGCGACAACCCTTGGGCCGCCCTCAATCGGAAACTCCAACCGCACATGGAGCTTGCGCAGTATACCTTGAGCTTATAGAGGGCGGAGGGCAGGAGTCACGACGCCCGGCGCAAAGCTACCAATTTTGAAACGTAGGACAAGTTTTGCAGGACTGCATTAATTGTAGTGAGTCATGAAATGGATATTATGTTGTTATCCTCGCAAAAGCTTGCGTGGTCCCAGCTTCCCGCCGTGGTCCCAGCTTCCCGCTGTCCGAAGCAAGGGAGGCTCCCCTCGGTAACCTCTCGGTTTCAAGGCTTTCAAGCCGTGCCAGTTGCGTCCATAATAAAAGTGGACCTCGGCAGCACGATATTGGGTACGTTTCTGTGCGCACTGTTTCACTCATGCCACGAGACCCTGGGACGATGGGAGGGCCCACAACAGGCTGCTCGCAGCGGCTTGTACGCGCATATGTCATTTTTTCGGGAGTCACCTTGCTGTGCCATGTACGCTGTTTGACCTCGTCTTTGTCAAGGACACGTAGGTGGGCAGTCACGACGGCATACCCGCGGAAGGGAGTGGGGACGGCGCTAGTGGGAAAACCAGCGTGCTGCAGGGGAGGAGCTCCCCTGGCGTGCTGCACTCAAGCCGAGCATGCACAAAACAGCTCTCCTATCGGGCGCAGATGTCCATGCATGGACAGGTTGCTTCAAGTATCTGGGTAACACCAGGTAACACCCTAACAGGCTTGTGCAACTGTTCTAAAATGTAAGTACCGGTACGCAACTACCTTCCTCCCTCCTTCCCTTCCCGGTGGGTGCACTCCATTCCCTGCTCCATTCACTCCCAAGCCAAGGGCTGTGCTCCACCTAACTCCGCCTGCCCACAAAGCGTGTACATTAGACCCCAGTATTCGGGAGAAAACTGACAAGTTTGCAGAGAAGATCCACACTCCAAATGACGAAAAAGTGTTGCAATCATGAGCTGGTGCGGTGCCCATGAGCACGGCGCACGGCCCAGTCGTGTCGGCCAGGGTGGCCTCCCCATGTCTTGCTGGCAGACCCCACGTATATACCGGTAGCGAACACGAGGGCCCCGCCAAACAGTACGCTGCGCAGGACGCTCCTGTGCGCCAAGACACCGCCAAGATGCATTCAAGCGTACCAACCGCCGCTTTGCATTCCCCAACCAGGGGTGGCGTGCACAGATGGCGCGCGTTACCCCAGGAACGTACGACCGCCACGGCGCCACCTAGACACATGAGGACATGACGTGCCGAAAAGGAAAGAGGCATGCCATCAGGCGGCATTGGCGGCACACCGTGCTCCGTCAACACTTCAGGCACCTGTCGTACCAGCCATACCCATGCGGGGCCGTGCCAGCACGCTATGCTAAGCGTCACAGCCTCGACCCGCAGCCCTCTGCCCTCGCGCTTCCAACACACACGCCAACGTCCCTTCAACACTCTCTTGCCAAGCCCCTGGGACCCCGCCTACCCCCGGCCCTCAGACAGCCCCAGGCCGTGCTCCCTACTCCTACTCCTAGCCACGTTCCACTCGCAGCCCACATGCGACCTGGCAAACCCCCAATTGCAGTCTGCAACCCGAACCAAACGAACGTCTGCTTTACGGCGGCAACCAACTCAGCAGCCATGGCTCGGACTCTCTCACAACGCCACGCGAGCGCCATCACCACCCCACCGCTCCCCTAACCAGCCCCTGGGCCTCCACCCACGTCCACACCCCTAAAGTACCCCAAGTCCCAAGCAAGGAGAGCCGTTTCCCACTCCTTTGCCACGCTCCTTCACAACCCATCTGTCTCACCCTGAGCATCTCCAATGCACAGCTTAAATCACCACTGACGCTTCAATGCAAAGGTTTACCCCTGCCACGCTTCATAACCAGCGGACAGGCACCTCACTCTAACCACCTTGCAGCCCCGTGCTTCAAGACTGCCGCCATATCAAGCGGTAGACAGCTACAGCAGCAGTCTCCGGTGCAACAGCAGCTTCTCCGTTCTTCGCAAGCCATCCATCCACCTCACGCCTGCTGCCACGGCCACGGTCGTCGCCGCTCACAGCCGCCGCCCCCGCTCACGGCCACCGCCACCACCGCTGCCAC
>VFQN01004314.1_pt1 | contig 18927 bp, 27 predicted proteins | sample 3512371 | NCBI WGS metagenome assembly VFQN01 (sample SAMN10412370, study PRJNA504923) | tailings metagenome | isolation source: Replicate 2 from Balatoc abandoned mine | place: Philippines: Itogon, Benguet | collected 2017-08-28 | reverse complement strand
GACTTCAATACGTGTACATATGCAGTAGCAGCAGCGACCACCAGAAGCGGTGTTTGAGGAAGGAAGGCCAAACGCTGTCGCCTTCCAGCCAGGGGCTGTGAGGTCTCCCTGCAACCAACCGCCATAACAACTGTTCCAGGCGCATGTTGCGTTGGACGCGGCGGGAAACCTTAGCGAGCGCCGAAACACAGGATGACGTGACGCTGTGTATGCTATGTTTGAACGACCCTGTGTCAAACAGGCTGCCTTTACGCAGCAGCAGCTTCAGCCCGTTCCGCAATAGCCTCGGTGACGAAGCTGCTGCAACTCCAGCACATTTAAGTTAGCCTTACAACTGTGTTAACCCACTCCAGTACCTGCTCTTAGGGGCCTTGCTGCAGTTGTCCAGCGGAATGGTTACAATTGGAAGGGCCACAGGCCCCAGTCGATACAAATTTGCCCTTGCAGTAGCAATTACGCTACTCGATATATCGGGATGTACAGCGTCGACGTGCTATGACTTCTTCAGGAGAAGCGACTACCCTTTGTGCGTCCAACCAAACTCTAACGTCTCAGTCCATTGGGCTGTGCAGGCGGGGAGCATCACATTTGCCCTCGACGTAGATGGCGGTGCGTATTAAATGTCCTTATACGGGCCTTCCTTGGCTGAAGGGGTCCTACCCAGCACAGTGAGGCTCGCAGAAGCTTTATCCTGGGTCCTGCCTAACAGTGAACAGATACGGTGCTTCCCCAGCCAACCCTAAACGCGCCATGACGCCATTAGCCCCTTCATGACGCCAATATGCTGAAGCTTACCTGTGAAGCTGTTACCTGCGCCCGCGCCCCCACCCGCAGAATGGAGCTGGGTGGGTGTTGGGCTCAGTGAGGGCGGCATGTACGGCGCTGACATCGCCCTGGCCTCCCACGACGACGCGCGCTCGCTGTGGCTGGCCGGAGACTACTTCGCAGCCGCCAACGGGTTTCCGCAGCTGGACGTGCAGCAGGTTGGCGGGCGAGCCCTGGGGATCCCACCTGTGTGGGTTTTACCTGCAGGGGGCCAGCAATGAAGTATGACTGGATCATGGGATGGCACACGTACATGCGCGCGATCTACCTACCCCGGGATTATATTCAAGCTGTACCATGTTCCTGCAGACCAAGTAGCCCTACCAACAGCTACACTTGGACAGGGTGCAGCGCGTGTGGCTGGTCCACACCCCGCGTGCCAAGCATATGCAGTGTACCGGTACCACTGCACCAGTATGGCTACGTGCACTGGACTCCCTTTCATGACCTTGACCCCCCTTACAATCACGGTCTGCCCGCACCTGGCCACGCGCAGGACGCGTCCCTGGTCATGGTGGAGCGCACGCACGGCCGCACGCTGGTGGCGCTGCGGCGGCCGCTGGTGAGCTGCGAGGCGCCGGCCGACCGGCCTGTGCTCAACGGCACGCGGCAGACCGTCATCTTCGCCTACGGCGCCACGCCCGGCCTGGCCTACCACGGGCCCGCCCACCGCGGACAGTTCGAGGTGGTGCTGGTGCCGGACGCCGCGCAGCAGCAGCAGCAGGCAGCCAGCCCAAGCAGCATACCGGCAGATGCCAAGGTGCGAGGGTGAGGGCGGTTCTGGGTAAGCAGCGCAATGAGGTCGGCGAAGCGTACGCACGCACGGCCCTGTGACACAGCGTCTACTTACGTTGGCCCCTTGCTTTCGTTACCGCAGACCGTGGAGCTCCGCATGCCCCTCGGCCCTGTCCCCACCGCCCCCACCACCTACCAGTGCGTCAACCTCGAGGTGCCAGCGGACACCAAGTACCACATCTACAGGTGGGGCTGGCACGCGGGATCAAGGTTATGGATCCAGCGAGCCATCTGGCATGAGCACGGCGCTACGGTATCATGTAGGCATTTGTGCTGGCGGTCCAGGTGCAAAACAGTACATCAGTCGGTTACGCGGGTAATGCTACTTATTCAGGACGAAAACACACTCCCCTCGCCCCCCTGGCCACCAACACCTAGGCAGTTGGCTACCAAATCGCGTGCCTTTCGTCAGCTGTACCGTACGTGTTGACCTCGAGGTCCCCAGCTCTTGATGTACCGTATCAACACGCACGGCGATGGCCTGCCGGATAACGTTCTCGGCCCCGGCCCTGCTTTCCCTGTTGCTCTTCCCTCCAGGCACGGCCCGCTCATCGCCAACACTCGGCACGTGCACCACATGCTCATGTTCCACTGCCCCACCGGCGGGCCGCCCAAGACGCCGCTGGGAGTCCCGTACGAGTGCGGCGGTTACATGGAGTGCGAGGAGTGGGTTTGCGGGTGGGCGCCTGGTGAGTGTACGGAAGCCACGCGCTGTGCAGGGTGCCAGCTCCCCACTCGCAAAGCGCGTTGCATGAGCGCAAACCCACGCGGTTGGGGTGCCCCGCTGTCTCGCCCTGCTAGGCATGGAAGCCGTGGATGCCCCCGCCGAGGCCGCCCTGCCGCTGGGCGGCGGCAAGCGCTACGTGGCGCTGCAGATCCATTACACCAACGTGGAGGGGGAGGCGGGGCAGGTGGGGCCCCTTGGGCCTTAAGGAACGAGAGCTGGGGCGCATGACACGTGGGCTTAGCCGACATGTAGCTGCCCCTGCCTCCAACCAATGGCTTCCCTTGTGCGTGCAGACGGACAACTCGGGCTTCTACCTGACGTACAGCCCCACCCTCAAGAAGTACGACATGGGCACGCTGACGCTGGGGTCCTTTGAGATCGCCGTGCCGCCCGGCGCCGCGGCCTGGTCCACGCCGGCCAACGTGTGCCCCGGCGCCTGCACCGCCCAGCTGCCTGGGCCTGTGACGCTGGTGGACAGCTTCTACCACATGCACCAGCTGGGCACAGCCATGCTCACGCGACACGTGCGCAACGGGGCCGAGGTGCAGCCGCCGGGCCGCCGCGACTACTTCAACTTCGACTACCAGGTGGGTGGGGGGCGACGGGGTCCGGAGCTGCAGCGGCAGTGCAGGCTGCAAGGGGGGCGCCACCGTAACGCCGCGTCAGTACGTGGCGCTCGCAGTTGTCGTTCTTCCATTTAGTTGTTTGGGCAAACCTGCCTGCTGTACCATGCCACGTGCTGCTGGCCAGGCACGTTCCGCTCACCTTCTGCGTGCAGACTGTAACCCCTCTTGCTGTGCTGCCCCCTCTACCCCGAGCCCAGGGGCCGTCCAATGTGCCCCCCACCGCCCGCCAGCTGCTGCCGGGCGACGCTCTGGTCACCTCGTGCACCTACTCCGGCGTGGGGCGCACCAACGTGACGTACGAGGGGCTGGCGTCGTACGAGGAGATGGTGGGTGGCACGGGGTGGGCGTGCATGTGGTCCGGCTGAACACCGGCAGTGTCAGTTGGATTAAAGGGAAAGCTCTCGCGTGAGGCGAGCGTTTTAAAGTGGCCGAAGGCCACGCGCTTGTGGAGCCACTCGCCCTCCCCAGAGTGCATGTGCTGATGAAAGCCCCCCCCCCTCTTACATTACTTACCGTACTGCCCCCCTTCCCACCGGCTCCTGCCTGCAGTGCTTCAACTTCCTTACGTGAGTGCGGGCGCAAGAGGTATACGTTCTGTTGCAGGGTTGCTGTGGAGCGGTGCTGCGCGCATGGTGCGGTAACGGCACGTGCAGGGGCAGCAACCGCACTGTCGCTGTCGGAGTGTCGGCCTATTGAGCTGTCGCGCACTGCACAGCGCAACAAAGCGCGCTTGGGACTGCATACTGATGACGATGCTGTGTGCTTGCAGGTACTACCCTTACAACGGAAACATCACACAGGTGCGGTAGGCGTGCGGCGTGTCCGAGACGTCGGGAAGGCGTTGCAACTGATGCGGCCCTACTGCGGCTTGGCTCTGTGCCTACCTGCCTTTACCCTGCGCATCACAGTAGGCGGACAGGCCGGTGATGGCCCCTTCACGTCATGGCGCTTGGCGCGGGGTGTGCTGACGACGTCCTTGCTGCGCGCTGCACACGCCATTCCCCTCCGCCCCCCCAGTGCTGGTCCATGCCCGGCACCGCCGCCGGGTCGCCCTTCCCGCGGTCCCCCCTGTCGGGCTACGCCACGTGCGCCGACAGCCCCACCACATGGGCGCTGTTCGACGCCGTCATGGAGGCGGCGAAGGCGGGGGACAACGCAGCGGCGCAGGCAGCCATCCGGCAGGCCATCGCGGTGCGTGTTGCCAGGCTGTGGTGGGGCGTGGCAGCTGCGGCCTGCGAGTGCAGCTGTCCACGTGCTGCGCGCCTGACCCACATAGGCAGGGCGAACGGTGCAGCACGTCACACGAACATGGGCAGGGCCCGCGCCGAGTTAAGTGCAGCATTTTGACGTTACAATCCTGCGCCACGTACCGTATGCGTTGCCAAGCCGTCTGGCAGACCTGCTCTTCCTCCTCCGCTGACGCGCAGGCCGGTACGCTGGTGGCCGCCCCCGCCAAACTGGACTTCAAGCCGTACGCGCCCGCCTGCACGCGCACCGCAGCTTCACAGTAAGAGTGGGGAGGGGGCCAGATAGTTACAAGGCAAGGGCTGGTTGGATGCCTCTTGCCGGCTGGTGTACATGCACCAGGGTAAAGTGTGTACCGTCTCAGTCCACACAGGCATTATTGTGCTACATTTATGTGAACCTACCTATCAGGCGGTATTGTTACCGCTTCACCCAACACCTGTTAGGTCTAACGTGCAGTCCTCCAGGCATCAGGCACTATGCTTGCCTAGACCGTAACACGGGGCTCGTCTTGCACCCCGCCGCCTCTCCGGCGCAGGTACCTCCCTGCCCCAAAGACCACCGACATCGACGACGAGGCCCCCCACGGCAGCTCAAGCAAGAAAAGCAGCATTGGGGGCGCCATCGCTGCAATATTAATGTGGGTGTTATGGGCAGGGACGGTCAAAAGCTATCTTGGGGGGCAATCGTGCATAGGTCGCAGGCATTGCTAGTTGCCAGACTTCGATTGCGCCGTGTCGATTATCACCATACCTTGTGGTGAGACCAGCGGTAGTGCAGTCAAGACGGCGTCGGGGGCAGCTCCTCTCCAGTTGTGCATCTGGACTTGCTCATGAGTCAACCTGAGATCTGCTGCCGTTGTGGGACCTGGCCACCGATTGCGACAAGCAGCGACACCCTTATCCTACGCCCCTTGCCCATGCTGCCACAACGTCACCCATTGCAGCGTTATTATCGTGGGGGCCATCGTGGGCGTCGTGCTGTACAAGCGCTTCCAGGCCCAAAAGCAGGCTGAGGAAGAGCAGGTAGGTGTGTCACCGTACTCGTGGTTGCATGTGCCATTGGGACGCACACCGGTTCAAACACCGTAGGTACACCAGGATACTAGCAAGCCCACGCGCGCCTCTTGCCGGCAGGATTGATGGGAACTCCCTGACGACCGGGCCCCCTCACCGTGCTCACTACCGCCTGCCCCTCTCCCCTCCACAGCACTTGTTTGAGAAGTACAACCCCAACGCGGGAGCGCCAGCCGCCGCGGCAGGGTCCGGCAGCGGCGGGGGCCCCACCGCTGCCTCAGCGGCAGTGTGAGCATGACTGCATGCTCAAGGCACCAAATGTGCCTGCAGATACGTGCATATTCCTAGAAAGTACTTTCGGACATGTCGAGCATGCTGCAGTGATGTATGTGTACGTGGTCTTTTTATTACTGTCACGGTGAGCAGGGCAGTGCCGTGGCGCTGGGGCTCGTCGACCAGGAGGCACTGCAAAGTTGCGCTACCGCACAACTGTGGACCGCCGGCTTCTGTCGCTGCCACATTTGGTGATCCGCCAATGTAAGACAGGTTTTTAAGGTGTTCCCGCTTATTAAACGCGCCACTTGGGCAGTACTAAGGTCTGGTTTCCTTGTTTTGCGACTTGGACGGTGTGGCGCTGCGCAGTCACCCCCTGCGGCGCCCTCATATGTGCTACTGACAAGCGCAGTCACGTTCTGCGTTGGCCGTTGGACAGTGTGACGTTCGGTGCTGCGGCGGCACTAGTAGCGCTGGGGTGCTTGAGAAAGCAGCCGTTGGGGAGGGCAACGTGTGTGTGTAGTAGGTCGCGGAGGAGGAAGTGTACGGCAGCTGGGGCTCCCTACGTAGAAGCTGAAACATGGCCGGGACGTGCTGCAGACGTCACATGTAATGATGGCGATGTTGCGGGTGTCTTTGCCGCTCCAATGCAAAATAGTACCAGATGCACGAACATGCATGGGTCCATAAGTGTGCACTGGGCCGAAGGCCTTTGCCGCTGCGCCACGCCATGCCATGTCTTTGCTAGGACACTTCTAGGGCATCATACATACTTCAGGGCAAGCCGAGGAACAAGTAAGCTAAACCCACAAGCTTTGCACACTACGAGGCGATGGCCGTGCCTAATCGTCCGAGCCCCCGCACGCTCCTACGGGCTGTCATGGCAAGGCTTAAACTAATAAGCCTCAGCAGCAGCATGTACAAGCAATAAGTACGCACCCTCCACCAGAAACTCCAGGAATCCTCCTACATGCCTGCTGACTGGAGTCCCACACAGGGGCGTGGGTCCCCTGACTCGGAGCACTTGTCTGCTACATGTACCACCTGTTCGGCTCTTGGTCAATGCAGAAACGTAACCTCGCGTCATCCCGTTAGCGGTACGTGCGGCGGACCGACCGGCGGCGCGGGTCTCCACCCCCGGCCGCGGCCCCCGGCAGCAGCTCCTCTCCGCCGCCCTGCTGCTCGTTTTCCGTGCCCGGCATCGGCGCCTGGCCAGGCCCCCCGGCAACCTTGGCGCCCGCCGCCCCACCGGCACCCGGGGCGCTGGGGATGAGAGACTTGTTGCCCCCCAGCGCCGCCGTAGCGGCAGCCGCCGCCTTGGACACCAGACCGCCAGCGGCACCCATCCCCATCGCGGGTGCGGCGTTTGCATCCGCCCCCTTGACAGCACGCAGGACGCCCGGCTTGGCGCAGCTGGCTGCAGCAGTGAAGGGGCTCGCGCTGGTCGGCTGCGCGGTGCCCGCCTCCTCCCCGACAGCAACGCCGTCAGCCACGGCCTCCGCCACGTCCTGCTGTCCCTCTCCAGTGTCGTCGAAGTCGGACAGCACCGACAGCCGGCGCCTACCGTCAACCGCTGCCGCAGCCCCGCGGGTAGCCCTGCCGCCAGCCTGGCCGTGGCCCTGGCGCACGCTGCCCACCTCGCTCCGTGCAGCTGCGGCGCCCTTGGCCGCGGCGGCAGGCCGCGTGTCACGGTCCCAGTCACACAAGCTGACGGTGGAGGCGGCGGGGGCCTGTGGCACGTGCGCCGGCTTGCCTGCCACGACCGGAAAGCTGAAGTCGTCTGCAAGCGGTGTGGCCTGCGCCGCATCGGGCCTTGCTGCGTTGACAGCTGCAGGCCCCACCGCGGGCCCCGGGGAGGGGGCTGCTGCCGTCACGGCTCCGGCGTCAGCGGGGCCGGCGGTGGCGGCTGTCTCCGTGACGATGGCAGGGCGCGGCGGCGCGTCGCGCCCGCGTGTTACTTCACGTACCAAGCCTGTATAGGTTCCCACAGTGGAGAGAGTGCACATGGATTTGCCCGGCGGTGTGCTTGCGACAGGTAACGTCAAGCTGCCATGAACCCATCGCAAACGCTTAGGCGACCCCTGCACACCACTTGCACCCACCCTCGGCTTGCGGCAGGAAGACGCTGTTGTAGAATGTGCGGATGTCCCCGAGCACCGCCGAGCTGCCGCCGCTCGCGCCAGCAGCGCCACCGGGGGCCGTCCGCGCCGCGGCTGCCACGGCCGCCATGGCCGCCGCCTTGTCCGCCTTGCCGCCGCCGCCGCCAGCCTCTGCCGCAGCCTGGGCTTCTGCTGGCGGCGGCGCGGGCTGTATCTCCACGCGCGCGTCGAAGAGGTCCGAGGGGTGGTCGGGCAGCGCCGCCAGCATGGCGCGAGTGATGGAGGAGAACGACACGCGGCAGCGGAGCGCCTTGGACACCGCGTACAGCCTGGGGGCGAGGGGGCGGGCAGGGGGCGTTGACGTCAGCTGCGATGGCTGGGAGCTATGGGCTAGCGCAGGCATGGCGCCGTCAGGTTAAGCGTACAGCCTGGATATCAGCGAAATGCACGCCACTTTAAAGGTCGGTCAGTACCGTAGTGATGCTAGAACTTCGTGAAACTAATGTTCGGGATAGCCCAGAAAAATGGTAGATAATAAATCCGTGATTTTAAGGTTTCGGGACAGTTTTCGGCAGGATTTTTTGCCCTGATGCCAGCATTCGGGACCCTGAGGCCCAAAATATGCAATAAATTGCCTTCGTGATGCCATTCGGGATATTTTTAGACCATTAGTATCACGAAGTTCTAGCATCACTACGGTATGTGAAGTGGCAGCAAAAACATTGCAACCGCACAGGCTAAGTACGGCCCCTGGTACGGGCCATGTAATAGTGTCCGCTTGGGTTATCATGCCCCACCGGCCCCTTCCGGCGCCCGCTCACCCGCACGCCACCACCACGGACACGTGCTGGTTGAAGGCCAGCTGCAGCTGCTCCGCCAGCAGCCGGTCCAGCAGCTGGGCGGCCAGGCCGGGGAAGGAGCGCGGGAAGGAGGCGGGCGAGGGAGGGCCGCCGGGGCCGGACGCGCCCATCAGGGCGGCCGCCGGCGCGCCGGGTGCCTGCACCGCACACCGATGCACATTGCAGGGGACCGATATGAGCTATAGGCACGATATATGGGTGGGTTAAAGTGTGGAACTGAGATAGGGCATACGGCATACGAGAATGTGCGCGTGACCCAGATCGTGTTGCTCCATCAAAATGCTGGCAGGGAAGCTGCCGCTTGTGGGTCGGCATCAGTCCCCCCCCTGCACACCTGCAGCATGGTGGCCACGGTGACTGCCCGCGTGGTGGCCCGCCGCACGTACGCCTGAACGCGGGAGAGGGGAGCACCACATTGCGTTGTAGTGAAAACCGAATCATGTTGCGCATGGCCCACGTACTACCAGTTGCCTCAATGTCGCGAGTACCATCCCAATGGGTAAGCCACACACACGCAGTGCTGCCCTCTTGGTACCACGTCCAGCGCCCTGCCTGGTGCAGCTTGTTGCCTCTCACAGCAGCAGATGTAACCCCACTGCCACCATCCCACACCCCTGCCTCGTCCTCCCTACTAGTGCTCCGTGCTCCGTGCTCCGCCCCTCACACCTCCAGGAAGCCACGCAGCAGCGCCTCGTCGCCCTCCGTGTAGCCGCCGGGAGCTGGGGCCGGGACAGGGCAGGGCCGTCAGCAGGGGTGAAGAGATGGGGACTGCCGTCCTCATACAACCTATTTGCCAACCACCAAACGTCCGCAACCCCGCCCACCTCCCTCCGCCAGGATGGAGTAGAAGGTGGAGCCCTCCGCCAGCACGCCCTGCTCCTCCGCCAGCCGCGCCAGCCGCCCCAGGCAGTAGCCGCCCGGCAGCGGGGGCAGCACCAGCGCCTCCGCGGTGCCGGTGCCTCCTCCTCCTCCGCGCTTGGCGTTGGCCCCGAACGCCTCCTGGAACCAGCGCGTGGCGTTCCACAGCGCCATCATGTTGGTGCCGAAGCCCGCGCGCCGCGCCACCGCCAGGAAGCAGTCGGGCGGCGCGAAGCAGGCGGAGGAGCTGCAGCCGGCGGCCGGGCAGCCACAGCTGGCGGTGGAGGGGGGGCCCCCGGGGCCGCCGACGACCTGCAGGGCAGTTGGGTCGCAGCAGGAGGGCAGAATGTGCCATGCGGCGATGTGGGTCAGGCTTGTCGCGCTACTAGGAGCTGTGCATTCCTGACCCAGATGGCCTCATGAATCGACAATGCGTTGTACGGCCCAACCGACCCTTATCCAGGTAGGCTCCTTGTGATAACCACACTACTGTGTCCGGTACCAGGCCCCCAGATAAACGGTGTCCCACCTGCCCGTGTTTGCCCTGGCCGTGGCCGGTGATGCTGCAGACCAGCATGGCGGAGATGGTGAGCAGCGAGGTGTGGAACACGGGGATGGACAGCAGCTGAGCCACGCGGGGCGCGTCGTCGGGGGAGACGCAGGGGCGCGCGAATCGGGCCGAGCCGGGCGGCAGGCTCATGGGGTACAGCTTGCGGAGAGCGTAGTGCAGGACACTGCGGAGGGTTAGGAAGGCACAAGGCAGGGTGGGTATATGTGCGTGCAGGCCGCACCAGAGCCACAGAAGTATTCCTACCTTGTTTTCCTCTGGGCACCACGCACGCTGCGTCACCTACCCAGTCCCCCCGTACCCTTACTGTACCTGTAGTACAGGTGCGTGGTCTGCTGCATGGCCTCTCGCACGCCCTCCGCGTCTGGTGCCCCCGGGCGGCAGGCGGCAGGAGGGAACACCTCGGCCAGGAACTGGTCCTTGAGGTTCATGATCATGGCCTGCAGCCGGGGGCCAGGCGCGGGGGAAGAGAGGCCTTAACGGGGCAGGTCACAAAGGGGAAATGAACTTGCAATTGTCAGTAGAGCTGCATTGCGGTGGCCCTTGGCCCCGCCCAGAATTTGCGTGTCTCTTCCTGCGCACTGACCCACATCGTGTCATGTGTTTGGCGCGCCCTTGCGTGTATCGATTAAGCTGCAAGGGCATGGGTGCAAGCTACGCTTTGCAACCCACCGTCTGGTCTTCCTTTTTTTGCACACGGAAATAGGAGAAGAGCTCCGGCGACTGGGCTCTCTGCGCAGGTCAGGGGTGCGGCAGGATGGGTCGTCGCGGCCACGCTCAAAGGCACGCGGTTCAAGTTTGAGGTCCGTTGACCGCCAGCTCCCGACGCAAACGACCCCGCACGACGACGCGCTCGAGCACAGGACCTACAACACCGATACCTTTGTTGCAACTGAATACTTAGCAGAAGCTGCCAAGTCCTTACCGCATCCCGCACGATTGCGTCAAGCCACGCGCGGCTCTGCGCAACATCTTCTTCGCTGGGCAAGGGTGGCGGGTTTTCCTCCGCGAGCAACGCCATGGAGATTTGCGTCACAACCTGGCGCCGCTATAGCGCGCCAAAGTGGGGCCGACAACCAGCAGCCAAGGCGGCCCCCCAGGCGCGTCAGAAGCAGTGGTAAAGTTGTTGTGAGAAGCAAGGTAGAGGATTAAGAAGGTGCGGCTTGGTCTCATAATTTATGCACAAAGGCTGCAGGGTGCCTGCATTTGCGTCGATCCATGAACAAGAGGCCTGTGAGATGTTTAAGAGTTCGTAGATCTCGTGTGAACACCAAAATGAACTTCCAGCGCTCTACTTGGGCGAGAAGCCAATACGCGTGGGCGGAGTATGCACTGTTCCCATGCAGTCCCGCCTGTCCATCATGAGCCATGCGCATGCGTGGGGCATAAACAGGTTGGCACCAAACAGGTATTTCAAATGTGCATGAATAATTGTTCGTAACCTTTGCCCCAGCGAAGCGAAGGGGTGGAAAGCATACCGCGGGAGGACAGTACCTCTGACACTGTGTCTGAAGCGCGTGTTGTAATGAATTATGGCACAACAAACAGGAAATAGCATCTCAAAATTCAGCTAGCAGATGAGCGCTGAGGGTACGCCAAGAAGCAGCGCTCCCCGGCCCCTCCCCCGGACGCGGCCGACCCACGGGTCACCGACCCACATGGCCGCAGCACGCAGACAAGACCCAGTGGTACGAAGCAACATCACAAGCTGCAGTACGGCCCGTGTGTCAGCGCGAATATGTGTGTCAGCGCGGACACAGTACACTAAAGTGCACAACACTACTGACGCACCTACGTCGAAGGCTGTGCGTGACTCGTGGGGGCGTGGGGAAAGGTCGGTTCCCCGCCCCTCCGAGCCCCAGAGCCTTCTAGTAACTCTAACCCAGGTTTCCAGAAAGCTGCGCAGCGCATCCCACGTACCGGCTCCTTCAGATGCAGCGGCATGGTTAGGTCCGCTACGTAGGAGAGCGCTTCCGAGGGCAGGAGGTACGCTCGTACGCATCCTGCGTGTAAGGGGTTTCCATGTGACAGAGGCGCTATGAATGTATGATGGAGACTCAGCAGACAGGGATAGCATGTTTCGGCTTTTATGGTGGGCATGACTGGGCGTCCTAGGGCACGGCCACCCGTGGGCCACTCCCGCAGGGGCCTGCAGGGGCTACGAGCCCTAACCCTTTCAACTCTGGTGGAGACCGTTATACACTAACACCCTGAGCAGTGTCTGCAAGCGTCGATCACTTGCAGAGATGCTTGTTGTGCAAGGTGTTGTGGGGTATGCCCTTCGCAAAGGCCCTTGCGTGTGCTCCGTGTACTTCCCCAAGCGGCCCCACAGCCAAGCACCCCACAACAACTGCGCCAGGGGTGCGCCGGAGGTTGGCTCAGGCGCGGCATGACAACTGTAACCGTGCAGTTTGTATAGGGTGGCATTGTGTGGTGGTTGCGCTTCCCCCATCAGGTTGCTGTTCGCAGCTTTGTCAGTTGCACCCTTTGTGGGTGACCGAGCGGGCTTAGGACACCTGCAGCTTCCCTTCCCCTTACCCACCTGCGAAACATGTCCGTCAGGACAGGTCCCCAAGCCGTAATGTGCATTGGTCGGCAACTAGTATCTTGCTGGCCCAGTCTTCTGTCTAAACTCCGGAGAGCACTGGTGGTCCCTCCCGGCTCCACAGGGCGGTTGCAGTTGCCGTGCACCGCCATCAGCACATACCAGGCCGCCGCATTACTGTCGTCGCAATCAGCTAACAGGTGCAGACTTTGCGTAGGGTGGCACAACTGTCTGCCTCGAGCGCTGATGCCCCGACTCAACGCCATTTGCAATTGGAGAGCAAAGCTCCTCAACATAAAGTACCTCCAGAGAATTGTGTTCTCTTGATTAATAGTGTAAGGTGGTTGAACAGTAGCAAGTATGGGCCAGGAGTCAAGAGCGGTGAAGCCGAAGACCAAAGTGGTCGTTCGCGCGCTGCCACCATGCATGTCGGAGGAGACGTTCCTTGAGGTGTTGAACAACATTGCCAAAGACCGTTACACGTGGTTCTCCTACTTCCCAGGCAAAATCAAGTAAGCCATTGCCGCTACGAAGGGAACTGCAAGTCCTGATAGGAAGCATGAGTTGCGTAAGCAGTAGGGGGCAAGTATAAGTTGAAAAAGGACCATTAGCACCTCAATGCTTCTGCGGCAGCGCCCCCTACCCGGGATAGGCTACCCCTCTGCGCTCTGACCCCCCCACGTGTCGCCTTCGTTGCCACCCTTGTGCATCTCAAGTATGAAGCGCGTGGTGTTTTCACGCGCGTACATCAACTTCGGGACAGCAGAGGATGTGTATGACTTCAAGGCTCGCTTCGACGGCCACGTGTTCATATCAAACAAGGGCAACCAGTACAGGTGCGCCCTAGGGGGATGGGTGGGGATTGTGAAGGGCTTTGCTGCCTGCGCAAAGGATGGCGAGACACCACATACACGGCTGCACAGCGCTTTGACCTTTGGCCACCGTCCCCTTTCTCAGTGTTGGTGTTCCACATTCGCTAAATGTCACAGGTGCGCCGTGGAGTACGCTCCGCTGCAGAAGGTCCCGGCGCCCGAGCGCAAGAAGCACCCTTTGGAGGGCACCATTGACAAAGGTCAGTGGCCAAGGCTCAAAGCAAGGGATTTGGTGTGTTGTGCTTGTCCTCAAGTCAATGAACTTGCACGTGGGCGTCACTCTTGCTGTGGAGGGACCGAGGACGTGTGGAGTACGGCGTGCCGGTAACTTCACCTAGATCACCACTGAACCCTGTTGCTGCTTTGCCGACGAGCGCCCCTTGCTGCCCGCCGCCCCCCAGACCCCGACTACCTGCAGTTCCTGGAGCTGCTGGAGGCTGGCCAGCTGCCGGCGCCCAGCCCGGCGTTGCAGGCCGTGGGCACAGCCACGGAGCTGCCCTCGGCGGCGGCAGCAGCAGCGGCCCGCAGCGGCGGCACCGTGGTGGTGTCGCGGCTCATGGTGGGCTCGGGGTGGGGTGGTGGGGATAGCATGCAGGCCACTTCACTACATGACTTGACGCTGACCTGTACGCAATGTGACTCACAATAGGCGCCCTGTATAACCTCTGACTCCCCTTCACCGATCGGACTTCTGCGTGGACCCCATATGGTCAAATCCCCCGCACTTCACCCCCATGCCCATGTGTCTGCTACCTCGCCCCGCTCCCTCTGCCCCAGGAGTACCTGGTTACCAAATACGCGGACGCAGGTCGCCTGGGCACAGCGCGCGGGGGCGCCAAGGCGCAGCGCGGCAAACGGGAGCAGCTGCAGCAGCAACTGCAGCAGCAGGAGGCGGCGGAGAAGGAGGCAGGAGCTGGCCGGCGGGGGGCCGCGGCAGGGGGCAGGGGCGGCCGCGCCGCCGCTGCTGCGGCCGCCGCGGCCTCCGCCGCAATCTCCGCTGTCATTGGCGCAGGGCAGGACGAGGCGCCTTCCGGGCGAGGGGGCAAGAAGGGGAAGGAGAAGGGCCAGGCGGCAGCTGACGGGCGCGGCAAGCGGGGTCAGGGGGAGGTGGACGCTGGGGACAAGGATCAGCCTGCAGGCGCTCGGGGAGAGGGGCGGGGAGGCCGCGGCCGCGGTGGAGCCGCCGAGGGGGAGGCTGAGGCAAAAAGCGCCAAGGAGCGTGGTGGCAAGCAAGGGAAGCAGCAGCAGGCGCCGCAGCCGGTTGCTGCAGAACAGCCGAAGACGCCCCTCAAAATCATGGTCGGCCGCAGTGTGGCGGCCAAGCAGCAGCAACAGCAGCAGCAGCAGGTCCAGGAAGCTGCCAGGCAAGAGACGGCGGGAGCAGCGGCGGCGGCAGCTCTGGCGGCCACAGCCGCATCGGGGGTTACCGGACCCAAGAAGGGCGGCGGTCGCGGCGGGCGGCAGGCGGGGGGCGGCAGCGGGGGCGCCGGCGGCGCGGAGGAGCCCCTGGTGGTGCGGCCCCCTGCGGCCGCCGCCCCGCGCATGCTGCTGGTCAAGGGCGGGGAGGCGCGCGTCACGCAGGTGCGTGTGGCTGCTACCTGAGGGTCACCTTGAGAGTTAATGTGGCTGCAAGCTTGCCTGGTTGCTTACTCCCTCATGGAGTGCCCCGCCCAACATGCCCTGGGTCCTTCCTTGTGGCCTTTTTGTTATGCCCATTCGACCGCACATGGTTAACAGGAGTTTTGACAAGTGCTGTTGCTGCACTTATTCGCAGGCTGACTCCACAACGCCGGCTGCGGCGCCCGCGGGCCGTGCAGCCCCGAAAGAGGATGCTCAACGGCAGCAGCGAGCAGCACAAGCCAAGCAGCAACAACAACAGAAGGACGCTCCGGCAGCCTCTGAAAGCGCCAAGGCCGCCGGACAGCAGCCGGCCAAGGCCGCGCGGGCCGGGGGTACAGCGGCTGCTGCCAAGGGCGCGGCGTCTCCCGCCCCGGCACCAGCAGCGGCGTCGGGCGGGGGCGAGGGCAGCGGCGAACTGGCCGCTGCAGCCGCAGCCGCTGCCGCCGCTGCGGTGAGCGCCGCTGCCACGGCCAGCGGCAAGAAGGTGCGCGCTGGATTCCAGATGTACGTGCCGGGCTCGCTGCGGGCGCGCGGTGGGGCCGCGCCGGCCAAGGACGGTGGCGGCTGAGGCGGCACAGGAGCGGCTGCGGAACCAGGTTGCTGGCGCCCGGGCAGGTGCTCCGGCGGCGTACCGGCCCTGGGGCCTGGCGGTGCTCCGGGGGCACCAACCATGGGGGCTTTGGTCCGGAGGCTGCCAGCAAGCCGGCTGGCGAGCGCTGCTTGTTGACAGGGTGGCGGCTGTAGCCCTCCTGGGCTGGAGCTGCAGCAGGAGCCAGCTCCCAGCGTCCCAGCAGCGCAGCTGGGAACTGCTTCGGCGGGGGACAACATGCAGGGCCTTCACAGCCCCCTCCACCCCGACAGCCTGGCGGCGGGGTAGACGGCTCGTGGCCGACGGTGCGACGTGCAGCCCCTGAGCAGTGTCGCATGACGGCGGGAGCGTGCGGTCGCTGCGACCTTCGCGTGTAGCAGAGGCGGACGTGGCGGTGCACTTGGGGGCCGGGGCATGGATGACGGGTCGTAGGTGCTTGGTGGAGAGGTGGAGAGAGCGGAAGGCACGCGTGCCGATGTGGTTGGTGGTTCGCTGGGATGACGCACGGCTGGAGCTGGCTGCTCGTCCACGGCGCGGCGGCCGAGTGCTGACCCAGTGACCCAGTGGCTCTTGCCAAGCTCTCTGCAGGTTGAGTTGCATGGCCCGACTAGTAGCAGGAGCAAGGTTCTGGGTCAATGTGCCGTCGGAGCTTGGAGGATGGGTTGGACAGTCGGTACGGCAAATCGCTACAAGCTGTGCAGTCAATAGAGCTGCAGGCGTACGGCACCTGCTGTTGTATTGCAGGCAGGCGGGGCGGGGCCAGCACATGAAACCTAGGCATGCACCTGATACAGGACATCGGTGGCACGTTCAGAGTGTGCAACAGGACAGGTGCAGGCATGTGCCGTGCGCTGTGCCGCATAATTCGGAGTGCATGCGACGTGGGTCCCGTTGTGCCACCAGGCTGATATTGCTTTGCATGGGAAGTACCAGTATCCAGCAAGCCCACGTGCCTTGGCGCTACTGACGGAGGCGTAGTTCCTGGCCGTTGCAGTAAAGAGGTGGCCGTGTGGCGCTGGCGTGGCACCCTCAGGAGGTCCAGTGGTAGGGCTGCTGGCCACCGCACGGTTGGCCCGTGCGCAATTCTTGGTCCGTGCACCTCAGTTTGGGCTGCGCAGGGTCCCCGAATGTGGGTACCGCCTGCATGGCGCTTGATCGGTGCCGTGCTGATCGATGCCGTGCATCTCGGGCCTCCACCTCGGCTTCCAATGAGGTGTAGCAGTATATTCCCGGCCCACTATGGCGTAACACGTCGTCGGCCTTCGACGGTATACATATGGACTTGCAAAGAGGCCCACCAGCTGGCGCTTGCAATTGCTTCGCCACTTGCCAACGACAGGCTGCCCTTGGGTGTCCTTGTCCACTCCACGTCACCTCGGAGGTCAGAAGCTCTGGACCCTTACCGCCACTGCTTCAACGCATACGTGACCTAACGTGTACGAGTGCTTCCAGCCCAGAAACTGTGCGCCCGGTGCCCAGCATCACGAGGCGTTTATGCGCCGCACGACCGCCGTACCATGCGCAGCAATGCACACCAGTGCACACAGCAGCACTTCCACTTGCTGGTGAAGTTGGGAGATCAGGGTCTATCTGTAGGCTGGCCTGGTGACAGCATAGCACTTTTACAAGCTGGAGCAACAGGCTGCAACAACGAGTCGGACAAGTACGGTCGACCGTACGGTGCACAGGACCTCACTGACACCGGCCACACAACGATGCACCCGAGTACCAGGCCCCATGGCCTAAAGCCCCCACGCCCCACCCATGACGGCCGCACAAGGCACGGGTGCAAAGGGTACGCCAGGGCATGCTTCTGCTACTTGGGTAGGGCATTGGTTCGCGGCTCGTACGCCCGCTCCCCTGCCAGCATCAAAAACATACAGAGCAATGCATGTACCGTAACGCTTCGCCCTCCACGAACCATGGCACGCCCGCTTACAGACGCTGCAGACTGCACCCTGCCAGACCCTGCCCACATAACTGCTAGGTGCGCAAAGCAATGATTGAGTACGGTATGCGCGCAGTGCGGAACTAAGCACCTGCCAGCCCGACGCTGGCGCCTTCACGTTTGACCCACAGCGCGTCCAGCACACCGGCTGGCGTCCACGTCTCCCACGGCATGACGAGCATTAGTAATAAAGTCTGCGGGGCCACAGGCAGTGCCTTGCGGCGCACATGGATCTAAAGTGTGATGTACTTTCATGCCCAATTAAGTGTTTGAGACGGTCTAAACGGAAGCCGTGCCAAAAGACATGTACAACTATGCGGGGCTGCCACGCAGACCATGTTAAGGAAAGGGCGCGTCAAACTCTGTGATAACCCTGTCAATCTCAGGAGCGTAAGAAGACACACCTGACCGCTTGGTTTTCAGCTTGCGCGGTACTAAGCCAAGCGTACACCACAGGTACGCCACGCAGGGCACGGTGAACTGCGTGGATTTGCACGTGAACAGACCGCTGTCACATTCATGTACCTCGCACGCTAGCCGTCATGAGTATCCTTTGTTGGACTTACATGGCCTGCCACTGGGCAGCCCACTGTCGTACGCGACACAGGTCCACACCACAGCACGCTGGCGCACGTCCTCGTACCCCGCCGCTAGCGAAGCCTGCCTAAGCCATTGCCTCCTCCCTCAACCTGCCTCAACCTTCCCGGCTCGCCCGCTCGCGGCTTGCCTCCCCGCCCCGCTCCCTGTCCCCCTCGCCCTCCCCTTCCCCCTCCGCGAGCGACGGCAGGGTGCGCACCATCAGCCCCACCCCGCTGCCGCTGCCGCCGCCCACCGTCCGCAGCCCCAGCCTGCGCATGTGGCGCTGCGCCAGGGCCGAGCGCAGACCCGCCCGGTGGCCCCCACCCCCGCCGCCGCCCAGGAGGGGCGCCCTCCCCCTGGCGGTGCCGTGGCCTGCGTCGTCGCCCAGCGCGCCGCCCTGCAGCTGCTCCGGCCGGCTGATGACCATCATGCCCTGCTCGCCAGAGCCACTGCCGCTGCCCTTACGGCCACTGCTGCTGCTGCTGGTGGTGCTGCGGGCCCTCCCTGCCTCAACCGCTGTCTCAGCAACTCCCTGGGCCTCCGCGCGCGCAGGGCCCCCGCTGGCGCCGGCGCTGCCGTGGTGAGGGTGGGGCTCCCCCCGGCCGCCCCCGGGGTATCCCGGCCTGTGCCCAGCCCCACTGCCCGAGCGCGCCGTGGAGCCCCCGCCCACCACGATGCCCGCACGCGCCAGGCTGGCAGCGCCCATAGCCGCCGCCCCGCTGCCCCCAGCCGCGCGCCAAAGGACTGGGAGCCGCCGCCACATGTGAAGGACGTGTCCCTCGGGCCTTCTTACCGCCGCCCGGCAGTATGACAACGTGGGGCGTGTCGCCGCCTAACTCCTGCCGCATGCGGGTCAGCTCGGCCAACACCTGGGGGAGGGGG
>VFQN01004313.1_pt1 | contig 18928 bp, 30 predicted proteins | sample 3512371 | NCBI WGS metagenome assembly VFQN01 (sample SAMN10412370, study PRJNA504923) | tailings metagenome | isolation source: Replicate 2 from Balatoc abandoned mine | place: Philippines: Itogon, Benguet | collected 2017-08-28 | reverse complement strand
CGGCCACCATGCCGACTGCCAGCAGCAGGACGACCGCGCCCAGGAAACGCATTTTTAGTATCTCTTAGAAGTGACTGGTAGTCTGATGTCGATCTGCTATGCGAGGCTGCAAGCTGGTTTGGACGCCGGTGCTCAGGAAACAAGCTTTACTAAATACCGGCCTGGTGGGTGGGCGCAGGTACGGGGCGGGTGGTGGGCAACCACTGGCATCGCGATACCTGTAAGCGAGTAAGGCCCCGACAGCCAGGCAGCCATATTCAACTATCTCTATCAAACATTGAGGACAGGTGGCCAGGACACTTACCTTGAGCATTGGCCAAAGGTCGGCCATGTGTGCCTGCAATTACCGAGTTTGCAGTCAATACGCAACGTGACAATAAGGAAAAAGACATGGACTACAGTCACACGTTGTCTTCAAGCGCTGCCAAGGTACTGCCGGTGAACCATGTCCTGCAGCGCAGTCACAGCGACTACCGTTGACGTTCCGACTGCGCTTCCGGCCAGGTTGCTGAGCCGCAGCTCGGCACCCTACGCGCAGCTGCTGATTTCAGCTGACAGCTTGACATAACACTATCTACCGTGGTTATGAAAGCGACTGTGGGGCGCGCTGTGATCCGAGTCAGACAACGGACAACGCTTCCGGTCCTGGTGCCCTCTGTTTCGCAAAGGAGGCGAAAGCAGGTCCGACGTGATAGGAGGGCGCAGTTTACCTGGACTGTGGCCTGTAAGACCGGCCAGCCATGTGCATTCAATGCATGTGTGGGTTTACGCCCCACAGCGCCCCATTGTGTCCCAGCCAGCAAAGGCCCGCACGTACCTGGCGGAAGGCGTTGCTCCCAGCTGTTCCCACCCTCCGTGGGTCTCAGCTAAGCCAGCACTAAATCGCAGAAGTGCAGGATGCACTTCCATCTGGTAGTATATACGTGCAGGTCGTCACACAGCATGGCGCGAGGCGGGTATGCGTACCGGCACGACGGTTCGCTGAAGGCCCGGGCTTGGCCCCCCGAATGCCACGCTCGCATTAATTTTGTCAAATTACGTACATCCCAGCATGTGCCAGATCGTACCTGAAGACTATGGCATCAACATGTAGCACCGGTATGGTGGGCCCCTCTACCCAGTTCGGCCCACCTCCTGCTTCCGTACCATGAACTCGTCCTGCGCAGGTGTGGCCAGCGCCAAGCTGCCCGTTCAGTTGGTGTGCAGCGGCTGCTCCACCAGCACCAGGTGCCGCAGTGTGATGTCCCAGCCGTGCACCCAGCGGGGGGGCAGCGGATCGCAGTCACTGGGGGAGGGGCAGGGTGCGGGGTGTGGGAGCCGCAATGACGGGATGGTGTTGGTGGGGCTGCGGAGCGGCCAGCGCAGGGTCGTGCTGCAGGTACCGTACGCAATGGGAAGTGATGATGACACCTGGGAAGGCTTTGGTCGGGTAGTGTGCCAGACGAAACATAGATGCTGATATAATCTACTTTGAGAGGTGCATGGGAGCGTGCAACAGCAGCACGCCTCAGCATTTGCAGCGGCAGGCGTGCGAGTTTAGTAGGTGATGCGTTTGCGCAGGTTTGTGCATTGACGGTGGAGCTTCCAGGGGCCTGCAGGACTCCCGTACGTGGTTCGCCTACCTGCTCCTGGGCTGGCTGGGACAGCCTTGGACGTGCTGCCTGGCTGGCATAACAGCTGACGGATGCACTCGGTTGCACTGTAACTGCAGTCTGAAAGAGGTTCCGTTGGCGCGTTACCGTTGGCACCGGTACTCTGGTATGTAGCATACCACGGCACGGCCTGTGGGCTGCTGCTGACCTGGCCACCGACACACCACATACTGCAACGCTTATCCAGGGGCCCTGTGCTTTCCCCAGGCTTTTGTGTAACATAGCAGCAGCGAGGCATAACTGCAATATCTGGACGGATGTGAACGACAACGACTAGATTTCGGCTTTGAGGTCAGGACAGTGCCAATCAGGCGGGCTCCCATGGTGCCAATAGCGGTGCGTGTCCCGATGCGGCCGCCTGTCGAACGACAGTGCTCCGTCATTTGACCCGTAGTCGACAGTGCTCCTTGTCATTTCGCACGCTCAAAACTTCATAACGCAAGGGCATCAGCTCGCCTTCTCGCTTGTTTTCCCCAACGACACGCCGTATCAGGCATCTCCCCAGGGGAGCTCCCTGCATGCCCGGCCATGCCCAACCGCGGGCAGCACCCGGTCCCATTCCTCCTACATCCACGATAGGGATCCCAAGCGCCTTGTAAACCTGCTCACTATGCGGCTCTTACCCAGGGCCACTGACCCACAGCCTGCCCCAACGTAAGGGCTCCCAGTGCTAAGCGAGCAAGCCTTCAGCCAAGACAGTTTTCCTGGTTCCGTCCAATACACATGGGCGAAAGCAGCACGCACGCAGGCAAGCTTGGTGAGGACAGTACAAGGTACAAGCACGTAGTCGCCATTTGCCATGATGATGTCAGGTAACCACTCTTGCATTGGTCACGACATGTCTACAATGTGCAACGCGAAAGGTTGACCACCAGCCCCCACACCAGAAACGAACATGCAAGCCTCCGCAGCCGTGGCATGAGGTATGCGGTGGTACCATCCTGCACGCACAGTCGCTCAACAGCCCCAGGACAGTCTCGTGCCAGAGCCTACCCTGAGAGCCTCCAACCTGTCAGTATGCATCCAAGTGTGTGTCACAGCTGCTTGCCACAACAGCATGCTATGCCTCCGCCGCACCGCTCCCCTGTCGTAGCCGCCCTACGCTGCTGGACCCGCCCAGGGCCCAGCCACGGCTCACAGCGCTCTCTACGTCCGGAGCGTCGTCGCCAACCGTTATGGTCAGTGTGTCGTACGGCCCTTGGCGACTGGGCTGTAACCCCCAGGCCTCCTCTACAGCATGCTCTGCGATTTGCAAATTGCCAGTGCTGCTCCGTTCCTCGGCCACGGACGGCACCCATGCGCCCCTGCCGGGGTGCTCAGGTCTTACGCTCCCGCCCCCGCTGCTGCCAGGCCGTCCGGCAACCGACCAGCCACGGTGCAGCAGCTGGCCGGAATGACAACTAGGCCCCTCTGACGAGCCACCACTGTCGTACAGGGCCATGCCAGGGCTCGCGCTGCATGTCCGCCGCACAGGGCCCTGCGCCCCGCCGGCAGGTTCCGTCCCAGGCACCAAGGACGCCGGCGCCTCCGCCTCAGGTGGAGCCCCCGTCGTCGCCGTTGCTGCTACAGCTGCGGCAGCCGCAGCTGCAGCTGCGGCGTTGTCGGCAGCAGACAGGTTGACATGCAGGCCACCGTCCCCTGTCCGGTCGGGTGGGTAGCCGTACCAGTTACTCCCCTGCGAGCCGCCCCCGGGGCCCGCCAGCACGCCGCTGCTGCCAGCGACCCCCCAGCCTTCCCGTCCGCAGCTGGCGTCGAGGCTGCCGCTGCCCGAGCCCAAATACACAGGGCCCCCACGCAGCAGCGACCCTGCCAAGGACACCCCCGCCCCTGTCCCCAGCCCTCCTGCAAGGGACACCGATGCAGGGGTCGAGCCTGAGGCGGTGGAGGACACCCGCCGCGGCGGCGCGTGGTGGGGTAGCTGTGGCGACAGCGCCGCCGCCGCCGCCACTGCCCTGGGCAGCAGCCTCCTGCTACCCTCCTTTGCCGCCAGGGCAGACCGCTCCGAGCGCGCCGTGGGCACACGCCGTTCAGTGGGGTTGCTCCCCGGCAGGCCCACCATCGCGTACACCGGCACCACCACCTCCTGCTCCCTGGCCGGCTCCTTGGCGCTGCTGAACAGCAGCCGAATGTCGCCCACCACCTCCCCGGGCTCCTGCAGCTGCACGCTCACGTCCACGTGCTTGGGGATGCCCGGCAACACACAGTGCAGGCCGGCGTAGCTGCAGCTGGCGAACGGCGCGCTGCTGCCGTCCACCCGCACGCTCATCTGGTGGGTGCCGCGGTTGTGAAGCACCAGCCGGCACAGCCGCAGCTCCCCCGGCTGCAGCACACCCAGGTCCAGCGCCTCAGCCCCAAACTCCCGCCACGCCGGCCTGTACTCCGACGCGTTCCCCCGGTCCTCTGCCGCCAACACCCCCAGCAGGTACTGCGGCGCAGGCGTGTGCGACAGCACGTTCCAGTGCGGCGGGCTGCCGTACGTCGTACCAACCGCCGCGCCCGCCGCGACCGGCGGCGCGCCGAGGGCGGGCGCCGGACGCAACAGCCCGGACGGCGGCGGGCTGGCTGCGATGCCGACGCTCTGCGCTGCTGCGACGCACGAGGGGCCGTGCACGTACAAGGCTTTGTTCTCCTTCTTGCGCGCGCCGTGTTCCCCCGCCATGCGGGCCAGCAGGTCCAGCTGCTGCTTTAGCGCGGCCATGTCGGTGCGCCGAGCCCCGATGCGCTCCAGCAGCCGCAGCACCGCGCTGGCCGCGTGCTCGCTGCTCACCTCGCGGCCCCACCGCCCCGAGTTGACATTGTCCACCAATTTGGCGCCCTGCGCCACCGCCTCCGCAGAGTGGGGCGGCAGCAACGAAAACATCAGCGCGTCCCTCGGGTCCGCGGCGCTTGTCCCACTGCCACCGCCGCCTGACGACGACCTGCCTGTGTTGCCCGCCGCGGCCTTTTGTTGCTGCTGCTGCTGCCGCAGACGGTACTCTGCCTGCCGCTCCCTGCGCAGCAGCTGCTGCTGCTCCTCCTGTATGTCTATGCACCCGATCCCCACCGCCAGCCGCACAAAGAAGTCCAGGAACACAGGGAAACGGATGTCCTCAGGGGCCACCTGGGCCTTGGGCACGCTGGCAGGGCCCCTGCCCACGATTGCAGCACTGGGCGGCCGACTGGCTGCCCCGCTAGCCCCTCCCGCGGCCACCATTGCGCGACCCGGCACCGAGGCCGACCTGGGCCGGTCACTGGGCTCCCAGGCGGCGAGGGCAGGGGCGCGGGGCGTCGCATTGCCGCTGGCGCCGCTGCCGCTGCCGCCCCTGGCGGACCGTGGGGTGGCCTGCAGCGAGTCCGGTGGCAGGGGTGCGGCCGGCGAGGCGGAGCGTGTGGTGGCGGGGGGGATGCTGGCTGCGGCGGCCGCAGCCGCGGCGGCGGCAGCGGCGCTGCATGCCGCCTTGGCTGCGGCAAAGAGCTTGTGCACGTCGGCACGGGAGGCCAGCTGCGGCACCACCTGAGGTACGACAGGGTACAAGGAGACCGGGCGACATTGGTCATGCCTCATCGTCCAATAGGGGTCCAACACGGTGCGTCGTGGCAGCACCTTGGCACCTATTGGTAAATGGCAATAATGGGCCGTTGCCCCCCCCCCCCCCCCCCCCCAGTCCTTCGTCCCCGCTCCACCCTCCCTACCTGCAGGTCCTCCAGCATCTCCACCAGCTCCGACAGGTTGATCAGCGGGTCGACCGAGCGGTTCAGCCGCCGACCGCTGGTGGTGGGCGGCCGCCCGTGGCCAGGGCTGCCCCCTGGGCTGCCTCCCGGGCTGCCGCCCCGGCCCTGGCCCTGGCCCTGCGCCAAGCGGGTCACAGCGCTGCTGGAACGCAGCGCACCGCCACCGGGTGCGGCGGAGGAGGGGCGGGGCGGCTCGTCGGGCAGGGGCATGGTGGGGGCGTCCGGCAGGGAGGCGGGTGCTCCGCCAGCGAAGTGTGTTGCACGCTTGCAGTACCACCTGGGCAGGGCAAGCAACAACGGGGGAAAAGGGGCACGGCGTCAGAAGGAACGTGGGACATAGAGCGGAGGCAAGGAAGCTTGCTATATGTGGTATGATGGTGCGTTAAAGGCTGGAGGTAAGGTTTTGGCGGGGAATGCTGCGAGGGCCGCACCTGTATAGGTAGGAGATGGGTCCAATGGTTGCGGGCGGAAGGCCCCTTATCGGCACACCGTGCTGGCCCCGCTGGTTGGCGGCCTGGAAGTTGGAGTCGTACAGACACACCACCTGCGGCCAGGTGCAGGCACCGGCAACGCTTGGCGGGGAGCTGCATGCGCGTCGGTGCGGTGAAGGTGGCGGGGAAAACCGGTACAGTCCCAGGGCGAATGCCCCTGGACAGCCGATCTGAGCGAACCGATATCTTAACAACAACTACCAGCGGCAAGTAGGATTGACCACGAATACGCTGCGTACACGTCCAGGACACCATCTCATGGCACGTACCTCGAGGTCTGGTGCTGGGCCGACAAACTCCGCTTGGATGGTGTGTGCTGAAGAGATGCGGGACCCTGTGTAGCTACTCCCTCCGACGCTGGCGGTCCTCAGGCGCAATGCAGACATGGTAAATTCCTCAGCAGGCGAGCTCCCGAGGCGGGCGCGCTGTGGGGCGTTGTGTGTGCCTGGAATGGAGGCTTGTAGCGCAGCAGCCGCTGTTGCGGCTGTTGCACTGGATGCGTAGGAGCGGACCAGGCTGGCCTCACTGGCTGTGGCCTTTCCGGTACGCTGAGCACCCTCCTGGACTTTCCAGTTAAATATGGAATACGCGTAGGTGGAAGGGTGGAGGAGCTTCCTGTTGTCATGGGCTTGATGTGCCGCGTCCACGAGTGTGTTTAGCAGGCCCCCCAGCGGCCGCTGCTGGCCGGTGGCTGCCGCTGCACCCGTCCCAGTCAGTGAGAAAACTGACTGCCTGTCCTCATAGTAGGATGAGTTTGACCCACCGCCCCAGCTGCGTGTTGTTTGGCCACCTGCGCTGACGCCCTGACCGCTGACCGCTGAACCACCTGCGCTGACGCCCTGACCGCTGACCGCGCTGATTGGCCTGGAGTGCATTGGTCTGGTCGAGCAAGCACTATGTGTCTTTAACTTAAACTACAAAAGCAGTCCCAGAGCTGTTTGGGCTGGGGAGGGCCGCGGCATTGCACTCTCGCATGAGCCAGCATTTCTGGCCTGGCTGCCAGCATGCAAGTTTAAGAGCTACAGTAGCCAGGTTATAGATTTTACACATCAAATATTACCAGGATCCAGGGCTGCGAGGTATTCATCGTTGGGCATGCGGGTTGGTCAAGGTCAGGTAAGCAAGAAGTTTGTCATGCTTGGTCACAGGTCAAAATGGTATCAGGAAACGAAATGATGGCGCAGCAGCTGACCGTGAGGGCCTTGCGGTGAGAGCCGGTCCCGTACACTGGCGTCCCGTACCAGGCGAGAGCTTGTTTGACACGTGAACCTGGAGTAGTTTACCGAGTGGTCCCGCGTGCTGGAGCTGCTGCCTGGAGCGACACGTGCATCTAAGGCAGTCCACCTGCTCAGGGGTCCCCTACCAGCTACCACCGGTACACAAGGACGGGTTATCAGGAAATGCCATCCCCAACCCTGTGAGCTGCGGAGTGCTTTCAGCATCAGGGCAACCTTGTGCCGTCCGACCGAGAACAGCGGAGGACTGAGAAGCTTACCACAGGAAAGGATACTGGCATGTGTCGTTACAGGCGTTGCTAACAGGCATGTGCTCGGCAACGGCACACAATACAGCCTTACTAGCGTGTCCTGAGCACCGTGTCTCACCAGTGTCAGTCCTGAACCCATAGCTCACCTGCAACCTGCTCCCTCCCTCCCAGCACAACGGTTAAGCCTACCGCTAATAACTTCATGCACGGAAGCATATTAGGGCGCAACATATTCTGTGGAATTATACGTTGCCTAAAGGTCTGCACGGCTCAACTACCCGGCATCATGTCTCGCTAGGCGTGCATGGCCCTCCAATTCTTCGTCGTCTGCAGTCCCCGTGGGGTGGTGCCGACACAACACGCGTGTTCACACAACGAGGCTCGCCACAAACGGCTGCGGCTGCACGACCGCTGCACATAGAACCAAAATGTTAATCCAACCCACCCTCCGCAAGCAATGGGGGGTGCAGCCCCCGCCCGCCTGCCTGTCCAACAGGCAGAGTGCCTTTCAGGCCCCCCCATCGATGAACACCACCAACGACCGCCAACGGGCAAGCAACGATCTTGGATTGTTGTCCCACCTGCCGAGATCGAAAGCCCGCGATCCCACGCACTCGGTTCCTCTCAGGCTCTCGGTACGGCGCGATACTAGCATCACGACAACATCCTCCTGCAAAACTGATGGCGTGGCAACTGGCTGGCAACACCCACCACCCGCCTCTCTCTGCCGCCCGAGTGGTATGCGACACAAAAAGCTAGAGGGGCCGCGCATGGCTCAACCTGCTGGCCCTTTCTTCCGTTAGTCTTCTCACGCAACGCAGCTGCAACCCCACCCTAGCCCACCAACCGGCCGCGGCCTGGCGCGTCCCCGGCGCAACAGACCCGACGGGATCAGCCACCCGGCAAGTGGGGCGGGGGTTCCGCGCACAGCACTCTCTCGTCATGTTCCGCTCGACCGGGGCGTCCTCCGCTCCTGCCTCCGGCTCACCGCAGAGCACGTCCTGCTCTTTCCCCCATGCAGGCTTGAAACTTATTGCTGCACGTCCATCTTGTTCATCTGGTCCATGGACCCGATGACGCACAGCGGGTGGCTGAACGCCATGTTGCCCCTGCGACGGGGGAAGCAGGACGAGCAGAAGCATCACGTCAGCCCCGTTGGTGATCAGGTACCGTACACACCGCCAATGTCGGGTGTATTCCCGCAAGGACTCCCGCTTAAAGGCGCGCGGCGTCCTGGGCCTGGGTCCTGGCTGCCCGTGATAACAGCGGTGTGGCTGTCAGTGCCGTACCCAACCATAGCCCACAGCCCACGGCCGCCACGACAGCCTGCAGCAGCCCACATGCCCACACCGACTCCGGAGTAGCACCCTCCCTAGGGCTCCCCCCATGGCACCTCTGGCACGAGTGCGCCCAGCCCTGTCGCGCCCCCTCCCTCACCCGGGCATGACGTGGTCGTCCACCGTGATGAGCTTGACCACGCCCGCCTCCTCCATCACCTCGCTGTAGCCGGTGCGCGGGCACTGGCTGACCACCACCTTGTCGCCCGTCTTCAACATGCCCGCCTGCTTGGCCTGTGCGTGCGAGGAGGGCGGGGCGCAACAGGAGGGACCAGGGCAACAGCAACACTGTCAGCGATCCACGTGGGTAACACCGAGCAGAACGGGGGATACCGACAAATCGGTGGCAAAGAGAGGCAGCTCTACCCCTGGACGCTGGTGATGCACCAGTCGCAAAAAGCCCACACGCCTCGCAGCCAAGTTAGCAGCGAAAGGGCCACGCGCCACCAGCAACCGCAGCGTGTGTGCTGGGCTCAGCGACTCACGTAGGCGATGGCGTAGTCGAGGATGGCCCCGCCGGGCAGCGCGAAGTCGGGGTCGGCCATGATGGGCAGCACGCCGCGGTACAGCAGGCACTGCCGCGCCTGCACCTCGCCCAGCAGCGTCCACTTGAGGCCGTCGGAGCGGATGTCGGGGCACACCACCTGCAGGGAGGGTTGGGAGGGCGTGCAGCAGGAGGCGCTGGGTCGCGGGACATACGTGCGAGTGGCGTAGGGTAGTGCACCGCTTCCTTGCTCCTGATTCACTCCGCCGATGGACTACGTCATTGGAACCAACAGAATGCAGACAGCGCTGCGAATGCAGCTGAAATACCTCGCGCCACCGCCACCGCGACCACCACCTTCAGCCTCTTTCCCTCCCCCGTCCCCCGCACGCCTCCGAGCCGAGCTCGAGCTCTATACACACCGACTGCTGGCCCTGCACCGCGTGCACGGACTTGTGCTGCTCGCTAATGCGGGCCACTTTGGGCTGCGGCAGCGGCCGCTCGCTTACAGAGCCGTCAGCGGCGGCCGCCAGCAGAGCCCCGGTGGAGCTGTAGCGGTCGTTGTTGTTCGCGGCGGCGGCGGTCGGGTCGGTGCACACAACCTGAGGACCCCCGCACCCCCCAACCACCCCCACGGCACACCCCGGCAGCACGCACACAGCCCCCACACGACCGATGCGACCGCGTCGTATAAGCACCACCGGCCAGCCATCGGCACCGGGCAGGCGTGTGCGTGGCCGTGGCGTGTGGCACGTGGCGGGTTGGTGCAGGGAGGTGCAGCGGCAAGGGCAAGCGGGCGGGCGGCAGGCGGGGCAGGAGCAAGGGAAGGCGAGCAAAATCAGGGGCCGAGCATGGAGAGGTAGGGGCCGTGGAGGCATGGAGCTGCATGACGTGGGGTGCGGAGCAGGGGCTCGGGTGCAGTGGCGGTGCTGTGGAGCTCAGCAGCGCATCGGAGGGCAGCTAGGGTGCGGGTGCTGTGGCAAGAGCCGCGCAGGCGGTGGGTGCGGCGGGGCGGCGGTGGCAGAAGTGTACGGCAACGCAGCGGCGGCGCAGCACGCGCCCCCGCGTGTCGCTGGCACGTGGCACCGGCAGGCACGGGCAGTGCGGGGCTGGCGGGCGGGGGCGCATGCTGCGCCGCACGACGCTACTGGCACCGCACGACACATGCCGCCCCGTGCACCCACGCACACGCCCAAGCGCCCCGCACGCAGAACACGCGCCACAGCATCACCACTGCACCATGCCTGCCGTGCCTGCTGAGCCCCGCAGCACCGCTCTGCCCGCCTGCCCGCGCCGCCGCACCCGCACACCACGCAGCAAATGCTACCAGCGCCCCTACCCCACATGTACTCGGCACCCATGCTCCCGCCTTCCCCAGGCCCACCCCGCCCGCTTGTCCCCGCCACTTTGCACATTTTGCCCGCCCAGAACCACGCCAAGCCACGACAACGAATATGCACTCCGCCCCTCGGGTAACCACCAGCCGCCCGCGCCACCTTCTCCCGGTCCCGACCCTGCCCCTGCCCCGCTGCGGCCTCCATGGTCCGCTGCTGCCGCTTCTCGCCGCTGCCGCGCTGGCTGCTGGCCCGCTGCTTACCGTGAGGACGGGGCAGGCGGGCTTGTACTTGGCCACCAGGCGTGCGGTCTGGCCGGTGACGGTGAAGACGATGATGAGCGCGGCGTCGATCTTGTCGGCGGCGCGCACGGCCGAGGACGCCAGCGCCTCGCGCTTGCCCAGGCTGGGGTGCAGCGTGTAGCAGCCGAAGTACTCCATCAGCGAGCGGTAGTACGACTGGTTGTCGAAGCACAGCTCGGCCTGCGGGCAGAGCGAGAGGGAGGTGGTAGGCAGAAAGAGGTATGGTGGAGGAACCCCCGAGTGCCATGGGTGGATGGGGCGCAGGCCATGCACAGCAACCGGATACCTCCTCCACCTCCGGCAGCGCTCCGCCTCTCCTTGACGCCTCATGACGCCTACAAGCCCCGCCCCGCCCCGCCCCCTCCCGTGCCGTGCCGTCACCACTCCCCGCGCCCACCTGCTTGCAGATGGCCAGCACCGTCTTGACGGTCTGCACGGGGTACTTGCCGCGGAAGGTCTCGGAGCCCAGCAGGATGCCGTCCGCGCCGTCCAGCACCAGGTTGGCCACGTCCGTGGCCTCGGCGCGGGTGGGGCGGGGCGCGTCTGGCGGGACGGGAGGCGAGGGAGTCCCACTCGTGTGTCCATCATATGTACTGCTAGTAATGGACGCTCCCACTCACACGGCCATCCTATTTCCCCTCGTTGTCAAAATGTCCGCCGGGCAACAGAATGGGCCACACGCGCCTGACGATCGCTTTACTCCTGCCATTTCGCATCTGGCCTTCCTCTCTTCCTCCACACCCCCTCAGCCCTCCCCCGTTCCCTGTCCCCCTCCCCCTCCCCCACCCCGCCTCCTCTCCTTACCCATCATGGTGTTCACCATCCCACCTCCTCACCCCATCCCCGCCGTCGCCCTCCCCTCCCGCCTCCCCTCACCCGTCATGGTGTCCGTCACCTAACAAGTGCAGCCACCTCTCGCCCTCTCCCTCCCCATCCGCCTCCTCTCACCCGTCATGGTGTCCACCACGCGCGTCACGATGACGGGCTTGCCCGCCAGGTTGGCGGCGCGCAGCACCTGCTTCTGGGCCAGGAACATCTGCGGGGAGAGGAGCGGAGTGGAGAGGGGAGGCAAGCACTGAACGGAAGGGATGGAAGACATGAAACGCTCGCGTGCTGCCGCAAGGGTGGCGGTTGGCATGGAGTCAGGCTCAACGGAGCGCCCCGCGATGCCGTCTGTCTGCACCCGAAAACCCTCACGGCGCCGGTACAAAGCGCCAGCGCGCTTGCCACCTGCAGCACCCTGTGCGTGCCCTCCCTGCGTCCGTTCGCGCATCCGCCCCTACTTGCCTTTTCGGCCTCCAGGCAGATGCCCAGGTTGCCGCGCGAGAACAGCAGCGCATCGCAGGCCTCAATGATCTCCGCGGAGTTGACCAGGCCCTCCATGTTCTCAATCTTGGCCATCAGCTTGGTCTGCTGCAGGCCGCAGCTGCGGGAGCACAGGGTGGGGACACACCCACATGTCAACGGCCCACCTCCAACCCCCACCCAAGCCGCCTGTCGTCCCGTAGTGCAATCCCAACATCCATTGCCCTTGCGAACAGACCGCTCGATGCCCTGGCTGGCTAGCAGCCGACGCGCGGGGGCGAATTTGCCGCCACCCCTTTCCCAACATCTGCAGACGCACACCGACAAGCAGCCCCGCCCGTCCAGCAGCTGGATGCACGGCGGCAAGGTACCACCGCCTTGCAACCCCGCTGCAGGGCCCAACGCAACGCTCAGTTGTACCCCTGGGAACGCGCCAACCCCGCACCACGCCCACCTGTCCAGCAGCTGGCGCACGGTGGCCAGGTCGGCGGCCGAGCGGCAGAACGACACGCTGACGTAGTCGATCTTGTTGGCGGCGCCCCACTGCGGGACAAAGACAGCGAGGGGAGGCCGGACCGAGGGGTTACACGTGAATCGCGAGGGGGTGACGGGGCGCAGGACGCACAGCATACGGAAGAAGGCTTGCACTACGTCACCGCAGGTGGGTATCTGGGGCTGGCGCAACGGCAGCTCCACCATGACCACCTAGGCGCCTCGGCTGCCAGCTTAGGCCGCCCTCCCGTACACCGTCTGTCAGCGACGTAATGACCCACAGTCCACTCGTCACCATCGTGCAACCCAAGCGCCTTCCTCCCCGTCACCCTGGACCCAAGCCCAGCCTCTCCGGGGCTAGGACGCCCGACAGAGTAGAGACTACCCTGCGTCAACACCCCGCCGCTCGCTTTCACGCCGCCGCTCCGCCCCTTTAGCATGCTGTTACACTGCCTTACAGTGGCCACAGTCCCCCTATGAAAGCAGCGCTCTCCGCCCACCTGCGTGATGGCCGCCACGTCCGTGTCCGCCAGGATGGGCGCCTCGTTGCGCATGTGCGCGATGTGCACCGTCAGCGCCAGGCCCTCCAGCACGCAGCTGTTGTTGCAGGTGCACACAGCCTCATCGCCGCGGACCTGCAAGCGGTGGCGGACGTGCGGCACGGTGTGGGAAGGCAGGGGCGCGGTACGGCGGCGGGTGGAGCGAGGGTGACGGCAGGTGACCGGCTCGCAGGCAGGGGAGCACGGGGACACCCCTTGGTGCGCGCTTGGTGCACGACTGGGCCTGGATGGCCTCCAGCCCTGCTCACGGACCCCCGCCCCAGGCAGCAACCGGCAGCCCGTTGCTGTCCCGACAGGTGCACCCCCAGCCGCTGCCCTAGGGTGCAGCGCAGCTGGCAGCGCAGGGCCGCCAGGGGACGCGTGCCGTAACGCCCGGCCGCGTAACGCTCGCTCTGCCTGCCCTGTGTGTACGGAGCCCAAGGCCCGTGCTAAGCAGCAGGCATCTGCCGCTGCACGCTGCGGTGGCTACTGTTGCGGCCCCATGGCCTTGCCCGGAATCCCAGCGCGACGTGAGATGCGCTCTGGCCACCCTGCTGGTGCTGCCCCTGGTGCTGATCACACGTGCAAGGAATGCAGCCCGCCGTTAGCTGCAGCTCCAAGCCGCCGGGAGTCGCCGCAACAGCCCCTCCGCGCGCAAACGGGTCCGCCACCCTGCACCACCTGCAGCTCATCTGCGTCCGGGGGTTTCCGTTCCCCGCCCGCCTGTGCCGGGCCCCCCTACCCAGACGCTCTGCGCTGCCTCCAGGCGTCGTGTTGTTAGCCAGAGCTCGCCGTGAGTCCAGTCCCACACGGTCTACCAAGAGAAACTGTAATCAATTCCATGCCACAACCAATTGTTTGTACGGCAGTACAGTTGCACCTACCTCCTGCACGGTCAGGTAGACGGAGCTGGTCTCGGAGCCGGTGAACAGGTACTGGCCCACAAACATCTGGCTGCCGGGCGCCAGGCCGGTGCCCGCCAGCGTGGGGTACGAGATGGGCAGCACTGTGGAGGACGCGGCAACCGACTTGTTGCACGTCAGGGTCAGCGTCTGGCCGGCGGTCAGGGAGATGGGCGCCTCGGGCCTGAAGGACAGGAGGGGAGGCGGGAGGGGATGGTTGAAGGTCGCTCGTGTCGCCGGGGGCGGGACCTAGGTGACAATGGTGCGGCCCACGGGTCAGTGCGCTGGGCTGAGAAGCCGGACGCAGCATGCACGAGTGGCTCACCACCTCTCGCTGTCTGATGAGTATTAATGCGTCATGTGGTATTGCCCTTTGCTTTCGGCTTTTGGCCTCCGGTGTTCGCCGGTCCTCCGCTTGCTCCATGGGCCCGCGCACGAAGCCCAGCGCACAGCTTGAGATCAACAGGGTTTCATCACACAGCTCGCAAAGCAGGTTATATATGCTTCACATGCGAACTAGGCACGATGTTTGGAAGGGCGAACGGTTCCACACCTGCGATGTGTGGAAAGCCCCACGTGGCCGTTAGCCAGAGGTTGGATCGCCCATATACCAGATCTACCTGTTGAGCACAATGATCTCCGGGCCCATAGTGTCCAGCATAGTGCAGCACAGGCGCTTTGCGTTGCGCTGCGCCTGGCGCAGGTTGTCAAGCGTCTCCTGGTGGTACTCCTGCGGGCAGCCAAAGATCGAAACCATTATATTCAGCATGAGTACGTCATTCATGCATAAATGGACTTGTCGTCGGCTGCTTTACATGTCCTGGACTGCTCAAGGGCAGCGGTGGCAGGTAGGAGCCTGGGCGGTGCCGCGCCACACTCACCATGCTGCCCCAGCTGAAGTCAAAACGAGCAACCTGCAAAACATACGCATTTGGGCGGTGTGAGCGGGCCAGCTCGTTGAGCGTGCGGTCGCCTTCGAGTCTGCAGGCGTTATGCCGCTCGCCGCCCTCGCGTCCCAACGCTTCCGCCAACACGCGAGCCTGCAGGATTGCAGCATCTGCTTAGGCGTACCGTCATGCCAGCCAGCAGCAGCTGCTCCAGAACCTCGACAGAGCGAGTCTGGGGCCCCAGAGTGCATCCCAGCTTGGTGTTGGCAGGCACCGACAGGTCCTTGTCCTCCTGCAATTCGCCAAGACCAAGCCACAATTGAGCTCATGTTGCAGTAATTGAAGCTTTGGGCCACGCCCTGTTATACTTGGCGAGCTGGTCAGAATTGTGCAGCTACGTGCTAGGGCCGGTGCCGGATCTCCCAGATATGTTGCTACGCTGACCTCCAAGATGCTCAGGAAGGACTTGGGGGGCTCAAAGAACGCCTGGTGATGCGTAGCGGCCGCCATGGTAATTGACACACCGCGCTAAAGCGCGCGCCACAACGAGTAAATTAAGAGAGGCAGCTGACGGCGGGTGTGCAGCAGCAGGTCCTCTGGAGAAGAGGAATGCGTTAGCACGCTTTACTGTGCCGTTGAAAGGGGGGTTAGTTAGTACGGCCGTGATAATGCTTCCTAGGGCTCATGCGTTTCTACTAGCGGGACACAATGTCGAAAAGGTGTACTATGATTTATGTTCGTTTAACAAGCTATTCCACCTGACGCGCCAACACCAACACTCTGAACTCTGGTCTGCCTCTTCTCAGCCCCTACCACGGCAATTATACTGGACGTGATTGAACACATGAAATAATAATTTGTTAGATAACGCATCGTCATTTCATTTCGTGTAGTATCCCGCTGGTATCAAGCTGAGGATCCTTGTCCTTGCCTGCTTTGCGGTAGTATGTCGGCCACAGGCGGGACTGCAGCTGCGCTGCGAGCACTTGCTCGAGCTGCAGCGCCGGTAGCGAGCTGCAGCGCCGGCGGCCAGGCGACGTGGACACCCAACCTGCGTGTCGTAGCGCCGCTTGCTCAGCAAGCCTCCCTCTCACATCCCAGCTCAGCTGCGCTTACCCTAACAAACGGCAGCAGCAGCCATGACAGAGGCACTCCTCCATGTGTCGAGACCGCAGCCTGCCAGCCTCCCCACACGCTGCCCAGCAGCCCCAGCACCCAAAGCCACGCCATCTCCCCTTGCTCGTCAACCTGCAGATGCAGCGCCTGCCAGACCCTCCCGCACTCCCGCCCCTCCCGCCCCTCCTTCCCAACCTCCAGCTCCTCCCTTTGGCCGACCATCCTCCATCCGAGCCCAACACCCTTTCCAACCCGCACCCACATCGCCACCCATACCCAGCTCCCAGCCCCGCGGGCCCACACGCCCCGGACCCACATCACCCGGGGGCTGCAGACGGCCGCTGCCGCCAGCCCGCCCTCCGAAGGGTCTCCCCTGGACCCCCTGTCCATAGCGGCCCTGGCGGAGCGGCTGTGGGACGACGCGCGGCGCGAGTCCCTCACCCCCTCCGCTATCGTGGCGGCCCTGGACCGCCACATCGTGGGCCAGGCGGCAGCCAAGAGGGCCGTGGCGGTGGCGCTGCGCAACCGCTGGAGGCGGCAGCGCGTGGAGCCGGCGGCGTTCCGGGACGAGATCATGCCCAAGAACATCCTCATGGTGGGGAAGGGGTTGGAGTTGGCAGGAGCCAAGGCAGGGAAAGGGGCAGGAGGGCGGTCGAGGGGGCATGGGTAGGGCGCAACGGGGCATGACCAGGGTACTGGCCCAGGGCTTGGTTTGGGGCTGGGGCTTGGACCCTCGGGGCAGGCGCAGGAGTCAGTAGAAGTGTTTGGGTCAGGTGCGCAGCCCTTTTGGCGGGAGCCAACGCTACAATCGGCGGCATGGAGCTTCAGTTCGGCCATGCATGCCTTCTACTGGGCTGGGACACGTCCGGGACCCCGCACGCTGTGAAGCGGCTTCCATGCAGCCTCCAGTACTGCAATGAGCACTGGGGACCTGGACATTGTGACCCGCACCCAGTGGTGCAGGAGCCGAGTTAGGCGTCGTTTCAACGGCAGCGGGCCTGAGGTTTGGCTGCCTCCCTCCCTGTCCCCAGGTGGGCCCCACGGGCTGCGGCAAGACGGAAGTGGCGCGGCGGCTGGCCAAGCTGGCGGACGCACCCTTTGTCAAGGTGGGTTGGGGTGTGCGCGCGGGTGGGGGGCAAGCCGAGTGCTGTACGTAGTTGTACGTCGTTACGTTTCTGTCTCCTGCCCTTCAACCCCCATCGCAATCCCACCTCCCCAGGTGGAGGCCACCAAGTACACGGAGCTGGGCTACGTGGGCAGGGACGTGGAGGAGATCATCAAGGTGCGTGCGGGGGCGAGGGAGGAGCGTTAGGGGAACGTTCCCGTGAGGTACGCGTAAAACAGTCCCGTGAGGTGAAGGGCCGGGGGAACAGGCAGAGGGGACACGGGACCGAAGGCTGGCCAGGGTGCTGGGAAGCACAAGCGACGTAGGGTCCGCCAGCTTGTTTGCCAGCCTATAACACAAGCCATGGCGTTGGAACTGGTGCTGGTACAGCAGCGCGCGCACGCTCATGTGCATTACACGGCTCTCGCAGAATCATCCCTGCAGTCACATCCATGCTGACGCGCCGCTTCCACCTGCACCCCAGGACCTGGTGGAGGCTGCGCTGGTGCTGGTGCGGCAGCGCGCCAAGGAGCGGCTGACGGAGCAGCTGGCGCGGCGCGCGGAGGACATCATCGTGCGGGGCCTGGTGGGGCCGCACGCGGCGGAGGACGTGGTGGCGCAGTTCAAGGACATGTACCGCAAGGGTGAGGGGCGGGGCGGGGGTGCGGGGCGGGGTGTAGCAGGAGGGCAGGTACACGAGGCGGCAGCGATACGGTGTCGGCGTAACTGGGCTGCAGACGAGGGTTTTGGACGCGGAGGAAGGCAGCGTAGCTCGGTGAATGCTGTTACGATTCCGAGTAACACCGGGGCGTTGCTCATATTGTTTATGTACTGTGCAAACCCGTGTCGCCCCTTGTAATCTCCAGGCCAGCTGGACACTAGCACGGTCGAGATCGACGCCTCGCTGCTGGACGGCGCGGGGCCCAGCAGCAACCCCTTCGACGGCATGCGCGGCTTCGGGGGCGCTCCGGGGGGCATCATCTTCCTGGACAAGCACTTTGCGCCGCCGGGGGGAGGCGGCGCGGGGGCCGGCGGGGCGGGCGGCGGGGCGCGGTCGCCGTTTGGCGGCATGGGGGGGCTGGGGCGCGGCGGCAGCGGCGGCAAGAAGAGCCTCAAGGTGGGAGGGGAGGGGCGGTGGGCGGCATGGAAGGGCGCTGTTTGGTAAACGCCGGTGAGGCGCACGCCGGACGCCCGTATGCACGTGTGTCGCGTGTGCACGTGCATGTGCACACTTTCATTGGGGCGTGGAACAGCGCGCGCTTGTCGAGCGGTCGGCTACGCCCAGCTTGTTGAAGAACCGATTGCGCATGGCTTCGCTCTTGGAAAGGGTGAGGCTTTTGCCAGGGAGGCCATCCAGATGGCTACCCGCCTGGGGACATGTTTCCAGCGTGCGCCGGGTTGGTGGACACAGGGCACAACCCATGTACCTGGTGTCCAGGGCCGCGGAGGGCTCAAGGAGGCCGCAGCGGCTAACGCGGAGTGCACGTGAGCGACAACAATGCTGTGTACCATATCCTTGTCCTTGAGTACACCCCCTCTCTCTCCCACCACACGGTTTCCTCGCATTCCCCCACCAGGTGTCCGAGGCGCGCGCCCGGCTGGAGGAGGCGGAGGCAGAGAAGCTCATGTCGTCGGAGGCGGTGACGCGGGAGGCGGTGCGCGCGGCCGAGCAGGATGGAATCGTCTTCATTGACGAGGTGGGGACGCGGGGCCGGAACGGAGCAGGGTTGGGGGGTAACGGCAAAGCCGCAAAGTAACGGAACCGGAAACTGTCAGCCTGTGGGG
>VFQN01004312.1_pt1 | contig 18932 bp, 35 predicted proteins | sample 3512371 | NCBI WGS metagenome assembly VFQN01 (sample SAMN10412370, study PRJNA504923) | tailings metagenome | isolation source: Replicate 2 from Balatoc abandoned mine | place: Philippines: Itogon, Benguet | collected 2017-08-28 | reverse complement strand
TTTTGAACCGGGGCGGCCCACCCAACCGCTTCCCCCTGCTTCGTTTGCACGTGCTGCTCCCCCCCCTCCGCCCCCGCCCCCCCCTCCCCCCCCCCCCCCCCCCTTCACGCCCTCCTCGCCATCCTACCTCCACGTATTACTGGTGCTTTGTCTTCCCCCACCCCCCTGCCCCCCACCTGGAACGCCTCCATGCCGCACACGAATGCCGCCAGCCGCGCCAGGCTCTGCCGCCCGCTGCCGCCCACGCCCACACACAGCACATGGCCGCCCTCCTGCCGCAGCACGCTGCGGGCAGGGAGAGGAGGGCGCGGATAGGGCAGATAGGGCGGGAAAGCGCCGGGTCGCTGTAACAAGTGAGCTGAAGGTATTCGACATCCAAGACCACAACCCGAACAATGCAGGGCTCGCAGGCCACCCCTCCACAACCAATATCCCCCGCTGCGCCCTGCACGCCCCTCCCCTCCTCTCGCCCCACCCACCGCGCGATGCGCGTGACGTGCTCCACCGCGTACAGGAACAGCGCCAGGGGCAGGGGGCGGCGCCCCCCGGTGGCCAGGCTGTTGTGGTCCAGCAGCGCCTCCTCCAGCCGCGACAGGGCGGCCTGCGGGGAGGACACTTCAACGAACGGCCGCACGCCTGTGAGGGGTAGCGGGGTGGGTTGATGGTGGGCCGGGGTAGGGGGGTGTTAAGGGTGGGTGAGGGACTCAATAACACTAGTGTTCGTTGGCAGTGCAATCTTGTCCAAGGGAGAAGGATGCATTGAGGGAGGTGCGAGTGCCAGCGCAATGCAGGGGCCAGAAAACAGGCAATTAAAAGAAGGGGAAGTCGCAAGAGGGATGCGGGGTGGGAAGGACTATTAGGTTACGCAGTGGCTGTGGCGAGCTAATCCTTGTGCGTGTCCTCACCCTCCGCGTCCGGCTCCGCCACGTAGTCCCCAAACAGGCAGCGCCGCAGGTGGTCTGGCGTCAGCTCCCCGCCGCCGCCGCCGCCCGCGCCCCGGGGCAGCGGCGGTCCGCCCTCGCCCTCGCCCTCCTGCTCCAGCATCAGCAGGTGGCCCAGCAGCGCGTCCAGCTGCACGCCGAAGTGCTTGGCGGCCAGCGAGCGCAGCAGCGACAGCAGCCAGCGCTGCTCGGAGGCGTCAACCAGCCTGGGGCGGGCCAGGGCAGAGGCAGGAGGCCAGCGCACTGTGTTGGGCACACACCCAAGCCCTGCCCTGCGACTCAGCTACCCGCACGCCACGCATGAAGATGCCATGTCACCCAGTCTGTGCTTGGCATGTGTTGCTACCCAAGCCCCGACCGCACCTGTCGTAGAACACGCGCAGCACCTCGTGCACCCACAGCCGCAGGTGGCCGTCGCGCAGCGCCTGCGCCTGCTGCGCCCCGCCCGCCCCGCCGCCCCGCCCCCACTGCGCCACCGACGCCGCCAGCGCCGCCGGCCCCTGCGCCTGCAGGCCCTGCACCACGCGCGCCACGTCCCTTAGGTTGAAGGTGTAGTGGCTCTTGGCGGGCGTGGGCAGCAGCTGGCCGCAGGCGGAGGCGTACACCTCCAGCGTGGCGGCGATGACGGGGGCCCTGGGGCAGCGAGGGGGGAGGGCGTGGGTTAAGCAGCTGTTCACACGGCTTGGGGTTGCATTGCGGTGTTAGGTGGGGTGGGGGGCATGACACGCATGCTGTCCAGGTGGGAGCTCCTGTGCGCATGCTGCCGTGCGCATACTGCCATGCCGGGTGGGTGCACGCGCCAGGGGTGGGAGGGTGAGTGCGGCCTGTCCCCCCCGGACCGGACCCACCTGAGCTCCACCACGGGCTCCGGGAAGGCCCGTGTGGTGAGGAACCAGTCGTGGATGGTGCCGAAGATGTGCGACAGCGCGGCGGGGGAGGCCTGGGGGCAGCAGGAAACGTGAGCAAGGGTGCCAGGGTTGAAGGAAGGGCTGGGGGAACATATACCAACTTCTGAGCCGGACAAGTGTCCCGTACCCGCCATAGTGGTGCGCACTAGCTGCAGTCCGACTCCAGACTTAGGTGTACCTCGGGCAAGCAGAGCGTGGCGAAGTGGCGCGTGTAGCGGTTGGTGACGGGCGAGCGGCCGCCGCCAGGTGGGCCCTTGGCGGCCACGAACAGCACGTCCTGCGGTTGAGGAGGGCAGCATGAGGAGGTAGGATGCACAGGGGTGGGGTTAACAGGGCGGCACGTGATGAGGCGGCAGCAGGGGGCGCATGGGAAGGCGCCCGTGCCCAAGCCCAATGGACCGGATTTGGGCAGTGCCACAAGAGCAGGGTTAACGCTCGAGCATGGCAGGCCATGTCCCACCTGTATGGTGCGGAAGGCGTTGTCCCTGCCGTACCACCCGCCGTGGTCCATGTACTGCCGCAGCAGCTCAATGGGCGGCTGCGCGCCGTACTCCTCGCGCTGCAAGGAGGGAGAGGGAGAGAGGGAGCAGCAGGTGACAGAATGGGGCCAGCAGGGGAGGGCAAGAAGCAGAACAAGGCGCTAGGTTCCACATGAGTCAGTATTGATGTACACTTCCCGGCACTTCCATCCCTCCTCCTTCCTTCAAACTTCTATTCGCGCACCTCGGGACTCCCCTGCCGAAGTCCAAATCCCGTATCCCCTTCCTCTTCCCCCAGCCGGCCCCCACCTGCCCCCACACCACGTGCCACTTCGCTCACTGTGCGCGAAACTCTCTGCCCCCCACCACATACCGCTCTGCGGTTACCCCACCCCACCCCATCCCACACACACCTGCGGCATCCTACTACGCACCTGCGGCATGTTGAGGTCGTCCACGAACACCACCCCGCGCCGCCCGCCAGCAGGGCCGTACACACCCTGATGGTCATAGCCACGGCAAGCATCGGATTGCCATTAGCGTGGACTTTACACGCAGGACAATCGCATGTATGGAGACGTGCCCAGGCGCAAAGGCATTGTTGCACAGCGCTTCAGAGCCCAGCGTCAGACTGCCGTGCACACCAACGGCATCCTCCCCACCTTCCTCCGCTTGTCCAGCTTGGCGTCCACCAGGGCCTGCGTGGCGTTGGCGGAGGTCTGCGCGCTGAAGCCGATGAGGTTGGGCGGCGCGAAGGCGTCCTGCCCCAGCCCCAGCAGGCAGCGCTGCACCACCACGCTCTTGCCGGTGCCGGTGGGGCCCACCAGCAGGAAGGGGTACCTGCAGACATCAATGGAGGGCGGCCGGCCGCAAGGCGGGGTCACGTCGGGGAACATGCAGCTTCTTGCACACGTCAGGATGCACGCCCAATTGGCTAAACATAGCAGACAGTGATGTAGTACGATTCTGCCCCCAGCAAGGCGCACGCCCACGTGAGCCAAGACGGCAAAAATGCCATGACGCCTTGCTTGGCAAGCACGGGGTGTGTCAAGTGCCGGTCCAGCTGCCCACCTGCCGTCGATGGCTGTGCGCAGCAGGAAGGTGACAGCCTCCGTGTCCGGCGTGGGCACCAGGATGGAGGCGAAGGTGGCGGAGGCGGGGATGGGCGGCGCGGCTGCCGCCAGCTGCGCCCAGGGCACCCAGGCGGCCGCCGCCGTGTCGTAGGTGAAGTCGTGCAGCGTAGCGCCGGGCGGGGAGTCGGGCGGCAGGGCGCCGGGGGACAGCGGCGGGACCGCGGGTGCGTCGGAGGGGCCGTAGTGGTGCCCTGTGGGACACCGTGCAACCATTACCGTTTAGACAAGTCCACGGGCCAACCGGTAGTGCAAGCAGCAGCTGGCTGAGGCCGGCATTCCCGGGCGGTGACGCGGTGCTCACCCGACGGCGCCTCCAGCCCCGCCAGGCTGCCCGCCACCGCCCGCCGCACGAAGGCGTCCACCAGGTGCCTGCCGGCCGCCGCCGCCGCGCTGGCGCCCGCGCTCCACGCCAGCGCCTGCACGCACAGCGCGTCGGTGTGCTGCTGGGCGCGTGCGTCGCCGCCCACGCGCCGGTACGCCTCCACACTGCCTTTGGGGTGGAATGGGGGAGTGGAGGGGTACGGGTCAGGGGGCATTGGTGTGGAATACGGCATGTAGCCATGGCTGCTGTTTCAGACAGCCTCCCTGGTTGCCTGCTCGCTATTAAGCATTACCGGTGGACCCCCACTCACCCACGATCGGCGTGATCAGCGTGGCCACCAGGCGCATCCACGTGACGGCCAGGTTGGCGTCCAGGGAGGGGGACGCCTCCTTCACCTCGCGACGCACAAATCTGCGGCCGGGCGGGGGCGGGAGGTGAAAAAGGTGGGCACGCGTTCGACTAGGCGGGGGCTGGGGTGGCGCCAATGAGAGGTGACCGTTTGAGCCGATGCGTGAGAGGATGTGCCAAAGGTCCATCGTACCCTCTACATGATGCTATTTGGCAACACCCCTACAGCCCCGCCCCCCCCCCCTATCCTTTCCTCCCTCACCGTATGGTGGGCACCACCAGGCCCTCGAAGAACGCCGCAAGCCGCGCCTTGAGCCCGCCCAGGGGGGCCTCGTGCCCCTCCCCATGCGCACCCCCCGGCCCCAGCCCCAGCGCCCCCAGCACCCCGCTGGCAGCCGATGCCCCCGCGCCGCCTGGCAGCGCCAGCGCGCTGTGGGAGGCGCCCAGGGCGGCGGCGGCGGCGGCAGCGGCGCTGGCCGCGGCGACGGTAGCGTTGAGGTGGTGGGGCAGGGCGGCCAGCCACGAGGCCAGCAGGGGGGCCAGGCCCAGCTGCTGCGGCTCCAGGTACACCATGCCGCAGCGGGACACGGTGGCGGGGGAGGCGACCGCAAGGTCGCCGACCTGGGAGGGGTGGGGGAACACGGATTAGGCAGAGCGTAGGATAGGGATAGGTGTCAGGTTGACCGGGAGCTGAGGGCGACCGGGCCCCAGCCACGAACCTGTGACATCCTGGCGCTCATTTTAGATTATTAAACTCTGGCCCCTCCTAGCGCCGCTGTGATCCCTGGCCGCACCTCGAAAATGAGGTTCATTGGTGCGCTCATGGCGATGATCTCCCCGCTGTTGAGGCACAGCTTCTTGTTGTCGTCAAGCACGGTGTTCATGTTCTCGATCCAGATGGCGTCCACCGGCCCGTCCAGCACCAGCCACTTGCGGTCGGGCGACGGGTCGGAGGCGCAGCGCCGGAACAGCACCGCCAGCACGCCGTCAGACCACTCGTGGCTGCGGATGGAGGGGTGGTGATGGTGATGACAAAGTGTGAACAGAGCGTGGCAAGGCAGGAGGTTAATGACATTAGGTAGGCAGTTCCAACTATTGAAGCGTGCTTGGGCAAGCGACTGGGGTGTGGTAAGTGGAACTGCCGAAGGCAACGTGGCTGCGGCCTGTAGCACGGCAACCCCTGGGACCTTGACGGCAAACACCATCCTGCCGCATGATCCCCCCCAACCCCGGCCTGCCTCCCCCTCCCCATCCCCACCTCGCCGGGTCGAACTGGCCGTACAGCTGGCCCATGGTGACGGCCTTGGGGTTGAGCACGTAGGCGTGCGCACGAACCTGGGGTGGTAAGAACGGAGAGGCGTTCGTTGTGTTCCCTTGACCAGCCAATATCAGGATGACAGGTTCCTTGAGACCATCTTGCAGCCGCGGCTTCACCTTCCTTGCGGCTAGCCGTGCATCCGCCACATTCCAACCAGCCCTCACGCCCTGCCCCGCTCACCTGCACGGCGTGCGGGTTGCCCCCGCCAGGTGCGCCGCCCTCCGCCCCGTCAGCGTGCCCCAGCCCGCTGCCGTCCTCGCTGGGCTCCAGCCCCACCCCCGAGCCCGTGCCGGTGCCTGCGCCCCCCTGGCGCTGCCGCGTGCTGCTGCGGCGCAGCAGGGCCGACCGCCGCAGCCCCGCGCCGCCCTCCGCCATGGCCGTCAGCGCGGCGGCCAGCACGCGGTAGGAGGCGGTCTTGCCGCTGAAGGGCTGCCCCACCAGCATCAGACCGTGCCGCACCAGCACCATCTCGTACAGCTGGGTGGCCTGCGGGGTAGGACGGCGTGCGGGAGGGGCCACGGGTTTGCAGGTCCCAAACGCTACATTGGCGAGGACTAGCTTCATGCGCGGTATCTTAACTCTTCTAGACTCAGGTGTAACAGCTAGGCGGCCTGAGGGTGCAGGTGGATGTGAGGTAAACGAGGACACCTGCTTAAGCACCAATCACAAGGCGCCCGAAAGGGTGCATGCGCCCAATGTCATCCCTGCTTGCGTGCTCCTAGCCATAACAAAACTGTCGCTCCCCCTCACGCCGTCCCGGCCCCCCTGCACACCGCCTCGCTATGAGTAACGAGCCTACAGGTCGCCGTTTGCATCACCCATCGTGCAGTGTAAACCCTCCCTTGTGCATCGTCTCAGGCCGACCCAGAAACCCGAAAACCGCACCCTTCTCCCCCACTTGCCTTGAGCATAAAGTACTCTGTGGGCTGCAGGTTGGCGGCGAGGCAGGCGGAGCGCAGCGCGGCGGCCAGCGGGCCGTAGTCGGGCTTGGGCTGGGGGATGCCTGCGGGGAGGGACAGGAAGGGAAAGTCAACAAGGACACTGGTGCGAGAGGGTTTTGCACTTCGCTGGTGCAAAACAACGGACGGACAGAGTCGCACCAAAGCAGCCAGCGCATGATACCTCCCGCCGTATGGTGCTGGCACTGTGCACCCACCCGGGAAGAGGTCCGACACGATGCCGTTGAAGAGCGGCACGTCGTGCGACAGGAACTTGCACAGGTTGACGTCCACCAGGGAGCGCAGCACCAGGCCCAGCTCCTCCGCCTCCTGCGCCTCGGGGGGCTGCAGGGCGGCCAGCGAGGGCGGAGACTGGGCGGCGAAGCGGCGCTTGAGGTTGCCGGCGGCGCGCAGCACGGCCATCACGGCGCGCATGCCTGGGGGCGGGGCGCGTGTAGGCGGGGACGGGTGGGGTAAGGACAAGGGGGCAGGGCTCAGAAGGTGAGCAATCGCAGGACGTAAATAAGCTAATTGCTGTTGCAGGTGCAGATATCTTGCATTTGGCCAGTCTAAAACGAAAGCCATATCTTGTATGTGTACGGCGCTGGCGCAGCCCGTACGCGGCTGGGAGGAAGTGGCCCATAACACGTGTGCAGCCAAGGCTTCCTGGGTGTACTGGGCGCCCGCCCACCAGCCGCCCTTCCTCCTGCGACCGCCATGCCCCGACTCGCCCCGCCCCGCCTCCGGGTCCCTTCTCCAAACCTTCCCAAGCCCTCACCGTAGTCGTAGTGGTCCTGGCTGGACAGCTGCTCGGAGCACAGCCGGTAGCATGCCACGATCTTCTTGGCGGCAGGGCGGGCCTGGGGAGGGGGAAGAATGAACATGGGACAGCAACAATAACAGGAGGGTGCGACGCTTGAAGAAACCGGGTCTCGCGCCAGTGTTCATGTGTTCATGTGGGCTAGGTAGCGGTGCACATTTGCCCCTTTCCTGTTACACTTGCGGAGAAGGTCGGGTACCCCGGCCCTCTCCCCGTCATTGCTCCACCCGGTCTCCTGCCCGCCCCGCCCACCCCCTCCCTGCCGCCCCCCACGCTCACCGCCAGGTAGCCGTACGAGTAGAGAATGATCTCTGCGATCATGGCGTAGTCGGGAACCATCATCGCCACGGAGCGGAACAGCGCCTGGGGGCAGGGGCGGGGTGCAGGGGGACTGGGGAGTCAGGCCCGGCGCCGGGATGTGATGAGGACATGAGCAAGCTACAGGAACTGAGACTTCACTTCAATGCACTATCTACCGGCACACGTGCTGGCTAGCAGCTTCTGTCACCCAGCCACCCCACCCCAACTCACCCCACCCGACTCACCTTTAGGTTGTCCGGCAGCTCTGAGCGCCCCGCGTATCCCGGGTTCATGGTGATGGCGCACCAGGCCGACCACTTGAGCGGCAGCTCGCTGCCCTCGAACGTGAACTGCGTAAGCCGGGCGGCGATGGAGCGCTGGATCTCCAACACCTGGGAAGAGGGGGCGGCAGCGGGGACAAGGGGGTATGCTCGTGGCGAAGAAGCGGCAGAAAGGCGGGGGTGGATGGCCAGTGGCTGTGTGGCAGTGGATGGCTGTTGCCCAGGGCACAAACCTCAACACAACACCAGGCGACTTACGTCGCGCAAAGGGCTGAGCTTTCGCAACAATTGAGCCCCAGTACAGCTCCGGTGCCGTATCTTGAGCCCCTCCCTCTTTTCCATACCCCACACACATCTAGCCCACCTGCTGCGCCACCACGGACAGCACCTCCAGGTCGATGCGGTTGAACTCGTCGAAGCACGCCCACGCGCCCGCAGCCGCCAGGCCCTTGAAGAACTTGGCCATGGCCTGGGGGCGGGGTGCGTGGGGTTGGGGGAGGCGTGGGGGTGCAGGAAAGAAGGGGGGTTGGGTGCTCGGCAAGGCCCGCAAGGGAGCTGAGGTTGCGGAGCGGATGGACCGTCGCAAAAGCGGCTTGCGTCACTGCGATGTGCATGCTTCCGCCGACCAGCCTGACCGGTAGCCACTTCGTGCGCACAGCCGGGTGTGGGTGCGCACCTGGTAGTCCAGCGTGTCTGAGCAGTTGAACACCACGCACTGGCGGGCCAGCGCCTTGGCCAGGTCCTTGGTGGTCTCTGTCTTGCCAGTGCCGGCGGGCCTGGGGGAAGGCAAGAGGGCAAGGCCAAACAGGCGGAATGACAACTATCATGGACACCGCGTGGCTTGATTTCCAGGGGTAGCTGGTGGTCGTGCGGCTCGTCAACGCGCATGTCGGGAAAAGAGGAGGCGCGTCGCAGCACAGGAAGGGAGAGGCTGAGCGGTCCTGTGTCGATGCCTCCAGGCGATGGCCAGGCTACAAGCCTGCGGCCCACTCACCCCTCGGGCGCGCCCCCCAGGTTCATGTGGATGGCGCCCATCAGCGTGCGGTAGCACCTGGGGGACGTTGGGGTTATGGAGGGGGGCGCGGGGTAACTAGGGCCGAAGGAATAGGTATGTAAAGGGGTAGCACCTGGTGGTGGGGTTATGGAAGGGGTTTTGATATGGGGAGTTGCATGAAATCTGCATTACGACTCGGCTCTCTTCTCCCATGACAATCCACACAAGCTAAAACTGCAACGCCTTGCACATACCCACCTACCTACTAAGCAAGACGGTGTCCTCAGTCATCAACCCACCACCCTTTCGCCAACGCTGCACTATGCCCGCCGTCCCCTGCCCCACCTGTCCGTGAGCGGCGTGATGACCAGCCTGCTGCTGTTGCCCAGGTACTCGTAGCCGTACTCCAGGGCCGCAGACATCATGCAGCAGTGCGCGGTGAAGTCGCGAGCGGGCTGGCCGGACACCGGTTTGCCCTGGGGGGCGGCGGCACAGTTGTGAAGGGGCACGAGCGAGGTGGGCTAAGGGCCGTTAGTGACACAGCAGCCTATGCACTGAGCGGCACCGGAACAGGCTCGTGCAGCCCAGGTGATCGGCAAGGCAGTACCGCGCCACGCCACGAGGCCACATCCGCCTCCCCACCCACACCCCTGATCCCGCTGCCCACTCACGTCCGTGGGCCCCCAGTACGTCCGCAGCTGCGCCTGCCACCCGAAGTCCGCCTGCTGCTGGACGCCCTCCGCCGCCAGCCCCGCCGCCACGTCCCGCGCGTGCACGTCCAGCACCACCAGGGCGCCCAGCGTGGCGCGCTGCAGCCCGCTCAGCTCGCCGCGGACAAGGTCCACCACCTGGGGTGTGGGTGTGGGGTGGGTGGATGTTCAGGACTATTTCGGGACACACTACTAGCGCATGGGTACGTAACGGCTGGGATGGAGGACACAGACCAGGGGAGACAAGGGAGCAGGCGAAACGTGTAGGCATTCGCGCTTCGGGCATTGTTGCTGATTCGAAGCTGTCACAACCACGTGTGTCACGCAGACGTCATATCGACACTCTGCGCCGCCCACCTGCCGCAACTCCGCGCTGCACTGCTGCTCGAACTCCGGCAGCCGCCGTGCCGCCAGCGCCGCCTCCACGCCCCGCGTCCAGAACACGCCCGCCGCCAGCAGCACAACCATGCCCGGCCAGCGCAGCGCCCAGCCGGGCCGACCGCCGCCGGGGGGACCGCTGCCTGCGTGGACCGGGTCCTGCGCCCCCGGCCTGTGCTGCAGGGGCGAGGGCGGCGCGGGGTAATCGGCGATGCCCCTGCCCGCCACCTCGTGCACCGCCTCGAACATGCGCTGCTCCACCTGGGTAGGTGGGAGGGAGGAGACAGATGTAGAATACTTTGATAGATGTTGAAGTTGATCCCTTGGGGGTGTGGCAGGGGCCGGGCTGTGGGTTCGGACATTGCCGGCAAGCGGAGGCGCATCCGTTAAGCTGACGGAAGTGATACTCCTCGTGCATGAACGTGGTGGGTAATCTTCGGTGCCGAAAAATATATAGCTATGAGAAACTCTGGTGGTAGAAATGCGGAGAGCTGGAGGTGTGTGTAAGCACGTGGCAACTCAGCTGCCGGCCCCGCCCCCCCTCCCCCCTCACCTCCACCAGCCACTGCTCCACCTTGCCGCGCGCCGCCGCCGTGTTGACGGGCTGCGTGAAGGGCACGCGCTCGCCCTGGGGGCAAGGGGTGGGTGCACGGGGTGGGTGTGAAGCGCAAGGAAACGGTGCAAGGCGTCAGGGAGTCAAGGAATTGGCCTGGGAAAGTGGAGAAACGATCTGGTTGGTTGTTGGGAGCTGCACCGAGGGAATCCGCGACAGGGGGGTCCACTATTGGGGCCTTGCTCCAAGGAAACAGCTCAGTGCAGGTCATTCCACGCTCAGCGGCCTGGCGCTGCAGGTGGCAAACGTGCCACTTCCTCGTGCGTTTCCCCCGCATTCCGAACTTCCCCCTTGACCACTCTGCTACGCTGCTCCCCTCCCGACCCCCTTCCCGATGCAAGTTACCGGCCGGCCCAGACCCCCCACCCCTGCCCACCTCCATGCTGACCATGGCGCCCACCACCCCCGTGCCCCCCGGGGCGAACTCCAGGCGGTGGATGCCCTCGAAGCACTTGCGCAGGTGCGGCTGCACGCGCGTGGGGTCCTTGGTCTCGGACAGGATCTGGGAAAGGTTGGCGGGGGAAGGAGAGGTTGGGCAAGAAGGGGTCAGGGGCCGCATGCAGAGGCGCGCTGCCGGTGCCCCGCAAGGTGTCATCCCCCGGCGCAGTGTGGGACGGTGGTGCGCAGCGTGCTCAAGTCCGCCGCAAAGACTGTGCAACCCCGTCCCCCGCCGGCCGCGCCCCCTGCCCCCTCATCCCGCCCGGCCCTCCCCACCTCGAGCATCTCGTCGTTTGACAGGAAGAAGAATCGCGGGAAGGCCAGGCGCTTGAGCTCTAGGTAGCGCGCCAGGCCGCGCTGCACCTCCTGCGGAACGGGAGGAGGCGGAGGCGGGGTGACCGTGTTGGGCAGGGAGGGGGGAACGCGGAGCTGATAAGGCCCGTCAAGGAAGCCGAAACGGTGAACGTTTTAGCACGAGGGAAGGATCATACCGCAAAGCAATTTGAGCCGCCGGTATTGTGCTCCGGACGCGACCCTGACCCCCTGGCCCCGCTCGCTGCCTCGCCCCGCACCTCCAGCAGCCTGTTTGCCTCCGCCAGGCTCTCCCTCCTGTCCGCCTGCTTGGCCAGCCCGATGACCCCCGGCGCCGCCACCACCTCGTCCACCAGCAGCCGGAACGTCATGTCCACCTGGGAAACGGAGGCACGCACAAACGGGGCCATGTACACAATTGTGCAGCCATCTCCATTTGCCTTGCCAGCATTCCCATTCACCGCAGCGAGCACGTCCGCAGCTGGCCCCACCCACACCTGACACGCCCCCGGACCCACCTGCGCGAACTTCTGCCCCTCCTCCGGCATCTGCTTGACGATGTCCGGCGACGAGAAGATGGGCTCCAGGTACATCCACGTGGCCTGGCAGCTCAGCCAGCCGTCCAGCAGCACCTGCGCACGCAGGGCAGGGCAGCAAGGAGGTAGGGCACATGGGCAGCAAGGTCGTGACTCTGGGTGATGGCGCCGGCAGAGAGGGGCCAGGGCGGTGAGTTACGGCGCACAGTGCAGGCTCAACACGCTGTGGTAAGCTTTCTATGTAAGTGACTACGGGTCCCGGTCGGCCGGCCGCCAGTCCGTGCGCCCCACCTGCAGCCCCTCCAGCGTGGCCTGCCACGCCTCCGCCTCCTCCCTGAACGGCTTGACGAAGGGCGACGCGTTCATGGCCTGCACCTTCATCAGCTGCTCGTCCAGCTGCATCTGCACCTCGTCCGTGTGGCCCACCACGCACGTGCCGCTGTCGCGGTAGGGCACCATGCGGAACTCCACGCCCTCCCACTCGCCCTTCATGCGGGACAGCGCGCTGCGCAGGGACAGCTCCTTGGAGGCGGCGCCGCTGACGGCGGACAGCGCCTGGGGGCAGCGAGGGGGGAGTACGGGGTTCGAGGGCAAGCATGATGTTAGGACGCGTGACGGGGACAGTGACCGAATGCCGGAGCCAGGGACATGGGGGTCAGTTTGTGTTGCAGGCTTGCAGGTTGCAGGCAACGTCAGGGCCTGGCTGAGGGTGACGGTGAGTCTGCATGCAGTCCTTGTAGCATCGTTTGCCTGGTACTGCTATCTGCCAAAGAGGTGGTTGGGCTGGCCGTGTGAGGGGTGCGCCAATGGCTGTGCCCGTTGTGGGTGCACCTGCACAGCACAGCTCCGAAGGCTTTAAAGTCAACTACAAGGGTTCCGTGGAAGCCCGGACAAAGCGAGCCGGAGGCTTCTGAGCAAGATGAAAGAAAGGATAAAACCCCGGAGGCTGAAGAAAGCTAAAACCATAATACTGCGCCCCCCATTGGGGCTATATAATTTGGAATTTGTACTTTTTAATTTTACATTGTTTAAGGCTATTTTATAGCCTCTTTTTAACCACTAAATTGCCCATCAACTTTTTTTATAGGTCATATTATGACCCCTAAAATGGAGGTGGGCTATTTGAGTGTCTGAACGAGTCGGCACCCACCTCCCCCACGTCCAGCGCGCCCCACTCGATGAGCTCCGAGATGGACACAGGCTCCGAGGGGTCCTGGGGGCGGTGGGGGGCGGAGGACAGTGGATTGGCAGCAGGCGCCGCGGTCTGTACCGACACACCTGCCAAAGCGCCACGCTAGTAAAGCGGCAATAAAGCAAACAAGGTGTGAGTTGGGTGACAAACGGTCAGATGCAATCCTGCCCCAGGCGACAATGCTCCTGTCCTACACCCAGCCTGTCCTGCCCGCCCCCTTGCCCCACCCGCTCCTGCTGCCCCATGGCTGCGAACATCTGCTGCCAGTGGTGGGGCTGCAGCGCGCGGTTGCAGCAGTCGGTGAACAGCGGGGTGTACTTGCGGAAGGACTCGATCGAGTCCTTGAGCTGCGCGGGTGTAAGGGGCACGAAAGCAGGATGGGCAACGTACGTAAGACGGGAGCCGTGCACTGCGCCATTGTCCACGTGATGTGGGGCGACACGCACGCCTGATGGGCTTACGGCGCCCACATATAACCACGAACACTTGGCAAAGCGCGTTCGAGCGTAAAAGAGTTCTCAGGGGCGGCACCAGGCAGTCCTGAGGCGCACCGGTTTTTAACATGTACGTATGGCAGCACGCCGCCTGCCCGCCTCCCCCAACGCACCCTGGCCACCACCCTGTCGTCCCTGGCCGCCTTGGCCATCCGGTAGGCGGTGCGGTACAGCTCGTCCAGCTGGGCGGCCACCTCGTCGGCGTCCAGGGAGGACACGGGCTGCGTCAGCCAGGCGCCGGACTTCTCCTCTGGGGAACGGCACAGGGTAGGGAATACAGGGAGGAGGAGTGAGGCACAAGCGGCAGCATCAATGGCGGTGGGGTTGGATGCAAAGTAGCAAACGAGTGGAACAATGCGGGATGCTCGGGCGGCGTTGAAGCCGGCAAAATGCGGGGGAGACATGGCAACGAAGAGCTGAGGGGTGCGGCCCTCAGGCAGCAGCAGTTCCGTTTCTCAACGAGGCCGCGTGCCCTGACCCTGTGCCCTTGCGGCCCTCCCGCCCGCACCCCGCCTCACCCCACTCCGCCAGCGTGACCCACGCCGCCCGCCTGTGCTCGAACTCCCTCCGCACGTGCGCCAGGTTCCCAGGCTCGTCCACGGGCACGCCGAAGAGGGCCTGGGGGCACAGGGGGACGACGGCCATAGGTACAACCAGCACTACCACAACCGCAATGCAGGCGCAGCGCTCAATGATAGCCCATTGCACCTGGCCGTAGTGTGCATGACCGCCCTGGCTCTTCCTGGGTCGCTCAGCAATCTTCTCGTGCTCGCATCGCACGACCCTGCCTGCACTAGAATCCGCCTGACCAAGACCTACGCGGCGTTGGTCCAGTGCGCCATTCCACCTCCTGTCCCCTTTTCCCCACAACCCGCCCATCACCCCCTCCCCACCCCCAATGTTTCCGTGCGTCCCTTTGCCGCTCTGCGGTTACCACCCTCCTCCCCACCTGGTACTGGGCGTACCGCGCCGCCAGCTCCTCCACCTCCAGTAGCCGCAGCTCCAGGGAGGCCACAGCGTCCAGCATCTCCTGCACAGGGGGCGAGGGTCGACAGGAGCGAGCGCAAAGGGCGGTCAAGCACTACAGCTGTGATGGGCTGCGGCAGCGAGCAGTGCAAGGGCGGCGGGGGCGACTAAGGGTCTAGGGCCCACTGGGAAGCTGACCATCGCTGACCACAATGGGCAGGAAGTAGACGAAAAGGAGAAGGTGTACAAGGATAGAAAGGCCGGCAGAGATTGCAGGAGCCATTCTAGCCGGCAGGTCAGGGGCCATGCATCACTATATGACGCAAAACTGCGGCAATGGCTGCGTGAATTACACAGCGAGTTGCGGTAACATTGCTGAATGGCACCTTCACCCCCCATGCCACCGCACCCATGCCTTCTTGCACCTCCAGCCCTGTGACGCACATCCCCTTCCACAGCCCCTTGCTCCCCCCCTGCCCCTCCCGCACCTCCATGCTTGCGTCCGGGTCCCCCATGGCCTCGCTCACGATGTCCGCCAGCAGCGCCTGCACCGCGCCGCCCAGCTCCTGGCTGGCGGCCGACAGCGCGGCCGTCATGGGGGCGGAGCGCTCGGACACCCACTCGGACAGCGCCTGCAGCTGGCCGCGGACCTGGGGGAGTGGCGTGGCGGACGGGGTTGGGGCGATGAAGAGACGGTGAGTGACACTATGCATGCGGGGCGCGTAAGCGTGTCGAGGGGTGTGCCCACGGAGTGGAGTGATAGGTGGAGTAAATTGTTGAAGTGGACCCTGTCATGCGTGGAGGAAGCATGCACGTGTCCCGCACGACTGCCGGGTTTGCACGGCCTTGCTCCGTCCTGAGTTCCCCTGCCTCACCTTTGCCGCCAGCTCCTGCATGGTCTCCAGCGCCACCTGGTCCTTGAGGTCCGGCCGCCCGCCGTAGTCCCGGAACAGCTCGCACAGCTCGCTGGCGGCGTCCACCGACTGGGCGCATGGGGGGATTGAAGGGGCGAGGTGGCATACCGGTAATGACTTAGCATAGGGTTCCAAGGAGCACTGGGGCACGGATAAGGAGGCGAAGGTAGTCGTCAAAGCTGAGACCGACCCAGCACGCCGCAGCGCAGTAGCGAAGTAGCATAGCGATCAATGGACGCAGCCCGGGCTGTTGCGGTCGGACCCTTCCCGCAGCACCACGTCTGCGCACGTGCTGCGCCTGCCCAACACCACCCCACGCCCCACACCCTTCCCCCCTCACCCGGTAGGTGTCGTCGCGCTCGGCGCTGACCTCCGCCAGCCTCGCCCGCACCGCCGCATAGCCGTCCAGGTCGGGCGGCCGCGGCTCCAGCTCGCGCTCCCAGCCGTGCAGCAGCTCCGTGACCGCCGCCACGGCGCGCCGCCCCGCGGCCTGCAGCGCAGCCTTGAGCCCCTCCAGCGTGCGCTCGATGGACTCCTGCGCGCAGGCGTGTGGGTGGGGGCACTGAGATACCAGTGGAAGTAGTGACTATGTGCTGGAGACAGGGAGGCATCAGGAAGCATCTATATCGGATTGCCGTGTCAGTTCCTCCCTGGGGTCTGTCAACGCACGATGAGTCCGTTCTCGGGACACTCTCCTGCATCACCTGCCAGTGCCCCACCGGCGGCTGGCTGCCATCGGGCCCTTCCCTACCCCCCGGCCGCTGACCCTCCATGCCCACTCCCCCACCCGTCCCTCCCCCACCCCCGCACCTGCAGCCCTGCCCGCATGCGCTTGCTGTCCACCAGCAGGATGCCCAGCGTGCAGCTCATCTTCATCTGGTCCACCTGGGGGCCAGGAGGGAGGGCGCGGGGGAGGTAGCACATGGACAAAGGGGATGGAAAACACGCGAAGGTAGGGGAAGGTAAGGGAACATGATGGGTCGAGCTCCTTCAGACATTTTGCGCTGCACCGCAGCAGTCCAAATGCCCCGCAAGCGCGCCCAAACCACGCCGCCACCGAGCGAATGCGGACAAGTGCTTACAACAGCCGAATGAGCAGGATGGCAGGCCTCTACTGTCGCCCAACGTAGGGCAGCAAGGCCCTTCGGCACAAGGGTTAGCCGATAACCAGCCCCCACGCCCCCTGCCCCCACACAGCCGCCTCCCCGCGCCCCGCACCTGGCGCTGCCACCTGCGCTGCTGCACCATGTCCCTCCGGAAGGCCGCCGGCAGCAGCTGGTGGTCCGTGGCGGCGGCGGCAGCGTCGTAGGCGGCGGGGTCCCAGGACAGAGAGAATTCAAAGATGGACCGACGGTCCTCAAACGTGGAGCGCACGTAGTCCAGCGCCTGCGAGGGTGAACAGGGCATTGCAACTGATCGCGGGCACTCCCCTACAGCCGTTAAGCGATGCATGCAACCAGGCTCTGCTGACCACCAACCCTTGCGATTGGGGCCGGTGTCCGCATGCTGCAGCAAACAAGAACCCCACAAACCTAACACACGGCTATCCAGCCGCCCACCCATGGGCGAAGCTGGTGTGCTCGTGCTACAGCTTTCGGTGCTGCAAACCCAGAAGCATGGGCAAGTCCCCACAACCCCACAACCCTACACGTATGCAGCTGCCCACCTTGACGAAGCTGGTGTCCACGTGCTGCATGACCGCCTGGCGGTGGCAGGCGTAGGCGGGGGTGCACTCCGCCAGCACGGCGCCCACGTCCAGGAAGGACTCGGAGGGCGAGATGAGCCTGTGGGGGAGAGGCAGATGGGTACAGGTTACGAGCGAAAAGTGTGGAGGGAGGCACATGCGGAGTTGCGCGCAGTACACCAAGGCTAAGGTCTGCATCTGTGTGTTGTCGTGTGCAGGTGTGGACAGACAAGCAACCGGGCGGGCGGGCAGGTGGGGCACCCACCTTGTCGCCACGGCCTTGTGTGTGGAAGGGCGGGGCATCTCCGCCAGCATGGCCGCCAGCGCGTCCATCACGTGCAGCAGGGACTCGCGAACCTGGGCGCCACCAGCAGCGGCGGCAGCAGAAGTTTTTTTGTACGGCAGTCACGTGGAGGCATACTACGCGCGTTCCAGGCCGTGCGGGATGTCAAGTGGGCTAGAGGTGAGGAAGCGGGGATCCTCGGGTAACCACCCACGTGTGCTAGGTGGGCCGTGATGCGGCATGCACGCAGCACGGGAGGTACAAACTACAACAAGATCAAGCTGTCATGCTGCTAACACACGCACGGCATTGCAGTGGCGCTTTCAACTGTGCGTTTTCGAGCTGTGCAGGCGCGCAGGGTCGGAATACGAGTAAGTGCCGCACCTCATGCTGCTGCGGCGCGAAGCCGTATCCGTAGGCGGCGGGGGAGCCCACGTCCGTGTTGGCGGTGGAGGAGGCGCGGCCGCGGCCGCCGGGGCCGGGGCGGGCGCTGGAGCTGTTGTGGGCGTGCGGGAGGGGCTCGAAGGACACCGTCACCAGCAGCACGCCCTGCGAGGCAAGAGGGCGGCGAGGGGGGAGGGGCAAGTGGCATCGCACCCAAGACCTTTCCTGTTTAGCTTTGAGCATATATTGACAAACCAGAGGGCTGCTTTCATGAGGTGCAAAGGATAGTGTGTAGCGTCTTTATCCTCAGCCACGCGCGTCAGGCTTTCTTACTTCGGTGCAGACAATATGCCCCACCGGCCCACACCAACACCCACACCCACCCTCGTCTTCGCCGGGTTTTCCAGGTATCCCAGCAGCTCGCCCACGCCCCGTGTGCCCAGGTGCAGCGCGGCGCAGGCCACCATGTAGTCCAGCAGGCGCGCGAAGGCGGGCAGCCGTGCCTGGGCAGCCACCCAGCCGTCGTAGGTGGACAGGATGGCGGCCTTCTCGGACTGAGGGCAAACACAAGGGGGCGGAGGGGGGGCGCGGGCTCGGCCAAGGGAGAGAGCATGGTTCTGCCAAGGTCCCGCGACAGCAGGCTTCACAGCAATACGGTTGGCCGGAAGCAAATTCCTTCGCTGGCAGGGAAGAGGGTTCACAGGGGGTCGAGCTATGACGCAAGTGGGAAAGGGTGGTGCGGTGCTTGGGGGCTTAGCCTCTCTTCTAAGTTTTTATAGTCAGCATGGCAGCGCCAGGTACGTTCCAACGTGCCCCCATTCCGCCTATAAGTAGTAAGAGCTGGTACCCTTTCATGTGAGTACCTTGAGCGCCGATATGGACTTGGACTTGGCTGCCGCCGCAGCGCCGGGGCTGGCCCGGGCGCCCGCGGCTGGCCCCGTGGGGATGCAGGTGACGAACTCGTTGCCGCGCAGCGCAGGAATGTCAACCTGGGGGCGTACGGCAGCCATGGTGTTAGGGAGTCTAGGTAGGAAAGGATGGGGGGACAGGATCACGATCAAGTGCTTGCCCACTGCCCTCACACTCCTCGGTGCACTTCACACTCTGTCCTTCCCAAGCCGCACAGCCCTGGTCTTCGGCCCCCTCAGAATCATCCCGTTGGGTCTGCGCCCCTCCAGTCCCCCCATCACCAAAAACTCCACACACACCACCTTCAAGCTAGCTATAACGTCCGACATCATACTCA
>VFQN01004311.1_pt1 | contig 18934 bp, 7 predicted proteins | sample 3512371 | NCBI WGS metagenome assembly VFQN01 (sample SAMN10412370, study PRJNA504923) | tailings metagenome | isolation source: Replicate 2 from Balatoc abandoned mine | place: Philippines: Itogon, Benguet | collected 2017-08-28 | reverse complement strand
TCAATGCATTCAATGTACAAATCTTTTGCTTTTAGAAAATTTGCAGAAGTTGGTGAGGCACCTTCAGAAGTAGTATAATAAAACAACGCGAGATTATTTAAAGCTACCAATGTCGCAGGATGGTTTTCTCCCAATAGTCTCGTCCTTTTCTCAAGACATGCAATGTAAAGCGGTTCAGCAAGCTCGTATTTCCCTAACTTGCGATACATTTCAGCAAGATTCATCGTACAAGTAAGCGTATTCGGATGATCTTCTCCCAGAACTCCTTCGTGCATATGAACTGCCTGTTTGAAGAGCGATTCTGCTTCGGTAACATTTCCTTGGTTCTCATACAGAATTGAAAGGCTATTCATAGCCGAAAGTGTCTCCGGATGCTCAAATCCCACAAGATTCTTCCTTCCTTCAAATGTGGCTAACAAATGGTCAAATGAAGAAGAGTACTCTCCCATAGAATAAAGTAGAGATCCTAACTGAAACTCAACATTCAGCTTTTCTAGCAAGAGATGTCGATCAGGACTTTCCTCCACTCGACCAACCCAATACTCGAAACAACTCAACATCAGCGGTTTGGCCTCCTTAAATTTTCCTTGTCCTTTATATAAAACAGCTAATGATAGGTTCATTCTATTTTTATATTCTATTAAATTTTTAATCTTTTCTTCTCCTTTCACTTCTTCATTTTCCATATAACTCGTCAGATCACGAATTTCTTCAGAGAAGACATTGATTACCCATTCTCTCATTTTTTCAAAAATCATACCATTTAATTTATAAAATCCTACAGATTTTTGAATTGCTTCATGAATTTTAGTTTCATCCTCTTTCTCCCTTGCTTCACTCTTCTTTGAATTAATCTCACCAAACATTTGAGACATTCTTTCTTCAGGATTTGCAAGCATATCTTTGATAAAAGCCCTTCTTTCAACTCTGCTTAATGCAACATTGAACTTGCTACCTGTTTCAATCGTGCAGAACAACTCCCAAACACACCAAGCTCTCGTTAAGGGGATGGGCTTATTCCAAGGTGAAAGAATCATAATCGTTGAATGAATTTTCTCGATTGCGGATAGAAAGGTATCATACCACCAATTAGCTGGAAGTGAGTTCGGGACATCTTTGCGATGCTGGTTGACGGAGAAAATATCAAACCAAATAAAAACATCAAGAGGTTCAGACTGTTCAGCATCTTCAGGGAGGTAGTGTTGCTGGAGAGATTCCACAACATCCAAGAATAAATACGTCCAAGCATGAGAGATGAAAACATTCGGCTGTCCAACTTTTGATGGATCTACTTCTTCAAGATACTCACACAAACTCTGGTCCTTCTTGACTGTGAGAGGAACGACAACAAGCTGGCAGATTTCCTCAGTTGTTTTCCCTGTAAATGACGGATACCCATTGTTATTATGATAATTGTTGACAAAATCTGTTAAATACGATAGGCGAACTCCAACAAATGGAAATTGGTCCGTCATGCTGCTATCTTCCTCTTCTGCGACGTAAATTTATAGAAAACGCTGGATGTAGCAAACGAGATGCAGAAGAACGAGTAAATCGTTGAGTCGATCCAAATTTTGTTGCTGCAACAGTAACTATGATATGAAAAATCCTTTATCCGAAGTTATGCTTAATTTATCAAGTATTCAAAGATCTACTATTTTTTATTGCATTGAAGTTTGTAAAACGATAGCGACTGATCGTTGCGCCCATTGTGCAGGGGGAATGAAAGAGCCATTTTGTACTGAGAGCACCGGTACATACAAACTGTACATCAATTGACGTCGATGGTCGTTGTAATAGATAGGCAACTTGATTAAGCTTTGGGTTCCAATCTCATCATACTTAGATGCAACTGACATCATCAGAGTTGAGGCGCCATCAGGCTGAGCCAGCGCCTTTTCACTTGGATTGATCGAGGACTTTAATCGCCATTTCAAATAACTTCTCGGGATAATCTCCTCTAACTCTTCAGAGAAGATGAAAGCGCGGTGGGCAGAATCATACTTCGCTCCTTGGAGAATCAATCCGGTGATGCATAAATCATTGCTGGCTGTGTCAAAGATTCCTTTGTCCGTCGAGTTAGCCGGAGCAATATCTAAAAACAACTCCATTTCTTCCAAGCTCCAATGATTCAACTTCGCACTCTGTTGTCGACTCGCCATCAACAAGCTATCAGCATACTTCATCTTCTGTAAATCAAAAACAATGGTAGAGAAAGAAGTATTGAGTAAAACGCCAATTTCATTGGCCGGTAATGATTGTGCTGAAGGAGAAGCAAAAAGTTGGAGGAAGAATTGAAGCTTTCCATTGAAGTCCTCTAACCATGTTAAGAAGGTTGAATGGTCCGTAGTAATGTAATACGATTTCCAATTTTTAGGAATTAATCCTTTCCTGTAGGCGTTGAGTAACTCACGAATGTTATTCGTATATTTGATCTCCCCCTTTAAGTATGATCTACAAGAGAAAGGGAAATAAGGGGAAACTCTAAGAAAGCTATAATAGCTCACTCACCTGAGAAGTTCAAGATCTTGAATGACACTCTGCAAACATTTTAAACCGTACTGATACTCTCGCATTAAAGTGCGAATTATTACCAATGCTGAAGATGTGGAAGCTGCGTTCTTCTGGTTTGTGCCGGAATTATTCGCCAACACTTGTTGCATAATATCTGCTTTAGATTGGTAAGCAGTAACAGTGGACTTCGATAACTTTTCGATCCAGTGATTCATACTGTCTAAAATCACCTGAGCGCTGCCGCTGGTCCCAACTAATCCTTCATCTAATCCAATTGATTCGGATGATGCAGAGGAAGAATTAGCGTACGAATCCTCTTGAGATCCTTGAAGTAAGGATAAATGGTGCAATGCACGCTGAGAAATTGATAATTTCAACTGATATTCCGCTTTTAGAGGCAGTTCGATCCAGTTTGGAGGGTTTGTATCAGGAAGAGTACGAATCCAGTCTTCAAATGCCTAAAGAGACAAAGTCATTAGAATTAGCTGTATGAAGAAGAAATAGACAGTACTTTTCGCGATAAGCCATCAGGAAGAGTAAGAATAACTTGACCAGTTGTGATATCTTTCACCAAGATCGCATTTGCTGCATAATTCTCTGGTCGGAAGATGGACTGAATAAACGCTTCCAACGCCATCTAAAAACCATACACTTTTACAGAAATCAGAAGTTAACATCAATAAACCTTACCTGATCGAATGGATGGTCAATTCTTCCTCCATATAACGACTGAGCAATCAAAACTTGCAATGCAGACCATGGTAATTGTTGAGGATTGATATTCAGTCTCTGTCCGCCACTTGGACCCAAGCTAGCATTGACTTCATCGATCCACTGATCAATTACGTCCAAAGTGCATGCGATATCCGATTCATTGAACTCATAACGCTTACTCCAACCCAATGGGCAATAGCGTAACCGCTCTTGCAAGATGGCATTGAACCAAATCAACAAAGAGTAGAGACGACAACGCTCCACTGGTGGCTTCTCGATACGGGCAACTGGAATGTTGCTAAAGAACTTCCATAAAGATGCCTTTAATCCAGTTGAGGATTGCATGATAATCACTTGGGATTTGCGAAGTAATGCAATTGGTAACGATGCATGAATCTCTGAAGTAAGAAATAATCTGAAGTTCTCGTGATATCCACCTCCACTAGCGCCAACTGATCTTCCGTTCGTGACCATATTCGTGGCAGAAGACCATTTTTTCTCAAAAGAGGTCAACCAATCAATGCAAAGATGAACGTTCTTCAACAAGACCCAATCTCCAGTCTTTGAGGCCTGTGCAATTAATCTTTCCGCTTCGACAAATCCTTCAGAGGAACCCATAGCAACCTGCAATAATCTTTTGCCGGATTGCAAGGAAAGGGTTTCAACTTTATTCGACGCATCTTGACCAGGCTCTGAACAAAACATAGTTGGAGTCAAGGAGTTTCCGTCTTGGAGAACCATTGTTTTCACATCTAACACAGCAAGATCACGCCATTGACAATCATAAGATTGGTAAACCAAGGTGAGATAGTCTTCCAAAGCGTACAGTAAACGCTCCGGTCGTAAAGCACGAATTAAGAGTACCTTCAGGAAAGCCAATCTTTCCTCTGAAGGGGGCTTTGCAGCTTTACCAGAAACTGTTAAACCTCCTCCTCCACCAGCACTTGTGAGGAAAGTTGTAGGAACATGTTGCTCGGGGAAATTGTTCTCAATCAATGAGATCCATTCATTCATATTTTGTTGTAATGATGTTGCAAGATGCTGGAAAGAGGGCAACAATGACATCGAGACTAAATTCTTTACTTGAGTTGGGGTAACTTTCGCTGCGTTTCCGGTATTATCGAAAAGAACTTGGAACTTCTGAATCATTGTGGGGGTAACTTCAGTAAAGTGAGAGTTGCCTTTAGTTAAGAAATCCATTTCAACATCATAGATTTCACTGTTCACGGATAAAGTTGAAGTCGTAGTGTTGTTTTGAGCAGCGATGTAAGATAAACGCACAAGGAAGATTAACTGGTCCTCGTAACGAAGTCCAGGTAAAACTCGACGAGAAAGCTCTTGGAGGAAGATACTTTTCAAATGTTTTGTTCTGGCACCAACAGAATTGTTGGAAGTTGCATTAGCTGTTGCACCCGTAGAAGACTTTTGGAATAAAACTGTCTTTACAACTTGTAAGAAGAAATTTAAACTATATTGGTACAAGAAAGAAACCTCTGCTAAACTTTCCAACGTAAAATACGAAGTGGAGACCATTGTTGCGAGTGGAAGATAAAGATTTGAAATCATTTTAACTTCTTCTAAAATATCTGAAGTTTTGCTGACCTCATTATGTAATGCTTCAGCTTCTTGTTTAATACTTTCTAACGTGAGAATGACTGAATCATCATCTAAAATCGCTCCCTGAACTGCGCTAATACGATCCAAAAGCATATCTTGCAAGTCTCGAAGTTTGGCATTTTGTTCGCTTTGGAGGCGAAGAACATTAGATCTTCTTTGATCAATATCAGGACGTTCGGACTTAAGAACCTCCGACAATACCTGCGATTCCAAAGATGCAGGAGTAATTGAAAAGTTGATCATGGTTACACGTGAGCAGAGATCGGGAGGGAATTTTGCATAAGAATTGCGCGTGAATAAAACCAAAAAGAATTTTGGTGAAAAGTCAATTTCTTCATTTCCAATATGAACAACAACACGACCACCACTGCGTTGGAACTCGCGATTCAAAATTGGATTTAATGTCGGGTCCATATTTTCCACATCATTGACTAACAAAGGAGTTCCAAAGCGAATCGCAGAGATTAAGGTTTTGATAAACGAATTATCTAAGAACGAAGTTTGGATCATCTTTTGTGCAGAATATTGTTGCAGAATATATTGATAGGCCTGTCCCGCAGGATCTATAATTAACGGAAAACGATAATATCGTTTTAATAAAATTGCGTTTTGGACGGCAAGAGTATCATTAGGTAAACCATACTCGGTCCATGTCAGTTGCTCGGTTGGCTTGGAGAGATAATTAACCATATCGAGTTCGGTTCGGAAAGGAATTGATAAATCTTCCAGATTTTCCGACCACTCCATCATTAATTTCATACGATAACGGTGATCAAATGGTCCAACATAAGTCAAAAACGCAGCTGCCAGAAGACAGTCACCAATGAGTGTGGACATTTGTTGGTCGAAAGATAGCGAAGTCGCCTCCCAACGAACCTTCTCCTCTTGCAATGAAGCCAATAAAGCGTTTGCTCTTTGAACCCTCTTTGAAACAACCTCCATCTCACTACGAATCATCTCAGTTTCGCGAATAGCCGCAGCGTACTCAGCTTTATAAGTTTTAATCGCTGCCTCCAGTTCTTGAAGATCGCTCTTGGCAGCTATCTGCTTCTCCTCCAGGCTAACCAATTGTTCGGATAAGACAGCCATTTCATCACGCAAAGGCTTAATTTTTCTTAGAATAGTTGCGTACTTAATTTGACTTCCCGCCCACTGGAATAAAGGTCCACAAGCCTTCGAAGCTCGATCTACTGAAGCATAGTCCAGCTCAGCATTCGAAAGGTAGTTGTCTTGGACAGCTTTAATTTGCTTGGCAGTCAATGTTAAAGGATCAAAATTTACAACAGTGGCAATAAAGTCTTCCCTGCGAATGACCTTACGAATATCATTCCAATCCAAGGAGCTCTCGCCAATCATCGTGCTCACCATTTCTAAAGTTAACTTCACAGCATTTGGAGGTTTGGGTAAAGCACGCACTTCGTCTAACTGTTGCTTGCGAATATTTTGAACAGAATTTTTCGCCGAAATTAAGGCGGGTTCAGCTTCAGATAATTCTTTCTCAACAACTTCTTTGCGGACACGAATTTCCTCGTTTTGCTTGATAAGCTGCGCAGTCAATTGCTCGGCAATTACTTTTCTTTGTTCTGCCTCATTTTGCTTTTCAATCATTTGAGTAAGTTTTTGGTTTGCTTCTTGATCTTTTCTTTGCAGAATCTCGTTTTTGGCATTAAGATCATGGTTAAGAGCACTAACTTGGTCTTGAGTTTCCAGCAGTTTTTGCAAACCGGTGCGAATATGAGTTTGTTGGTCTTCTAAAGCAGATCTCTTCTCTTCTTCCAGTTTGAGGAACTTGTTGATGAAATCTAAATAATCACGAGGAGATAAGTAATGTTGAGGGCGATTGCCGGCTTGATTCGCTGATGCAGAGGGCTGCTTTGAATGCTTATAAATCATACTCTTCACTGTATCGTGAAAACTAACGACTGAGGCCACTAAGGCAGCAGTTGCGTTGGTTTCCTCCTGCTTTAGAATCTCCTTTGCTGCAATAAGCACAGAAGGAGGCTTTCGAGGAGGGGTATAAGTGACGTATCCGGTGTCGATGCGAACTGTAAAATCCGCAGCGACTTGTGTGAGAGCTTGGTTTCCCCAAGTGCCGAACCAATCCACGACACAACGATTGAACAACGCAGGTGAAGTAGTGCAACGGCTCTCAAAATCAGCAGATGCCGGATTCATAGTAAATACAACATGTAAGTTCTTCTGAATAACTTTGGTAAAACGTCGATATAACTCATCTTCAGAGTCAAAGATAATACCATCTCGCTGATTAAAACTGTCTCGGCATGCTGCCATGAGTTGATTTTTCTCCTCACCCTCAAATAAACCAGGAATTTCACCTGAAGCTAAGAGAGCATTCATTCTTTCTAAGAAAGCAGAGGATAAAGCATTTGATTCGTCGAAAATGAAACAAATCTTTTCCCCTTCGACTCCAACTCTTCGTAAGAGCTGACGTAAATCATCGTCAAAGTTCTCAATAGAGTAGCGGTTGGTTGCTTTGATTTGAAAAACAGTCAACCCATTCATCCAGGCGACAAATCGAGTTAAAACCGTTTTTCCTGTTCCAGCCTCACCAACTAATAATAAATGCCCAATAGGATGACGCAATACATTATCAATTCGGAGAACGTGGTCTAATACTTCATCAAAAATGCAAAGTGGAACATCCAACTCTTCTTCATAAAAGATTTTCAATCTTGCAGCAACAAAATCTCGTAATAACTCGCGATCAGTACTTTGGTAGGTTTTCCTCAGCCACTGACTGTACAGAATTGGTCGCTTCAAGCATTCATGCACATCCACTCCGGGGAAATGACGAGTTGCAACATTATCAACGAGACTTTGACACCAAACACGATCAGGCTCCTCAATTAATCGATCATGGAAGAGCCTCAAAGCTTCATGTCCCCATAATCGCACCAACTCTTCTGGTGTCATTGCATCTAATGGTTCCATCGCTTCATACATTGCCCTGACCCAGCGAGACAACTCACGCGGTGAATAAATGTACTGTGGCGCAACATCCGGAGTAAATTTTTGCTTGTTTTGGAGATAAAACTCAATCATCGCATCATTTAAAGAATCAACAAATCCTTTCAAATTAGGATGAAGCTTCAATAAACCGTGGTTGAAAGTTCGGTAAATTTGCTTCAATGAGGCTTCAGCTGGATAATCAACGAATAAGACAGCTGCTTGACGTAAGAATCGCGATGACAATTCACTACGTCCAGCATCTGTGGGAGGATTACACGCACCCACAAATTGAATCCGTCTTAAATGAATCCACTTGCAATCTTGATTCCAATAACCCTGCTGTTCTGTGAGCTGTCGAAGGAACATAATAACACGTTGGGTACCATAGCTGTCGGGAGCTGGAAGGTTAATTTCATCACAGAAAACAACTAGCCACTGGTTATCGCGATAAGAAGCCTTATTCGGTTGTAAAACTAATCCGTCAGGACTATCAACAATCTCGCAATATTGGGCAAATGTCTTCAAAATCAGCTCTGGTGTGGTGCCAGAGGAAAAATTGAGTGAAACCAAGATATATTCCGGGGATTGTTCAAGTAAAGACGTCAGAGTCATAGTTTTACCGCTGCCAGGTGGTCCACAAAGAACAATAGGACGACGAGATTGTAACCAGGATTTCAAAACTTCTGTGTGACGTAGAGTATCAATAGTAGAAATAACAACATCTGAAGAAGAAACACGATGAGATTCAATCTCAATCTTGGGTACCATGGTGTTCCACTCAATCCATTCACCGTCTTGAATGTTGGGGAACAAATCTAACAAAACAGCTTTCTTACCGCCACCCGGTTGAATTAGAATTGTGGTGTGCTCCTCAATTAATTTACTCAACTCTTGACGCTTATCCAATGGTAGTGATGACCCGAAAGACCAATTTAAAGCGAACAGCAACCAGCGGTTCGCAAAAGACTCGATTTGGGCATCAGGTAGTGGAAAGTCTGGAGTTGCGTCATTTTGCTCGAAGCACAACGAAATTCCTCGAATAAGCATAGCGAATAAGGTGTCAATCCAACTAACAGTAGAAATTTCCATGACATGAGGCTGCTGCTTTGAGTATTGCAGCGCAATTTCAACGATCGAAGGACGCTGTAAGAAAGAAGGAGTTATGGCATCAACAAATTTCTCCTGAAGATTCTGCTGCTGCTCGTCAAAAGCGACAACAACGCCTAGCCTTTCTGAGAGGTAAGATTCGCTTTTCAAAAGGGCTAACTGCCTTTGGAAGATCATCTCTAACGTAATAACATTATCAGCGAACCAGATCATACCGCAACGAGAAACTGTAGCCAATGTAGTATATTTCAAGTTATCCACTTCCATGATAATTCGGACATTTGGAGGAATCTTTAAGCGATCTCCGGAAGGTAATGTGAGAATTTTATTGTCGTCTAAGACAGAATTTAAGTTTTCAGCCCATTCAGGATCAACATCACCATCGAATACAATCCAAGAGCGACGTTGATAACGAGAAGTGGCTCCGCTATTTCCCTCTGACGTTGCTTCAATGATTTTTCGTAATATCTTTGTGAAAATTCCGTCAGTCCATTCTAACGTTGTCGGATCTAATGACCCGTAAAGCTTCTCTTTCTTTATGGATTTCGCATCAATAATGTAGTAATCACTCTTCTGCTGTTGTCCACCCGTAGTAGATCGTTCCAAGCGATTCAGAGCGCGAAGCAACACCTTCCAAGTAGCAGATTTTCCAGTTGCAGAAGGGCCGACAAGCATAATACCATGACGAATATCTTGGATTTGTTTAAGTTGCAAAATCTTTTCCAACCAAACATCATTTAACTGATAATGCGACTCTACACAAACAGCTTTCACTGCATCGACGAATTGCTCGTCTTCCATGTTAGGAATTTCACAATCTGGGAATACAGCTGTCAATAATGTCATAAATAACGGAATGTCGTCAGCAATTAACTTAGGTAATATCGAATCGCATGTGCTCTTAATAAGCACCTTTGTCTCTAACTCACCAAGCTCTGCGCCACCTAACTCCGCAGAAGACCCAGAAGAGGCTAATATAGCAGCAAGAGCCTTTCTCTTTAATTCACCGGCACCAACTAAAACGCTTTTTAATGCTCTTAAGCCAAAGTCATAGTGTTGCTGACTGGATAATTGCTCTTCACAGAGAATGAACAAAAGAACAATCTTCCCCGCAAGATCTTCAGCGGTAGAAATTCCTTGACTAAAGAGCATAACTTGGGCGATCAGTTTACGATCAGGCACGTTCATGGCAATTGCTCGGAAAAGCTGTTTTAAGTTATCTGGAAGGTTGCTTCTACCAGCGTAGCCAGGATTTAAAGTTACGAAGATTCCAACATCCTTAGAAAGCTTGCAAGGCTGATCAAGCAAGTCAATAGATGGCTGATTCGTCAGCAAACCTCTTTGAATGGTCAAAATTTGTTGAGAAACCGCGGAAAGGATTCTTTCTTCTAAACGATTGAACTCATCAAAGCATCCCCATGCGCCAACTTGGCAAAGTCCCGAGAAAATTCGCCCCATTGCAGCATAATCGAAAGCAGAGTCACAATTAAAGACCAAAACGAACCGTCCAAGCTGATTCCCCAACATTTTCACACTTTCTGTTTTTCCAGTCCCTGCAGGGCCATTAGGATTACCACCCATACGCAAGTGTAAGGCTTGGGTCAAGGTAAGGTAACAGCGATCGGTAAGTGGAGTTTGAACAAGACGCTCAGCAACACCTAAGTATTCATAGCCGTACTGGAATGACGCGTTAGACATTTTAATCAATAATTTCTTCGTCCCTCCTTCTTTTTCAGGTGATACATAATATCTCAAATGATATAACCATCCGAAGTCAGTGTTGGTAGCGACTTGTTGTTGGACTAAAGCTCGCACAACATCGCGCTGGTGGACCATCTCTGTTAATAATTGCTCACATTTTCTGCGGAGATCAGCATCCAGTTTTTGCAACACAGACTGACTTAAAGTCTGAAGTCGCTTCTCAATTAAGGCAACAACATCATTCAATGTAGTTGGCTGAATGTTCGATTTTTGCGGAGAAGCCGGGCTACTGCGATCATGAAGCAATGATTTTTCGCAAAGATAAGTCCAAGACAATTGAGTAGCTAATATGACGACTTGAGTGGGGTATTTTTGCATCCAAGTTAGTAAGGAATCTTGCCCTTCAGCAGAGAACTCAGCAAACGAGTGGTGTAAGGAGGTAGATAAAGTGTTAATCATTTCAAGATAAAGGGCTTGAAGCCACTCCTTCACCCCTTGAGTCAAGCTAAAAGACTTAACCATCTTTACGTACTCTCCCTCCTTTGAGATCATTGCTTGGGCGTGACTATCCTCCCCGCTGGCATTGGGCTGCTCAGAAGAAGGAATTTGAGGAACCTTAATTATTTCTAAGCTGTTAACAGCAGCGAACATCTTGGATAAATGACTGAAAATTTTCAAAGGCTCATTACTATTTCCAATAATCTCCACTAGGTCATCGTTATTAACGAAATAGAAACGCGGAAAAATCTGTCTTTGCTTTTCTAAATAATCGCCCAAAGCTTTCTGAATGTAGGTCATTGTTGAATCTTGTCTTTCGAGCTGGCGGAGGAGATTATCATACTGCAAAACATCTAAAATTAATGGCTTAGCCGAAATGCGCTTCATCAAAGATGTGTATTCATTCTCAATACTTTTAAACTTGGAATATTGCGCCGGTAATTGCGCTTTAATATCAACGTTTTTGAAGATCGAGCGAAGGTAAATGAATTTCCGTTGCACTTCGATCCAAGCTTCACAGATTCCGCGCAAGTTGGTTAAACGAGTTTCCCAGTGAATAGAATCCTCTTGAAATTCTGGTACATTTCTGAAATAAGGACTTTGCTTCAGGGATCCTAAAGAAAGAAGATGATCCTCCAAAGCGGTGAATAAAATATCCCATCCAGCAATGATTTTAGTTTGGTCGCGAATAGCGAGAGTAAATTCCCTCGTATTCCACTGTTCTCGCAAATCAGCTAAAAATTGTTCTAAAGCCAATTCACCTTGAGCGGTTGTAAAGACTTCTTGGATGAATTTGCGATATTGCAAGGCGTTGCTCTCCCAGATAAGACCTAAAGTAACATTCTTAAGTGGCTCAGTAATTCGCATCTTATCTAACAAACTTTTCCAATGACGATCTTTCATCGCTTCAGAGGCTAGATCACGAATAACTGGTTGCTGGGCAAGATATTTCTGCAATTTTTCGCTCAATGCTTCAACAGCTGCGTACGAACGAATTTTGTTGGAAATTTTGGATTTCATATCATTAATAATCTCTTCCACTTGCTTGCGAATAGTCGTTGCATTAAAATCTTTTACCAAGGTCGCAGCTACCTTCTCTAAACGTTCGGCATAGGGGCTGACAGTGTTCCAAGCTTCCTTCAAATCGTTAACTTCCGACATAACATAAGATAAACGGTCATCTGTGATGTAATCCATCCGCAAAGACTCTTTAGCTTCTCTCAACCGATTTGTTTCGTCGATTAAAGTTAACAACTGGGAAGAGAAAATGGATAAAGTTTCCAACGCAGCGTTTGGTTTCAATTTCCCTTCAATTGGCTTCTGCACGTTCCATGATTCTAATAATTTCTCGATACGATTAGCAATTAAGCTATCTTCTTCCTTGATTTTTTGTTGCAAGATAGGCAATTGGACATTCATTGCATTCAGGCGACGTTGTAAAATATCATTCATTGCTGAGTAACTGCCTTCCAAATTGGAAGTAGCGATCCAGTCAGAAGGAAAAGCAAATCTTTGGCTCTTCAGTAACTTTTCTGAAGATTGAAAGCCGTGAACCTTTTCGCCATAAGCATCAGTAAGTCCCTTTAATTGAATGATATATCCAATAGCCAAAATTGCATCACGAGTGCTTCCTTCTAAAGTGAGGCTTTCTAACCGATTCTTTGCGCCAATTAATTCTTGATGGAACTCCTTAATTTCTCCAACAAGAATACTCGCAAAGCGTGATTGACTTTCGCGTTGCCACGCATCGTACTTAATGATAATCTTAATTTGGGCTTGCTTGTTACGAACAATAATCGGGCCGAAGGCACGGTCTTCTTCCGCACCGTCAACAGTCGTTCGAGCCAAGCGGATATCAGTTAAAAATCTCTCCCAAAGGGGAAAATCTTTGTGAAGATTGCTTGTCACTTCACTAACCGAAGCATCCCATAAGGCTTGGTACTGTAACCAAGATTTAACGTACTCCTCTGCTTCTATCATCTTTTTCTCGATAGTCAAATAAGGTTGGAGCATAACATCTTTGCTAACTTGTTTCAAAATATTCGAATAATTATTCTGAGTAGTGGCGGCCTCGGCGAAGACTTGAAATCGTTGGGCCACCAATCTAGGCAAAGTGACAATCAGCATGACAAAGCGATGAAATTCATCAATCCAATACTTCTTGGCTTGACCAAGATTTGGTTCAACGGAAAGCAATTGGTTAGAGACAGAGATCTCATGAACAAATGGCTCGAAGATAATAAATTTGGTCTTCACAGTTACTGAATGACGACGAGGACGACCAGGAGTGGTCAGAGCATTTTTCGTTTCATCTGCACCTCCTCGAATTTCGGTGGTTTCGTCATAAACATTGTCGGAATGGTTTTGCTCGAATGATTCGCACCATAACTGGACTGCTTTCACAAGTTTTTCTTTTAAAATACCTTCAATGCGTTCATCTAACTGTTGCACCCACACAGGAACATTGGAAAGTCCTTTCATTGGTAATTCATCAATGACTAATTGAATTGCATTTAACACGCCTTCCATAGTTCCACAATTACATTCACAGGTAACTAGTTTCTCGACATGTTTTTCAATAATCTTGAGCTTTTCCACAACATCATCAACACGCTCCTGCAAGGAATTCACCTTCAGTGTAAAGCTATTCACCCAATCAGACAATTCAGGAGAATCCCATTTAATCCAACGAGATCTCTTAGACCCACCAAACGCATCCTTAATCATATCTCTTACAGCTTGTAAATGATTGGCCAATAATGCAACATTGCCGGCATTGATTCTGCTTTTAGCTGTATGATAAACTTGTAACGTGGATTCAAGGATTAAAACGGTAGGGTAGCGGTGATATGCCTCTAAAGCGCGAGAGCGAATAGTTGAAGGAATAATTTTATGAGCAACATTCATGGATGGTAATAACCATTCTAAATATTTAACTTCCTTATAAACAATAATTTGTTTATGATCAAAGTTCACTTTTAAAAATTTATTCCCCGTTGGACTACGAGGATCTTCTTCAACTAATAGAAGGAAATCTTTGGTTTTGCTGTATTTATATCCATCTGTTTTCATTTGTAGATTTAACCAATCTTCATAAATAGTATTTGTATCAAGATAATTGCGTAATTCATCACAAACTTCTTTTAATTCTTTTCCTTCAATATGTTCTTCCCAACCATTACCTAAAACATCTTGAATTCTTTTTAAAATCATTGATAATTGATTTTCAATTTGTTTTGCCCAAATGATACGACCAGATAATGGTGGAATATCACGTAATTCAGCAGTAATCTTTTCATAAGACTCGTCATAACGTAAACGAAACTTATCTTGTAAACGTTTCACATCTTCACGTACAGTTTTCATTAAAGTTGCACGGAAAGAATTCACTGCATTACGAATCGCAGGACGATAAAATAATGGATTAAATAAAGCGAAAATGCGAAACATTTCATCAGCAGATTTGGCTGAATGTAAACGATCAGTAAGAATTTTTTGAATATTTTCTTCAACAATTTCAACTTTTCTTTCATATTCATGAATACTAGTGGACCATAATGTAAAACCAGTTGAAGTTAAATCAAACATATCAGTATTTTTACGTACAACGATATGATATGCTTCAGATAAAGCAGAAATTAAACGATCACCATCAGAACCTTCTAATACTTTAGATAAGATCGTAACCATACTTTCATGATGTTGACGGAAATCAACAATGGTAATGAAACGATTTGATAACGCATCAAATTCAAATTTTAATTTATATGCACTAAAATCTTCGTTACGTCTTTTTGCAATATCTTTTAAAGTTGAACGTTGTGTGGTTAAATTTTCTTTCCAGATATTCATAATTTCTTCAAATTGATGTTTATAATCATTTAATTCATTTAATGAACATTGCATAATATTTTTCTCTTTTAACAAAGAAATAATTTTATTCACTGCCATTGATCCTAATGATTCTAATAAACGTAATGCGCGTGAAAAATCATATTGTGAGTGTTTCAATTTAGCAAAATGTACTAAACAATTAGCAATACCACGACTTAATTTAGGATGCAATAAAGTTGCATCATTAATATCTTTGATTGGGAAATCACGTAAAAAAGTTAATGAAATTTCAACTAATTTAATACAACGATCTAATGATAATTCTGCTTCATGAATTAATTGTTCTGCAACACGATTTGTACGTTTTAATACTAATTTTGTTAACAATATTGCAGGACTTTCTAATTGTTCTTTTGTTTCATGTAATTTTTTATCTAAATCTTTCCAAAAATTTAATTCACGATCAATTGAACCAGCAAATTGTGAATCAAGTAAACGTGTTTGACGTGAGATTTCACTTGGCCATGATTTGGTTAATTTTGTTACTTCAGTAACGAACTCTTCTTTCTTTTGTTCATTATCACCAATTGCGACGGATAATCCTAATTGATGTAATAATGAATCAACTTGAGAAGCGTTATAACGCTCAAGAAAGTTTCGAAGATTTGCAGCAGTCGAAGCTTTGCTCTTATCCACAAGAATGGCAGGAATATGTAAGACTACTGAAGGAATTGAGGATCCGCGTTGGCATTGATCCAAGGCAACATCTAACTCACGAACACGATTTTGTAAGATGGAGATCGGATCATCCTCAGAGGTCGTCGGTCCACTTCCTTGTTCGCCTTTTTGCTCATTAATCCCTAACGATTTGGTCATTGGAGCAAAAAGGTAACGTGTCACCTGTTGCATGTTGTACAGGTAAGTGTTCTGACGAGCGTCTTCGGAGCTTGCAGTTTGATCCATTAATAAACTCACTAACTGAAGTTGTTGGGGAATGGATCGGGATGGCTCTAATGCCATGTTACGAATTTTAATTAAAATAAAGGATGACTTTAATTTGTCAAAATCAGATGAGCGAACTTCTAATCCAATTAACACTAAATCATCATCAGTTAATTCCACTGTTAATAAAGGATATTCAGATCCTTGGATAAACTTAATTAAAATATCTTCATATTGTTTGATTAACAAAGTATTTGCGAGATTGTCACGCAGTCCTAGGTTCTCTGGTGCAAGTAACACCGGTCCAATCGTGGTTAAGTAGGTGCGCAACATCTCCAATACCAATTCAACGGATTCATTATCTTTTTGAGAGGTACTTTCAGCAGTTCCCTCCATAGCTCTGATTAATCGACTTCAATTCCTCTTTAAGCAGGAAAATTTCCAATCAATGGAAGCAAAGCTCAAAGATTGTTGTAGGGATTCAAAAAAGTTCTTTTTGGATGGTAATATTCGACCGTTTTCCTATAGTTCGATCGTTTACACTAGTTTCACTTTTTGAATCTACCTCTCTGCTTCATTCTCTCGCGGTGGCCATTTCAACTTCATCTATCTCTATAAACATGATGGCCCTTGTGATAATCATGCTGTTATTAGGCATTGGATATGCGCACGGAAAGTTGCGATTAGGAAAGAGCCCGAAGACAGAAATTACATTTTCTCCAACTTTTAACGGTGGCAAACATGTGTTACCTTCATGGGTTCTAGAGCAAATTGATCCATTAGCGAGCAGTCAGGCTACAACCATTACCTATCCACCTTGCATTGACAGTGAAAAAGATCTTGCCTATGTGAATGGAATGCTTTCCGAGACTCAAACCTTCTATAACTGCCTTCAAGCTATCACAGACCCGATGAGTCTTCCAACTAAGGAAAATGGCACAGTGAGTGGAATTCTGCCAGTTTACTCTTCTATTCAGCTAAATAACCTTCATGAGGTGAGAGAAACTATGTCCTTCCATGAATCTTTATAAAATCTTCCTTTAGGTTGACGCTGTTGCTGGAACTGTTACCATTGATTTCTACTTAAGATTATATTGGAGAGATGATCGTTTTGCAATGCCAATTTTTTGGAAGAAAGTTGATAAAAGAATTCAAACGTTTGGTATCGAGATCACTCCTTTGTTAAGTATTGGAAATTCCTCTGTTGGAGTTTTTCTTCCTGATGTCAGATTCCACGATGCGTCAGAACTTGAATATATTGTCCAGGTGAGTTTAACAATGATCTTTTTCATTTATCATTCTTTTTCTAATATCCGTGTTCACCCTTGTTTGGGAATAGACGATTCGCTTTAATTCATCGAATGTTTTCTTTTGGTCTCGTCATACGAAAGCCACTTTCATGCAACCAACCATGGTTTTTGACAACTACCCTGCTGATCAACAAGTAATTAATATACGCTTTGGAAGTTATGCTTATGATCAAACTTGGTTAGTAATGGGATTTACTCCATCAGCACCGATTAGTTTTAATGAAAACTTCGATGGATCAAAAACCTTTATGGTCAATCCTAGTTGGAGTTATGACGAAGATACAACATCTTACTCCACATATGTATCAAGTAGTGGTTTTTTAAATGTTATCTACCATATTGGTATCCAAAGAAAGGGCTCAGGTATTGTATTACGTTTGATCCTTCCGATTACTCTGCTGTGTTTCTTGGGAGGATTAACTTTCTGGGCTCAATATGATGCTCGTGTAGATAGCACAATTACTCTTTTATTAGCGGTATCTGCATTATATATTGTGATTTTAGCAAATATTCCTCTTGTAGGTTATTTAACCTCCATGGATACCTACATCTTCTGGGTAAGTGGCGTTCATAATGTTCGTAGCATTTCTTATTAGGACGTTTTCTCTTTGAATTTTGATAGATGTTTTTGTTGCTTGTATTTGCTGTTGTTCTTCATCAAATATATGCTGGTTTACAAGAGGACAGAGATGCTTGGCCTATGAGAATCTTCTTTGGACGAGCTGTTGAATCCATCGGTCGTATTGCGATCTTTCCTGTCGTCACTTATCTATTTATCACCCTCATTAAAGATGTCAATCAAGTTATTCGTGCTGGTATGGTCATCATTACAGCATTTGTAGGGTTGATGGTTGTATTACGTGAAATTAATGAAGTAGTTAGTCATTATAAGACAGCTATACGATCCTTATTAGCAAAATTAAATTCTGAAGAGATTTTATTAAAAGAATTATCATCTATTGAATTATTCTTTGTAAATTATTATGAATTCAATCGATATTCTACTTCACCATTATATTTATCTGAATATTTAGAGAAAACTGGTAAAATTGATGTTCCAAAATCAAAATCCATACCGTTGAGAAAGTATTCAACAATAAAACATCCTCATTATATACCAACGAGTAATGCCGGATATGATGATGAAGAGGGATATCAATTAGCAACAAATGAAGTTGATTTTCAATTTTCTGAAGAAAATCCACAACATGCACGTGATGATGAGGCAGTGAATAATGGTGAACAAAGTCGTAGAAGTAGTTTAGAATCCAACGATAATTATATTCGTGCTTCTTTAGAGAATGTTCGTCCTATTTCGAATAAATCATCTGCTGGCGGTGCTTATCATGAGGAGAAGCAGGGGACTGTACGTTCAACTCTTCGTAGCAACCTGCGACAGAATCAAACATCTAAAAATGTATTGCCTCCAAAGCGCTCTGATAGTGATGATGATTACGCCCCAAAGTAAGTTCGTTTATTCACGCCTTTTTCACGTCATATTTATATTTATATTTATTGGCTTAAATAGACGATATCATCGTTAAAGATAAAATCTGATGATAAGATTTATTTTTTCTTCCATCAAGACTATTGTTATGTGTATTGTATCACGGATGGAATTTTAAGCAAACTTTTGGTTTCATTGCTTGACCACTTCAATTATTCATATCTTAAACATCGTTTCCTCCACCGCTTTGTTTTTTCATTTTGTTGTTAATATCTTTTTT
>VFQN01004310.1_pt1 | contig 18934 bp, 25 predicted proteins | sample 3512371 | NCBI WGS metagenome assembly VFQN01 (sample SAMN10412370, study PRJNA504923) | tailings metagenome | isolation source: Replicate 2 from Balatoc abandoned mine | place: Philippines: Itogon, Benguet | collected 2017-08-28 | reverse complement strand
GAGGATGAGGATGGCGGCCATGGTGAGGTCGTGGCGGCGGCGGTTGAACAGCAGCGCTGCGATGGGCTTCAGCCGCTCGGCCTCCTCGCAGGAATGCCCGCAGCCGCAAAGCGGGTAGGCGGGGCATTCGTAGTGCTCGTCGGCGGGCGCATCGAGCCGGGGCAGGGCCCGGAAGGCGTCGCGGTCTGCCAGGTGCTCGCGGCTCATTTCGCGCCTCCCTCGTCGAGGATGCGCTGGGCGGCCGGGGCGTGCTCAATCACTTCGTCGGTCGAGAAGCCGGCGGTGCGGAAGGCGTTGATCGGTGTGAAGCCGAGCCGGGCCGTGATGCCGGCGGCGGTGCGCGCCAGCGCTATGGCGCGCGGGTGAGGGCGTTCGGCCGGTTCGGGATGCGCGGCGCGGATCTGGGCGCTGCTGCGGCTCATGATGCCACCGCACAGATGAGGCCGACCATCGTGCAGAACGCGCCGACGGCGAGCATGCAGCAGAAGTCCTGAAAGAGGTCGGCCATGGGTTTCAGGCCGCCCGCTGAAGAGACACGGCGAGGTCGGCGGCTTCGGAGCCGTGCTCCTCGATCTCGGCGGCGGTGAAGCCGCGCAGGCGCAGCTCGTCGGCGGTGACGGTCTGGCCGTTCTCGGCCATGACGATCATGGCTTCGGCGAGGCGATCGGTGACGGGGCGGGGATCGCAGGCGGCGGCGAGAGCCAGCGCGTGGGCGGCCGAAGCCTGGGCGGCGCGGATGGCGACGTCGTCGGGCATGTGGAAGTTGATCATCGGTTCCTCTCTGGAAAAGCGGGGAGGAAGCGATCCAAGGGGAGGGTTGGCCCCTTCCCATGCCGTGCTTTCGAAAAAAGGTCGGGCGGCTGCGTCGGTGCTACCGGCGAGCGCGTTTGCCAAGGCTTTCAGGAAAGTCATCTGATCGCTCCATCACGAGTGGCGTGATGGAGTGGAAATTAAGCCCAGCTGAATTTTGCGTCAATTGGGAAATTCAGTGCCGCTGAAAAATTCTTGGCCACTGAAATATTGGCATGCCGAAAACGCCTATTTGCCGCGACGTCGCTTTCTGTCTTTCGCGAGAATTTCAATCGCCCTAACCGCGAGCGCTATCAGCTCGGCGCGATCGGCCTCGTCGAGCGTGTCGAGTATCGGGCGCAGGGCCTCGCCAATACTATCTCCCTCGGCTTGCACCATAGAGCCGCGCAAGCGCTCGACGATCTCGCTGTTTAGGCTATTGCTACCCTTCTCGGTCATCAGGAACGACAAGACGTCGGTTGGCAATCGGAGGTGGAAGCTATGGGGCGGCGTCTTGGGCATGCCCCGACTTATCGCCGAAAGCTAGGGCGCTAGAAATGGTTCCAGAATTTGGTCAAAAGTGGGACCACAGGCGAGGGGTCGCTAGTCCAGGTGTTCGCCCAGTCTGCAACTTTGAGACCGTTGTGGCGGTGCGCCGGGCCACCCATGCTTTAGGTGCAATGCCCCCCGATAAAAGCCGTGAGACTGAATCTCAACGCATACTCATCCGCATGATGCTGGATCTCCATGCCCTGGTGACGGATCGTCGCGTCCCTACAGAAGAAGCCCTGGTGTCGTTTGCGATCCGCATGGGGCAGCATGAAGGACGGCCGATGGATGCCACCCAGATCGCGGCCGTGACGACACTTCCGAGGCCATCTGTTCACCGGCACCTGGCAGCGATCATGCAGCGTGACGGCAGCATTCGCCACCGGCGCGACGGTCGCCGCGTCGTCTACTTTTTCCAGGAATCGACCGCCGAGACAGACGCCTTTTTCGAAGCCGCCGAGAAGGTGGTGCGGCACGCAATGCGCGAACTGTCCATTCTGGACACTTCAACCTCTAGACACGATGCCTAACGGTATGTAGCAATTCGTCAGTGGGCCTCCTACGGGTTGGCCCCGGTGAGGAAAAAAAGCAAACAACTCAGAAGCGCTGAAAAACAGCGATTGACAGGGCATCTAGGTAGATGTTCCTATTATGTTCTCATGGGGGATGGGGTACGTTGGCCAGAAAATTTACCGAGTACGTGTTGCCGCAGCGGTCGGCCTAATGGGCAGGGAAAATCATGATAAATTACAAGCCGCGTTTCGCGACGCGGAATGAGGAGATAGTTGAGGAGTTGCGCCAATCTGCAGGTGCGGCCGCCCCATTGGACCCTAAGACCGTCGTCAAGCGTAAGGCCGCAGAGATTTCTACTGCGATGGCACTGATTCACGGCGGCGATTGGCGAATTGTGATTGATCATCAGTCGCCGATGGTGCTGATCCGCCCCGTTTAACTTCAATCGCATTCATGATCACGGCTCGAGCGACATTGATGTCAATGTCGCTCAAACCTTCGATGCGTGCCAGGAAGGCCAGAATTTCTGGTTCGCTCGTTATCCTTGGCGGGGTCTGCTCAACAGGTAGCAGCAGATCGGCCGGGCGACACCCTAGCGCGGCTGCCAGAGCAGCGAGCGTTTTGTCAGTAAACCCGTTCTTGCCTGCCTCGAGGTTGTGAACAGCGGTCGTGCTCAAGCCCGCCTCGGCGGCTAGCTTTTCTTGCGTCCATTTCAGCTTTTTCCGGCGCGCCTTGACGGACGTGGGCACCGCTAAACCAATTTCTTCAGCCATGGGATGATTGTCCACCTGAGAGAGGTTAGCCGCCATAAACCGCCGCTGAAAAAATCAGCTTGACTGAAAATTCAGTGGGACTTAATTCTTGGCGAATGGACAAGCTTCTTGAATTCCTCGACGCCGAGCGCGGGCGCCGCCAGGCGCTGGCATCTGCTCTTGGCTGTTCGCCGTCGGCGATCTCGATGTGGAAACAAGTTCCGCACGATCGCGTCGGAGATGTTGCACGACTGACAGGCATCTCAGCTGCCGAGCTTCGTCCAGACCTGGCCGGGTTGTTCGCCGCCCCCAGGACTGGCGTAGCGGGCATGATCTGCGCACCGTCCGCTGAGGCAGCCGAATGAGCGCTGCCCGTTCTTTCCTCGTAGCCTCCCAAGCTGCGCACCCTGACGCCCCGTTCCCCGGTCTCCCATTCCGCTTGACCGGCGACGGGGCGTCTTTTTCTTCCATTGCCGTCGCGCAGGTTGGGGCCCGCGACAGCAGCACCGGCGCGGAGGCCGCCCCCCTCCCTGTCTCCGCGCCGGCATCCGCCGCTCCGCTCTTCCGCTACTCCCCTGGCGACGAGAGCGGAGCGGTGATCCTTTCCGAAGCCTCGAGCTTCATCCTTCATCTGGTCGCGCGGCATGACGGCACGACCGAAACCGACGTGCTTGCCCGGCTGATCGCCGAGCGCGCCAAGGAAGTCGGCCTCTCGCCCTTGCTGGGCAGGCATTTCGAGGATTCGAGTTGATCGACTGACTGACATGGCGCGTCGCCTCCTGGTGACGCCCGCACACTGAACCGCACCGAACCTTCCCGCCACGGGAAAACACGCCGGGATTTCCCGGCGCGGGAAAGCTTTTGCGCCTGAGGAGGCAAGCATGTCCGAGCACGAGCCGCGAGAGTTCAACGAACGGTGGCGCCTGCGCCTCTATGCGGCGCAAACCGACCTGATCGACGCCTATGGCGGGTGCAAGCGCATTGTCGACAAGTTCTCGATTTCGCGCAGCCAGGTGGGGCGCTGGTATGGCGGCGTCGACCGCGATTCCATGCCGACGCCGATCGTGATGGCGCTGGAAGGCTATGTCGGGCGGCCGATCGTCTCCGCCATCATGGTGGAATTCCTCGGGATGGAGATCGCCGGCGGTGTCGAAGGGACATCGCCGCTGGCCTGTCTCTCCAGCCTCAACGCCGACCTCGTCGAGGCCTCGGGCAAGATGATGGTGGAGACGGTGCGGGCGAAGGCCGATGGCGTCGTGACGCCGGCCGAAGCGCAGCAGCTGCGCGCGCTCTCCCGCAAGATCGAGCGCATCCGCGCCGATATCGACGACCAGCTTGCCAAGGCGGAAGCGCGCGACGGGCTGCGGGTGGTTGGCGGAGGTGCCGGGTGACCAGACAGATATCCGCCCTGGATTTCCCGGACCTGACACCGGCCGAAATCAATACGGCGATGCCGGAACTGAGGATGGTGCAGCCCGCGATTTTGTCGGTCGACGACCGATATCAGCGCGGGCTTTCCGAGCGTTCGATCCGCCTCATCCGAAAGATCGTGGCGGAATGGGATTGGCGCGCGTTCAAGCCGCCGGTGGTGGTGGAGGTCGACGACAGGCTGGAAGTCATCGACGGCCAGCATACGGCAATTGCCGCCGTGACCCATGGCGGCATCGCGCTCATTCCCGTGCTCGTGGTCGAGGCGGAGAGGCAGGAGACGCGCGCCAGCGCCTTCGTGCGGCACAACCGCGATCGGATCACCGTGACCGCGACCCAGCTGCACAACGCGATGGTGGCGGCGGGCGACGACGAGGCCATGACGGTCGACCAGGTGTGCGGGCGGGCCGGCATCAAGGTGCTGCGCAACCCGCCTTCGTTCGGCAGGTTCAACCCGGGCGAAACGCTCGCCGTCACGACCATCCGCGCGCTCGTCAACCGGCGCCACGCCAAGGGCGCGCGCGAGGTGCTGGAGGTCTGCGCGAAAGCTGGCCTCGCCCCGGTCTCTGCCGCCGCGATCAAGGCGGTCGAATATTTGATGTTCGCGCCCGAATACAAGGGCGAGTTGGAGGCGGAACGCATCGCGATGGTGCTTTCCGCCGGCCGATCCACGATCGACGACGAGGCGGCGCGCTTTGCGGCGGAACGCAAGGTTCCGCTGTGGCGGGCGCTCGCCTCCGTCATCTTCATGAGCCGTCGGAAGACGAGACATGGAGGCTGACCTCGTGGCCCGACAGCATCAGGAAATCCAGACGCTTCGCGAGCGCATCCGGCAGCTCGAAGATATCCTCTCGCCGACGTCGGTGACTGTGCCGCCGGAATGGCGGCTCACGGCCAGCGAGGCGCGGGTTTTCGCGCATCTGACGACGCGCCCTGTGGCGACGAAACAGTCGATCATGATGGCGGTCTACAGTGACCGCGTCGACGAAGATCCGGAAATCAAGATCGTCGATGTCTTCATCTGCAAGATGCGGAAGAAGCTCGCCCTCTACGGCGTCGTGATCGAGACCGTGTGGGGGCAGGGCTACGCGCTGCGGGACCATCGGCAATATCAGGCGAGGGCTGCGGCATGAGCACGCCACTCAAGGCCTTCGCCGTCACCGAAAAAGACGAGGGCACGGGCGGCATCTACTTTGCCCGGCATGACATCGCGGCCAAGCGGCTGGGCGCAACGGAGCATGGCGACGACATTTCCGCCGTGAGCTGCCGCCGCGCACCGTGGGCCGACCAGTTCGCCGAAAAGGGCACCGTGCCCGCCTGGGTCATGATCGCGCATGGCTGGCACTTCGAATGCAACGGCTGCGACGAGCGCATCGACGGGGATTGGCTCGACGATCGCCGCCTCCCTGTCGAGGGCGTGATCGGCACGCAATGGGGCGTGGTCTATTGCTGCGACCGCTGCCGGCGGAAAGCGATCAGCCTGCGCCGGCGCCGGAAGGATCATGAGCGAGCCGCGATCGCGGAGCTGAAGGAATTCGTCCAGCTTCGGCTTCCAGATGCCGACTTCTGCGACGAGGAGGGCGCCGGCCTGCGGCACCATGCCTATGTGGTGCCCGGCGAGCGCGGCGGATGGCACCGGCAGGAGATCGTCGTCGCGTTCCGCTTTCCCGGCATGACGCTTGCGCCGGCGACCTGCGAGGTTCGGCCCGCGTATCGCGGCTACACCACGCCGTTCATCGGGCCGAGCGAGCCGAAATTTTACTGCTGCGGCGCGGATCGCGAGGCCTTCGAGGCCTGGGCGGCGACGAGCAAGGCGAGGGCGGCATGAACACGCCCGCAACCTTTGACGCCTCCGGACTGCAGCAGGTGGTCGAGCGCGCCCGCGCGCTGCTCGATGACGGCGATATCGCCGCGGCGCGGATCCTCGCGGCCGGTGCATACGACCAGGCCAAGGCCGCGGCGCAGTTCGCCGCGCGTTTCGGCGCGGCGGAGCGGCTGGTGGGCAAGGCGCGGCGGTTGCAGGGCGATGCTCTGCTGATCGAGGCGCGGGCCAAAATCCAGCTTGCGACCGAGTATGACGCGGCGCGGGAAGCGGGGCAGGCGGCCGGCAAGGGTCGACCGAAAAATGTTCCAGACGAGAATGTTTTCACGCAGGCCGAAGCCGGGCTTTCGGCGAAGGAAATCCATGAAGCGCGTAAGTTGGCGGCGGCCGAACGCGGCGCGCCGGGCATTGTGGAGCGCGCGATCGCGGCGCGGATCGCTGCCGGGCTGGAGCCTTCGCGGGCCAATCTGCGCGCCGCCGTGGGCACGGCGACCGCGACCGCTGCCGAGCGCGGGAACAACCTATATGAGACGCCGCCGGAGGGCACGCGCACGCTTTTGGCGCTGGAGCGTTTTTCCCTTCGTGTGAAGGAGCCGGCCTGCGGGCGTGGCGCAATTGCGCGCCTGCTGGAAGACGCCGGCTACGACGTCGATCTCGCCGACGTGGTCGACTACGGCACGCATGACCGTCATGGCGAGTGCCAGCGCGTCGAGGATTTCCTTGCCTCGGAAGGCGACGGCACCGGTGACGACGACATCGTGACGAACCCGCCTTATGGGGCGGCGCTCAATGCCTTCGTCGCGCATGCGCTGCGCGTGCACCGGCCGCGCAAAATGGCGCTGCTCTTGAACCTCAATTTCCTCTGCGGCTTCGAGGATCCAGAGCGCAACTTCGCGATGGACGAAAACCCGCCGTCGCGGATCTACGTCTTCACCCGCCGCCTGCCGATGATGCATCGCGACGGCTGGGACGGCCCGGAAGCCTCCAGCCGCATGAACACGGCGTGGTTCGTGTGGGAACTGCGCGGCGACAGCTATGCCGGGCCAACGGAGATCTTGCGCGTCGACTGGAAGAAGTATGAGGGCGCGCCGGCTTGCCCGCCGGCCGGGCGCGTGGAAACGCCGAAGGCCGTGTCGGCACCCTCGTTACTTACCTGGTCGCAGCCACATGAGGGTGGTCGATTGGTCGCCCTGCTCGGCAAGATCGAAGTCGGCGCGGTGTTTCCTGCGGAAAAGGGCTGCACCTGGTCGTTCTGGCTCGGCACCGTCACCGGGACGCAGAAGAAGGCTAGGTCGATCGACGCCGGCAAGGCAGCGATCGAGAAGCAGTTTGCCGAGCGGACCGGCCTAGGAACTGCGGCATGAACGCGCCGTCTCGCCCGGTCCTGCGCTGGCATGGCGGCAAGTGGAAGCTGGCGCCGTGGGTGTTGCAGCACATGCCTTCGCATCGGATCTATGTCGAGCCATTCGGTGGTTCGGCCGCCGTGTTGCTCCAGAAACACCGCGCCACGTCGGAGATCTGGAACGATCTCGACGGCGAGGTCGTCAATCTCTTCCGGATCCTGCGGGAGTGCCCGGATGATCTCGCGCGGCTGTTGGCGCTGACTCCGTTTGCGCGCGACGAATACAACAGCCTGTACGAGCATTCCGGCGACCGGCTGGAGCGGGCTCGGCGCTTCGTCGCGCGATCCTTCATGGGGCAGAACAGCAAGGGCGCGCTGCGGAAAAGCGGCTTCGACACGCGGGTGAACCCTGACGGCTTCATGTCGCGGCTACGCTCGCTCGCGGCGGTGCCCGACGAAGTGATGCACGTCGCTGCCCGAATGTCCGACGTGGTGATCGAGAACGTCGACGCGCTGGTGCTGATCGGTCGCCACGACAGGCCGGACTGCCTGTTCTACGTCGACCCGCCCTATGTCGAGGCGACCTGCCGCACCGGAGTGTATCGGCACGGCGTCGACCATGTTGCGCTGCTCGATCGGCTTTCGACGCTCGACGGCATGGTGATGCTGTCAGGCTACCCAAGCGCGCTCTACGACGCGCGGCTTTCAGGATGGCGTCGCCTTGAAACCAAGGCCCATGCGGACGGTGCTCGCAGCGCTCGAGGCGAGCGCGCCCGCACGGAAGTTTTGTGGCTCAACCCCGCTTGCGCGGCAGCGCTTGACGGCCGGAAGGGGGGGGCAGGGCACGCCGCTGTTTTCGATCGCGGAGGCGGCGGAATGAAGGCGGCCGTCATTGCGCACATGGCCAGCCTCGGCATCGGCGTCGCCGTTGTCGCGGTGTTCTTCGTCGCCGGTTACCGGCTTGACGGGCTGTCGTGGATCGGCGGCGCGCTCTACGCCTTCGCGATCGCCGCCGTGCATGACTTCTTTCGGCGAGGGCGGCGATGACCGGCCCTCACTTCAGCCCTGCCGCCTTTCGCAGCACCTGGTTGATGCGCGTCTGCCAGCCGGTTCCTGTCTGGCGGAAATGCGCCACGACATCGGCATCAAGCCGCAGCTTGATCGCTTCCTTCGGGTGCTCGAGGGCGGGTCGCCCGCGCCGGCGGATCAACTCGTCGGCCGGCGGATTGTCCGGATCGGCCAGGGCATCGGCGGTGATGGCGGCGTCTTCCTCGTCGGTGATGGCTTCCAGATTGGCGAGCGCCTTGCGGCGCGCCTCACTCAATTTTGCTGACATAGGATCTGATCTCCCTTTTGTTGGCCTTGCGCAGCGAAATGACATGGCAGGCTGCGCCGCGCATGGTGAAGACGAGCACGTGAAGCCGTGCACCGATGAAGCCAAGCGCCACTTCCCTGATCTCGCCATAGTCCTTCCGATCGTCGACGGCGACAATGGCCGTATCGAATTCGAACGCCTCGGCGGCCGTGAAGGCGATGCCGCGCTCACGCATGTTGCGCTCGCTCTTGGCCGGGTCGCTGGTGAAGTGGCGGGGCGTTTTCATGTAATTGTTGTACCCCCAATAAATGCGATTAGCAATGATTATTTGGGGGTACAGAAAAGAATTTGGAGCGTGGGATGAGGCCGGATTTCAGCCCCGCCATGCTCTCGTTCTTCCTGCGCGCCCGCGCGGTGCTGGCGCATGCCGACCGCGTCGCCGCAGGCGCGCAATCAGGGAAACGCCCGGCGCGCGGTGGGGTGCCGGCCAGCGTGAAGCGTGAAAAGGCGACTTGGCGTAAGCTCTGCCGGCTGACGCACAACCAGGTCGAATTCGCCTGGATGGGACGGCTGCACGCAGCCGGGCCGCGCGCCCGGCTGTGGGCCATGCTCGGCCATTTCCCGGCGGATTTCGGTATCGTGCTGACCGACGACGGCGGGCAGTCCTCGGCAGGGGTTTCCCATGGCTGAGATCGACTTCCACCGCTTCGGGGATGCCTTCGCCGACCGGCTCAAGAGCATCGGCTATTCGCTCTCGCAAGCCGAACAGAAATGGCCGGAAACCGACCGGGCGATGCTGTCGCGCGCACGCGCCGGCAAGACACTTTCGGCCGGCAACTATCTGCTGCTTTGCGAGATGGCGGGGCTCGACCCCTACGCCTTCATGACGCGCGCCAAGCGCCGCCGTCTGACGCGAAAATCCGTTCTTGAACAAGCTGTTACACGGGGTGTTGCCCGTGAAACAGGAGGCGACCTTGACCGATAGCATGCTGCCGATCCTGCGCCAGATGCGCGATGCCGACGGCGACCGCGAGCGGGCAAAACTGCTGCTCGCGTGCCCGGACAGCGTCATCCTGAATTACTGCTCGACGCTCGATCATATCTGCGAGAAGGCTCGGTTTGCCGCCGGGCAGGATTTTATCCGGCTTCGGTTCGCCAACCTGTTGGCGGTTCGCGGGGCAGACGGCAATTTGCCGATCCCCGTCGCGCACCACTTCGAGGATTTTCGTGCTGGGTTCGCCCACTTCGCCAATGGCGGAGGGCGCGCGTGATGTACAGCCCTGACTATCTGGCTGCAGTTCATGCGAAGCGGCGCGACGAGCAGCCAGCGGAGCCGAAGCGCAAGGCCGAAGACAAGCTCTGGTATTTCCTGTCGGGCGAACTCGGTTCTGCCTACGCAGCCGAGGCGGAGCGGCGCGGCGTGCGCCCCAACGTGCTCATTGGTGCTCTGCTTCGACAGGTGGAGCAGGGCGGCCTGATCGACGCCGTGCTCGACGGGGAGAACCCGAACGATATCGCTCCCGGGCATGCAAAACGCCTCGACGGGCTGACGCGGTTGCAGAGCGGAGCGCTCTATCTGCTCGCGCTCAACGCCGACCTGGATGGTATCGCTCGCGTCGCAGGGCCGCGACTGGCGGAGCTGCTTTCGACAGGCACGGGAAGCATTTCTGCCATCCGTGAGGCGCTTGTGGTCAGAGGCTACATCGAGCGTGTCGAAGAGGGGCGACCACAAGGGACCAGAACGACGGCGGCCTATCGCCTGACTGACGACGGCTGGGCCGTGGCCCGTGCGCTCGGCGGATGCGGCGTCGATGCGAACGGCGGCAAGGCATGAGCGAAGCCGCCGAGCTCGCCCGAATCCGCTCGCAGTTGGCAGCGATCGCTGCCGGCGACTGGACGCGCGTCCATGACGGTGACGGCGAATTCGTCGAGGCGCGCGGCGACATGGGCGAATTGCTCGAGGTGGCGCGCTTCCATCCCGGCGCGACATCGGCCGAAATGGATTTCATCACCGATGCGCCGCGCAATGTGCGGTTCCTGCTGAAGCTCGTCGACCGCGCGATCGCGGCCATGCGGCCCCGCGCGAACCCGCCGGCAGGCGAGCCGCAAGGGAAGGACTATGCGGCTGAAGCTTCGATGCGCTGCAGCGATGGCGGGTTTCAGACCTTTTTGCGCGAGCGCCATGGGCTTGAGCCGCCGCTGAACACGGATCGGACCATCCAGCGGCTGCGCTCGATCCTCGGCATTTCCAGCCGGAAGCAACTGAACGTCGATCCGAAGGCTGCGGATGGCTGGAAGGCTCTGCGCAGCGAATTCGAAGCATGGAAGAGGGTGCGATGACAGATCTTTTCGGGGCCGCGGCGCGGCCGCAAGCAAAGCCGCTGCGCTGCCTGCCGAGGATGGGCCGGATGCGCGGCGCGAGGATTCCGCTGCCGGTGGCGCCGCCGCCGAAGAGCGGGCCCCGCGAGATCATCATCGCCGACAGTTTTGCCGGGGGTGGCGGGGCCTCGGAAGGCATTGAGGAGGCGCTGCGCCTTCTCGCGGAAATGCGGCTGCTGCCATCAGGGCACGACACCAAGGTCGACTTCGCCGTCAATCACGACGAGGCAGCCCTTGCCATGCACAAGGCCAACCATCCGCGAACCATCCACCTTCCGCACAATGTCTGGAAGGTGCGGATGCGCGAGATCCTCGGCGACAATTATTTCGGGCTGCTGTGGCTTTCGCCCGACTGCCGCGACCATTCGCCGGCCAAGGGCGGGCCGATCACGTCGCGCTCGGTGCGTGATCTCGCATGGGTGTTGGTGAAGTGGTTGAAGGAACTGCCGGACTGGCAGCGGCCGTGGACGATCTGCCTGGAGAACGTGCCTGCGTTCTCGCGCTGGTCGCCGCTGATCCCCCGCGCCGACGGCAAGGGCTATGAGCGCGACCTCTCGCGCGAGGGCGAGATCTTCCATCGCTTGGTCAAGGCGGTGTGCGCCTTCGGCTTTTCGGCCGGCTGGCACGAGGCGAAATCGTGCAACTTCGGCGACCCGACAATTCGCAACCGGCTTTTTCTCGTGTTTCGCCGTGATGGGCAGCGCGTCGTGTTTCCGGAGCCGGATCATGGTGATCCGAAATCGGAGGCGGTGCGGCAGGGTAAGCTGAAGCCGTGGCCGGTGGCGGCCGATATCGTCGATTTCTGGCGGCCTTGCCCTTCGATCTTCATGGATCAGGTGGAGGCCCGGGCCTTCACCAAAGCGACCGGGATCAAGGTCAAGCGCCCGCTGGCGGTGAAGTCGGATGCGCGCCTCGCCAAGGGCGTGAAGCGCCATGCGCTCGATGCGGGCGACGAAGCGTTTATCGCGACCTGCAATCACGGCGGCGACGGTTTCAGAGGGCAGGGGCTCGGCGAGCCGTTCAACACCGTGACGCGGTCGCGGGACGCGCATGGGCTCGTGGTGCCGCATCTGATGACGATGCGCAATTCCGGCAAGCCGACATCGGCTGCCGACGAGCCGACGCATACCATCATGGCGGGCGGGGCGCATCAGTTCGCGGTCGAGACCGCGATCGCTCCATTCATGAGCCGCGGCCAGCACGGCGGCGGGAATAGATCGGCGGTCGAGCCTCATGGGACGATCGCAGCTTCGGACGGTGATCAGAACCAGGTGGTCGCGGCGCATCTCGCGCCGTTCGTTGCAGTCCACAACAGCGACTGCAAGGCGGATGGATCGGAGTATGTCAGGGCCGGCCGTTCGGTCGAGGATCCTCTCGGTGCCGCGACCACATCGCCGACGCAATCGCTCGTGGTGCCCTATCTCGTGCCGCGTTACGGTGAGCGCGAGGGGCAGCAGCCGCGATCCTATCCGATCGACAAGCCGGCGCCGACGCCGGTTCCGGACGGCAATGGCGGTAGCCTAGCTGCGGTGTATCTGGCGCAGCACAATACCGGAGAGGAGGGGCATAGCCCTGGCCGGCCGGTTTCGACGATCGTCCAGAAGGGATGCACGCAAGGCGTCGTCGCGGCCTCGCTGGTCGAGATGTGCTCCGACGTGATGCTGGAGCCGGTCGAGGGCTCGGAACAGGTTACTGCAACTTTCATCAAGCGGGAGTTCGGCAATTCGATCGGCTCATCGATGACGGAGCCGACAGGTACCGTTACGGCCGGCGGTGGAGGCAAGACGCAAGTCGTGGCGGCGCATATGCTGTCGCTGAAGGGGAGCGACCGGCGGGACGGTTCTTGCCGGGAGCCGCATAACGCCGTGCTCGCCGGCGGCGGGCATTCGGCGGTTGTCACTCTGCCGTTGATGACGGCTTACTACTCCACCGGCGGGCAGCTCGCGGCGATCGACGATCCGATGCTCGCGGTGCCGACCAAGGCCCGGTTCGGCCTTGCCGAGGCCGAGGCCGCGCCGCCGCCGCTCTCGCCGGAGCAGTTGGCCGGCGCCCGTCGCGTCGCGGCATGGCTGCGCAGTCATGGCTGCTGGGACGGCGGCGAGATCGTCACCGTCACGATTCGCGGCGTCGTCTATGTCATCATCGACGTCGGCATGCGCATGCTCACGCCGCGCGAGCTCGCCCGTGCGCAGGGTTTCCGGGAAACCTACATCCTCAACCCGATCTTCAACGGCAAGCCGCTCTCCGAGACCGAGCAGCGCCACAAGATCGGCAATTCAGTCACGCGCAAGGCCGCTGCCGCGCACATCGTCGCCAACTATCGGCCGCCGATGTCGTGGGGGCGGGAGGTGTTCCTGGAGGCGGCAGAGTGAGCAGCGAAGACGCAACAATCCGCCGCGGCGCGCGCAACGCCCGATACACGGCCGTGCCGAACCATGTGTTCGAAGATGTGCGCCTTTCAATGGAAGCGCGCTGGCTGCTCGGCTACCTGCTCTCGAAGCCCGATGGCTGGACGGTGCGGCTTGGCGATATCCGGAAGAAGGGCGGCTGCGGGCGTGACAAGGCGCGCGCCATGATCGGAGAGCTTGTCGACACGGGCTACGCCGAACGCGAGCCGGCCCGCAAGGACGGCAAGTTCAATGGCCTGTCCGTCGTCATCTATGACGAGCCGCAATTGCCTGCCCAGGCTGAGAGTGTTGCATCTTTGCCGCAGCCTGAAAAACCGGCGACGGCGGAACCGGCGACGGTTTTGCCGGGGCCGGTAAATCCGCCCCTAGTAAAGACTGAAGGTTTAGTAACCCCTGAATCTAGCGAAGAGAGAGAGCGCGGGCGCGAGGGGGAAGAAACCGAACCTACCGATGTCGAGCCAGTGTCGGTCGACGATCCGAAGAAATTCGAACAACGGGTCAAGCGCTTAGCTGGTCTAGGTTGGCCGCGTTGGGAAAAATCGTCGACTGACTGGACCATTGGGCGGTTCGCCACGCTGAGCGATGCGGAGCGCGCCGAGGCGGAACTGTACGCGCCGGCCTATCTCAAGCGAAACGGCAAGGGTGCGCTCTCGCTCGGGACCTATTTCGTCGAACGCAAATGGCGCGACCTGCCGGCCGACGTGCTGGCGCCACCGGAACCGGCATTCGTAGAGGCGAAGCCGTGGGGTAAGCTCTGGCAGGTCTGGCGGCTGAAGCTGCTGCTCTCGGGCGCGACCGGGCCGGCACCGCGATTGACGGCTTTCGAGCAGAAGCAGGTGGAGAGCGGTGCATGGGACCTGCGTACGCTGATGCGCGAGAAGCTCGCGAAAACCGGATGGCCGCAGGTCAACGACATGCACAGCCGGGCGAGCCACGGCGGCAGCATATCGGTCTCGGCCGCGCTTCAGCCGCTCGGCGAATTGATGGAGGCCGTGCGCATCGGCACCGAACGCTGGCTTGCCTGGCAGCGAGAGCATGACGTGCGAGGCTGGCCGTGGTTGCCGGATCCCGGTTCGCAGGAATGGGTCTACTTCCCGGTTGGCGGGCCGGAACGTCTGATGGAATTCGAAATGGCGGTGCGAGGCGGACATGATGGCGATCGACAGCAAGCAGCTGAATAACGGCGACGAAGTGCTTGGCGACCGCAGTGTCGACAAGGCGCTCAGGCAGCGAGCGGCGAATCGCATGCAGGAGCTTTACCTAGCCATGGCCTCCGGCGCGGCCGGTTGGGAGGCTGGAGACGCGCCGCGAAGCTTGTGGTTTGTGCTTGCGGTGACGAATCGGTCTGAAAAAGATGTGGAAAAGGCTCTGCTCGATGCCGGCGTCGTGGCATGGCTTCCGATGAAATGGGGCGACAGAAAGCGTCGCGGATGCCGGCCTGTCGCCACCCGCAAGGCGGTGCTGCTGCCCGTCATCCCGGGCTACGTATTCGTGTCAGCGATCCCGCGTGCGGAGAGTTGGGAAGGCCTTTTGAACGTGAAGTTCGTCTCCGGAATCCTCGGCGATCGGCATGGTCGGCCGATCCCGATTTCTGAGCAGGACATCAACAGACTCAAGAAGTTGGCGGACGAAGGTGAATTCGACCAGACCGTCGAAGCCCGTCGTCTGAACAAGGGCGATCGCGTCACGATCAAGGACGGTCCGTTCGCCTGGTACGAGGGTGATGTCGCGTGGATCGAGGAGGCGCGGAAAGGCTATGTGGGCACCCTACACGTGCGAGTGATGGTTGCCATCTTCGGGCGTGTGACGCCTGTGACCCTCGACCTTGCGCAAATCTCGAAACTGGAATAGCGATTCCGGCCTAGGACGAACCGTCGACTGTGGAGCGCGTATCCGCTCCCGAGACAGCGTAGCAGCCCCGGCCGTGTAGTGGCAGGTGAGCGGAGCTCCTGGCGGACCCGGGTAAGGCGCATCAGCCTTGCCGCAATGGAAATGATTCCTCCGACATCACCATGAGCAAGGCACCGCCCTGGAAGCGCTGGTACAAGACCGCGCGTTGGGAACGCCTACGGCAGGAGGTGTTCGTGCGTGACATGTTCATCTGCCAGCGGTCGCAGGAGATGTGCATAGGCAAGGGCAACGCCCCGAACGCACCCATCGCCAACCACATCAAGCCTCATCGTGGTGATGAGGCTCTGTTCTGGGACATCGACAACATCGAGACGGTCAGCAAGGTCGTCCATGACAGCGAGATCCAGCGCGAGGAGCAAGGGACGCTCCACCAGCGCGGCATCTGGCACTGACCCATCGACGCCAGACCACCCCGCCCGCAGGCCTTCGCATGTGCGAAGAGGCGGGCCGGCGCATGGTGCATCGCACCCGACCAAGGGGGGGCGGGTCGAAAGTCTGGAGGCCCAAGCCGCCCGGACCGGCGCCTCCCTCATTTGGAGATTTTTTTCTCGTGGATCCGAATTTTGATCTGTTCGGTCACCCGGTTCGGGACGGCTTCGGTAAGCGGGGCCGGCCACCTTACGAGCCGACGGAAAAAGACCGCAACAAAGTCAAGCTGTTGCTGGCACTTGGTTGGTCCGGTGAGAGGATCGGCAATGCGCTTGGCGTCTCCGGCAAGACTGTCGGGCGGTATTTTAGTCCCGAGCTGAAGAGCCGCTTCGCGATGCGGGATCGGCTGGAAGCACGCCGGATCGAGATCGCCATGGAGCAGGCGAATGCAGGCAACATCTCCGCGCTGAAGGAACTCGGCGTGCTTATCGACCGCAACGATCGGATGGAGATCGAGCGCGCGATGGGCTCGCAGCAGCGCGAGTCGGAACAGTCGACGGAACGCCCGGGCAAGAAGGCTATCGACGAACAGCGTGCCATGGCGGCCGATGCGGACCTGATGGCCGAGCTCGAGGCAGAGGCAACGCAGCAGAATGCACGGCCAAACTGAGGCGCTGCCGCGGTTCGCCTGCCCGAACTGGTGGGATTTGATCCAGTCGGGGCAGACGCCCATGGCCGACGTTCCGTTCAACCAGGAGAAGGCGGCGAGGGCGCTGGCCTTCTTCAATCGACTTCGCCTTCCCGACGTTCCCGGAACGCCACCCATGTCGGAGGCCTGCGGTGATTGGTTCCGCGAGATCCTTGTGGCCTTCCTGGCGAGCGAGGATCCGGAGACGCGCCAGAGGATCGTGTGGGAACTGCTCTGCATGGTGCCCAAGAAGAACTCGAAGACGACCTATGTCGCCGCCCTTGGGCTCACCGCGTTGTTCATGGAAGAAGCTCCGAACCGGCAGATGCTGATCGTTGCTCCGAGCCAGAACATTTCCGAACGGTGCTTCGGCCAGGCGCAGGGCATGATCAGGCTGGATTCTCGGCTCGATGCGATCTTCAAGGTACAGGATCACCTGAAGTGCATCACGAGGCGGAAAACCGGCACGAAGCTCGACGTCAAGACCTTCGACACGTCGATCGTGACGGGTGAAATCCCGATCCTGACGATCATCGACGAGCTCCACGAGCTCGGCAAGAAGAAGACCGCCGCGGCGGTGATGCAGCAGATCCGGGGCGGCGGCATCACCATGCAGGGCGGCCAGGTGCTGATGATCACGACGCAGTCGGATGAGCAGCCGGCCGGCATCTGGAAAACCGAGCTCGAGAAGGCCCGCAAGATCCGGGACGGGAAGGGCGGCAGCGACCCCATCATGCTTCCTGTCCTTTATGAGTACCCGTCCGACCTGCAGCGCGATCAGGCGTATTGGCGCAATCGCAGGAACTGGAAGCATTTGCTTCCGAACATCGGCCGTTCGATCGACCCGCAACGCCTCGCCGCCGACTATGAAAACAACGGCAGGGCAACTGCGGAAGCCGAGCAAATCTGGGCGAGCCAGCATCTCAACATCGAGATCGGCGTGGGCCTTGGTGGCGACGGCTGGCGGGGTGCCGAGTATTGGGAGGCGCGCGCAGACGAGACGCTGACGCTGGAGACGCTGATCCAGCGTTCGGAGGTCGCAGTCGTCGGTGCCGACGGTGGCGGTCTCGATGACCTGTTTGGTGTCTGCGTCATCGGCCGCGAGAAAGTGACCCGCCGCTGGTTGGTGTGGTGCCACGCCTTCGCGCATCCCAAGGTGCTGGAAGTGCGTAAGGAGATCGCGCCACGTCTCCTCGACTTTCAGCAGGATGAGTCGCTGACCATCTGCGAGGTCTCGCAGTACATCGAGAAGATCGCGGGCATCGCGGCCCGGTTGCGCGACGCAGGCCTTCTCCCGGAAAAGAACGCCGTCGGGTTCGATCCGAACAACATCGCCGCCTTTGTCGACGCCTTGGCCTTGAAGGGGATCGACGGACCCATGTTGCATCGCCTTCGTCAGGGGCCGGCGCTTTCGCCTGCGCTGTGGGGGCTGGAACACAAGTTGAGCGACGACACGATCAGCCACGACGGATCCGCGATGATGGCGTGGTCGGTCGGGAACGTGAAGATCGAGGTCAAGGGCAACGGCAACATGGCGACGAAGGAAGCAGCCGGCCGGACCAAGATCGATCCGGTTATCGCGATGCTCTGCGCCGCGATCCTGATGAGTTGGAATCCGGCCGCGAACGGGCCTTCCGTCTATCAATCGCGCGGCGCGCTGGTGCTCTGAGGGGACAGGATGGGACTCTTGTCGAAGTGGTTCGGCGCGAAGCCGGCCTCCGCCGATGTCGTGGCCGTGCCGCAGGCCTCGTTTCAGGATCGGGGCGGCGGTGTCGTCATAAACACGCCGCAACAGCTCGAGGAAGCGATCCGCGACGGTGCTCAGACCGCGTCTGGTGTTCCGGCCACGCCGAGAACGGCGATGCGGGTGGCGGCCGTCTATGCCTGCGTCAGGATCCGCTCTGGTGTCGTCGCCAATCTGCCGCTGCATATCAAGCGTCGCGTCGACGAGCGCACCCGGGAAGATGCGTCGGAACACCCGCTCTGGCGGATATTTCGGCGCAAGCCGAACCGCTGGCAGACGCCGTCTCAGTTCAAGCGGATGCTGCAGTCGCACCTGCTTCTTCGGGGTAATGCCTATGCGATGGTTGTTCAGTCTCGCGGGGAGGTGAAGGAACTCATCCCGCTCCACCCCGATAGGGTCGAATGCAAACAGAACGATGATCTGTCGCTGGCCTATACATACACCCGGCGCGACGGTCGCCGCGTTCCTCTGAAGCAGTCGGAAGTCTTCCATCTGGTCGGGCTCACCCTCGACGGTGTCAATGGCGTCTCTGTAATCACCTTCGCCCGCGAGACGATCGGCCTGTCGCTCGCCATGGAGGACCATGGGGCCACCGTTTTCCGCAACGGTGCGCGCGTCAGTCAGGTGCTGACGCATCCCGGAAAGCTCGGCAAGGAAGGTCTCGCATTTCTCAAGGACAGCCTGCACGAATACCGCTCAGGCGGTGAAAGCGAAGGCAAGGCGCTGATCTTAGAGGAGGGCATGAAAGTCGAGCGCCTGGCGATGACCGCCGAGGATGCGCAGTGGATCGAGAGCCGGAAATTTTCGCGGACCGACATCTTCATGTTCTTCGGCATGCCGCCTCACATGGCCGGCGACACCGAGAAGTCAACCAGCTGGGGCACCGGGCTGGAGCAGCAGACGCAGGGTTTCGTCACCTTCACCG
>VFQN01004309.1_pt1 | contig 18939 bp, 9 predicted proteins | sample 3512371 | NCBI WGS metagenome assembly VFQN01 (sample SAMN10412370, study PRJNA504923) | tailings metagenome | isolation source: Replicate 2 from Balatoc abandoned mine | place: Philippines: Itogon, Benguet | collected 2017-08-28 | reverse complement strand
CAATTTCTACGCAAAAATACAGCTTTCCGTGCGTAGTTCAAAACTACGCGAAAGCGTAGTTCATCTACGACTTGACTCCGTAGTTGACCGACCAGTTTCTACGCCGTATTCGTAGTTGAACTACGCCTCTTCACTCAATCTACGCTTCAACCGTAGAAATCGACCGGGGTGTTAAAAATCTTTCCATTAGCTGAGTAGAACACTTGTCCTCTTGTTGTTGTGAATTTTTTTCTCTTTATCTCGGTGTCGGTACGGCCAATTAGGGCGAATTCGGCCGTAATTATTGAATTAATCGGGGCCGAAATTAATTATCGATGAATTAATTCACCGATAATTAATTTGTCGGTGAACCAATACTAAAAAATTCAATTTTGAGAAACCCTGGTTTCCGCCCCATTTCCGCCCCGTATAGCCTTTTAAAGAAATCATTATGTTTTGAAACAAAAAAATGAACGAAGAGGAAGATCGACCACTTTTGAGGAAAGATTTGGAAGGTGCTGTTGATAAAAGTAGTGAGGAAGAGGAAGATGATAAGAATGGTACTACTCTTATGATTGCTTTCGTCTTAATGTTGGTCTTTTCTCTCGCCAATCGGGTTTTTGGTAGACTCCAAACATATCCAATGCATAATTACCCATTATTTTTAAATTTTCTGTCTGTCTGGGTCTACATACCCATCTGCTATATGTATATCTTTCCAGTGATGTTATTTGGCACTTCAATCACGAAAGAACAGAGAGAAATTCCGAAGTATAAATTTGCAATCATGGGAGGGTACGATTCCTTAGCTGGGATCATGCAAACCTTTGCAGTGAACTACATTTCAAATGCATCACTCATTGTATTGGTGCAACAATCTGCGATTCCAATATCCATGCTAATTTCAAAGTATGCCCTGAACTCCACTTATTCTAAGATGCAATACGTCGGATCAAGCATTGTACTTTTTGGTATTATTGTTGTTTTAGTTCCAAACTTTCTCGGCAGTGACTCATCCAATGTAGCATCTACCTCAGGGCCTGACCCGCTCGTTCAATTGATTTGGCTATCAGTTTTAGTAATCAGCTGTGTTCCGATGTGTCTATCTTCTGTTTACAAGGAAAAGGCGTTAGGTGAGGTGGACATTGATATTATCTACTTGAATGGTTGGGTTGCTATTTTTCAATTTTTAATTGCAATCCCTTTGTGCATTCCGACGAGTCAAGTTCAGAATATCCCAATTTCTGAAATTTTGCCCAATATGTATGATGGGTTTAAGTGTTGGATGGGAATAAATTCTGTCACAGCTGAAAATAACCCTTACCAACTTCCTTTAGATGATTGTTCTCTTGCTCCTCTCTATGTCAACACGTATTTGTTTTTCAACGTTATTTATAATTTTCTCATTGTGGTCATTTTAAAACTTGGGTCAGCGAATATTCTTTACATGGCGAGTACTGTGATTGTCCCTCTTAGCAATGTTGTTTTTTCTTTGAAATTCATTCAAGGTAGTCAACCTCTTCGAAAATGGGATATTATTGGACTTTTGGTCATTATGACAGGCTTAATTATCTACCGTTTCAATAAAGAGATCTTGAGTTTCATTCAACGATTATTGGGTACAACAACTGCAGAAGATCTTTCAGCAAGCCGTAAAAGCTATGCAAAGAAATTACTGAAGGATGTGGAAATTAAGCAGCTTAAGTACCTAGGATTGAATCAGATGGAAAGTTTACAGACTCTCGTCGATGTTCGAATAATGAAAGAGCAATCGCGACTGCTCTTCAAATCACCCCAACAAATACGTGGAAATTTGTATAATAAAATAGGAATCCCGCCTTCCCCTTTACTATCAATCGGTCCAGGAAATCGTTTAGGTCTTTCCAATAAGAATGCTTTAGATCAAGTAAGAGCGAACTATCGAAGCACAGGAGTTTCTCCCCATATATACGGAAATTCCCTCGAGCGGACTACAAGCTTTCGAAATACTCCCAAATCTTCCACCTCAACCACCGCGTCTTATCTGACTAAAAGCACTCTCCTTTCACCATTGAGTGTTGACCGCGATAAGATGAAAACAACCTATAGTTACGGAACCTCTGGAAGTGATGGTCGAAAAGTTAGCAATAAATAGCTTTCTGAGCGTATTTCTTTTCTTTTACTTTATAATTCTCTGGGCTTTGAGTGAAGAATCTAATAACTTAAATTCTTAAATTATTCCAGGAAGTATTTTGTTGGGGACCTTTCGGCAGTATTGTGTCCAATATTCTTGATACTTATCAGCACATCTTTTGTCATCCCTCCAAGCTCTATCAGTTAACAAAATAGTCAGATAAATCGGATAAAATAGTGGTAAAAGCCAGAACTCGGAGCTAATCGAGGCAGGAATGCACCAAAAAAAAGCTGCTAAAATCTCAGGAACGTAATGAAAATGGCTGTGCGGCGATTTAGGCAAATGATTGAAATAGATTTTACCCTTACCGTGCCAACCCCCACCACCCCGAAGCCAACAAGAGGGAACTTCTTTCTTCTCCATCCTTCGTAAGGTAACGGGCCTCAACAAAAACTGGTTCTCGACCCCAAACTTTTTCCCTTCCGTTAGTACCACGGAAACGCTGTCTTTGTCTGCCACAAAGAATGTTATTCATGTAAACATCAAAACAACAAAACTTACCTATCACAATCATAATTGCACCAGATCGAAAAAGCGCCGGCTATAATTAGAAAAACTGTTGTCGGAAAGGAGAGAGCAACAGGATGCTCCACCATAAAGAACGTATGGATAGTATACATCGAAGGGACCCAAACTAAACAGCCCCAACATATATAGTAGCCTGCGCGATCATGTTGGATATCCATAGAACAAAAGTAACCAGTTTCCCACATGAAGAACTTAGCGATGTAAATAGTTTGGAGTGTAATTGAGACTAACATTGAAGAGGAGATCTCGCGATATAATTGATACTGCTTGAAACCATAAGCCAATACAGCCACCTGCCAAAACATCATTCCAAAACGACAGTTCGTGAACTGCTTGACATCCCACCCTAGAACTCGAGGATACAATTCGGTTCCCCAAAAAAAGTCGACAATCACATTTCCATTAGTGCCTGAATCTTTTGTGGACGGAAAATGCAAACCTTTAATTGTTAAGAAAGTACAAAAGGCGATGGCGAATAAGTTCAAGCTGGAAATAATTTTATCCATATTGTCATAGATGTCGGCTGGATTGAATACTCCCAGGTATGCAACCGCGAACATACTAAATATAGTTACTAAATAGCATTGAAATCCGTTCGCATTATAAATTGGAACATGGCCGGTGGATGTGACGGTAGCACGGAACTCCTTTCCTGGAATAATTCGAATCAAAGCGAGTTCAAAGGCCATAAATCCAAGAATAATTCTCCAAGCGTATGGATCGAACGCAGTCGGCCATACTTGTCGAATGAAATGAACGATGCCACCTGTCTTTACCTCAACGAAAAGGTTTTGCAAAGAACCGTTCAAATGAAGGCAAGTATGGATAAATGTAAGACAAAAGATTGGCGTTGTCAACATTAACAAAAGCGAACCTAGAACTCGGTTCCCAAACAATCCACCAGATCCCCAGCCTTTCCCGTCAGTACTCATGATCCTAATTAATAAATAATCTTCGAACCACACACACTCAAATCCTACAAGATCATACAGCAAAGCAATCGGTAATTTTAAATCGGTAAACCGGCTAACATTGTGTTCCATTCAATTTCATAAATTATTCATTGAGAATGGTCGCAAAGAAACGCAAGTCAAAGAGGCAAACCTTACAACAAAAATACAAAATCATTAAGAGATGTAAAGAGCACCACAAGAAAATAAAGAAAGGAAAGATTGTTGGCTCCACAAATCAATTGCAACGAGCGGCCGCTTTGAAACGGTCTGAGAATCGAATACCCAATGCTTGGCCTTACAAGGAAGAATTACTTCAAGAGATCGAGTCTGCGAAAGATAAAATGGAAAAGTTAAAGGAGCACCAGTCCCAAAAAAGAAAGGAAGAGATGGTAAGATAATTGGAAAACCTACGTCCTAGCTGAAGTTTTCATTTTCTTTTAGATGAAGCGTCGAGGGGTCGGGTCACAGAATCAAGAAAACTCTGGAAGTTTGGTTGTAGATGATTTAACTCCGAAACCTTCTGTTGTGTTGTCTTCTTCGCGCGATCAAGAGCTCGATGCTGCAGAGAACGCCAACAATAATTTGGGGAAGAACTCCCGTCGCGCATTTCTTCGTGATTTAAGAAAGGTTATTGAAACTTCCGATATTATCATTCATGTTTTAGACGCGAGGGATCCTATTGGGACGAAGAGTCGAATGATTGAAGAAATGGTCGCAAACTATACTGGGAAAAAACTTATTCTGGTCCTCAACAAATGCGATTTGGTGCCAAAATCAATTTTGGAGGCGTGGTTGTGTTACTTGAGACAATTTTATCCAACAATCCCTTTCAAATGCAGCACCCAGTCACAGAAGCATAATCTTGGTTCCATGAACGGAAAATTGATGTCCCAATCAACTAACGCGCTGCAGTCTTCGACGAGTATCGGATCGGAGGAATTGCTAAATTTATTGAAAAACTATTGTCGTATCGATCACTCCACTGCTAAGTCTATCATCACTGTTGGTATCGTTGGATTTCCAAACGTGGGTAAATCTTCTTTAATTAATTCTCTGATGAGAATCAGAGCAGTTGGTGTCAGTGGAATACCTGGATTTACAAAAAATTTACAGGAGGTTGTATTAGATAAAAACATTCGACTAATTGATTCGCCTGGAGTTGTTTTTGCTGATGGAGATAATCCTAATACTGCCTTACGTAATTGTGTGAATGTCGAGGATCTAACAGATGTTTTAACCCCTATTCAAGCTATTGTGAAAAAATGTCCTGCAGCGTACTTGATGCAAATCTATAATATTCCTTCTTTCGCTGATAATGATTGTAATCAATTTCTCGCGTTAGTTGCAAAATCTCTTGGAAAGTTGAAAAAAGGAGGAGTTCCTAATTTGGATGCTGCTGCCCGTGCAGTTTTACATGATTGGAATCAAGGAAAAATAAAGTACTACTGCAAGCCGCCGTTAAATTCTTTCCAGATAGAGAATAATGAAGTGCAAATCGGGGAGTCTGATGATGTCGCTAATGTTTATGGGAACACGTCCGAATGTCATCTATTTGTTGCCATAGACGCAGTTGTCGAGGGATTGTAGATATGCAATACATAAGAATTTGATGTAATAGAACAAACTTTGCCCATTTATTTATTTTAAGTCCAAATCATTTCTATCAACCCAAAAATCTTACTTCATATTTCAATTGAATCAATTCTGCTACCTCTTCAATGACTTCTATCGCTTTCGCTAAATCCTCCTTGCGATGCCCAGCTGATATGCAGAAACGAGATCGACCCGTCATAACCGAAACCGCAGGGAATCCGACAACGACAACTGCTAAACCGCGCTTCAGACACTCTCGTGAAAAGAGAGATATTTTCGTTGGAACATACAGCATGACAGGAATAATTGGAGAGTCTTCGTTTCCAAGAACTTCAAGGCCAAGGCGCTTCAATTCTTTTCTAAAGAAATTACTATTCTCTCGTAAAGCTGTGAGCTTTTTCTCGCCTATATCAGTTCCATCAGTACCCATAATAACGCGGAATGCTGTTAACACTTGTTGACAAATGATTGGAGACATCGAGTTATGGTACAATATTCCTGCAGAATTGACTTTAATAAAGTTAATCAGCTCCTTCGAACCCGCAATATATCCACCCATACCACTGAAACTTTTGGTGAAAGTGCCCATCAAAATATCTACAATCCACAAGTTATCAAGATGCACAGGAAGAAATTCCATTCTAACTTACCTACGTCCTTTGGATCAACTCCAGTTTGTTCACAAACTCCTCTTCCGGTGCGACCGAGAGCACCAATAGAATGTGCTTCATCGACGTACAGAAAAGCTTTGTACTTCTTGCAGATACGGACTATTTCTGGAAGGTTAGAAATATCCCCCTCCATACTGTAGATACCTTCCACCATGACTAATATTTTCTTCCAAGGTCGATGATGACGAGGCTGACCATTTACAATGGCTTCTCGAAGAACTTGTTCGAGGTGACAAGTATCGTTGTGGCGAAATACGCGAATTTGAGAGGACGAAGCACGAGCTCCATTTACAATAGAGGTATGGTTCAATGAGTCTGAAATAATTAATGACTCAGCTCCCATTATGGCAGGAATTGTGGAGGCATTGGTGTCGTATCCCATCGCATAGACAATGGCAGCCTCTTTTCCCAAAAACTCTGCCACTGTATGTTCCAATTCCTCGTGTAAACTAATGCTTCCTACATCTCCTCTCGAGGAACACATACTGAGTGGCCACTTCTCAAGCGACTCCATGACTGCTTTTCGGCAAGAAACCTTCCAGTCATCAGCAAAGCCTAAATAATTGTAGGAGCCCAAGTTAAGGCACTGTCTGGAGTTTTCAGTGGGAACAAGAGTACGATTATTATCATATGTCACTCTTTCAACAACATCAATGTGAGATCCGGGGGCAGAACGAATTGGTCGTGCCCAACAATCTTGGATACGATGAAACATTCGACGAGTAAAGAAATTTTCCCAGGAAGTGAAAAGAATCGAATATCCAGGCTTTCTCGTCTTATCCACATATCTGGATAAACCAATGACACTCCCAAAGAAGTCTCTTAAATGGCCAATCTGATACAAAGATGGGGAATTAGATGTGAATGGGTTGTCAAGACTGATATACCGTGATTAGCATTGCATAAATGAAATAGGTATAAAAGGCAATAGGCCAACTCATATTTAACTCTTCGTGTTCACCCTTTTTCATTTTTCAAAGTCGTTTGTTTGTTTGTATCCTAAGATTGGGTGTTGGTGTTTGTTTTGTGTTTTGTGTTTTTCCTTTTCTCATTTTTCTTTTATTTTACGTCACTTTACCTCATTTCCAGTCACTTAATTTACATATCAAACACAAATCGAATGCAAGAGAGAGGGATGTAATTAAGCTTCCTTTCGAGGAGCGAGGTGGATAGTATCATTTTCATTCAAGTTACTGTATTGAGTCTTGTTTAGAAAGTTTCCCCCAAAATAAATTCCGTAATTTGAGGGTGCATCAAATAAGGCCGCAGCGTTTGCGCGTAATTCGCCAATAGAATGGCCAAGATCAACTTCAACACTTTTACTCTCGCTGTGACCTTCACAAGTGACCTTTAAGTTTACCTTCCTTCCATCAGTAACAGGTGGTCTCTTGCGTCGTGGAGGACGTCTCTTACGATCTCGCGGGGCACGATCTGATCCAGTACCCTCCTGCTCGTTTTGTTGCTGACGCTCCGCCCGCTTTTGAGCGATAAGCTCTTCTCTTTCAGCTTTGATCTTGTTACCGGCTTCCGTCAAGGAAATAGAGGTGGCTACAGATCGACCTTCTTCATCATTAGTTGCTGTGAACTGCACTTGATAGCCTGTGCGAAGATACAATCCTTCCTGACTAACATGAGATGGGTTGAAGTAAATGCGAGGGTGCTTTTCGTCTTGATAGTCTTCAGCAGTAGAAAGGCTAATGAAACCGAAGTTATATTTTCCTCTTCGAATCACAGAAACGACAGTTCCTGTGAGAACTTTGCCTAGACTCTCGGCTGGCCAAGAGTAGGATGCAGGACGTTCCTTTCTTGGTGGAGCGTCGTTTGGTTGAGTTTCGGCAGCAGGTTTCTGGGTAACATCTCCCGCTGGCTTGGTAGGTCTAGTTGTACCAGATGGTCCACGCGGTCTACGTTGGTTGTCAGAGGTTGGAGGTCTTCTTCTCCGAAATGATCCTCTTCCACTGTTTGGGCGAGAGCGGTTGTTATTTTGCTCTGACGACATTTCAGAACTTTTTTGCAAACTTCGACGTTGGAAGTATTATAATCTGAGAGAGACCACGGATGCGGGATGCCGAAAAGCTCAATCAACAATGATTTCGCTGTTTGTTATTCACAATCTTTCTTTTATTCGATACATTTCCCTCCACACAAAACAAACCCTCGAAAACCCAAAAAGGCAGAAATTTTAAAAGCGCTTTTTGATTAATTTTACACATTTATGAAAAAGCATCCTCAACATCCCCTCCAACTTCCGTTTCCGCATCCTCGAGTGAAGTAAAGTTTAAAAAGTGATTGGAGCGATGCTTTTCGTGATAGAACTCAATTGGAACGCCAAGATTCAAATCAAATTCCATTCCGACAAAGTGTTTGACACCCATAAAATTGTAATTCCAAACTTCATCTTCAGGCACCAAGAAAAATCCGGAAAACTTATCAGACAGCAGCATTTGTACCTTCTCGGTAAATTCTTGTGAATATCCTTGCATGTTTCCGCTATTATCTTGGTTTTGGCGGCCCCACTCAAATCCAGACGGAGTTAGTTTATATGCTGTCAAGGAACAAGAACCTGGTGTAAATGAACACGTCACGATAACAGTTTTCTCTCCGTCCCAAATTTGATGCTCTCCCATAATCTTAGAATGCATAACGACATCTTGCGGCGCCAAATGAGGGAGCTCTGTAGGTTGCGTGTGGAGCCAACCCAAAGGTTCTAAACCATTCAAGAGAGGATGTTCCGGTAAACGTCTCGGCAGAACACAACTAAGATGATTGCCTATTTGCGGAACCATAACAAGACAACGGATCTCTTTTACTTGAGGATTATCCGCTGGTGAAACTCCATACAGATAACCAGCTATTTGAGTTCGCAAATCTGACACAATAATGAAGCGGCTTAAAATATTCTTCGGTAAAACATAGGTAAACCCTGTATCAGTAGCGTCATCCGAGTTAACATAAATGTGATTTGTGCGGAGGTGAAGATTACACGCCGAAATTGCCCTTATTCTCCAATCTGTGCGGGTGTTAAAGGCCTGTTGCTCGTACTGACTCGTAGTCGTGACAGTCATTTGCTCCCCATGCACGTTAGTCGTCTTGGTGGTTACAGCTGTCATTTGTGATTGCTCGCGCGCCTGCTTTTCTATTTCTGCTATTTGCTGACGTTGTAAGGAAGGTGGCGTAATCTCCATCCCGAGAATTATATCTCGGACTTCACTTTGTGTTAGGGAAGCAACATTGACATTGTTTCTTTTTCCGTAATCCGCGAGAATGAGATCTTTCAATGTCACTTCGACTTTAATCCATTGTTCATCTGTTAAAGTTGGCCAAACATGATGGGGTTCGGTGACAACAGACTTGTCCGGTCTTAAGATCGCTTTCGTTCTATCCGGATTCACATGTAACGCGCGTAAAATTAGTATTAACCGAGAGAAAGCAGTGTATGATGACACACTTTTCAGCCAATCATCGAAAATGTTGAATAAAACCATTTGCGGTTCAGTAGCTTTCAAAATCAAATCCCCAAACTTCTCAATCTTCAAACAAGATTGAAAAGGTAATTGCAACTCCGAACCTTTAATAACGATGTTTGGAAAGTCGAGGAGATGAACTTCCATGGGGTCTAAAAGTCCTTTCCGCGTAACAATAATTTGTTGAGGTTGCTCCTGTAAAGGAAGAGATCGAATAAGAGCAGCAACTTCCTCTGAAGTCTTCCATTTGGCAAGTTGGGCTAAACGTTTCTGCCCTGCCCACACAGAAGTATGAATGATCTTCAAAAACAGCTGTCCACTTCTTGGATTGAAAATGAATATTGCTCCATTAATAGGCTTCGTAACAAGATTTCCTTCAAAGGTTTTATGTGTTGTTACACGATAGACATTTGTATCATCAACGAACCAAATAATTTGATTGGAAAATAATTCTGTGTAGTTTTGTGAAGATAAGTAAGGCTCAGTTGGCTCAGAGCTATAAAGTTGTAAGCCTTTGCGAATTCGCTCGCGTAGTACATAAAGCGCCGGATTATCGCGTATAACTTTCGCCATTGCTTGTTGAAGAAGGGGTTTACAGCCAGGAAACCAGTTTCCGTAACCTGAGTATAAGTTGTACGCAAGATCTATCGCAAGCAAAACTCCGGTGGGGGAGGGATATAAAGACATGTTATCTGTTGAGTAGTCCAGGAATTTTGCTCTCGCGTATCGCTCGATATCGTGCGAATCGTAATCTCCCCACCGCAGCTGAACATCCAACCAAAACTTGGAGACCGTACCTCCTTCAAAGGAATCTTTTGTATCGTGAAGAAGGGATGGCTTCGAAACATTCCATTTATGCGCAGCAAAAAGAACGATATCTGCACAGGACGAATTCATCTTATAAGATTTTCGTGGGTGAATAGTTTCCTTTTGCACAGTTTCAATTTCTAAAGCATCAAGCTCTTGATCAAAAACTTGACAAAGGTCCATCACAACTGACTCATGTATTTTCTGCCACAAATGCGCTCGAAACATTTGGATATAACTAATTTTGAGCGTTGGAATCTTTCCATGCATGAAAATACCAGTCAAATCCAATTGAACTTGAAACCCAATGTACACATTTGCGCGATTGATCGTCGGTGACCACCAAAGCGTGAAGCGTCGATTCGGGATTTGGTTTAAACCAGAACGTTGAGCGTTTGTTAACTTTTTATACTTCATACTTTCCTCGAATCCCGACGCTTTTTCCCAAAACAATCCCTCCCAAGTTGGAAAATAAGTTCCCTTAAACAAGGTATGCTCTAAAATACCCTCAACGCCACCAAGAGCCTGGATCATGTCTGTGCGGTAATTATTTAAATTCCAAAGTTTTCCATCGTGTCGTTGATGTGTCCACCAGAAAGGATTATTTCTAGCCACCTGATATTGCTTAAATTCCGTGCGGATTCTCCAGCCTTTATCATAAGCCAAAGTGTGGCGATCTTTTTGGAAAATGGTGTTGATTCTCGGGATTCCACGATCCCAACTGTCTTCGAGATCCTCCAGGGTGAGTCGTCGATTTTGAGAGATTGCCTCTTGTCTTTTCAACCCATATTCTGACCATACTCTTTGAGAATCAATAAATTCAGATTCCCATGGCTGAATATAACGCAATAAATTAGGAATAATTTGATCCTCTTCATGGCTCATACCCGCTCTGAAGTGAGTTACCCCTGATTCTGTTTGGCGTGAATATCGGAGATCCGACTGAGGAATCAGTACATGTCCCATAGACAGCATACCAAGTCCCCCAAGCTCCTTCGGGGTATAAAAGACGACCGGAGGAAATCTGGAAGGCATTTTGGAATTTAAGCCAATTTTAATTCTAGTTTGAATCTTATTTTCGCATTTAACCAAAATGTCCAACATTTCCTGAGTATTAACAACGGCCTCACGGAAATAAGTCATCAGAGCAATAAGAACAGTGTTCCATTTATTGGCAATTTTTGTAAAAGTTGTCGAGCCAGAACTCATTAGGATTTGACGAACTCGGTTCTCGAAAAATCGTATGGATGCGTCACTTACACGCAAATTTGCCTGTGCTGTCATTTCTTTGGTGGTCTCGTTTTGAAGATTCCACACACCATCCTTAAAAGTCGTTGCTTCGTTTCCGAAACGGCATTTCGGCTTGATCCGGATTTCAAACCCAGCCATGTCAAAGAGTAAATTTGGATTATCCTTGCTGTAAACACTCACAAAGCTATTTTCCCATTCCAAAGAAGACAAAGAACGGGGCAAACGATTTTTAATTTCCCAAAACACAGCTCTTCCCAGATTAACATCATGTTTCATAAGGCGCATTCGTTGATCGCGCGGCCAACATTTCTTGTTATTGTAACCAACTACATTTTCATTATTAGGGTCAGGGTGCTCTGTTAAATATCTTTGAATGAGCTCTCTCGCTTCATTCGCGTCAAATTTGAGGACAATGAAAATTTTATCAATATACCGAGAGTATAATCGAATTGGATGCCGCACTTCAACGTCGACGCTTCTAAACGTTAAGTAAGGATTCGGAAGCTCCGGCGCACCTGCAATTTCAGATGCTCGGGTAAGCCCTAAGAGAAGAAGGTCTAAAATCAAACCGTAGTATTGGAACATGAAAGAGGCAAACTGTAATCCTCGAATCAAACCATAGGTATTAGTATGCATCATATCTTTAAATGCAATCACAATGTTATTCTTCGAAGTCATATAATCAGCAATGTTATGATCCACAATCAACCGTAGTAGTCTATTCATCAAAGTTAAATCTATCTTTTCATAAACGTTTTCAAACGCAGTCTGTAAAAGCACCATACATTCTCCTTGCTCTGTATTCCAAACTTGCGTCAAGTTGTTGATTCCTTGACACCATTTATATGTCAGCAACGGGGAAGGTTCGGCATCAGCAGGTTTAATCCAATTAGGAAACAGGTTTCTTTTATCTGCTTCATACCATAAATATTGATCAAGGTAAGCATCTGTAATCTTCTCAAGTGGCTCTATCTCATAAACAGGAATTAAATGAGAATATTGATCCATGAATTCAATTGATGCCTCCTTGAATGTTCTTTGCGTCAATAAATGCCGCTTAATGCGTGATAATGCCTCGTGAGGATTATCGTACGCTTGTTCCACTAATCCCAACTCCTCTCGTTGACTTTGATTCATTCGAACATTCGCGGTGTAGGCCTCCTTCAGTCGTTCCAAAGCTAAAATTAAGAGTTTCGTATCGTGTTTATATGATAATGGCGGGAAAATAATTGGGGAAAACTTTCTGGATTCAAGCCAATTGACAGTTGTGGTGTAAATTGCGACTGCCTCTTCAGCAGAAACGTAAGGACCATCTTTTAGATAGTTGTGCTGTCGCTCTTGCTCAGCTTTAAGCCATAATCGAGTTAATCGACCTAAATTCTTTTTCGCGACAGTTTTATCAACTGTAGCACCTCGTTTGATGCGCTCACGATTATAATGCGCGATGTTCGTCCACCAATCCGCTTTTGACTTCACATAGCGCAAAATCATATTTTCTACTGGCCCGGGCATTCCAGGAACTTTCCATGGAATGTTCGCTTTCCAACATCTCCAAGCTTCCGATAAATGTTGCAAAATGGTTCTCGCTTTATTTGCTCTGATTCCCTCAGGCATCATGTCTAAAATATCGTGCATGACGGCGGCACGAAGTTCTAAATCGAAATGAGATTCAACTCTCTGCTTGGTGATGGTTTTTGCGATTCCTTTCGAGTTTCTCCCCTCAAATTGACGAGCTAAGAGATTTCCTAACCAACGCTCGAGCAAAGGAATTATTCCTCTCATGAAAAATAACCACACTCGCCAGCCTGGTGGCCAAATACCAACACCAGGCCCTTTACCCACAGGGCCTGTATTAAATCGATAATAAATTAGATGCTTCAGGTCTTTGCACATTCTAACTTGCCTCATCAGTTTGTACTTATATCTGTACATACCGGTTAGTTGTCCAACATGAGCAAATGTATACTGGAGCCCATCTGCAAGCTGAAATGCATCGATGTTTCCAAGGCGGTATTGAACATGAGAATCTACAATCAGTTTCGTAAGTCGAAGAATTTCACGAGTCAAATGAAAAGCATTTCCAAATCTTGACTTCTTGCGCTCCTTCGTAGTCAACGTCTTTGTAGGCTTCAAATTGAAATTGTAGTCCAAATGTAAATAATTGAGATTTTTTCTATGAATTAAAAGGTTTAACATATTATAGCCTTGCCGGCATACTTGAAGACCTGCTTCGACCCAGTCGAGTTCCGTTGATTGAAAAAACTTGGTTGATTCCAAAGCTTTCACAAGGCTTTTTTTGGCAACTGTTTTCGGTTTTCGATGGTGAAGCCGGTTGAGAACCCAATTTTTCAATAATTTCTGGTAACTTACGCGAACTTTTACTGGATAATCACTGGGGCAATGTTCATGAAACCATTGATTTACCAAAGGTACATCGTAAGCTCTTCGAGTGCGTCCCGTTCTTCGATAGAAGGGATTTGGAGCCCAATATAAAACAATGCCAGCAGATGTGTTATCATCATAGAGAGGCTCCTCTTCGAGCAAAGGTTGAAGTTGAGGGGGAAGAAAGAAGTCTTCAAGCGTCTCTTGGTCACTTGGATCATTGCTCGTTCGAAAAGCAGAAATAGGATTGATGACAGGATCAAAATAGTAGGATGGGAGATCTGGGTCGTCGGCTTTGATGTAGTAAAGGGAAGGATAATGGTACGGAGCTAAACAGACAGATCTAGGTCGAGAATTGTATAGGAAGGGAAAAGCGATCCGGTACTCTGTTCTTAATTGATGTCGAACGATAATTTTATTGATATCGTTAAATTCATTCCAATCCTCCTCATCCACCCCGGCTGTATCTCTAAATAAAGGCTCAAATTTAGGCCCACCAGGAATTGCGAGGTTCAATGCTTTCGCTGTAAAGAAACTCTTTTCATCAAACAAGTACCAATAATTCTTATCTAACAAATCACTAACTAATTGACTCGCTAAGCGATAAAGATTGGCCATAACTGAAACGGGAAGTTTCCAAGATCGATAACTTGGGCCGTTAACGAAAGTTGACGATAGAAGCGGTTTGTGATCGTAAAACCATTCTTTTACAGCTGCGTCATCTTCATCGTCTAACTCCATCAAGATCGCTTCCAGTGGTTCTACGTCGAGAATGTTATCACCGTAATCAAGAGGAGGTTCTTCATCATCGAAAGGAGGAAATCTCATTCGTTTGAAATTACGTCTATCTCTCTTCTCTCTTCTCATCATAATCCACATGGTGCCCCATTGCGCAACAAAAACTGGTTCTATTACCCACGGTATCTCGTTTACAAAAGTTATTGCACCTGTAATATGATACAGGACTTTCACGTTTCGAACTTGCTCCCACGGCATCGGCATGTTTTCCAACAATTTAAAGACTGCGTGGGGTACATATTTCAGAGCACCCAAATAAACTCTTTTATCGTGGCGAAACTTTTTTGAACTCATATCTCCATGATCACGTATAATCTTACGTACATGCTCTGGAGGCATATCTTCTTTCGATGTCTCGAGCCCTCCTTTGGTTCCTCTTTTTAAGGAAAAACGTTTTGTATTGACCTGGCTCCATTTCTTTGCCTTGAGCTCTAAAATTGAGTGTCCCTCCATCTATTGCTCTGAATTTGTTTTTGTGGATGTGCAAGGGCGAGGTTAGGGCTGGGCAAATCAGGGCAGGGGCAGTCGGGTATGAAACGCATTAACATTTCATTACAAAAAATGGAGAAAAATACAGCTGGTTCAAGTAAGTTTTCAGCATTGAAGGGATTTCCTTTCACTTCATGATTCAGATGTCCTTCGAATCGGAGATTATGTTACTTTCAAGAACATCAAACACAATGGACTTCTTTGTGCTGAGGGTATACTCTTGGAGGACTTGATTATAGAAGAGAATATCAAAGTCTTTGATGATTCCCTATTTTGCATCCATCTACAGCGACAGTATTCAGCTGCACGAGAGTTGGAAGAGTTTTTGAGGACTAATAAAATTGACCCAAAGAATATATCCGATGCCAATCTGACGAAGTACTTTCAAGCTTTAAAGGTAAGCTCTGAATTCTAGGATAGGCACAGTTTGAGTCTCTTTATTTTAGCGTGGTGCGGATAATGAAAGTAGATTGAACGATAGTTACATGCAAAAGAAGTTAGGGCAGACTGTTGTTTTCGGTGATATAATACAGGTAAGAACAACGATTTGATCCATTTATTTAAATCTTGAGGGCTTTCTTAGTTGTATCACGTAAAATCTGGAAAGTATTTGAAAGTTATCCCTGATCAATTGGCCAAAGATGAACGGGAAAATATTCGTATCGTATTAGATAGCAAGGGAAGTTCTTACTCGTGGATGCAAGTTTGTCCGCGATATAAAATTGATCGAGATGGAGATCGAGTTTTGAATAACTCTGAAATTTACCTCAAAGTGGCCGAGAGAAGTAATGAATACCTTCATAGAGCAGATCGGGACCCATTACCAGGCCATGAAAGAGAAGTGAACTGCTCTTTGGAGGCAACTTCGTGGCGGTTAAATATTTTCCAAAGTAGTGTAGATTCAGTAGATAAGCGATTACTGCTATCTTCTGAGCTCATTTATATTAGTGATCCGGAGACACACTGCAACGTGACCATATCTTTGCCGCCTTTGAGTAACTTGGAAGATAATAACGAAGTCAGGACTCCACTTCCAGAAAGTGAATCGCTTCTGGAAAATGAAGAGTCGCATGTTACAGATGAGTTGGATACTGGGAATTACATAGATAATGCAGATTACGCCCATCAGTTCGGTGACATCGTTCTTCAACCGTATCAAGATTTTGTGAATTCGAATTTTTTGTGGTTCATTGAGACGAATTCCAGCGTTTCTGGGGGACCTATTCGTCTTAAGACTCAAAAAGTGAAGTTTAAGCATCTCAATACAGGAAAATACTTGAAAGTTGATGTTGTGAACATTTTGACCGAAGAGGAAGATGAATGTGAGAAAGTTGTTCTTACCACAACCTCTGACTCTAGCGATCCTTCTGTTTTCTTTGAAATTAGTGAACTAACCAATCCAGGTAAATATTTGAATAACGCAAAAGCATTACAGCTTTCGCAAAGTGGTGTTTGGGTTGAACGAGGAGATGTTTTAGATGATGGTACTTATATAATCAAAGGTGGCAGGGAGAAGAGTGTGGCTTTAAGCTTGCTTCTAATTCGCTATTTACCGACTGTGAAAAAAGTCTACGAAAGTGAGTCTGATCTGGTTGCAACCTCTGAGTGCGAACCGTTAGATGCCTATGTAGGTTTAGCTGCAAGATCTTATTTACGAAAATATTACCAAATGACCGCTTTACCTCGAAATGATACAGTTAATACTCTCTGGCCAAATGCGAATCGTGGTGATTTAGAGTTTTTTTCCAATATGGTTGGACAGTTGATATATTTCAGCCAAGGCTTTCCTATCTCCTCGACTAAAATAGAATTGGGAATAGATAAAAGTGACCATGCACTTAGATCTCAAAGGCAACATCTCTTGAGAGAGCAGGGAACAGTGGATACTATTTTAAAGATGATTCATAAACTTATTCCTATAACTGAACGAATTGATGAGATTAAAAATATGCCGAAGAAAAAGAAAACTCCAATTTCAGATTCCGAAGTTGCTCGACTTGATATGGGGCAGCTAATCTTAAAGCACTGTTTCAATTTATTGTACTACGTGATTCTGGATAACCCAGAAAATCAAATTCACGTGGCAGATTTCATGCCTACCTTACTTGCACATTTAAGCTCTCAAGAATTAGCTGGAAAATGTGTAACCGAAATGTTAAGTAAAAATATTGAGTTGCAAGAGACCAAGATTGGTAAGAGAGAGATTCAAATATTTGTTGATAAATTACGCTCTTCAAAGATGAACTCTATGTACTTACAGCTCTTGCAATCATGCTGTTCTTGTCAGGGAGAGGGAGTGGATGGAAATCAAACCAAAGTTGCAAACGCGTTATTCAGCGATACTAACGATATTATCATTCAAATGCATGCAGATTATGCGAGGTTGAAGCTGATCTCTTGGAATCAACCAACTTTATACATTCCTACCAGTATTCTTCCAGGATCGCCTATTCGAGGTGATAATTTAATTTTTAAAGGATTGCCTCAGCTTTCGCTTGCGTGGACCACCAATTCGATAGATTTTAGCCCTTTGGGTCTCTTTGGTAGGTTATCCGTAAATGTTGAAGACCTCTTTGGGCTCGAATCAGTTATTACATCATCAGAAGGAGAAAAGGGGACAGGATTTGCTCTCGCCAAGAAATCTCATGCGAAAAAGGCTTCTCAAGAACAAAAGTCTGCGGTAGCAAATTATTTTATTGCGGAAATGTTTTTGGGAGCAGAAATGTGTTTAGATCGCAACTATATCGCAATGCATCAAATGGATAATTTGTTTTCTTATGAAGTGTTAGTAACCATTTTAAAACTGTCATTAAATACGAAGTTAAAAGCTGCTGCGGTGCGTTTATTGATGTGCTTATACGTCGATCGTGATCCGCAAGCCACAAGTAAAATCCCCTGTTTAACTCGAACCTGGAGTGATATTCAGAAAAATAATTCACCACAACTCCCCTTTGTGGAACCAAGTCGAAGGTTTCAATTCGCACTAATTCAGCAACTTATATCTGAACATATTCACGAAATGTCGGGTACCAAATGGGATGAATTGTCTCAACACATGCTAAAGATGTTAAAAACCTTAATACTATTCAACTTTTATGGCACTAATGACAGAATGACTGATGTTATTGGACCTTTGATCAAAGCTTTAGATCGTAGAAATGTTGCAGATAAGAGTGGAGGGATTTTCAATAAACGAAAAGATGCTCTAGAAAGTTCGCAAAAAGAAGATGGGGAACCCAAGAATATTGAAGTTGATACAGACGCTGAGATTGATTCTTCCCTCGCCTCGTCCTTGAAAGTCAAATCGTTCTTCGGGAGTTTAGTCGATTCTGTTGTAGGGAAAACTGAAGAAACTTCATCTGAGAGAACCAAAGTTTCTAGTAAAGTGCGCAGATTTGAGGTTCCCGCACGGTACTCCAAAGCGCCAATCTACGAACTGGAGACTATGGTTGAGGCAATTGACATTCTCGCTTTTGCTCAAAAAGTCATCGAAGATAGAAATATTTCATTGCTATTACGCTACTTTTATTTATGGAATAGTGGGTCAGAGAAACGAAATCCTTCAGAGTTGTTTGAACAAGTAGTTCTTGATTCGAGTGAGCTCACGTTAGGAATCAACGATTTTGATATGGTTATGATTGACAATTTGATGTATGAACACACTGCTTTAGTGCAAAGTGCATTAGAAGTCCTGATGGCGCATCACTCTCTCCGTAGTTCCTTACTGGAACATGCCAGAAATATTCAGTTACTTGCCTCTCATGGAAGGGAGCGGCAGTTTAGAATCGTTGATCAAATGTTACAGCAGTTGGAACAAAATGCGGAAACCCACGAATTGTGGGGAGAAATGG